>Ga0307968_1000549_pt1:10000-27170 | contig 27170 bp, 34 predicted proteins | sample OrgLakmetagen650_FD_201834 | JGI IMG/M metagenome (GOLD analysis project Ga0307968, IMG submission 201834) | Saline water microbial communities from Organic Lake, Antarctica - #650 | ecosystem: Environmental > Aquatic > Non-marine Saline and Alkaline > Saline | place: Antarctica...
CACACACACACACGTGAACGTGCACATGCACACGCACAAAACTCATGCACACAAATGCATACTAAACATACACACATACACACGAAAACACAACACACAGGTGCGGTGCTTGGTCCTACACAAGGCACGTGTGAATGAGCTGAGCATCGATGCAGCGGAGGAATACATTGGCAGCTGCTCTGATGATGGCATCGTGTACGTCGTGGGTCTGTGCGGGGACTTCACCCTGAAGCACGACCACGGCAAGCCTGTCAAAGTGGGTAGGAATGCTCAAAACTTCTGACGAGTGATCTTGCATGTGTTCAGTCCTTAGTGCAAACTGATCGAAGCTTATCGGCAGCAGTGTTCTGTTTTCTGTGGCTCAAGCCTCACTCTCAAACCAATCCCATGCCCATCATGTTGTTATTATACCATGGATCCCAGGCTCTGGCGATTGACCCCCGCTTTGCCTCTCGCAAGACAAAAGAGTTTGTGACCATCAACGAGACCGGCACCGTGCAGCTCAGCACACAGGTGGGTAGCTGCTCACCTTAGCACTGACACGTACCGATGCTGCTTAGTGTTTTTGGCTGAGGAGCCTATGAGGAACAAGTATGCATGAACAGCGCAGATAAGTAGTCGGTAGCTGCTTCATCTTGCTTGTAAAAGGAGTAGGAGTCTTTTTCAGACAGTGACAGATGGACCTTTATGCTTAATTAGCATGACCAATAGTTTAGGCTGAGCCATAACCGCAGGCTCATAGCAGGGTAACTAACGTACCTCTCCGTGTGTGTAAGGAAGTTATTAATAGCCGATGAGGGTGTCCAGTGTGGTGCTGGCATGGCTGCTGCCTTACAATTCAAGGGGAGGTTCCACTGAATACGTAATTTTTTGAGCTTTTGCATCATCTTCACCACAGCAAATGCTAGAAGTATGGTTTTGTGTATGTGTGTGTGTCCCTCACTTTCCTTCACGATCTTGACTGAATAATGTGTGTCACGCAATTTGTTGTTAGGCTGGACAGGGTAACATTAGCATCGACATGTGAGGGATGCGGTTGCATGACATTTTGAACTGAAAATCTGTCGTGTGTGTGTGTGTGTGTGTGTGTTTTGGCGTTACACGCTTGCATTCTATCTTTCTGATAACGCTGACTGTGCTACTGTCAGCTTTTATGATGACGTAAATATCTTATAGATAAAATGAAAAGAGCACTCATCAATAACTGTGAAGAAGTGAGTGCCTTCTGCCACAGCTGGGTGTGTGATGAATTAATGCTCAGTTGTACTGCCTGAAGGGGGTGCTGTAAGAAGCAGCGAGCGTCTTAAGCTTCAGGAGCTACATGCCAGTGTATGTGTAAGTTATATGTCTGTGCGTGCGTATGCATGTGCGTGTGCTTGTTCTTCCTAACTATGTGTTAAGTAATGTTACAAGAAATTTTTATAGACTTACGAACCTTGAGCAGCCACTCAAACTATTTAGTGCATTATTGTGATACAGCAAACACACATGTTCACATGCACACGTGCACACATACACACATGCACACACAATTCAGGGCTGGCTTGGCCGCAGCGAGTACGTCCTTGGCGAGGGTGTGGGTGGAAGGGCGCAGGTGGTGCGCTGGTGGCGTGACTTGATTGCGTGGGTCACTGACTCTGCGCTCATGGTGAGGGAGTGTGTTTGTCTACACGCGTGTGTGTGTGTTTCAGTGCACGTGCCCATGCCTGTGTATGTGTGCATGTGCGTGTTTTTTTGTCTGCGTGTGTGTTTCTTTGTCTGTGCGTGTGTGTATGTGTGCGTGTGTGCATATGTGTGTGTGTTTCAGTGCACGTGCCCATGCCTGTGTGTGCATGTGCGTGTTTCTTTGTCTGTGCGTGTGTGTATGTGTGCGTCTGTGCCACTTAACCTGTTCCATATACATACAGCCTGTTTCTGCTCACCTTTTCATCCCACTTTGCAAAGGCAGGTGATCTGTGGCATCCCACGTCTTGTAACACCTGCCGTTGTCACTCACCTCTTCAGCACAACACGTACAACCGCAGGTGTACTGCACGCTGCAGCACCGCCTAATCTGTACCATACGACGCGCAAAGCCCGCCGCATCAGCTGCGACGCCCAGCAAACGCAACGGGGTCTCAAGTGGTGGGGGAGGGAGCAAGCCATCCCTCCTGTTTGGTCAAAACAGCCATGTGTACGTGAGCTGGCCTGACTGTATTAAGGTGTGTGGGTGCATATATACATGTGTGGGTGTGGGTATGGGTGAGGGTGAGGGTGTATGTGTGTGACTCCCTGTGTGCCCTTATTTCAGTAGTTGGGTGTGCTTATCATGTGTTTACACTGTGCAACTGGATTTATCGACACGTGTACACTGTGCACGTATACACTGTGCAACTGGATTAATTTTACACTGTGCACGTATACACTGTGCAACTGGATTAATCGACACGTTTACACTGTGCAATTGGATTAATTGATTCTTCTAGCTGACGGTATCAGAGGCGCTTCTTTTCAAAGCCAGAGATAATGTGTGAACGTGCTGAACAGCTGGTCTGTTGTCAGAGTCCCAAAGCCAGAGATGATGTGATAACAAGATGAACAGCTGGTCTACTGTCACAAATTGCATGTGTATGTGTGTCTCTTCGGCCATGAGTGGGGTGGGGTGACCATAGAACAACTGTTTGTCTTCGATCAACGCTGGTATGCTAAATTGCGGCATTGTTGTGTTGCAGGTGGTGCGTGTGTCTTCAACCATGAGTGGGGTGACCTTGGAACTACTGTCTGTCTTCAATCACTGCTGGCATACTGAATTGCGGCATTGTTGTGTTGCAGGTGGTGCGTGTGTCTTCGTGTGTCTTCAACCATGAGTGGGGTGACCATGGAACAACTGTTGTCTTCGATCAACGCTGGTATGCTAAATTGCGGCATTGCTGTGTTGCAGGTGGTGCGTGTGTCTTCAACCATGAGTGGGGTGACCACAACGTCAAAGGCAGAGCAAGTGTGCGAGCTCCATCTTCCTGACCACTTAATGGCTCTGGTGCGTGTGCAACTTCACAGATTTTGTGGAATTTATTTGCAGATGCTCAAGGTTGGCCAAAACGCCTTTACCATATATTTGTACAAATCAGTATACGGTGTACATACGGTATTTTTAGCAGGGAAGTCACCTACATACGAACCATATACGGTGTGTATATACGTATATACGGTTCGGGCCCACCCTACAGATGCTGTGCCTGTCTGACCATTGCTCTGGTGCTTGTGTGAGTGTGTGAGTAGTGGTTTTAATGTTCAGTTTCTGGCTCTCCGCCACGCTTGTTCAAGGAGACATGCTTAGAAATGCTGTCGAGACATGAGCACTGTGGATCGCTTTAGGGAAGCAGGCTGGCGGTGTGAACAGCGTATTTAGTAATAGCGTTTGCGAGCGTGCGTGTTTGTACAGGACCGCAATTGATCAGAGGTGCTGAGCAATGTGTGATAAGCAAAAGTACTCAAACACTTCATTCGTGTGTTTGTAGGGCGTGTCTCCTTTTGGGCAAGATCTTGCGCTCCTCACGACCCCATACTCACACGACCAAGGGCCCCGCCAAGCCACCCCTGGCAGGAGCGTGCAGCAGCAAGAACAGGCATCGCCTGACAAGGAGCAGCAGCAGCAGCAGCAGCACGTTCCGATAAAAGAGCAGCAGAATCAGCAGCAGTGGGAAGACGGTCCAGATGGGCTGAGCCGTGACGGTCCGCAGGTCCGTGCCTTGTATACATCATAACTAAGCTACCAGTAGCTTTGTATGACACGCAGCTTAGTGTCTTTAATTATTTCTTGCGTACCTGAGGTGAGCCTCTCACTATTGTCACGAGATGCTTGACTTGCTCAGACACATACACATACGCAATACAGATATACGCACATAAACAAGCACATGCATGTACACACACACACACGTACATGCATACACACACTGCAGCTGCGCATTGTCACGCACCAAGGCCACCAGATTGCGGTGGATGCCTTACTCCTGCCTCCCCTAGCGCCCCCTCCGCCTTCTTCTTCTGCCTCTCCTTCCCTGACAAAAGGCCCTTCGCGGCCTGCTCCCCCTTGCTACCAACTTGTGAGTGAGCTGTGCACTTCAGTTGCAATTGCTGCACATGTACGTTATTACATTAACTTGCTATACACTCTAGTTGATGCACATGTACTTTTTTACGGCAACTTGTGAGTGCTGCCTGCCCGGCCAAAATATTGATTGCTGCCCGCGCGCTGTTATAGAAATGTATGAGTGCAATCCACTAAGGCTGCTCCCCCTTGCTTTCACCCTGTGAGTGAGCTGTGCACTTGCCACCAGTTGCTGCTCATGCTCATGTACTCGTGTACCAGCTCATGCGTAAAATCTGCCAACCGTTTGCATGCCCATACACACTCCCTCTGTTTCTCCGTCACCACAAAGGCACTCACACCATCTTCCTCTCTGAAGACCATCACATTGCCAAATTCTCTAAGTAATGACAGTGGAACGAGTATGCACCCAAACACGTGCGTACACGCAGGTGCCTTCCCTCCCTTCCACCACCACAGAAGCCACCTCCACCTTCAATTGGGGCAAGAGCCTGTCTTCCGCTCTCGCCTCCTTGCCCGCCTACGCAGCCACAGCAGCTACCGGAGCAGCCACTGCTGCAAGCACAGCCACTGCCACAAGCACAGCCTCAGCCCCAAGCACAACATCAGGACACATAGGGGGACCGCCACCTGTTTCAACGGCGACCGCAGGATCTGATCCGCAGCAATTGCCGCAACAGCAGCAGCAGGCTGAGCATGCAGGAGATGCTCAACAGCAGCAGCAGCAGCAGCAGCAGGCTAAGCAGGCTAAGCAAATAGGAGAGGCTCAGCAGCAGCAGCAGCAGCAGCAGGCTAAGCAAGTAGGAGAGGCTCAGCAGCAGCAGCAGCAGCAACAGCAGCAGCAGCAGCAGCAGCATGCACATTGTGCTCAGCGTGCCAATGCTGAGCGGCAACAGCAGCAAGGCGGGGGCAGTGAAGCTGGGCTTCAGGGTCACGCACAGAGGTAGGGTTAGTGTGCATGTGAATCTGCTGTATGTTCCCTGTGGTGCACAGTTTAAACAATGTAGTCTTCAGCTCGCACTGAGCTGGGAAGCACACCACAAGACAAGCACAGCACACCTTTTGCCACGTCTGGAGGAGTATGTTATAGAACTGCTTGGAGTTTCTGTGCATTTTCTAAAGGGTGTGCTCTCCTCAGTCTCTTGAAAAGGCAGGTAACCACCACCCCTGTGCTGCCTGGTTTTGCATGAGAGAAACATTGTAGCTTTGTAAAAAAATCCAAGCTTTGTAACCACTCCTTCAATGTCAACCACTTGCTGAAAGAGTGCGACCTCCTTTTTAAATCAAATACACACACACAAACACACACACACGCGCACATGCACACGCACACAGTGCATTGGTAGATGGGCGAGGCCTGGTTGCGGACTCAGATGCTGCCAACGAGCTGCTCACTTTCTTCATTGTGTCGCCAAAGGTGAGCTTCCAACGGGAATGATGTGAGCCACAGCCACGTCTGATGTCCAGGGATCATTTGCGTCATGCCTAGGGTTGGCCAGAACCGTATATATACACCGTATACGAACGTATATTTATTGATTTCCCTGCCAAAAATACCGTGTATACGCCGTATTTGTATGGTTCTGGCCAACCCTAGGCATGCCTGTTTGTCCAGGGGCATGTGTGCCATGTGCCATGCCTGTTGAAGCCAATGCCCTTTGCCTGTTATTGCCGACAAGCTTTTCGAGAGCGCACAAGAGAGAGCACGCAGGCAGGTGCATTTGACACCAAGCGATCCTTAAATTACACCAAGCGATCCTTGGACTTGATTGGAAGGATTGATGATCCTTGAATTACACCAAGCGATCCTTGGATTTGACACCAAGCAGTCCTTGGATTACAAGGACCCTTCTTGCACCTCCCCTGCATTTTTAATATAATTCTATATATGATCCCTGCTCTAATTATACTTAAAAGCAGATTCGAGGTCCAATCACATTCACACAATAGCAAGTGGCATAGTCCTAGTACGGCTCCCCCATCATGTACCAGCATGCCACTTGCCAAGCACACATATGCATTCATTCCAATTCCATGGTACAGTCAGCATACAGCGTGTGGATTGACACTCACAACCACACTCACAACCACACTCACAACCGCACTCATACTCAAAATGCCATACACGGCACCTCACTGAAAAACTGCATCGTATATTGATTTGCGTTGTTTGTATGTTGCGTGCAAGATTGGCCGAGCCGTTCATTGCAATTATGTACACACAACATGCAGCACGCACACAATGATCACGCAGATGGTGTTTGTAGCGCACCCACGTGATGCCAATGACCACGTGCACTGGCTCATTGAGGTGGGACGTTTTGAGGAGGCCCTGAATGCCGCAGAGGCAGGGCTGCGTGCAGGAAGCGGCAGCCAGGTGGGTGTCAGCCTTACCTGCGATCTGAGCTGTTCTGGTAAGCAGCAGAGGCAGGGCTGCGTGCAGGAAGCGGCAGCCAGGTGGGTGTCAGCCGTACCTGCGATCTGAGTTGTTCTGGTAAGCAGCGGAAACGGGGCTACGTGCAGGAAGCGGCAGCCAGGTGGATGTCAGCCGGATCTGAGAAAATGCTTACACAAGTGAGCCAGTTGTATAAGTTGAAACTATTTGAGTCAAATCTGTGTGACCCTTTGGGGCACCTGAGGCAGGACTACGTGCGACGAATGGTAGCCAGGTGGGTGCTCAGGTTGATGCATTTGCTCAGGGTAATGTGTTGAGGTGCTTGCGCGCTCAAAAACGCTGCAGAGCACTCTGTGAGTGCTTGGCTGTCATGCTATGCCATGACAAACCGACGCAAACATCAATGGGCACACGCAGTCACAATCCCCTCACACACACACACACACACACACACACTCATACACACACTCTCACACACACACACACACACACACTCACACAGTTTCCCCCCGTGCCAATAAATGCACAGGAGGCAGAGAGTATAGGGTCAAACGGCGGCAGCTTGGCGGAGCAGGCGAGGAGAGAAGAAGATGAAGAGGGGCCTGGGGTAGGCAGCTACGGCATTACGCGGGAGACGTATGAAAAGGTGGGCTGTTTGCTTTGTCAATGTGAATTGCACTTTTTTTATTTAAAGGAAAAAGGAGTGTTTGCACTTGTTGGGAGGGTTGTAGGGTGGCCAGCGAGGTGCTTGTGTTGCCTTGTGTGTGTGTGTGTGTGTGTGTGTGTGTGTGTGTGTGTGTGTGTGTAGCTACTGCTTGCAAACAACGTAATGTAGAGGTGCCAGCGGGGATGGGTCATGGCATTTCTTTTAAAACGTACAAAGACGTGTTGGTGCACCTGTTCCTGTGAAGGCTGATTAAAGAAGGACCTCAATGCGTGTTTCATCACGACTGGCATGCCTCTCCACCCCTTGCCTCACCTGTATGCTTGCTCATGTGCCTTAAAACGTTCTTAACCCTATACACACTGACTGTATAAATACCGCTTTTAATTCTATATGATGTACGAATACCGCATCTCCTCCCCTTACTCCCCTTACCTCACATGTGTGTGCGCAAGCCTTATCGCATCTCTTGCCCATACTTCACCAGATCCAAACTACATCTCTATGTAAATAATTGCTGGTAGCACCCCACACCGCCTGTGTCGTTTTTCTTTACTCCTCAGGCAGTCCAGCGTACCAGGCTGGCTGCTCTCCTCCAAATCCTTCACCTGACCCAGACCGCAAACACATTGTTACGTAACCCATAACCATTAGTGCCCACACCGTCGTGCGTTGCTTTTTTCTTGACTTCTCAGGCAGTCCAAGCGTACATAGGCTGGCTGCTTTCCTCCGGATCCTTCACAACCGCTGCTGCTATGAGTCGTCGCCTTCTAGGCAGCAGCACGGCCGCGTGGGAGAGATGGGTGTACGTGTTTGCGCAGGCCAGGCAGCTACCGTTGCTAGCCCCTCAGCTCCCCACAGGTGTGTGTATATGTACACATTTGTGTGCGTGCGTGCTAGTGTTGTGTATGTGTGTGCGTGTTTTATGTGTGTACATCTGCTGTACTTGGTGCCTTACAAGTGAACATGGTAGAGTCGAATTGAATAGATGTGTTTTAGAAGTGATCAGATTATATCAGTGATCAAATTGAGAAGTGATTGAATTGATAGATGTGCCTTAGAAGTGAACAGTGTGCCTTAGAAGTGGTCAAATTGAATCAGTGATCAAATTGAGAAGTGATGAAATTGATAGATGTGCCTTGAAAGTAAACATGTGCGAATTTACCGCTGCACGAACTTGGCTGCTGCCAGCCCTCTATTCCTCATCTATGTAGAGATAAATAAGTAGTACAAAGCCTGCGTCTGTGAACATGCTATCTTTTTAAACGACCTGGATTTGTGAGTCCGTCCTGGATCGCATTTCTGCTGCCCTGCTGTTCTGCACATCAAAGCATTCTGGATGTCTAATCAAATGCTTTTTATGCATTCAGAAACGAGACACCGAGTAGGTCCCTTGCTCGAAGAACACAGCCGCGAGTGGGGTGTCTCCAATCTTGTCCTGTTCACTTGTTGCAGATGTGATTGTGATCAAGGGGCACCAAGTGGCTCAAGCAGCATCAAAGTCATCGCTGCTAAACATCAATGTCCACCTCTGCACATGTTGCAGAGTCCCCCAGGCTGCGTGCTGGCCTGTATGATATCGTGCTTGCCTCCCTCCTGACCCATGCTGATCACCATGCCACAGCTTTGAAGATGGTGAGATGTGTGTGTGTGTGTTCGTGTGTGTGTGTTCGTGTGTGTGTGTGTGTTCGTGTGTGTGCGTGTGTGTGTGTGTGTGTGGTGGTGGTGGTGGTGTTGGTGGTGGTGATGGTGGTGGTGGTGTGTGTGCATGTGTGTGTATGTGTATGGGGGTGAGCGTGCAAGCGTGCGTGTGTCTGAATGTGTGTACGTGCGCGTTTGTGTGTGTGATGTGTCCACACCGCTTCCGCTTATTGAGGCTATTCATGTTCTTTTATTATATGTGCATTCCGCGCAGGTGCGAACGTGGCCGCCTAACATTTTCAGCATGGCTCAGCTGATGGAGTCAGTAGCAGCTCGCATGAAACGCCCTGGTGGCGAAAGCAGAGAGCTGGCACTCATCATGGCGGAGCTGTATGAGCGTCAGGTACAAAAAAAGCATAGGCAGGGGCCAGCATTGAAATTAAAAATTTGATGAAATGGATCTCATGGCGGAGCTGTATGAGCGTCAGGTACAAAAAAAGCAGGGACAGGGGCCAGCATTGAATTAAAGTTTGATGAAATGAATCCCATGGCGGAGCTGTATGAGCGTCAGGTACAAAAAAAGCAGGGACAGGGGCCAGCATTGACTTGGCAATTGATGAAATGAATCCCATGGCGGAGCTGTATGAGCGTCAAGTGAAAATGAAGCAGAAAAGGGGGCCATTTTTGGCATGAAAATGAGTCTTAATACATTGTTAATTGTGAGCAAAACCACTCGCCATATCAAGTAGGAAAAAGGGGCTGCTCAACGCTTTCTTCCTTGGAGGCTTGCCCAGGTGCCGTGCTTGCCACTTGAACGCATCATAGAAGAAGACAGCTGCCCAGGCAGTGAAATTTACCCCCTGCGTCGGTCAAGAAGAAACGGCCTCTTCAACACAAGGGTCACGTGTCACGTGCTTTTCTCATTCATCTTGTGAGGCATCGTCACCTCTTATGCACAAGACTTCCCCTTATTCTCAAGACTTTCTAAATACAACTCTACCAACCTGCCTCCTTCTACGCTACCTTGTGTGTTTTAGGGGTGTGCATCTGGAGTTTGCGCTCCTTGTACGGTCCTGCTTCAGACCCGCCCGATGCTCGATCCTGCCACGCACTCTGAGCTGCACCATCTCTTGTGCTTCATGCATGGCACTGTTTCAGGCATTCCCAGACCTTGCACTTACCACATACCCCCTGCTCCCCTACCTTGCACGCTCCTTGTTTGGACCCCCTGCTTTGTATGGACCCCCTGCTTACAATTCCACCCAATCCTTAATCCTGGCAGGTACCTTGAGCTACATTGACTCCTGCGTTTCCTGCATGGCAATGCCGCACTCATTTGCAGACCCACCCGATGCTTGATCCTGCCACGCAGCTCTAGCTACGCTGACTCCTTGTGCGGCTCGCACTGCATTGCTGCACTGAATCGCAGGCCCGTCCAGACCTTGCACTCGCCACTTACCTCCAGCTCCGTGAGCCGCGTGCTCTGGAGCTGCTAGAGGCTGGAGCAGGCCCAGCAGGGAAGGGAGCCGCTGCGCTGCTTGCACCCAGGTGTGTAGTACTTTGTGATGTTCCTTTGTGTCATTGCCCCATGCATTGTGTGTAGCACTTACCCCATTGTGTGTAGTACTCAATATTCCTTTGATGTTAATGCCCCAGTTCAGCTAGAAAGCATGTGATCATATCATGCATACACCATGCACCTATGCTCGTGGGAGCAGCAGCGCAGCATCTGCTGGTGCTGTAGCACATAGCACAGACATACTCAACACGTTGTCCACACATTACATGTCTTACGCACGTCCTCGTAGGGGCAGCACTGCAGCAGCGGCCACTGCTGCCGCTGCAGCAGCTGCGGGGGGGGTTGCAGGGCCAGCAGCTGTGGCGGCGCTGCTGGCTTTGGATGAGGATAGGGCGCTGGAGGCGTTGGTGCGGCATGTGGAGACGCTGCCGCCTGCACATGTGGTAAACGCGCTTCAGGTAGGCAGAAGCTTGTTTGTGACTAATTTCATTAACAGGTGTGTGTGAGTGTGTGTGTGTGTGCTCAATATCATGTGGAGGCGCTGCCGTCTGCACGTGTGGTGGATGCGCTTCAGGTAGGCAGAAGCTTGCTGAAAACTAGTTGGTAAATAGGAGGGTGGTGCGTGGTGTGTGTATGATCAATATCATGTGGAGACGCTGCCATTTGCACGTGTGTGGATGCGGTTCAGGTAGCAGAGGCTTGCTGGTAATTATTTGTTAAATAGGAGAGTGATGCGTGGTGTATGTTTGTGGGTGCATACTCATTATCATGTGTGTGTACGTATGCTTGGCTTAATGTGAACGCATTGCTGGCCACACCTGAGGTGGACAAACACGGAAATGGCCAGCACGTTATAATTCAGGGTTACGTTAAGGATTTAGGGTTAGGGTGTATGAATAGGGTTTACCCCAATGTAAGCCAGGTGCATCAGCCATAATGTTTGGGCCTAAATTTTGATGTGGGAGTGCTGACAATTCCTGCGTATTCAGTGGATGCGCCTCAGAAGGTTGAACACGCTGGCGTTGTTGTTATTGAGCTGTGGATGTTTGGCTTAGGGTTATTACAAAGTGAATTGGAAATGTCTCGGTGTGTGTGTGCGTGTGTGTGTGTGTGTGTGTGTGTGTGTGTGTGTGACAACTATCTTTGTGTGTGCGGAGGCCCCAAAGATTTTCATGTGTTGTGCCTTTGCTGAGGTGCCTCAATGTTCGTGCACACACCGTTGCTCCGTTGCTTAATGTGTGTAGCGACTGGCTGTATGTAAGACCCCAATTTTTAGGGCACTGCTTACAGCTTACAGTGAGACCACATTTGCATTTTGTGGGCTACGATCTGCCCCTTGCCTGCAATGCTTTGCAGGAAGCGGAGCAGAACTGTCCAGACTCTATGAGCACGAGTGTGAGTGGCAAGGGGGGCAGCGAATCGCAGCGCCTGCGCAGGTCGTTGTGGCGCTACCTTGCAGGTGTGTGGACGATGGTTTGGAGTGCCCATTTTATGGTCATCATGAGTGCATAGGGTTGGCCAGAAATGTATATATACACCGTATATGACCGTATATTTGATGAATTCCCTGCAAAAAACACCGTATAAACACCGTATATATATGGTTCTGGCCAACCCTACGAGTACAAGGTGCAGTGGCTCTCAGTCTTCCAGGACGCCGCACTCCTAATATTTAGTATTTTGATTCTTAGCATCGGTTTTGGGGAGATCTGAGCCTGATTGTGAGCGCCAGCATCATCTTCACACTGTGTGAAAAAAGGCTTGCAGTTGGCTATGAAAGGTCGTGAAAGTGTTGTACAGTCCTTTTTCGCACGTGCCTCACCAGCTCCATGTTTTCCCTGTCCACAGCCGTGATGGCCCATGAGCCCACTGCTCTGTCCCCTGAGCACGCTCACCTCGCCATCGTGCTCGCTGCCGAGTATGCACCCCCAGGTTTGTGTGGTGTTCATAGCAAGGAGAGGGGAGGTTGTGCAGTTCTGTGGGATGTGCTGTGTGATTGTGCTTGCATGTGTGTGTGCGCTTGTGTGTTTTGTGAAGGTGCATGCGTCTAGAAAGTGCTAGGTTCTCAGCATACCCACTTACCTGCATCGATCCTTGGTTTTGAATGGATATCCCCTCAGTTGCTCTATGCAAAATCTTTTTCACATTGCTGCTCGGGCCTGAGCAACTATATTGCCTTGCAAGCCCTTCCGTGCTGCCATCATCTTGGTCAGAGCTGCTACTCTGCCTTACTGGCTATCTATGCTATCAGAGTCTTGTTCAAAGCTGCGCTTCTGCCTTACTTGCTGTCCAAGCTGCCAGTATCTTGCTCAAAGCTCATGGCGTGTATTTGCGTGTGTCTGTGTACCAGGCAAGCTGCTGGACATGTTGTCAGGCTCAGGAGGTGCGGGCGCGCCCCTGATACCTTTGGAGGCCGCCCTAGCTGTGTGCGAGGAGCATGGCATGGTGCCTGAGCAGGTGTGTGTGTGGCAAGTTGCATTACTGTGTCACCTATGATGCTGTGTGCACAACCTGCCAAGTGTGGTAGTCCATCTGTGATTACGTGAAGAGTGCCGCGTGGCGCCTGAGTATGTGTGAGTGTGTGTGTGTGTGTGTGTGTGTGTGTGTGTGCTCCTGAATTGAACTGTGTAGTGTACAAGAAGTATGGTAGGACCTAAGTAGGACTTAAGTAGTGTATTGCCATGCTGTGCTAGGCTATGTCTGCTTCATCGGCAACACCGGCCAGTGCTGTTCGTGCATGAGAAGCTCTGTATTTTGAGGATCACTTTCTGTTTGCTTGCACTTTGTGCATTTACTATTTTGACCTTTGCATATTACAAAACCCGTTCCCCGATCGTACACAGGTAGGTTTGGCCAGAACCGTATGCATGCACTGTATATTCGGTGGTTTCCCTGCCATATATACCATAAATACACCATATATGACCGTATATTTGGTGTTTTCCCTGCCATAAATACCGTAAATACACCGTATACTTATAGTTCTGGCCAACCTTATACGCAGGTGTATTTGCTAGGGCGCATGGGCAACGCCAGCCGAGCGCTGCACCTGATCATCGACAAACTAGAGGATATCCCGCAGGTGAGGTTTGGAGCTGAAGGCTTAACTGGTTTGTGCTTCTTTGTTCCTTTGTGGGTTTTGCGTGTCTTTGTTTTGCTGGTCTCCAGCTGGCCATGGCTCTTTGGACTCATCCTCGCTTTGTGGTTTCTGCTGTTTCGTGTAATAACAGGAGTAAGCATAACAAACTAAATAAATGTAAAAACAGGAGTAAGCGTAACAAAATAAATAAATGTTAAAACAGGAGTGAGCGTAACAAAATAAATAAATGTAAAAACAGGAGTAAGCGTAACAAAATAAATAAATGTAAAAACAGGAGTAAGCGTAACAAAATAATTAAAAGATCCGTCTCCCGGCTTTCTTTGGTGCTTGCTTGCTGCCTGCTCGCAAACAATGCTCCCTTTTTCGTTTGTACGGCTCCACATAAGGGAAGTGAGCTGTGGCTATGAACTATGTGTTGTGCTTTCACAGGCAATTGAGTTTGTTCGGGGCCAGAGGGACGACGAACTGTGGGAGCAGCTGATGAGTTGGGCGCTGGGCAGCCCAGAAACAACTGGTAAGGTAGAAGTGTCGAGCATGCGTCAAGACCTTTGTTGTTTTGGGTTGAAACACGAACAAGAAAGGAGAGTGTATAAGTGCATTTTCTGCATCCTAGTAACTGGCAAGAAAACTGCAACAGCATCAAAGCCAACAACCCTTGCCTTGGGTTAAAGGAACAACCAACAAAAAGGACAGTAGGAAAAGGATGCTGTTTGCTAAACACATGCTTTCCTGTGTATCGTGTTTTGCACAAGATGGTCACAATCTGGCGAGATGTGTGCAGCGCATGGCTTTTGCATTTATATCCTGCAGCGTGCCTGGGTAGTTATATTCTACAGCAAGCTTGACCACACATCATACAGAAGCAATTTAGTAAGTGCAATAATGCTGCTGTCCACCGCAAGTAGCCGCACTCCAAATGCCTAGTTGGACCATGTTGAAGGACGTGTTGATCTGCACACAGCTGCTTTCAGGAGCCTGTGGTCTTATTTCTTACCAGGCTGGAGGCCTTTGCAACCCAACTAAACTGCACTTGTTTACTTTTTTACAAAACACAGGCGCCCTACTGGACCACATCGGAGGGCACATTAATCCCCTGTCCCTCATAAGAAGATTGCCACTGGGGGGCGCCATTCCCCGCCTCAGGGACCGGGTCATCTCCATCATCACAGACTTCCGCACCCAGGTGTGTGTTTTTAGTAGCTTGAATTTGCAAGGTTGCCCCCGGGAGAAGGCAAGATGCTTTGCTCAGGGACCGGGTCATCTCCATCATCACAGACTTCAGCACCCAGGTGTGTGTTTTTAGTAGCTTAAATTTGCCAAGGTTGCCCCCGGGAGAAGACAAAATGCTTTGCTCAGGGACCGCGTCACCTCCATCATCACAGACTTCCGCACGCAGGTGCGTACATTGGAAACATATGTCGTGGAGAAGGGTCGCACCTTGTTAGCCCAGGGGGAAGGTGAGATGCTTTGCTCAGTGACAGTGTCACCACCACCATCACAGCATCCTGTGCATGAGGAAAACTATAAGAGTGAAGATGCAGCATGCTACCCCAGGGTGAAGGAGATGCCGTCATGAGCTTGGAGCTTCAAAGCAACAGCACAATGGGCAGCAATTGGAACACTGATAGGGCGTATGGTAGCGTTGTACCGTGATGATCCACACACACACACACACACACGCGCACACACACACGCACACAAACACACAAACACACACACACACACACACTTGTTCATTCCATGTACACCCGACATCCCCTCAGCATGTTGCTTTTTCTCATTGAAGCGGTCAATGTGGGTTTACTTACACAGTATTTGCCATGAGAACGCAACACACACACATGTGGTCATGCCACCTCCTGCGTTCTGTTTTTACAATTAAGGCAGGACAAATACCCTGGGTTGGATGATCTTGAACATCCATGGCCTCACATACACATTGGCTATTGGTGCTCCTGATTTTTTCTTCCTCTGACTGTGCAGACGTCCCTCCACAAGAGCTGTGACATTATCTTACGCGCGTGGCCGCGATTTTCTGTTCCTTGCGTGGCCTCACACACATATCAGCGTCCCTGGTTTTTCTTCCTCTGACTGTGCAGACGTCTCTCCACGAGGGCTGTAACATTATCTTGCGCGCCGATTGCGCGCACTTGATTGCCAAGCTGTACGCCAGTGCCCGAGCTCAAGTGCCCACTGTATATATCAGGTAAGCATGCTTGGAGTGCAGTGCCGTGAAATGCTTCAGGTGTTTTTAATTCGTGTATAATTCCGTTGCAACCTCTACGCTGTGCACCTTGTCAGCAAAAACGCTGCTGTCTATACACACAACATTATATAGCAGCACCCAAACACAAAAACACACATGTGCGCGCGCGCACACACACACACACACACACACACACACACACACACACACACACACACACACAAATAAAACATGTACGCAAAACAAAACATGCACATACACACGTACGTGCATACATGCTTGAGGCGTAGCAAAACTAATTTTATCATAAAGTTGTATGTAGGTTATGAGCACGTTAGTCTGACGAAAAACCCCAGGTGCTCCCCAAGAGTGTCCTCTGCAATAACTTGCGTAACGTTGCTAATCTCAAACCGACTTTTATGATTTGTGCTCCTAATTATTGAACGTGAATACCATTATCCCAAAGGTGCTCCTCGAGGCACAACCTTCACCAGCGCCAGCAACAGCTGCAGCAGCAGCAGCGCCGGCAGATCATTGCTCAAGCAAATGGCAGCAGCACTCCACCTACTTTGCAGGGTGCAGCACCGGCTGGAGTTTGTTGGATGAGGTGAGCCTGGTCGGTGCGACATCTGCTTGGGTTTAATTGAAAGAGGCTTAAATCAGTTGAGTTTGCATATGGTAGTGGTGCTGATGGTAGGTGATGAAATGAGAGAGAGAGGGAACCAGTAGCATAAATACCCATGTTTGCAACCCAACGGATTGTTATGGCTACATGGACTTATTGTACTCCCTGCCAGGATTGCTGTCAAAGCAAGTGTCTGAGCTATAATTACTGTGACACTGAACTCAGCACATTTTTTACACTTACATACACATATACATACACACCATTATGACGTGATCTGTGGTCAATGTTTGATTCAAACATCGGCACATGTTGATCGCACAGACAAACACGTGCCTTTGCACATTGCTTGGCTAACAAGTGCGCATGCGCTCACACAAATTACACATACACGTACACATTCACATACACATATATACACAGTAAGCATGGGTAACTAGTGTGTAAGATTTTGCCAGCGAGGCTCGTCGACATAGGCCCTAGTTGGTGGTTAAAATGCACTATCGTGATGGGATCAGACTGAAACGAAATGTAGGAAGTGTTTGGAGAAGCTCTCATGGCGCATTACCTGGACAGGCATACGCACAGCAGAATGGCCGGAAATAAGTTCCATATATTCTGAATCATATTTGGTAATACTAAGATAATAACGTACAAAATTGCTGTCCATTTTGGGGCGTTGAGGAACGAAAGTTTGACACTACCCTTGTTATAGCGGAGGACTTATGCACTGCCGACAAGCTGGCGCGTCAGCTTGTCGGCAGTGCATAAGTCCTCCGCTATAACAAAAGCGTTACCCTCGAGGGGGGCTCCAAGTGCTGCATGCTTCCCTGCCTGGGTGTCGACTCCCCGGCTCGCATGGCCTTGTGGGCTGACGCGGCGAGCCTCCATTCTGCTATAATCATTTTCTGGCGTTCGACCCAACCTGGA
>Ga0307968_1000550_pt1 | contig 27151 bp, 26 predicted proteins | sample OrgLakmetagen650_FD_201834 | JGI IMG/M metagenome (GOLD analysis project Ga0307968, IMG submission 201834) | Saline water microbial communities from Organic Lake, Antarctica - #650 | ecosystem: Environmental > Aquatic > Non-marine Saline and Alkaline > Saline | place: Antarctica: Organic Lake...
GCCGATTAATGTACCACGGTATCTCCATCTTGATCTGTCCAAACATGTTATGCGCAATATAAGTAGATTTCGCTTGCGTGCGCATACTTTGAAAGTTGAGGCAGCAGCGTGGCATGAAGATGGTTCTTGCGTATGTGACCAATGTCCTGGTGAAGATGAACATGTTCAGAACGAGGTGCATGCTCTTTTAATTTGCCAAGACCATCGAGTTTGTGAGCTGAGGAAACACTTTTCCTTTCTGTTTTCACCTTTTTTGAGGACTTTTAGCAGCCCAACCCTCTCTGCTGCAACTGGTCAACAACCAACTTGTTCATGATTTCCTTTCTCAGCAGAACAATATACTTTTTCTTTTTCTTCATGGATTTATTTGTGGCTGGCCGAGACCAGTCAGCAGCCAATCAGCCAAACTACCTGGCTGAAGGTCACCCCCCATTGTAACCATTGTAACCATTATTGCATGGCATATTTATTAGTAGCTAGTTAGTGTGTGGGGATGCCCACGTTTAGTAGAGGAGTTATGCTGTACTGATTGTAGATTGTGCCCCCGACTCCAAGAAGATATAATATGAGTGCGGTACCCAACTAGGCCAATTATCTGCAAAGTCCAATAACAAATTTTACAAGTTTACTCACCCTTTACTTGCCCTTATTGGGGGCTTGCCGGGAAGAAAATGTAAGAATGAAGGCACTAGTAATAGCTGAAGCAAGAAACATTCACCTTAAATTCAAAATTTGTTAAAGGGGTAGGCAGATTTCAGAATTTCTGAAGCAAAAACACGAGTAGTATCCATACAGCATCTACCTGCTCACAAAGATTGCTCTAGGAAATGAGCTAGGTAGTCCTAAATCGCACAAGGAAAGAATACCATGCTCTATGGTAGGAAAGAGTTTATTAATTATATGAAGTTGACTGCTATTTACGCGCTTTCCAACGCGCTGGGCAAATCATCAATAAGCAAACAAGATGGAGAATAATTTAACATAAAGAAGACGTAGATTATTAGCCCGAGCGCTGAGGATAAAAGCACCCCCCAAAAGAATTACGAGATGAGACACCCAGCCAGCATGATCAAGAACACGAGACTTAATTCATGCATACTGGAGACACCCAAATCGGCTATTAACTGCCGCGATATGTGCTGTAGCCGTAAGGGCTTAGCAGCAATGGGATGTGGTAGTGCTCAGTGGCTTTCTCAGGCTCGATTTCAAAGCACACAGTGGCTTCTGGGTAAAAAGCAATATCGGCATAGAAAGCAGGGTGCTTGGCTTTGCATGCCGCCAAGTAGGTAGCGGTGTCAAAGCGGACAGAGTACCTGCAGGAAAGAGAAGGCGCACACAGGCAGAGGCTTCAGATGTGGTCAGAATTGGCATCACAAAAAATATGAGGACAAACATGAGGAAAGACAGACAGAATAAGAGGAAAGAGGAGTTCTTAGCTCAAGAGGAGAAGTTGCAAGTACAGCTTCGCTGAAGCGATCAAAGCAAACAGAAGTGGCGAAGTCGCTCATACTGGTGGCATGCCTTCCAGCTCTGGTCATCCTTCAAGCTAGCACCTGAACCCGTACCAAAGCACAACTTTGCTGAGAAGATTACCAGTGAACATGAAGAAGCCTTTTAATACAAATATAAGCACCGCATCCTCAGACTTGCCTGCCTGGAGACAGGTAGTTGCTCGGGGGCAAGAGGCTCCCTGCTCTCCCGTCTTGGTTGGTCACCCCCTGAGAGAGCACCTCCCAGAGCTTGCTGTGTTCGTTGTGCTTGTGGAGCACCAGGGGCAGCCCTTGAGCAGGGACACCCAAGGCAGTGTCTAGCACGTGAGAGGTGATGGGGGATCGGAGGGGCTGGGATGTGGAAGCTGCAGCCAGCTGGTTGAGAACCTGCTGCAGGGATGACATGAGGGAATTGAGTTGAATTTATTATACACGCAGGAGACTAGTCATCATTCTTTTTGGCGTCACATGCGATAAAAATATAGATTACACATTCAGAATCCTGACGTTAAAAGCCATCAAATGATATTAACTGAGGCGATTCTGAGGGGGCCAGGGGGGTCGGGGAATTTTGGGGAGGTGCTCCAGAATTTTACAGGGCCACTTTCACGAAGTATTAATATGTTTTTGGAACATCAACTTGAGCCCGTTTGATTGGCACCCTTGTTGGATGATTTGATTGAAAGGGGGGGGTCTGGGTGCCGGGTCACAGAAATGCATGAAATGCCCCCCGGTAGGCCGTGGACGTGTGTTCAGGCAAATTACCAGCAATTAACTCCAAATTTGCAGTTCACGTATTGCATTAGGCATAAATTGCATGAATGAAGTAAAAAGTGCTCTGGCAAAGATTTTGGCTGGATTTGTGCACTAAACAGGTGGTCAGTGCAAGAGTGTGCGCAAACCAGTTTTTGCCCTGTAGCTCGTCAGGTATTGCATTATTTGGCATGAGAACCGTGCAGGCAGATAGCTGCTTGCATTCTGAGCAAATTTACACCCTGTTTATTAGTGTGGGGGGTCAGAAAGGGGGGTTGGGGTGGGGTCATTTTGGGCCGGAGGTCCAATTTCTACACATGACTGTCAGGATGTTTTGTTACGCCTCCTGATACACGCAAAGTTTTCTGGTGCCTTAATTGAACGCCTGCAGGATATAGATAATTTTTGTCTACAATGCAAATTGTGAGGAAAGCACTCGGTCATGCGCTTCTTTGCTACACCCTCTTTCACTCTTATGTTTTTTGTAGTCTCAAAATAAACGACGAGTCCCATGTAATTGTGTCCTTGTCTACATTGTAAGTAAATTGCAATACCACACAGCTAAAAATAATAATAAGTTTTAAAGAAAATGAGAGAGAGAGAGAGAGAGAGACAGAGGAGAGCTGCTGCATGCAAGAGAGATTTAGCAGCGCTTGTGAGAGCGTGGATGCAGGACTATGCAGAACAAAGGCAGTGCGCATGCATGTGTGTTTAAGCGCATTGGTAAGTGAACAAACGTGTGGTCCTCACCGTTTGATGAAGTACCCGCAAGTGCGAACAGTGTAGCAAAGCTTTCATTCCTATCACATATTTGTGTGATCATTACAAATCGCAGTGGGTTTATAGTTTATAATGATACTTGCTCAAATGCAAGGTGTATGCCGCCTGCAGCACACTTTGCATCCAACATGAGCACGCCCACACACACGTACTTGGTCTGCACGTCTGTGCACCCGAGCTTGGGCATCCAATGGCTCAGCTGTCCCCATCAGGCCTGCCAGCCTGAGCTCAGTGATCCTCATTTGCTCTGCTGCTGCTGCTTGTAGCTCTTCATAGGGGAGGCGGGCGTAGCGGGCTTTCAACGTGGCCAGGATGTCAGGAGCTGAAATGGGATGCATGCACATACGCTTGCATTTGTTTGTGCAAGCGCGTGTGAACGTGTGCGTGTGTGTATGTGTGTGCGTGTGTGTGCGTGTGTGTGTGTGTGTGTGTGTGTGCGTATGTGTGTGTGATTGCACGCGTGTGTAAGCGTGTGCGCATGTGTGTGTGTGTGTGTGTGTGTGTGTGTGTGTGTTGTATGCGTGCGTACGAGCGCGTAAGAGCTAAGTGTGCATGTGTGTGTGTGCCTGTGCGTGCGCGTTTGCGCTTGTGTGTTCCTGGCGCCCTGGTATGCCCTACCTGGCTTTCCCCTCGCGCATATCAAAAACACGTGCCCGAATTTGTCTTGATACATCTTGTTCCACTGCGCCAGCTCCACTTCGACGGACGGCGTCATCGAGCTGGACGCCGCGGACTGCTCCGTGCTGCTGTGGGCTGCGAAGGCGGGGCTCGTGTTCGGACCCGTCCTGTCCCCGATGCGCGGGTGCGCGCTGAAAGCCGAGAGCCACTCCGCCACGGGCACGTTCCACCAGATGGAGCGAGCTGCATCTAGTACCGCATCCCAGTCCGTGAACGTCCCGGCTGCGGCAAGACGACGTGCAAATGCCTCGGAGGCGCATGCTTGGAAGGCCTGATCATGAGAAACTTTCATTTATTTCAAAAAGACAAATTTTATTCAAAATTCGAAGTTACAAGAGTGGACTGGTGTTTTCTTGCGGTCGCCAGCCACAGGAAATTGGGCGAGGATTTTTCAAATTTCCATATTATTAGTTCCCTTGTTAGCCCACGCCAACAAGCCGTGAATGCCTGTGCTTTTCCTATGTACAGGTTTGCTGGCTGTACATAGGAAAAGCTGGCACCTTCACACAAATTAAGGACCGAGTTGAGGTAAAGGTGTCAGCTTTTTTACGGCAAGTTCTAAGGGTGAGTATTTTTAAATAGGATGTGCTGCATTTATTGTGAAATATTGCTGTTCACCTCTTATGTTGACTACGTCAGAGTGGGTTTTGCTGAGATGAGTTTTGGATTAGGTTGGCTGCCTCTCAACTCAACCCTCGCCTTGTAACAGGAATGGCTTGCAGTGTGAACAGTAATGGCTTGCAGGAAATCTTGAAGGTTTGCATAGTGCCATGCGAGGTGCAAGGGGTCCAACTCCTTGTCCAACTCCTTGGGGAGAGGGTTTGTTTTGCTGTGCTGTTTTTCAATGCATCCTTTACTGAATCCTTAAGTACCCTCATTTGAGACATCCGATACATAATACCTCGACATAAAAATAATAAGATTAGCTCCTCACGTGATTGACGCTGAGTCTTCTAAGAATACTGCTGCTGCTTATATATGCGACTAGCAGCACAAAATTCAAAGTGGAATTCTGGCCAGGTTTTACCGTTTGGAATCTTTTCTATTTTCGTATCAGCTTAGAATCTTACTCCCTCTTCAGCAAAAAATTTCAGCTTCTATAAATCTCATTTTAATGATGGCGGCGTATTGGCTCTGGCAGCATTTTAGAGACGACCTTGCAGCACCAACTTGAATAATGCTAGCAGAACGATGTTGGCCATGAAGCAATTGCCATCTTTGCAGTGCATCCGCGGCGCACAACTTGCACTGTGAGAATCATCTTTTCTAACTTGGGCCTCACTTAGTCAATAATCCGGCTTATGTTTTCCTGTCACTGCCCCCCTGCCTCTTAACTGAAGCACGCTGTCAACAAACTCGTCTCAACCCAAAACTAGCTTTGAAGCTATAAAAAATGTTGGAAGCATTTTTACACACTCTTATTAGCCATACAAAGATCCATGACGTCTGACAAAGAAGAGACGGAGAAACACGAAGAACGTGCCTCAAGCTGACATTCAGCAAAGAGCAAAAAGGGAGCAATACAACTGCAATTTTAAAGATCCATTAGCTCACACAAAAGTGGCAGCCTTCTCAAAGCTTCCATCGACAGGTGACAATACAATCTCCATATATCCTTTTGTGTGCATGCGAGGCTCTTCATTTTGGAGCAAGAATCATTCCATTGCACATGTTTAGCAGGATCTAGTCATTTAAGTCACTCAGTACTGTACAAATGTGTGAGGTCTGTCAGCAACTATCACCATTGCAGGAACAATGGTAGCACATCCGCTAAATCTTCCTACCAAATCATCACGGTGCGGCCGCAGATCCTCGCACGCTGCCAACTCCTTGGAAGCGGTACTGGTCTGCAAAAAGAGCAAATCCACGTGCAGGAGTGTTTCACTCTTTGAACAGAATGCAAGGTTTTGCTCAATGTGGGGTGCTTTTCAAAACACCTAACAAAAGGAGTTGAAAAAGAGCACAAACACCGAATCCCAAACCGTCCCCCAGCCCCTACCTGCAGCAGCATCAAGAGCTGCCACCGATTTGTGCGCTTCAGCTGCTTCTGAAGCGGGTTCCTGAGGTGCCTCGGGGTGGGGCCTGGAGCATTTGCTTCAAAACTAGTGAGGTTCTCGACGCATCAAAATAGCAGAGAAATGAACAGAAAATTGTGTGTTGACTCAGGAACTTAGGTTGTACATCAGCTTACATCTAAGTTGGTTGTTTACAAATGGTGTGCCTGTGTTATCACCTGGTGGGGGCACGAAGGGATACTTCACTCCACTTGGAGGCCAGCTCCTGCAGAGTCCCTGCATCGAGGTCCTTTAAGCCGGGGAGGTCTTGCGTCTCAATACGCAAAGCACGCTTGAGGAATGTCTGGGGTATACGTGCAGATACAGGAGGCGTTTTTGAGCTCTTGTGTTGCCAGTAGATGAACGCAATAATTAAATGTACCCTTCTGCCATCCATTACCAGCAATATGCAGGAAAGCACACACCTCAGCACATTTGACAGTCAGCTCGCGTCCCTTTTCAATATTTTGATCAAAACGCATCTCGTCGAGCTCCTTCAGCTGAAAAAGGGAGGTAAAGAAGGCCTTTTTCTATGAGAGTTGTTGAACGAAGCTGATTTTTGTCACAGAAATGCCTCAGTGTGCTTTTTGTGCATTACTTGACAAAGAAGCCAAACAAACCTCACCATTTTCTTCAGTTCCAGGTTTTCGCTCAGGCAAGTTTTCACGTTTTCCTTCCCAAAGACTTGCTCCATGGCTGGCACAAAGAGCAATTGAAGCACAAAAAAAATTACAAAATGCAAAAGCTCGGTTAGAACTATAAAAAAAAGCCACAAGAAATTCGAGAAGAAGGTGTTTCACGTGCAAGCAATGAAATTCAAACAGTCAAAGGGTGTGAGATGAGATGTCAGCTGCTTAACGGGCTACTGCACTTGACGTGAAAGCTGTGCACTAGTATTGTTGGTTATCCCTTGCGTCAAGAGTGCAAAGTCATGCCAGACCTGGGTAGAGAACCTCCTCTTGCTTTGCTGCATGTTGAGAGATGAGCCGGATAAGTTCCCAGCTGCACCCGTGATCGAACCGAGGGATAGGGTTAGTGTTTACATGTGAGTCATCATCACCAGTTGGAGATAGCATGAGAAGAGGAGCGTTTGGTCACCATATTTGCTGTTGAGTTTGCTGGTCGTTGGTTGCATCCTTGAACTCATCCAAAAGCGTAGCGACCTGCAGAAACAAGACGTCGGCGAAAGTCAGATCCACGTCTGCAGATCAGCTGAAGAGCGCATGGTCAGACCTGCGGTTCAGATAAAAAAAGGGAATTACTCACTTGCGAATGCTCAATTGCGACAAGATCGAAAATGGGCTTGTTCTCCCCTTCCATCTTGTTACGATGATATTTTATTTTTATTATAATTTTCAAGTAATTTTTATCTGGGGATTTGCTCGTGGGGGGCGATACTTTTTTTCCGGTATTAATGCAGAACTGAAGACCAGCTCACAGTCCCCACGCTTGGTAAACCCCCCGGCCTAGAAGTGAGAGTCAAACTTCCCCATCCTCTTTCACCGAAAGGACAGCACCGTTTCGTACAATGAGCACACCGTTGAACGCGTATTGTAGCCAGCTTTCAAAGCACTAATTTCCAGACTAATTTCCAGGCTGTCCTTTTGAGAAATGGGGCAGCTAGACTTGTTTGAGTGGAAGAGAGGCAATATTTGCAGGTTTCCGGACCGTTTGAGGACGCTTTACCCTGATATTAATTCATAGAATTACTCAGTATAATTTAAGACACAGGATGCTTAATTCTGGGGTCCCCTTGATACGTGAACTGGCAGGTCCAGGTTGCTCGCCCCCCTCAACTGCCAACCAACATTTCACCCAAAAAGACAGCTTCAATTTCTACAAAGCGCACACCGTTAGACGCGTATTGAAGCCAGGTTTTCAGCGCATGTAGCGGGAAAACGAAAGTGAAAGCAAATTTGTGCGATGTGCCCCGATTAGGCATGCCCGATATGGCATTGTTGGCATGTACAACATGCCTGTTACAGACCTCCCACACTGGACTCGAGCGTCCACGATCGAGTTAAATAATTTACGAAAGACGATAAGCGATTGAAGACGAACATGCATGATCCCGATTCTATCATAATTTAATGTCGGCTTACGCCACTACACGGTGCTGTCCTTTCGGTGAAAGAGAATGGGGAAGTTTTGCAACTAACATCTGTACCAAGCGTGTGCGACCAGCTGACTTTTTTTTATTAGAGTGAGTTACAAATCCAAGTGGAATCCCACTCTCACACGCGTCTCTCTGTGCAGCATAGTTCAAGGTCATTACTGGACCTTGCGACAATATTTTAAGCTTGAAGCTTTCTTTATGACAACCGCTAAGTTCTGCCAAAAACGTATGTACCTACGGCTCTGCCTCCTTAGGGCAATGTGCGTTCTTTTGCTAGCCACAAATTACTTATCAACGTTCCCTTTTTTTGCCAACTGGACCCTAACATTAAAATCATGGAACGGCTGCAATTCGAAAATCAATTGTAATCCTGCTTCCCAAGCCAAGGAAATGTTTGTTATGCGAGGGAGGAGGCGATGGCCGGATTTGCGGTGGATGAGAACCAGTGAGCCCTCATTGTGGCCTGGGCGTTTGTGCTCTGCTGCACGAGTTGCGTAATCCAGTGTTTGCAATTCAAAAGAACAAATTACTGCTGGGTATGAATGAGCTGTAGCTGATTTGAAAAATAGAAAGGAAGCCACTGGACAGCTCTACTGACCACCCCCTAACCTTGTGTCTTGACACTGCAGTGCAAGTTCAAATGTACGATTGCCCTCTAAAATCGTGAAAAAGCATAATTAATAATAATAGTTGTGCAGTGTTTGCTACAAAAAAGTTGCAAACAACCAGAAGGCAATGCAAATGAAACAAATTACCTCCTTATTTGCCTGCGGACGCTCCTAAGGTTAATACGGCTGGCATCCTAAACTTTTCCCCCATGCTCAGCCATACAAAGGACAAAATGATAGAAAATAAAAGAAGATGGCATGCTTATTCAGCTTGCCGCTCATAATTGGTGGGGCAGGCTTGAGAAGCCTGGATAGCAATTTTTTTTCATTCGACTGCTTTAGAAATTAAGTCTGCAAGATGGGGGGGCATGAGTTCACGGCATTCCTGAAGCTGTCCCAGGAGTCTACAGCTTGAAGGGCGTAATGCCAGGGCATTGGGGCGTGAGTGCATGACAGAATCTGCAGCCTGGAGAGGAAATGAGTATGTTTAGCAAGGTTAGCAGGATGTTGTACATGGTGCAGCCTTTTATGGGCATGAGGCCAAAGGTCTTGTGGTAGCTAAGTAGCTAATTTTACAAGGACAGCAGTTTGTCCGGCTAAAGATTGTTTCAAGGAAAGCTGGCGTTTGCAGTGATCAGCTAATGCCAAGGATTCGAAGTGTTTTGCCTCTAGTATGCCATCAAGACTCTAAAATATCATTCGCAAACAAATTGCAAAAGGGGGCTCTGGATAACTATGATATTATTGAGGATTTCTCCTTAAATGCGATTCATAGAAGACTCGCTTTTAAATGCCATGCATATTTTCTATCATTTATTCTGCTCTGCAAAGCCCAGCCCTAGACATGCTAAAGAATGATGATGGGTGAAGCGTATGCAACACATTCAGATTCAAATGCCTTGAAACTTGTAAGAATACCATGGCAAGTTTAAGGTTTAAGGTTTTGCCTACAGGCAAAATAGCAAAAGCATGCAATAGCCCACTTTCTTCAAAACCAGTGTTGATTGGCAAGGGTGTTTGACATTGGCATCACCTGAGACGTGAGGATTGCTAAAAGGGCCGGGTGGGCGTCAAGCCAGCGCCTGTGGAGTGGGAACTTGACTTCACCTGTCCCATTGAGAAGATCTTCAGTGGATGATTGGTAAAGCTGAGTCCGCAAAATGTTGCGATGAATGCAGGACTCAAGCACTTGCTGATCCTTGCTTAGGCTCCTGTTAGAAATGCCGAGAGCCTTTATTCCATACAGCAGCAGCAACTGCAGGTGCAACAGCCGGGAACAAAATGTAAGAGGCGCCTTTGAAAATTAAAGCATCTACAGCAAAGTCACACTCACAAAAAATAGTTTGGATATCCGCCTAGCAAAATTTAATTAATATTTGACAAATATACAACCTGACTGCAAAAACTGCAGGATAGAATAAACTATCTTACCAAAGGCGTCAAGGCTGGCACAAGCTTGCAGAACCTTAAATATACTATTGCAAGCGTGTAAGGGGTATGATGTTTGGCAATGTCTTTATTCCGGGTTGACTGACAACAACTTACAAGCACTTAATGCCCGTGCTAATGGAAAATTAGCAAAGGGGAAAAACGGCAACTTCCGCACTGGCCCTTGGTCAAACTGCTTACCAACTTAATCCAGATGTAGACTATGAATTGGTCTAGGAGTTCTATGTCAAGGCTGGTGCAGATGAGTGCAATATAGCGAAGGATGGCTGAATTAAACAGCTTAATTTGAGCAGATCGAGCTGAAGTTCAAGCTTCCCTTAATTTAAGGGTGCAGTTGTATTCCACAAGGATAAGTGCAGATTTATGGGAAATAGTGAGCCAATTGTTGACAAGCTGATTCACGATTAAAATAAATCCGTGTTTTGGATGATCACATTCCTGTGAGGTGTATGAATGTATGTTCTCCGTAAACCGTAAATGTACAACTTGCCTATCGTTAGCTCTGCTTCTTGGATTGCAAGGTCTTACATATTTAAACTTACTGCTATGTTCCCATAGCCAAAAATGTCTGTGCCTCGTCCGTAGCGTTGATCATACCACATGATGGGATCGAGGTACCTCAGCTGCAGGGTAGAATTAAAACAAGTTGTTGTAGGGTCAATTATCAATGAGCAATATAAACACGGCAGCTTGGAAAAGCTTGGTAGGCTGCTTGACGTCATTTAGGCTATAAAGCATTGAATATGTTTACGACAGGTTTTAAGATGCGTGATACAGAAACGGTTGTAAACAAACCAGTCAAATTTAAAAGTTGCGCACACACCTCCGGGCCAACAGGCACCCCCTCCTGCTCCCATTCAAATGGCCCTTGGCTTGGAAAATCCTTGGGCGTCTTGAGCTGCAGGTGCCATCATTAACAATGCATGATCAACTGCTTCAAGAGTAATGAAAGGTAGGGCAGAGCTGCAATGCCAAAATTCCTGGCAAATTTCAGTGGTTCAGATGCTTAAATAAGTTTGTTCCGCTCAGATGAGGTAGGGGGATTTTATATTGGGTGAAAAGCTTGTTGGCACTGTTTGGGGGGACTTTGACATGGGGACAATGATGCAACATTTCCAATTATGTAAGAAGATAAGGGGGGAAGGGCTCTATGTTCAGTGTAAATTTGTTTGTTGCATTTTCTAGACTGAAGACGTCCAATTTATGGAAAGGTCACCAGCACACTGACACTCTTGCGTCACACAAAAGTCACGGAAAGGGTTTCAGTAAATTTGTGGATATAGATTATGCACCTATCTATCCATTTTTTGCTGTACTGCGCTGCTAATCAGGTATGCCTCTTGGGCTATGACTGTGCCTAAATGGCATAAATTACCTCTGCTAATCCGAGGTCAACCACTTTGACATGCGGGAGGCTGTGAGGGCCGTCAGGGAGAAATGAGAGCATGATATTGCCTGCAAAAATGATAGAGGGAAAGGAAACGAAAGGCGAAGGGTGCATTTTTGCATCACCAGTCATTTCTTTCCTGAAAAAAAGCCTCTGCAAATTATCAAATTAAAAAATAGGCAATTCACCTAGCTAATCAGATGTGTGAGCATCAATGTACAAGGCAAAGGATGACAAACAATAATAATGCTGGTAAAGATCAGTGCTTACGCAAGCCAATACCTTAAAAAAGCCAAACAGCACTAACATGCAGTTTATACCTGGAGAGATGTCTCTATGCAAGCAAAAGCCTGCTGCGCCAGGACCCTTGGTCGAGGGGATCCGCCAGTGCATGAAATCAATAGCGCTGAGAAGCTGTGTGCAGTGGTTTGATAAGCTGGTAGGCATAAATAGTTATGCTTTACATGTTACATGTATATGAGACAAGTTCGAAGTTTATCGATATATTGATAAAATTGTAGGACTGATGAATAATTTTCTTGTGCATTGCTTTTGATGGTACTTGATGATGCTTGCGCAATTTTCCATTGCCTGAGACAAGTATTTAGTTAGGTACGCAAATTTGAGGAGTACTAGGGAATGCCAAGTGCCTGCGGTACCATATCTCCAAGTAAAGCATGTACAGGGGGTTGTACAAATTTTCTTGGAGATCACATCAATTTGATTACGTATAGCGCTCAACCTCAAAAGGTGAGCAATCTTGTAACTCTTCCCAAAGGTGGAGTAGTCACTGGATTTTGTTTTACTGTGTGTTACGTGTTAGGGAAACTAGGGGGGTTGCACAAGAAGAGTCTGGAGCTTTGCTCTAACGACACAAGTAGTGAGTTGTATAAGGGGAGGGAGGTGGATACAAACGTACAAGACAGCACCGGCCCAAAGATCTCAACATACTTCAATGTGACATCCACCTCATTGAGATCAACTACTGTGATAACACTAGAACTTAGAACCAGTTGAGTATCGCATAGAAATAGCAAGAAGACCCCTGCACCAACCTTCAAGGAGCCTCCACTACCCTCCAAACCATCCTAGTGGGATTGGGCGGCACCATCTACAACACTCACACAATAGAAATCTCAAGGACTTAGGTCTTTATTCTTAAAGAGTAAAATGCTTCCAAGCTCCATATGCATTATATTAATCATGCTGCTTACTTTGTCCTTACCATACACGCACATTCCTGTATTATTCTTGACATTTATCAGCAGCCAGTTTTAGATCAAGCCCACAACCCTCCAGATCCTCATTCATTTTTTTCTCTTTCCTTTGGTAAGGGAGTTTTACAATACCCGGCACAAAAGTGGCTCCTTTTCCTTGATTAATGTGGGGAGTGTATTTTACTGCCTGCGTAGGTTTTTCCCTCCTTATTTTACAAAGGTAAGGGCCAACTGGGGCTCAGACCCTGGTCTTTAGGCTCGCCAGGTGCTGCTATGTAGCATCAGAACTTTAGGCAAAAATGACACAAACTGCTCAACAAGCGACGCATCATGTATCACTTCTCAAATATGCACTGCTCCTGCATGCAAATACCGTTTGAGAATTTACTGAAGTGCAGACCACAATTATGGGGCTGCCATAATGTTGGCAAGGGCTGTTAAAGAAAATCTGTGCCAGACTGAAAATCGGCAGGGGAAATGCCTGATCACCACCTATTGGCTCTGAGACGTTTTGGGCAACTGCTTTCCTAACATTCATCCAAGTTGTGGGGTGAGCACCAATACCGCAAATGCGCCTGAAATTGGAAGAGTTTATTACAACCATGCTTACTGTAGCATACCATTGTTTGGACCTGTAAGCCGCCTTGATTATGCTAAACAGGGCCGTGGTAAAACATGTGGATAAAAAAACTGGATTACTTTCTTGCTAATGTGTTTTTCTCTTACTCCCCATGTTTCCCTGATCATTTGAAACCTTCTGAGGCACGTCTGTACCTGTATAAGGATTGCGGTCGCATCTTGCCAGCTGATGTCCCTCTTCAACTCAGGCCTCTTCTCAGAAAAAAGGGTTTGCCACAGGGTAGCTTGTCCTTTAAAAAGTGGTATGGTAGCAGAAAGAGTTGATCTACTGATCTAGTGATTAGATCTATCATAAATCATAAATGTTATGCTTCCAAACTGTGCAAAAGAGTTACCTGCAAATTCCATAGCGATTGTGGGGAGAAGGTTGTGGTCATCCAAGCAAAATCCCAGGCAGCTGACAATGTTAGGGTGAGACTTGCATACAATCTGCACACTTGTGAAAATCAAGTGATGAACCTTAAAGCAGGGTTCTTGGTGATCTGATCCAGTTGTGTGCAACAGCAGCGCTACAAAAGAAAGGCAAACACGCGACAGCTTTCTGCAACATTTCCGCTGCAAGCACCTTTGCCTTTGTAACCATCCCTTACCATGGCTTCAATCTCCTTCACAAAAAAAGTCAGGTAGCGCAGGTGATCAAGCTGCCGGCCAGGTCCATCTTTTGAGAGCAGAGGGTATCCATACCTGCATGCATGATTCAATTATCAAAGTAAAGCTGTCACAAAGTTGTTTTAAGGGGACTTTAAAAAAAGGTATCAACAACAGTTTCAAGTTACCTACTGTGATTTCCAATTCCCTTGCGCCTGCACTTGACAACAGCAATCCTTGTTCTATTTCCAAGAATGTTTTGGATGTGGGTGATCTGCTACATGAGCTCCCTTTTCCGAACAATTTTTCTCACAGCGTACGCTGAACAATAGGCTCGCAAATATGCCAATGATCTTTTTTCCTTGTCACATGGCAAAAGTAAGTACAACATATGATCCTGTAATGTTGACACGTAGGCTTCCTCTGTACCAACCCGCTCGCTGCTGCACTCGCATTAAATCCTTTTGTGTAGAAGCGGGCCTTTTTGGCGGTTACTGGCAACTGCAGGACCTGCACATCAGTTTTGCATTTTTAAATTTGTTATAGATTAATGCTTATGAAAGCACATTATGTGGCTGTTACACCCGTGCATACCTAAGAAATGCAAAAGTTTACCCACAACAAGGCCCCCTTGGCCGTACCTTGTAAGCGCAGCGGTGCGGATTGGAGATCAGGGGTGCTGAAGATGTGGATGAGCGAGGATGTAATGGACGAGACACGTTTGATCGGAAAGGGAAGGTAGAGATAACACCTCCAGAAGGCGCTTGATTCAAAATTGGAGCGTGCGTTGTGTGCCAAACACAGGCAAAAGTGCCGGCTCCTGCAAGTTGCACAATTTGGAAATGTGAAAGAATGAAAAGGCTCCATTGTAAAGCAACCAGACAACACAATATCTAAGGTTCTATAGCACATGCTCCCAAATAACTCCCTACAAGACAGGATTCAAGTTGGAATTACAATTACATTGTAGCTCTACCTGCAGCAAGGTATCATTATTCAGCATAGGCAAGAAATGATGATGTCTCAGCAAAAATGCATAGGACACGTGTGTGCAAAACATACCTGCAAACACCAGGTCCTCTTCCCTTAAATAGTAAACTCCCATTGCCGATGCCGGCAGGGTCAAGCCTGGCACCTTTTGCAGCTGTCTGTTCAGCCTTGATCTGGCTTTCACAAGTTTCCTGAGTATGCCACACAAATGCATAAGACGAGGGAATCATTTAAGATACAAGGCATGGCGCCGTATACTGCTTCCTTCAAGATCTAATTAATTAGCAGGATCAAAACAGCTCTTTGAAGCTCTGCGTAGCATGTAAGCATGACAGACAGCAGATTACAGGATCCTGAAGGATGCTCTTATCAAGCTGAGGTGTATTTACCTCAGCTGGTAGGTAACTGGAGGAGTGAGCCGAGGGGAAAATGGTGGGAGCACTTCAGAGAGCGTGGTAGTAGCTGAGGACGTTGTGGAGGGTGACGCAGAGAGAGCTGAAGATGCCGCTGAGAGCTCCTGCTTCTGCTGTTGCTGCTGTTGCTGCTGTTGCTGCTGCTGCTGCTGCTGCTGCTGCTGCTGCTGTGATTTGTCTTGACATCCAAAGATAGCCCTCCCTCCTTCTACATCCACTTCAACCGCATCAGTGTCTTGGGAAGACTTATGTTGCTGCTGCTGTTGCTGCCGCAGAAACTTCTGCTGCTGCTGCTGCTGCTGCTGCTGCTGCTGCTGCTGTGCTAAAGGGCTGTAGGAAGCTTCTATTTTGGGGCTCTGGACTCTTGGACTTTGGTCAACCGCTAGCCGCGACCTGCTGGCATCTGCGGTGTGTAAGTGTGGGAGGTGCTGATAGGGCTCCTGGTGCTTGCTGCTGTGGGAGGAGTTGCCCCCTGATGGAAGGAGGGACTGGTCGCACATTGTAATTAGACCAAAGCGTGGATGCTGAAGTTGAGGCGCCACAGGGGCAGCCGCAGCTGGCTTGCTGAAATTGAAGGGCGCGGCCAGAAGGTCCTTGAACCGTGAGCACGCTTGGGGACAGCAGCCTTTATGCTGCTGCTCTTCGGGAGAGAATTGCTGCGCTTGCATGCCCTGCTGCTGGTAATGCTGCTGCCCATGCACTAAATGGAGCCTGCTTGCTTTCCTAGGAGTTGTCTGGTCGTCCTCGCGCCTCACGTCCCCCACCATTGAATGAAGCTGCCTACAGGAGGGAGCTCACAAATGCATCTGTTGGAGAGTTGCGAGTCTGAGTTGCAATTCGGCAATGAAGCTATATTTCTGGCGGGTATAAATTGCTAGCGCCTGGCAACAAGATGGAGGGAGAGAGGTGACACACTCAGAAAGACTCACTCTGATCAATTTACATACGACGCTATAGACGAGTGACGACCACGACAGCGTGCAGTGACAATGTGCGTGGAGTTACTGTCGGCTGAACGAAAGACGTCTGCAACGGGGGATGGCAGTGGCAATAAAGCCGGTGGAGGTGAGGTGGCGGGGCCTCTCTGCCAAAATGCAGGCCGCTGAAATTTCAGTGACCTAACATTATTAAATAAATATTTTTAATTGCCTAGTGGATTATCGACGCAAATAGACAACATTGCAGGCATGAGCGTGTAGAACACCGTCCCTTCCCGTCCCTTCCTTGCCTCTTAGGATACTAGATGTGTGCATGAAGATGTTGCACACTGTGAAACGCTGAACACGCTGCACACGCTGCACACGCTGTACGCGCTGTACGCGCTGAACATGCAGACAAACCGCGCACTTCTTTGCGGCTCGCTCAGACATGTGTTGCTCCTGCTGGCTTGTATGGGGTCAAGTACACTGGATTTTAGCGGGCAGGCAGGGAGTTCTCTAGCTCGCTGTTTACGCTTCATTTGCATATTCTGAAGGGCACGTTAGGTGTGAAGCAGTCTACCACTAATTGGGCTGTACTCCGAGGATGTGGACATAAACCGTTGCAGTTCTACTCGTTTCGGTCAGCTGTCAAGCTTTTCAATAGTATGCTTAATACCAATAGTGACACTTTGCGGAGGGTAGTCCAGGCTGATCTCAATTTACAGCCTCGTTCAAGTGCCTGCTGGACAGCTCAATTGCTTGGCGCTTTTCAGGGACTGCTTGGACGTGAGTCATATGTATGAGCTGCTCAATCTGGGCGTGCTATTCCCATACAAGAGTTTACTGCGGGTAAGAAGCATAGCATGAGATGTGTTTGGAGAGACGCTGAGCTGGTGGATCCTAACACACACAACAACAAACCGGCCACTTAGTTGAGGCAGCAGCGTGGTTTGAAGTGGCTCTTGCGTATGTGACCAGTGCCCTGGCGAAAATGAAAATGCATGTTCAAAACAAGGTGCATGCTCTTTTATCTTGCCAAGACCATCGGGTTTGTGAGCTGAGGAAACATTTCTCCTTTTGTTTACACCAAATTTCGAGGGCTTCTCAGCAGCTCACCCTGTTTGCTGCAACAGGTCAACAACCAACTTGTTCAGAATTTCCTTTCTCAGCAGAACACTACTTCTTTTTGAGCTTATGGTTTTATTTGTGGCTGGCCGAGACCAGTCAGTAGCCGATCAGCCAAACAACCTGGCTGAAGGTCATCCCCCAAACTTGCAACTATTGCGATGTAGAATAAGAACACAGCAGAACAATTTCCGCCTCCACAATCCACAGAGGCTACCAGCAGCAGCACTGCAGGCAATCAAGTGAGCAGAGGGGAACCAGGAACTCCATTGTTGCTTTCGTCTATCTTGATTACAGTCTGGCAAAGCACTCCTGCCAATAAATTTCAGGATTTTCTTTTAAGATAAAACAAAATTTATCTAGCGTAATCGTGTTTAGGTAATGTTAAGCAAGCTGCCGTGCATTTCTTCCCAATGTTATAATTGGATATAATATGGTATAGCTCAGGAGGAGTAATGATGCGCTTCTGTGAAGAAATTTGGTACAAGAGCAGGAGACAGAAATCCAAGGTCAGGAAGCGTCACCATCAGAAGAGATAAAAACACAACAGCTCAGACAATGCAATGGCGTTCAAGACACCTCGCTTATTACAAGAAGCTGTTGTCATAGTAAAAGTTGAAGTTAATTCGCATCATGAGATTCTCCAGGTCTGGCTCTCCTCCAATCTTGTGCGTTTTGTTGCCCAAGAATTTCAGCAGGTAGCGGTGAAGCCTACGGAATTCACTGCTGGCCGTACAAAGGCTGAGCTGAACGCTAGCCACACCACCATCCTGCAGTAAAGTGTATAGTAGGTGTGCCTTACGATTACATTTAGGGTGAAAGGCATAAGGTACCCTCAGGTATAGTGTTGGCCAGAACCATATATACATATATACGGTATATTTGGCGGGAGAATCACCAAATATACGGTCATATACAGTGTTTATGCACGGTTCTGGCCAACCCTTCTCAGGTATGGTCTGAGGTGTCATACATGCGGAGTTCAGTGTGCGATACCTCAACACCAGTTCTAGCACTGCAGCAGAGAAACTTGCTTTCACACATCCCTCGTTAACATATTATGCCACCTCACAATACAGAACAATAAGATCAAGCTCTGCTCCCAGTGGGAGGAAGCAAGATTTGAACGAATCTGAGACATCTAGACAAGCATTTAAACAGACAAGAGGGAGGACAGCAAGAGAGACCTACCGGTAGGATGTTGCTGCTGCTTCCCTTTGTCTGGTACGAGTTGAGTGCTCTTTGTGCGGAGCAGAACATAAGTACCTGTGCCAACAGCATGTAAGGGTGGCTAAATGCTGTTTCTATGTAAGTTTGATGCACATTTGGAAGAAGACTACAGCGCCTAAGAAGCTTGGCACGCGGTCTTGCCTATATCACTACCTATACCACACACTTCTAATTGTGAGTGACATAGACCTTCCAGTTGTACATGTGACCAAGATGTGCACTCACCTGATCAAGGACCTTATTGATACCAAAGACCAAGTGCTTCCAGGCGCCTGCAGTATCTCCGTAAGTTCCTCGCCCTGCCTGGCGGTCTAGGGTTGCAAGGAAGGTGCGGTGATGGCACACCACGTCATCTAGAGTGCGGGCTTGGTCCAGATCCTGGTCGACATTGGGGGCACATGCCAGGCAGACGCGATAGCTGATGTGGGCAATCTACAATGTTTATTTTGGCCAGCACAAGGGCTTTCCTGATGCTGGCGACAAAATAATGCTCTCTGCCTAGATCAAGGCTTGTTGGTGAAGATATTTCTCAAAAAGGCACACACATGAACTAACGTTAAGCACGCTGCTTCTCTGCTCAAAACTCAAATTGACAAGCTGCACTTACATCAACCACTAGAGCACATAAGCAGCAAGCAGCCCTCTCCAAAAAAGACAAATCAATGTTCATCCACTTACCTGCTCCAGCTGCATCCAGGCTCCACACAGCAAGCGATCCACCACAAACTGATCCAGGTTGCTAACAAAATGCGACATTTCCTGCATGACTAGATCCTCCTCCTTTGCATTCAGACTACCAGTGACAGGGGCCCCCAAAGACGGCCTTCCTGAGAGCCCTGTACCCCACGGCTCTGGCTGCTGCTGCTGCTGCTGCTGCTGCTGCTGCAATGAGGGGAAGGTTTTGCCTGATGATGCTCCGATGCTATGTGTCGTTGGCAAAGAGCTTGTGTGGGGACTGGACGATATGGCTTGGTGCTTCCAGGACTTCCAGCTGCGCACACGAGCATCTTCCAGGGCCATGCGTGCTGCACGGATCTGCATCAGGAACACCAAGGCCTGCAGTGCACAAAATAGAACGTTTTATGAAAGTAATGTAAACTTAATCTAGTGCAAACCAAGGTTCCTTGCAGGCCTGTCAGGATCATAAACAGGCGTCTAGATCCCTAGGCTCACTAGTAGTTGATTTACCCTACTCTGCTTTCATCGTGGCATGTTTCTAGCCAGATTTAGTGAGAGCTAAATGTTTTACAAGTAAGTGCAGACACCACGTGATGTCTTGCACCCAACCTACTTCTAGCTTTAAAATCAAAATCGACACCACAAACGGCAGTGCAAGAAGCTTACGTTGTTGTAGCTGCTGATTGAGTCGCTCCCGCCAATCATGGACATCAGCCAGGACGGCTGATAACGGAACTGCAGTCCCTCTAGCTCCAGCACACTGTGCAGGGCACAGTGGGCACTGCGGACCGGATGTGCTTGAGATGCGGAGGAGCTTCCTGCATGAAATGTGGTTTGTATGCAAGCACCTGATTACCACGTCTGCCTTGTATCTGGTGAATGCCCTTTGCGCATGAGCATCACCCACACACAGAACGTGCACAGAGCACTGAAACGCAGATGAAAGCAAGTTGACGCTATGTCCCACCCAACCAGTCCTGGATGATGAAGAGAGTGGAACCATGCTGGCCCTTGCTGTAACTCTGGAATAAGACGAGCTGTAGAGAACAGCTTAAGCAGCATGATAATGTGAATGTCTTCTCACAAAACCCTTGACTTCTTTGAAGCACCGATCTCCATAAACAGTCCTACCTGGCTCGTTTGCCTTGACAGCAGCAGCCTTATTGCGCATTTCCAACACCCGATCCTTGTCCAACATGACAGAGATGGAATCGACAGGCGGCAGTGCTTCATCCTGGCCAGCCTCCACAATCACCTCCTGCAAATTTCACGTTTGAGCAGTAGCAAAGTAGCCCACATTAACTAAGGTATGCAACAGCAAGAGGTAAGGCAATTGAAGGTTTATGATGAATGAACAAGTTGTGGAAAACAGGAGTATGATGGCTGTAACCAGAGCAGCTGGACAGTGTGTTTAATAATGGGCAAGATACATGCTTGCGCCTTTCTTTTAACAAGGCACATGTGCGCACAGACTCACCAAGCAAAGTCACAAATGCGAACATGCAAGCAACTGTCCACACCAACCAGCCCCCCCTTTCCTGACTGGCACGCAGGTCGACACCTGACCGACCCACTTTTCCTACCTGCAATGCAACATCAAGCTCATATTCGTGGTGCTCCTCCAGGGGCCGCCCGTGGAACAGCATGCCCGACAGCGTGCGGTCTGCCCATGCTTGAGCAGCCGGAGATGCCATGAGGAACAGGTTCTTCAAAGAAGACAGCTCTGCCAGCAGCCCCCAATCGCTGAGCAAGCAACTGAGCAGGCACTGTCCAATGTCTTCCACCTGGTTCGATGTGTGTGCGCGTGTGCATGTGTATGCGTGTGTGTGCCCATGTAGCATGCACTTATGTAGGTATGTGCGTAGGCATACTCATGCAAATATGTCAACATATAACAAAAGCAGGATACCTGTATTGAATCAATGAACTGCAATAGCTGAATACACTCAACTTGTAGTGCCTGACTATTTTGTTTCAGGTACCATCAGTGCCTGGCACCGTAACTTCTTTATGGATGTCTGTAGCTTACCGTGAGAGCATTACAGCATGCGAAGACCAGGGATCAGCGAAGCAGCAGTCCTTGCACGTTTTGCAAATTCCTTTCATTTAAATCTGCCTTTGTCCCCATGGTTTGATAGTACAACGCACATCCTCCTTTAAGGCTGACTGGCCTTCAACCCTTTTCTGAGGAATGCACACCAAAACAGACTTGAAAGTAACACCAGGCTACACACGCAAGGCCTTAACCTAAGGAAAGCTTCTAATGCTAGTGCACACAGCATTGACAGCTTTTTCCCATCACAAGTGCAGGTCCCAAGCCAGAAATTTTCTTATTGGTCCTGATCTGTACACACACCCGCTGCCTCAGGATGCCTAACAGACAGTGCTCAAGTATAAGCTCCACAGGAGGCACATCCAAACAGGGCTCTTCCAGCAGCCAGCCCAGCTGCACGTGTGCTTGGTCCTTGGGCCGCATCAATGCAGCATGGGTGTGGCCTAGCGAGCTGGGCATCAGAGAAGCCTTCAGCTGCTGAGCAACATCCGGCCTGGGGTGGGGAAAAGCACGTTTGTTGCGTCTACAAGTATGAGTTAGAATATCTTTCCAAATGTCAACACGCTTGTGGTGAGCGTGACTGCGCGAATTTCAATACAACTGTGTGCCCCCTCCCCCTTCCTGGACCCCATACCTTTCTCATCTCATCTCACCTGATGCTGTCACGGCTCTGGTGTTGGCCGTTGCCCAGCTCCCACGACAGGCAGGGCACCCCTTGCGACATGGCCCCTGCAATACTAGCACACTGGACCTCCAGGTCATGAGCACACTGAATCCCAAACCTTGGATTCCCTCCCTCCCTCTTTTTGGACACCCCCCCTGCCGACTCGATCCTTCTGTTGACTGTATTCCCTTGCAAGTCCCCTCCATCTGACGAGCAAGCTGCACCTGCACCCCCCCAGTTACTGCAGCTGCTCCCACTTGCCTCTCCCCTTTCTAGCTCTGCCTGTGACACAGGGGGGGGCAGAAGCACTGCATGAATGACCTCATTTGCCAAGTTCGCCTCCCCTTTCTGTTGCAGTAGCAGGCTGTGACTCAGCCCAGCTGCTGCCATCCGCCCAGAGAAGCCTGCCAAATGCAACTGCCCACTCCCAGAGCCTTGCACACCCCAGTCACTGCCCTGGCGTGCTGTTGTGTGCTGACCATTGCTAGTTTTACCTGGCTGCTGCTCCATATCCCCCCACACCCCTATCCTCTCTCCTCCTCCCTGCTGCCCTGGCTTCATAGCCCCCTCTTGCTGCTCCTGTGCCCCTGCCCCTGCCCCTCGGAGCTCCCTAACTGGTAACAGCTCGTGACCTGCTAGAAAAGAGTGCAGACAGTCCAGGAACTGCTGCTGCAAGGGGGCACGATCCCTGCCTACTTTACCCTTGGCTCTTGAGAGGGATGGCTTCATCATGATCATCATGGCAGGGCTGATGCCTGGCAGGACAGGGCCACCTATCCCCCCCCCAATACCTCCTCCCTGCTCACTGTTTTTTAGCAACCGCAGGGATTTACCTGGACGTGTAGTGTAGCGTGAGACTGGGGGTGCATGCGCTGGATAGATGTTTTTGTGGATATGATTATGCTGTCACATGTTTTAGGATGACGAGTGATCAAGAGCAGAAGAAGATTGTCGAGCATGGGTCTGATATAAGGTAGGTAGGTTTTATTTTTTCTTAAATTTACGCTTGGCTTCATTGTAATTGGTACAGCCTTGCGATTGGGTGTGTACAATGAAAAAAGGCACAGCATTGCAATAAAGGGCGAGTAATGCACTATGAAAATCCAGATATCAAACACACATACACACGCACACAAACATACACAAAAAGCTCCCAAACCCCAATTGACACACAAGTGCTCACCTGCAGAGAAGATCTCACACGCCACTGGCTGCAGAAAGCGCGGGCACGCAACTTGTGCTTCATCCACCTGTTCCCCTACCGCCCTTTCTGGCAAGCTGTTGTTGCTGCTCTCAATGGCTGCAGCACCATGATGGCGGAGCATAAGTCGGAAGGCCTCACTCCAGAAGAGGTGGTGCGTCTCAGGCAGTTGCTGGCCAGGGGCTACAAAAAAGTCCTCTGTGTGGCGCATGAAATAAATAAAATGCTTGTGGAGTGCATTGATTGAGAATGGGAGTGAGGGGAAGTGAGTATTTTTGATTTTGGGGCGAGTGAATGCTTTCTAACTTTAGCCGAGCTCTCAGCAGGAAAGGGTCACAGAGATTGAGCTGCAAAAGTAATTATTTTGCGCACATCTCAAATGGGGATAAGCAATATCATGCTAAAACCAATCACTCGCACGGTACAACAGCCAAGTAGACTTGAGGAACATCCCTCATTGCATCCCTCATTGCATCCTCTCAATGACCGTCCATCAGCTCGCAACGCAACGCTCCTGACAAATTAAAAAAATTTGACCTGGGAAGTGGTCCTCCCAGTTGTCGTACAGCCACGTGTACAAGCCATTTAGCAGCGGCGTCAGCGTGCACAGGAACAGGTGCAACAGCTGCTGCTGTAGCACCTGCCCCAACGGACCCGTCATGAGCGCATTGGAGTCAAGCATCACGTGCAGCGCATCCAATAGCACGCTGGACGCATGCGAGGCTGCATCGCTCTTGCCGGCCTCTGCCTCAGCTTTTTCAACCCCAGCCGTTCTGTTCCCTCTGCTTCCTCCTAAAGGCATAAAGAGGAAATTGGATATCATGAGTAAAGGTGGTGACTGCGCCTGCAGAGGTTTTAGGTCTGGTAAGCTCTCATAATCTCTGAGATAGGGTTGTGAGAGAGATTGTGGCATTGGAAGCCGCCGCACGCTACAGAGGTGTGTGAGTTGTGGGTCAAGAAAGTCAAGCCCTGGCAACAGGCAGGATAATGATCTACCACAAGCAAATGCTGCACACGCAGTATCTTTGCTGTAAATTAGTTTTTCCTTCCAGTGTGTGTACGCTGGTCCAATTTAATGTGGTCTTTTGACCTCAGCCTTTTATAAGATCAGACTCGTACCAGCAGATGGTGAGCCGTTAGAGTTGCGAGCACCCATGCCACCCTTGGCTGCTCGTTCTGCTGCTGCTTGTGCGAACAGGGCCATGTGCACAGCGTCGTGTAGGGTAGACAACCTGCGCATAGGAACACTACACTGCTCACGCAGTTGGAGGAGGGAGGGGGAGCCGCTGCCGGAGTTGGGGAAGCTGACCAAAGGAGCTGAGATGCCAAAGGTGGGGAAGTTGAGGCCTGCATCCTTGTTGGCTTGCTGAAGCTCAATGAGTGGGTGACTAATGACTCGTAGCTGAGAGGCTGCAGCCTGTGGTGTGTGTAGGAGGCTCTGAGTTAGGTTTTGTAGGACGCGTTATTTAGGGTGCAAGGAGATATAAGTCTGATCAGTATTGCAGATTCAGACGGTCCGTGACTAATAGCAAAATCATGTATTTCGTTTGATACAAGCTGCATTTTAGGCTCCAACGTGGATTTTGTGAAGTGTAGGCTGGCCTTATCTAGACATGTAATTGTTCACCCATGACTCAGTATATATCTTCTATAGCTGCGCCAAAGATACCTTCCCTCCCATTCCATCTTTGACAGCAACATCTCCACCGCTCGCTGCAGCACACGCATGCACACACACAATGCCTGCCCCTTCTCTTGCATGGATTATTTCCGGGTTCTACCAGTCCAAAACAACCCTCCCACCTGCAGCAGCGCCTGGCAACAGGGGGTGGTGTGCAGCTGATCCGCAATGCCCGGCACTGCGATGGACTGATTAGCAGACGCTGTGGAGGAGGAGGAGATGACCGCCTGCAGCCATGCGACCTGGCTGCCTGCCTCGGCAAACTCGCACAACAAGGCGTGCAGCATACCGGGTGAGAGGTAGGGGACGTGCAAGCCTGGGAGGGGCTGGTAGTAGGGGGAGGGGGTGCTGCAGGCCTCATGATGGGAGGGGGGAATGGAGGGTTGGGGAGCAGGGCAGCGCTGGAAGCACATGGAGTTGTCGTTCAATAATAGATTGAGGACCTGCAAGGAGTAGAGAGGGGGAAGTGGCAGGGAGTTGGAAAAGAGGGTGAGAAGGGGATTTAGACAGAAGGAACAAGGAAGAGAAAGACGGGTGTGAGGATGAGGATTTGTAGAACAGGCGAGGTGGCTAGCAGGCCTTTTTTCAGGCCCTCTCCATGGTCAGGCAATCTCACACACTGCACGTGCAGGCTCAGGCATAGGAGACTTATACATCCTCACCTGATGGGTGATGTACTGGTCGCTGAGGCACTTGTGGGTTTGGGGAGCCATGAAGGGTAGGGCCTGCAGCCTTGCTCGCGCCAGGCAAGGCACCAGGTCATCATGAGTGGGGACAGCCAGCCGCTGTGATGCATGCTCTGAGGGCGGCTGCTGAGAGGCAATCATTGGCGGAAAGGCAGGCATGTGCAGGCGGCCTGCTGCGCTGGCGGAGGGGGCCCTAGTGGTGGGAGCAGGGCGACGGGTGGTAGGGGGGAAAGCAACAGGAACCCTTCCCTCAGTACTCTCAGTGCTCGCTGCTGCTGCTGCTGCCTCCTTTGACTCCACAGGAAATGCAGGCAATACAGAAGAACAATTGTCAAGGGCTACGCCAGCCGCCCAATCGGTACGCGCTGGCTCCCCCTCCTCCACGACGTTGCCCTCACCCTCATCATCCCACTCCGACAGATCAGATTCGCTGGCCAGGGAGCTGGGGGACTCTTCGCTGCTGCTGCTCCCATGCTCAGGCCCTTCAGTAGATGCGTTAATGGGTGGGTCCTGGGAGGTGTGTGCCGCTTCTTGTGGGGCCAGTAGCTTGCCTCGCTGGAGAGGCTTGTTTGCCAGGTTGAAGAGCAGCAGCAGCAGGGCTGCATCCGTGTCTTCATCGGCGCCCTGTAGACCCAGACCAGTCAGCTGGCTGTACAGCTGGCGCAGGCGAGAGGCTTTTGACAGCTGGGAGTGCTGTTGCATGCGATCACTGAGCCTGCATTTATATTTTGTATGTGTATGTATGTGTGTGTGTGTGTGTGTTTGTGTGTGTGTTCGGTGTTGCAAGACGGTCTTTTTGGTAAGTCATGCTCTGCTGAAGTGCATAGTTCAGCTCTACACAGTGAGCAGAAAATGAAGGAGTGAACTGAGGTAAAGCCTGTGTTTGAACAGGCGCTCACCCAGCATACAGGTCCCGGACCTCCTTTGGATTAGCATCCTTAAAGCGATGGTATTTTGGGTTGATGTTGCCGCAGCAGAAGTCCAGGGATGTGTTGTAGTTTTCTTCACCTTTCTGAAAGCATAGATGTATCATGACAAGAGATTGCGTGCATTTAGGAAAGACTCTGTATTGGTTTTATGGGTGTGCGTGTTGTAATTTGTGTGTGCATGCGAGTATGTGTCTCTCTTTATGTTTTGTGTTTTGTGTATGTGTGTGAGCGTGTACATGTGTGCGTGCTTGCATGTATGTTTTGTATGTGTGTGTGTTTGTGCGTATGTGTGTGCGTGTGTATGTGTATGTGTATGTGTGTATGTGCGTTCTCGCGCCGCGTGTGTGCATCGGACAGATGCAGCTGTCAGTGCAAGCGTAACAGGCAACCAAGAACCGACCTTTACAGGCAGCAGGTGTGTGATAAGATGGTGCAGTAGCTCCTCCTGCCTCTTCCCCTGCTGTTTCTGGAAGTTGGAAGAGGCCATCTCAAACCCTTTTAACCTACATAATTTACGTATAATTATTATTGGAAACTTTTTGGAGCCAGCTTTTTGCGTGTCATGTACTCAAGGCTTGCGAGGTAGCCTGCTACCTACGGGACCATGGTTGTGACCCCCGGAAAGCACAACCAGCAGGAGCACATAATAGAAGTCCCTGCCTCCAGCAAGTCCTCGGAGGTGGGCGTCAACTCAATCATAGAAACCAACACACACACACACACACACACACACACACACACACACACACACACACACACACACACACACACACACACCCGCACACACACACACACACACACACGCGCGCACACACACACACA
>Ga0307968_1000552_pt1 | contig 27117 bp, 39 predicted proteins | sample OrgLakmetagen650_FD_201834 | JGI IMG/M metagenome (GOLD analysis project Ga0307968, IMG submission 201834) | Saline water microbial communities from Organic Lake, Antarctica - #650 | ecosystem: Environmental > Aquatic > Non-marine Saline and Alkaline > Saline | place: Antarctica: Organic Lake...
TGTGTGTGTGTGTGTGTGTGTGTGTGTGTGTGTGTGTGTGTGTGTGTGTATAGGTATAGGTGTGCCATTGTGTATGTATGTATGTATGTGTGTATCAGTAGTTAGTGACTGCTGCAAAAGCACGAGGTTATGGCCAGGCTGGAAGTCCTAGGCTAGTGTGTGGGAGTTGGATGGCGTTTTCGCGGCTCACCATCGTGATGTGGTGCGCCTTCATCTCGTTGAAGTTTACTGGAATGGGATTCAGGTACTTGGAAAACTTCTACAATACAACCTCGAGCAACCTGCGCCCTCCTTTCGACTATTGTATTAAATTTATTCTGAATATACCTTACTTGCAGCTCCTGACGGACTGTTAGCGACTGCTTAAAATTTACATTCACTTCTCGTATAATAAATTTGACAATCGTGCTGGAAATTCATGTGTTCGCCGTAGATAAACTAAGCAGATGCAGTCTGCTTGCCTGCTTTCCCCTCTGAAGGGAGCGCCACCACTTGCTTCTTCGCCTGCACATTCCTTGCCTCCGCACGCGTCTCCCCAAGGCAAGAAAACCCCGTATGTCTTGCACCCTTGTCCGACATTGCGGAGCCGTACCCGTCGCATTGGCTTGGCAGCAACACACAATGGACAGCAGCAGCAGCAGCAGCAGCAGCAGCAGCAGCAGCAGGACCAGCAACAGCAACAGGGTTCCCTTGTTGGTGTGGGACTTTGTGGCAGGAAGCAGTTGCCCAGAAGAAGTAACAGCCCAGCACATCCCCTCCCTACTCCTACCCTCATCTCTGCTAGCATCTACCTTAGCCTGACAGCCATGATGCTGCCGATGGACGCGTCTGCTGCCGTGCAGGTAGGGCAAAGAGATGCTGAGATGGTAATCCTTCAAATAAGTGCAAGCACATCCAACGGTCTGTCGCTGCAATGCACCACTGACACACACACACACTCACATACATGAACATGCACATATCACACTCTACATTGGTCCCAAAACACACTGCGAGGAAAGAGCTTACACACACGGTCACCACCTGTTGAAACGTCCAAACAAATGTTACCTCTCCTCCCACGCATTCTCATACTTACCGCAGCCGGCCACAGCAGGAGGCTTCACAGCTGCTCGTGCTGCCAGCGAAAGTGCATCAGGAGGCAGCCCGTTGCCTACACTCTTTGCCGTGGGCGTTGCTGCTTTCCTAGGTTATCAACTCATACAACAGGTACTGGTGCAAATACTCTGCAGTTGCACTCGTGCACACTTATATCACATATGCTTGCACACACACTCACACAAACGCACACACACACGCACACACATACATGCACGCAAACACACACACTCTCTCTCTCTCTCTCTCTCTCTCTCTCTCTCTCTCTCTCGTGCACACAGACACACACGCATGCATGCGCACACGCACGCTAAGATACGTGCACGCACACACACTTGACTGCAGCTGCAGCTGCGCACATTGTTGAACGTACTCACTTGAACCATTAGGTTCTCGCTGCCCTTGAATCCTATCGAATCAACTTACCATTCCTCCCAGGGCAAGGGCTCAGCAGCTGAACGTGCCAAGTCAGCCAGACAAACTGAGGCCTTGGAAGCCCAGCTGGTCGCAGCAAAATTGCAAATGGAGCGGAGCCGTGCGCAGGAGGGGGATTCCAATCAAACTAGTACTAGCAGTAGCAACGAGAATGGGGGGTCTGACAGTGGGAATGGGGGTGGGGGTGAGAGTGAAAAGGCTGCAGAGGGGGCCAATACTCCGAGGTGGGTGTGTGCGTACGTGGTTTTGCTGGTGTATGTGTGTGTGTTTGTGTGTGCGTATGTGCCTTTTGTTGTGTTATGTCCACCTCAGCCTAGGTGTGCTATAATTTGGACGTTGCTGCTGTTTAAAAGCACCAGACAAAGCGGAAATGGTCTCACGAGGGGGTCTAAACTTGCGCATACAATCGTGCACGCGTGCTTGACCTCTTGGTTTACAAATGTGGATGGGTGTGCAGGAAAGGCAAAGGCCGGAGACGGAGCCGTTCCCCAGATCAAAACGAACCCTCACGGGACACTCTTGTGCGTGAAAAGGTGAGCGCTTGGTTCAGAGGGAGGACGGAGTTCAGGAGAATGAACGCTTGAGGGACATGCTAGTGCGTTTGTACGCAAGCAGGTTAGCTGGGTCTGAGAAGGAGATGAAGCAAAAGGGGAGAGAACAAAGAGGCTGAGCGTTGTCAGAGGGAGGAGCTGAGGAGGGTGAGGGTTTTCAGAGGGAGGGAGAGGCGAAAAGGAAGGGGTTGAGGAGCGTACGCAAAAGAGCGTATATTCTTAAGGAATAAGGGCGAGTTATTTAACGGAAGAGTGAGGCGAAGTGGGAGGAAACAAGGAGGGTGAGCAGATTGAGACTCTTTTTCAGGGAGGATTCGAGGGTGAGCGTTTCAAAGGGAAGGAAGCACTCACACGAGGTATTACTTTTCTTCTTGTCCAAGGGTACTGTGTTTGTAAGTGGAGTAGATGTGTCCCTGACTCATCGCTGCACATCGTTTTAGATGAGGAAATTGGGGGGACGGTCAGAAGTTTGTGCCGCATACCCATGAAAGTTCAATGTTGCTGTGGATGTTGCTGTTCCAATTCACTGTTCCATGTTGCTGTTCCATGCTGCCAGACCACAGCTGCACACGTGACCAGAAGCGGGCTTGGACCAGTGTTGCAAGCTCCTCACAATCTATCACTCATGCATACGAGCACGCATGCACACATTATAACATAGCCGCGCTTGCACACACACACACATACACACACACGCACGTGCACATGCACACGCATATGCACATGCACACACACACACATATACACGCACATGCTCACACACATACGCACATACACACATGCACATACACGCACAAGCACACACACATACACACATAACAGGAAGAAGAGGTCACCAAGCAAACTGCAGAGGTGCAACGGTTGAGGGATGAGGTGGCGAACTTGAGTGCCCGTGCCTCTGCCTTAGGAGAAATGTCGGCCCCCTTGGAATCGAAGCTGTTGGCAGCAAGAGAACGCGTGGCAGCGGCAGAAAAAGCGGTGCGTGTTTGGTGCAGTGCCATGCTTCTGTCTGGACACTCTCATGCATCAGCTGCTGTTTCATTGTAGACTGGGTGTGGAGAGGTGGCAAGGTCCAGAGGCGTAGCTGACAGATCTTGTCTGAGGGGCATGGCGCTTGCAGCGCTAGCACTATCGTCTTGTACTCATCAAAAACATATTTTAATCGTACTGCGCTTGGTTGCTTTGCGAATAAATAAATAAATATTAAGGCCCCTCGCAATAAGTCAGGCCGGAAAAATCATGTTTTTCCGAACCTCGCAAAACTATGACTTTCCAGCGGGGACGATTCTGGGCTCCGCAAAGGACCCTCATCGTTTTCAGGTGCAATCATCATCATTATGGTTGGTCGGCATTGAGCAGCAGACGTGGTTCGCCTTGGGAGCTTCTGAGGCTGACATCGCCTTGAGCAGCTTGCAAGCACCTGCTGCTGACCAGAAAGTACCTGCCCCATTTGGACTTTGGGCAGACCATGCACACCTCTCCTGGGAGTTCAAGCTTCTCCAGGAGAGAAGCACAAGGGCAGAGCTGCTGCTGTCTAAGGTGCATTGCCTCTGGAGCGCAATGTGCATGCAGCAGGCAGCCATCCTCCAGCAGCAGCAGAAGCAGCAGAGGCAGAAGCTCCCAGAGGCACCCAGAAGAAGGGAGGGAAGCCCAATGTCACCCCCAAAATTTGCAAATTTATTTAACTTTTTGAGGGGCCTCGCAAATGCCTAATGCTCGCAAATTGATTATTCTAATTGATTATTCAGGGTGGAGGCGTCAGTTGTGTGAATGTTTTATATGCCAGAAAAAGCATGTACCATAGTGACGGTATATCACCGCGTACCGCGAACGTTTCTGACCCCTCCGCGGTGTGTCAGGAGCATTTAATAACGAAGTTACAAGGGCCTCGCAAGGCTCGCATTGGGGTCATATAATCAAATTTAGCATGAACCGTAAATGGCCGGGAAAGCATTCGCCGCCCCTCAAGGCCCCAAAGGGGACAAACAGGGGGTTCTGACTTCGTACAGCAAGTGAGAAGAAGGCAGCAGAGGGAGGCAGGAAAAGCACGCAGAACATGCAGGGGCAGGGCAGCACAGGCAGAGTGGGATGCAGCAGCGAAGAAGAGAAACAAGGCCTCGTAAGATGGCTTCAGCATAAGCAGGGGGGCTGGGAGGACACCAAGAGGAAGGGCACCTTCAATCCCTTCACATGCGCATGCATGCACACGAACATGCGCGCACGAACATGTACGCGCACGCGCACACACACACGCGCACAAGTACACAACGCATGCACACACGTACGTACACAACGCACGCACACACATACACGCACACACACGTACGTGCACAACCGTTTACACACGCGCGTGCGTGTGCAGCTCACAGGGCCAAAGGCCCTCGCATAGGCCGCATTGGGGTAAATAATTAGATTGTGTGCCCCTTGCATAGGCCGCATTGAGGTTTATTAATTGGGTTTTCTCAAACCTCGCATTGGTCACAAGTCTCTACGGTATCACACAATCAAAGGCTCACAAAACTTGCATTCGCACAGAAATGCCACGCACACACGTGTACACACACGTGTACACACACACACACAATTAGGCTGCTACCATGTAATTATGAAAATGACAATGAGAGCCTAGCTTGTCCCTGTATCTACATGAACAGAGAAGGCAGTAGCAGGAACACACGCACCCTAACACAAGCTCGTGCCCCCCTCAAGCGTAAGCTCTACAATCCGCATACAGGCGGCAGCTGAGAAGGCTGTGGACGACACAGAGAGCCTGGCCCTTTCCTTGGAATCCATCGAGAGGGAGAAGGCAGTGGCAGCTGAACTAGGGCGATTGCGTGCAACAGCAGTACAGGACAAGGAGCGGGCTGACATTACACTGCGGTATATTAAAGCGCAGGTGTGCAATGAGTGTGTTTGCTCGAGTGCGAGTGTGTAGCGTGTGCCTTTGTTTGTGTGCTCAAGAGTTTGTGTATATCTATGTGTATGTGTGAGCAACTTGTGTGTGTGTGTGAGTGTGTGCGCGCTGAAGTGTGTATTTGTGTGCATGCTTGTGTATGTGTACGTGTGTGCCTAAGTGTGTGTGCCCTGGTGAACGAGAGTTTGAGCTTCACTTTGAGGTCACCATTATCAGTGCTGATGTAAGCATGATCATTGTATTTAGGAAAATGAGTGCACACACACCCCCCCCTTCACTCACGTTGGCTTGTCCTGCAGCTCATGTCTGCCGAGAAGGAGAGGGTAGATGCAGAGGCGGCAGCTAAGTTGGCGCGTGAGGAGTTCCGCTCGTATCGTGTTGAGATCACGCGCTTGAAGGTGAGAAGCGTATGTGTATGTGCGTGTGTGTTTTACTGATCGTTGCAACGCACTTGAGGAGGGGTGCTTGAGGAGGAGTGCTTTTGTTCTGTGTATGGGACATGCTAAAAAGTAGGGAGCACCTTCTTATGCGTAGGTGTGTTCATTCTGTATGAAGGTTCTCGTGTAATTGCAGCGACTCACACACACGGCACAAAAGAGAAGCAAGCTGAGTTTTAAATGATGGGAATTGCATGGAAAGACAGAGCAGCAAGCTAAGTCTTAATGAATGACATTGCACGGTATAACAGCAGAGCAAGTTGACTCTTGCCTGACGTACATTGCACAGAAAGACAGAGCAGCAAGCTGACGTGTCGATGCCGTTCACGCCCATGCACAGGACGAGCAAGAACAGTTGGAGCAGGAGGTAGCCAGTGCCAACCGACAGGCGCGAGAGAAGGGCGCCATGGCACTGAAAGTGGCGGCTGAGAAGGAGGCGCTGGGCATGCAACTCAAGACTGTCCAGGTTTGTGTGTGTACGTGTGTGTGTGTTTGTGTGTGTGTGTGTGTGTTCAGCAGGGTCGGAGGTTTTAACTGGGCATGCAACTTGATGTGTGTAAGTGTGCGTGTTCAACCTGCAGCTGAGAGGAACTCTGTGCATGCACCTCAGATGTGTGTTGTGTGTATTTGGGTAAGCCGGACCTGCTGGCGTGTGTGTGTGTACGCCTTAAGTGTGCGTGTTAATATCATATTGCTGCATGGGTGCCTTGTCCTTCTTTAGTGTGTGCTCTCATGTATGCCTCACCCTAGCTTTGTGGTCAATCGCACCACTCTGGCCAAACGCAGTTTACATTGACGCCGCAAGTGCACCCGATTGCTTTTTCCTGAGCTTGGAAATTGGACATGCTGGTTATGGTCACATCCCTCGCATATTGCACTGCACAATTGTGAGCTTATGACGATCATGGACACAACGCTAATGGCGAACGGCCTTGTTTAATCGCAGGACAAGCTGGTGGAAGCTGAGCAAGGCGCGCGTGACGCTGCCCTGACTCTGTCAGAGATGGAGGAGACGGTGCTGGATAAAGAGGAGCGCATGGCGGAGCTGGATGAGCAGGTGCGTGTGTGTGTGTGTGTGTGTGTGTGTGTGTGTGCTCGTGCAAGGACCAGCAGGTGTGTTTCTGTGTGTGATCGTGCACAGGCGAGCAGGAGCGTTTCTGTGTGCTCGTGCACAGACGAGCAAGTCATTTGTGCGTGTGATCGTGCATGGACCAGCAGGTGCGTTTCTGTCTGTGCTGGTGCACAGACGAGTAGGTGTGTTTCTGTGTGTGCTCGTGCACCTACCGCCCAAGCAAGGCCTGTGTTTGGACATTGCAATGCTGAACCAAACGTGCATGCATGTGACCATTGTGCGAGTGTATTAAATTCACTGTTGTGTGCGTGCACCTGCTCTAGCCTACTGTGTGCTGACCTTTGCACTTTTGCGCGGTTGTGCCTATTGTCCACCTCTTGCTACCGTATGTATGTACCATGCGTGTGTACAGGGTACAGGGTGGGCCAGGTCCATACATATATGGTGCATATACGGTATTTTTGGCAGGGAAATCACCACATGTACGGTCATATATGGTGCAACTATACGGTTCTGGCCGACCCTGTTTGTGTACATGCTTTTGCATCCATACTGGTGATGGGCAAGGAGGCACGCTTGTAAGCCTGTACTGTATGATTGTTGCAATTGTATGATTGTTGCAATCGTATGATGACTTGCATCATGCAAGTGGGTGCATGCGTTGTTGCCACTCTGTGTGTGAAGTACTAAAGACAAAGCCCACTCCACTACACTCGGTCGCAGGGGTGAAGGGCATTACTTAGGGTTGGCCAGAACCGTATAGATATACACTGTATATGACCGTATATTTGGTGATCTCCCTGCTAAAATTACCGTAAATAAACCGTATGTATATATATATATATATGGACCTGGCCCACCCTAGCATTGCTGTTTACAATGTACAGTGTATTTTTGACAGTGTATATATACAACTGGCGTTGCACGCAGTTACGAACTTCCTGTGAATTTGTTTTTGTTGCTTTGTGGTTTACAATGTGAATGTGTATGACTGTTCATGTGAATGACTGGCGTTGCACGCATCACTTGTTTCCTGTGCTCATCACTGCAGGCCAACGAGGCCATATACGAGCGTGACCAGCTGGTGGTGGCCCTTCAAGAAACGCAGGAGCAGCTCGACCGACAGACGCAGCACATGGACGCACTTGAGGTGTGTGTGACTGTTATTTGTTTAATCCACATAAAACACACGATCAATTGCTTTTTGTTTCCCCCTGCGTTGAGGTTGAGCGTGCTTTGACTTTAACCCAAATGGGTTGACTGTCGAACTGCACCTCCCTCCCTCACGCTTTTTGAACTAAGCAATTGATTTTTACCGCCCCCCCCCCCCTCTTGCAGTCCGAGGTAGTGGAGGCCAAGCAGGCCCGCTATGCATCCGAGGCTGAGCTTGCTGAGTTGAGGGAGGCGTTTGAGGACTTGGAGGCGACCACAGCGCAGCTGCGCAACATGGAAGGGAGAGAAGTGATGGAGCTGGAAGAGCACCAGGTGTGTGTGTGTGTGTGTGCTCCTGTTGTCTGCGTATCTGTGTGCATGCCTATTGTCTGCGTACCTGTGTGTGCTCCTGTTTTCTGCGTATCTGTGTGCATGCCTATTGTCTGCGTACCTGTGTGTGTTCCTGTTGTCTGCGTACCTGTGTGTGTTCCTGTTGTCTGCGTACCTATGTGTGTTCCTGTTGTCTGCGTGCCTGTATGTCAGGTGCAAGTGTGTGTGTGTGCGCCTGTGTGCTTGTTGTGTCAGCATGGAAGGAAGGAGGTGAGGAAGACCAAGCACACATACACAAACACAACACACGTGCACACACACACATACGTGCATACACACATGTACACACGCAACCTGTACGTGTCCTGCACCCTCTCTCCCTCTCTTTCGATTGGGGGAAAGACGGCTACAATACAATGGCTCGACGCCCCTGTTTTGTTGCAGGCCAACAGCTTTTGTTTTGTTGCAGGCCCCTGTTTTGTTGCAGGCCAAGCAGGCTACAATGCTCGACGCCCCTGTTTTGTTGCAGGCCATTTTGTTGCAGGCCATTTTGTTGCAGGCCATTTTGTTGCAGGCTATTTTGTTGCAGGCCATCATGCTCGACGCCCCTGTTTTGTTGCAGGCCATCATGCGGGATACAAGTCTGGCTTTGGAGAACGCACGGGACGCGCTGAACAAAGCACGTGACAGTGCTACTCGCTTCAAGGCAGAGGCCGAGGACAAGGCAGCTGCAACCAGAAGGGTGCGTGGGCCTGTGGGTGTGTATAAGTGTACGGCAATAAGAAGGGAGTGTGTGTGGGCCTGTGGGTGTATGTAAGTGTAAGGCAATGAGAAGGGAGTGTGTGTGTGGGCCTGTGGGTGTGTGTAAGTGTAAGGCAATAAGAAGGGAGTGTGTGGGGGGGCCTGTGGGTGTGTGTAAGTGTAAGGCAATAAGAAGGGAGTGTGTGTGTAGGCCTGTGGGTATGTGTAAGTGTGAGGCAATAAGAAGGGAGTGTGTGGGGGGGTCTGTGGGTGTGTGTAAGTGTAAGGCAATAGGAAGGGTGTGTGTGTGGGCCTGTGGGTGTGTGTAAGTGTAAGGCAATAAGAAGGGAGTGTTTGTGTGTGGGCCTGTGGGTGTGTGTAAGTGTAAGGCAATAAGAAGGGAGTGTGTGTGTGTGGGCCTGTGGGTGTGTGTAAGTGTAAGGCAATAAGAAGGGGGGGTGTGTGTGGGCCTGTGGGTGTGTGTAAGTGTAAGGCAATAAGAAGGGAGTGTGTGTGTGCGTGGGCCTGTGGGTGTGTGTAAGTGTAAGGCAATAAGAAGGGAGTGTGTGCGCGTGGGCCTGTGGGTGTGTAAGTGTAAGGCAATAAGAAGGGAGTGTGTGCGTGATGTGTCGCACGAGTTATCCAAAGCTGCATGCCAGTAGGCGGGAACAAGGCAGCTGCAAGTTGGCAGGTGCTAAGTCTGTCTGTCTGTCTGTCTGTCTGTCTGTGTGTGTGTGTGTGTGTGTGTGTGTGTGTGTGCGTGTGTGTGTGTGCATGCAAGTTTATGGTGATTGCACGTAAGTCACATGTCGCTACAAGCTACAGCTCAAGGAGGCTGCTGCAAATACGAGTTTGTGCAAACAATGCGGTTGAAGGAAGTCGTGCTCCTCACAGAGGACAGAGGGTTTAAAAACTGCTTGTTGTGCTGTCTGTAATTTTAGGCTCGTGTGAGCCAACGCGCTCGCTCGTGCAGTTGGAAGCCAACAACTAGCTACTCCTTTTACTGCTCTACGAAGATAGAAGCAGTGGTGGAAATTGTGCGCACGACGATAAAATGCTTGTGCATCCTTTTTCTTTACGCAGATGGAGGAAGAGGTCCTTGCAGCTCAGGCTGAGATCCAGGTCACGCGGGACGAAGCCGACAGACTGCGTGCTGAGTTGGAGGATGCGCGGGTGGGTGTGAGTGGATGCTGGTGTTGTGCTCTTCGAAATTGCTAAGCAGGTGTTGGAGTTCTTGTGTATCCAATCTTGAAGGCTTTGTGCAAAGGGTTTCAGTTGCGTGCGCACAAGGCCATTGGTAAGCGATGTGTGGTGTATAGGATACCGAGCTTGCCAAGCATCATGCACGTGGACGGCACATGCTTTACAACAGGGGCGTGTGTGCTGTAGTGCATAACAAAGCACAACAATGGTACGATACAAGCTACAAAATGTGCTATGCACCTGCATGCATGCACATGTACAAGCACACGTACTCGCACAACGCACTCACACACACACACATGTATCCATTTGCTGCGCTGCTCCTGCACCTAGTAATTCACATCATGCACGCACACGCATGCACGCACGAAAAGGCTCACACATACAAATAAACACACACACGCTACAGTTTTCAAGCTCCACTGCCCCTGCCCAAGATACCACTGCCACCCGGGAGAGGCTGGCAGTGCTGCAGCGCAACCTAGACGCGATGACTCGTGACGTGGAGAGGTGAGCGATGAATGGTGCGCTTGGTTAGAGTGCGTTGGTGATGTGTGCAGGTGAGGAGATACGTGTGGTACTGCCTGTGCAGGTGCGTAAGTGCACATTGATAGGGTCTGCCTGAGCAGTGTGTACGCCATCTCCCTTATGCTGCACCAGCAGTGGGAGTGTTGGGCAGTGCTGCAGCGCAACCTAGACGCGATGACTTGTGATTAGGGTTGGCCAGAACTGTATATATATACACCGTATATGACCGTACATTTGGTGATTTCCCTGTTGCAAATACCGTGTATACACCATATATGTATATGGTTCTGGCCAACCCTGCTCGTGACGTGGAGAGGTGAACAAGCATGCGGACACGTGATGAAGTTAATTGATTTCTTAGAGGTCAGGTTTCAGGCCAAAAATCGTGATTTAAATGAAGTTGTGTGGTTTCCTAGAGTTCAGTTTTCAGGCCAAAAAAGTTGTGACCTAAATGGAGTTGTGTGGTTTCCTAGAGTTCAGTTTTCAGGCCAAGAAAGTTGTGACCTAAATGGAGTTGTGTGGTTTCCTAGAGGTCAGGTTTCAGGCCAAAGTAATTGTGACCCAAATATGATACAAAGTACGTGACGTGGAGAGGTGAGGTGGACGATGAAGTGGGCGCGTGGTTAGAGTATGTCGGTAGTGTGTGCAGGTGAGGAGGTGCTGGCAGTGTAGCTAGTATGCAGTGGCATGTGTAGCATGAAGACTAATTTGTATGCATGAAGAGTAACTTGTATGTAGCATGAAGACTTGCTTGTATGTAGCATGAAGAGTTGCTTGTATGCAGTGGCATATGTAGTATGAAGAGCAAATTGTATGCATGAAGAGCATGTATGCATGAAGTGACTTGTGTGTAGCATGAAGAGCAATTGTATGCATGAAGAGTATATATACATGAAGAGTAACATGTATGTAGCATGAAGAGCAACTTGTGTGTGGTATGAAGAGTAACTTGTATGTAGTATAGAGAGTAACTTGTATGCATGAAGAGTAACTTGTATGTAGCATGAAGAGCAACTTGTATGCATGAAGAGTATGTATGCATGAAGAGTAACTTGTGTGTAGCATGAAGAGTAACGTGTATGCAGTGGCATATGTAGCATGAAGAGTAAGAGCAATGAATGATATTCCCCGGGTGAGTGTGCACGCACTGGCGCGTGCTTATCGCCGGCTTCATGCAACCATGCAGTGTCGGTACATGCGCATTGTTTGACCAGTGTTTGCTTCCATGTGTCTGTGCTGCCAAACCCTCCTCGCCCATGCTTGACCACTGACCTCGCCACAGACAATGTCACAGGTAATGCCACAGATTATGTCACGGGTAGTGTCACAGGTAATGCCACAGAATATGTCACGGGTAATGTCACAGGTAATGCCACAGAATATGCACTGAGGGGTGCCACAGATGGTATCCACGGCGGGGGCTGGTCACATTTTGTGAATAAATTTACAGATAAGAGGTGGGCAGGAAACCCTTCCAAATGTTGGGATCTCGCCAACCTTATCCATCACACATGGCTGATACATCACATGTTCATCACTGATACACTTTTTCCTCCTCGTATCTGTTTTTTTGTTCTATCGACACAGGTCCCAGCAAAGCGCCTCCCAAATGCAAATCCGTGCTGAGGCCGCAGAGCGGATAGCGGAGGAGGCGTCTGCTCGCATTGCGTTTGCAGAGCAACGAGCAGCAGCAGCAGACGCAGAGCTAGAGGATTCAGGTGCGACTGCTTAGCCCGTGTGCTATCCTAGGGTCAGCTCGCGTAAGATTGCCTTGCTAGAGCGACAGACCAAGCTGGGTAGGTGTGTGGGTGTGTGTGTGCTGGACTGCTTGGAAGAGCGTTGGACGTTTGGAGCGTTGGATAGGTGTGGTGGTTGGATAGGTTTGAGCGTTGGAAGAGCGTTGGTCGTTTGGAGCGTTGGATAGGTGTGTGTGTGTGTGCTGGACTGTGCTTGGAAGAGCGAGCAACCCTGCGGGCTGTCAAGTGCTATATAGCTCGTAAGAGTGCGAAGGATAACTGCCTGAGAACTGCCTGTAAACTACAAGCCAAAATGTGTGAGTGTGTTGCTGGACTGGGTACACAAGCCTTTGATTCTGAATTGCTGTCATCAGCCTTGCCGAACAGGAGTTTTTGCTGCAGCAGAGGCAGAACTAGATGCCCAACGTTCGCTGCATTTCCGTGAACTTTGCGGCTAGTGCATCGCGAGGGTGACAGGTAGGAGGTTGCGCAGAGCTTGTGGCTAAGTTGATAAGGGGGGTGCGGATGTACATGCAGATCAGGTATGGACGAAGGTAAATGTGGAGGCAGATCCTTCAGCGCACGTCCATACAACTGCATATTCGCATATGTTGTACAGTTAGCCACACCATTACTAGTAATCACTACAAGTACACAAAAACACTAAACAAAAAACACTGATGTGCGCAAATAAAAACACGTGCAATCCACCTCAAGCACACACACATTTACACACACACACACAAACACACACACAGACAACGAACTCCAGCTACGTGCTGAGGCAGCAGAAAGGACAGCGCAGGAAGCCTTGGCTGCCTTGGCTCAAGCAGAGCAGCGTGCAGCTGATGCTGAGGCTGAGCTGGAAGCAGCAGGTGTGCTTGTGTGCGTATGTGTGTATATTCCGTGTGCCTGTGAGTGCTGACAACTTATGCACACGCTAAAGAGTGCTACATGAGTGCCAATTTTGGCTTGGCGTGTGAAGAGGGGCAGTGATGCCTGTGCGGTGCTACAAGGGGGCGCACTCACAACAGTGTTTTGTGTGTAGCAGATGAAAAGGTGGGGCAGCGCGTAGTGAAGCAGGAGGAGCGTGCAGAGAGAACAGCTTATCTGTTGATCTATGGCTTATGTTTTGCAGATGAGGAGGTGGGGTGGTGCACAGCAGAGCAGGAACAGCGTGCGGATAAGACAACTCTTAGTTCATCTTCTGGCTTATATTTTGCAGATGAGGAGATGGGGCGGCGCACAGCAGAGCAGGAACAGCGTGCGGAGGAGGCAGCTGCTGCTTTGGCAGAGGCTGAAGAGAGGCTGGCCTCAGCTAACGGTGACTTGTTCTACGCAGACGAGGAGCTGAGAGCACGAGCAGACGCTGCGGAGAAGATGGCAGGTGTGTGTAGGATGGGTGTGCGCATATGAGGTGTGCGTTTGTGTGCATGTGTGTATGTGTGCATGTATGTGTGTGTGATGCAGGTTTGCGTTTCTGTAGGCAGCAGTGACAGATATTGATGCGTACCTGTGTGTATGTGCAGCACATGTGTGTGACTGTGTGTATGTGCATCACAAGCGTGTGCCTGTGTGTAAGTGCAGCACATGTGTGTGCCTGTGTGCATGCAGCACATGTGTGTGACTGTGTGTATTTGCAGCACATGCGTGTGCCTGTGTGTATGCAGCAGATGCGTGTGCCTGTGTGCATGCAGCACATGCGTGTGACTGTGTGTATGTGCATCACAAGCGTGTGACTGTGTGTATTTGCAGCACATGCGTGTGCCTGTGTGCATGCAGCACATGCGTGTAACTGTGTGTGATTGCAGCACATGCGTGTGACTGTGTGCATGCAGCACATGCGTGTGACTGTGTGTATTTGCAGCACATGCGTGTGCCTGTGTGTATTTGCAGCACATGCGTGTGCCTGTGTGTAAGTGCAGCACATGTGTGTGCCTGTTTGCATGCAGCACATGCGTGTGACTGTGTGTATTTGCAGCACATGCGCGTGCCTGTGTGTATTTGCAGCACATGCGTGTGCCTGTGTGTATTTGCAGCACATGCGTGTGACTGTGTGTATTTGCAGCACATGCGTGTGGCTGTGTGTATTTGCAGCACATGCGTGTGCCTGTGTATGTGTAGCACATGCGTGTGCCTGTGTGTGTGCAACACATGCGTGTGACTGTGTATTTGCAGCACATGCGTGTGACTGTGTGTATTTGCAGCACATGCGTGTGGCTGTGTGTATTTGCAGCACATGCGTGCGCCTGTGTGTATTTGCAGCACATGCGTGCGCCTGTGTGTATTTGCAGCACATGCGTGTGGCTGTGTGTATTTGCAGCACATGCGTGCGCCTGTGTGTATTTGCAGCACATGCGTGTGCCTGTGTGTATTTGCAGCACATGCGTGTGCCTGTGTGTAAGTGCAGCACATGTGTGTGCCTGTTTGCATGCAGCACATGCGTGTGCCTGTGTGTATTTGCAGCACATGCGTGTGGCTGTGTGAATTTGCAGCACATGCGTGTGCCTGTTTGCATGCAGCACATGCGTGTGGCTGTGTGTATTTGCAGCACATGCGTGTGCCTGTGTGTATTTGCAGCACATGCGTGTGCCTGTGTGTGTGGACCACCGCCCAAAATGAATCACTACTTTGTTCTTGCAGGCGAGGCGATGGAGGCCCTTGTGGAAGCTGTGCAACGTGCATCCGCAATGGACCAGGAGCAAGGCGCACCGGACCCTGAGCTACAGGTGCGGTTTTAAAGTGCGCACACAAAATCTGTATGCCTGTGCGTGGACCCTGAGCTGCAGGTGCGGTATTAAGTGCACACACAAAATCTGTGTGTCTGTGCGTGGACCCTGAGCTGCAGGTGCGGTATTAAGTGCGCACACAAAATCTGTGTCTGTGCGTGGACCCTGAGCTGCAGGTGCGGTTTTAAGTGCGCACACAAAATCTGTATGCCTGTGCGTGGACCCTGAGCTGCAGGTGCGGTATTGAATGCGCACACAAACTCCGTGTGTCTGTGCGTGCGTGTGTGTAAAGGTGGTCAGTGCGACGTGCGTTGGCTGTCAATCATTAGCGATGAGGCTTGATCAGCTTTTCAGATCTAGCCATAAGCATGCTTTTGGCAATTGAAGTGGGGAACGATGAAGTCTGCCTGTGTTCCAGTGCGTGCCATGCAGTATATGAATAGAGTTATTTGTGTTGAAATAATCCTGTGTGTTCATCATTATTTAAAGTGTGGGGGGCTTGAGCCAAGCTGTCGTGAGGACATACACGTGCACGTATGCACACACATACATAAAACACACACATACATAAACACACACATACATAAACACATACATACATAAACACACACATATACATACATAAACACACACATACATACATAAACACACGCACACAGGAGCGTGCCGCCAGGGCCGAGAAGGAGGCAGCCGCAGCCACGACAGCACTGGCGCGTGCAGAGCAAAAGATTGAGGCTGCGGAGCGCAGGGCTAAAGATGCAACTAGCGCATTGGCGTGGGCGGAGAAGAGAGCAGTGGCGGCAGATGCAGAGTTAGCATCAGCAGGTAAGGATTTTTGGTTTGCGGTTGTGTCTGGGTGTGGGTGTGGGTGTGGGTGTGGGTGTGGGTGTGGGTGTGGGTGTGTGAGTTTGCAGTCGTGCCTGTGTGAGACCTTGTGTTTGCTCAGGCAGTTTAGATCACTTGAGCATGGCCAGAGAAGAGGGCAGTGGGCAACAAGGGCAGGCTGGAGGTGTCCATGTGGGTGTGGACATCACTCAATCAACCAACTGTTTGCTGCAGCAAAAAATGCGCCATAAACAAGCACCCCCGTGCAAACCAAAGAACAGTTTTTAACAGTTAATCTCTGATTATTCTACAGTCACAGACAGTGAGCTCACTATCTCTGATTGTTAAAATCACTATCTCTGATTAATGAGATCACTATCTCTAGATCACCTGAGCTCAATGTGCACGTCCTCTTATTTTTTGTGTCGAGAAACTAAGGTAGGCCAAAACCTTTACATGTGTGAGTATTCATCGTTTGTGAAAGATTTTTTTAGTAGGGAATTTACCTGTCATATTTGGTTTGTATATATGCTGCTGCTTGTAAGGTTATGGTCAATCCTACAAGAAACACGAACAGTTACGCCTCCCTTGCTACCTAATTTATGCGCGTAGGTCTTTGAACAGTAATTACTCTTATAAGCCTCCTCCAGCACAAACACGTTTACATGCACACAATTAGACGTACACACATTCTTGCACATCATCACGCATACAGGTACTCACACCTACACACCTACACACCTGCACACCTACACACCTACACACCTACACACCTACACACCTACACACCTACACACCTGCACACCTACACACCTGCACACCTACACACCTACACACCTGCACACACAGATGCTGAGCTCATGGCACGCACCAGGGCTGCCGAGGAGCGTTCAGCCGCTGCTGTGTCTGCACGTACCAAGGTAAAAGAGAGAAAGAAGGAGAGAGAGATTGATTCATTGATTCATTGATTGATTGATTAATTGATAGAGAGAGAGAGAGAGAGAGAGAGAGAGTGAGAGAGAGATGTGAGAGAGAGAGAGATTTGAAGGGTGTCTATGGGTGTCACACTTTGTTACGAGAGGTACGCTATTAGTGCAGCGCTGGTTACTGATTTCACTGCCCTCCCAAGTGTGTCACAGCCCTGCCTTTCCTTGCACATCAGAGCTAGCAAGTTCCGTTCGATTCACGTGCGGAGAAGTTTTGATTTGAGCCTGACTGTGTAACAATGGTTCAAACTGATCTCAACTGTGCTCAATCTTGTGCTCACACCTTTCAGGCTGAGGAGCGCGCAGCAAGGGCTGAAGCCGAGCTGGCTGCAGCAGACACGGTGAGTTAACCTTGTTGAGCTTGATTGCAGCACAAAGGTTGGCGCCAAGCCTGTGCGTATGTGAGTGTGCTCATTTCTGTAATGCCTACTTTTGTTTAAAGGTTGGCGCCAAGCCTGTGCGTATGTGAGTGTGCTCATTTCCCTGTAATGCGTACTTTTGTTTAAAGGTTGGCGCCAAGCCTGTGTGGGTGTGCTCAAAAATTGCGCATTGAGCAGCAAAGAGGAGTTTAGGATGCACGGCGTATGCGCGCACACACACATACGCACTCAAACGCACACACTCACACACACTGCACACCCACATACCCACACATGCACACACATATACGCACTCAAACAAACACACACAGGTCTTGCTGCTCAGTGGGATTATCTCACACACATACGCACTCAGACACACATACACACATACGTGCAGCATATCTTGCAGCACATCTTGCAGCTCAGTGGAACTGCACCTTTTGCCAGCCGACCTTGTGAACACAATTTTGCCTGTTCGTCGACATATCCCCACAGATGCTCCAAGCACGTGCTGTGGCAGCAGAGCGGAAGGCGGAGCAAGCTACTGCAGCACTGGCGCAGGTAGGGCAGGGTGGCCATGAGTTTGCAGCGCACACAAAATACACGCGCAGGAATAAAAGCCCGTTGCTGCAGCACTGGCGCAGGTAGGGCAGGGCGGCCACGAGTGTGCAGCGCACACAAAATACACGCGCAGGAATAAAAGCCCGTCGTAGGCTTGACGGTGCAATGGGTAGGCAAAGGAATTCTTTTTGTAAAGTTACAGCCCATTGTAACAGAAAGCTCAGTTGTGCCTGCCTACTGATATCTGGCATTCCATCTCACTGGCACAGGAGTTTGTGGTAAACAGCTTGCAACTAGAATTGAAAAATGACCGACTGCTTATTAAGCTCCCTCCCCCTTCTCCACATTACGCAAGCACCCTTGCACACACACGCACACGCACACACACACACACATGCAAACACGCACACACGCACACGCACGCATACACACAAATGCACGCACACACACACACTTGCCCCGTGTGCACACAACCGACACACACCCAACGCACACCCAACACACACACGCACACGCACCCACGCACGCACACGTACACACGCACGCGTACACTTGCCACGTGTGGACACCCACACAACCGACACACACCCAACACACACCCAACACACACAGGCAGAACAGCGAGTAGCTGCTGTCGAGGCTGAGCTTGAGTACGCTGACTCAGAGTCTGAGGTCAGGACCAAGGAGGCAGAGCAGCTGGCAGCAGAGGCCATGAGCGCTCTCATGCACGTGAGTGCTACAGGCTCTGTGCATTTGTGTGCAGGCTGGGGATCTGTGCAGTGTGTGCAGTGTGTGCAGTGTGCGCAGTGTGCGCATTGTGTGCAGATGTTAGAAGCGGCTGGATTCTTTGTTTTGAAAAGTCTGGGCTGGTGGAAATGGTGAGAAGTGGGTCTCAGATTTTGAGCCGCTTTTCCCCTCTGCTTCTGGGCTCTAAAAGGACCCTGTGACAAGGCTAATGCGGGTCAGAGATTTGCAGTTAATGACATCAGTTAAACCACAGTTGGAACATGCAAACACACTCACACACGCACACGCACATGCACACACACACACACACATACACACACACCCACACACGCACACGCACGCACACATGAACAGGCAAAGGAGCGTGCCAATGCTGCTGAAGATGAGATGGACAGAGCGGTGGCCCTCTCAGAGTCCCGGGCAAGGGCGGCAGAGCAGCGAGCAGCAGACGCCATGTCTGCCCTGTCAAGGTAGCAGCATGTAGCGATGACACGTACCCAGAAATAGTAGTTTTGTGTGTGTGTGTCGAACTAAGCTGATGTGGCAAAATAATGTGTATCTGCCAGGAACATAATCATTAAGACTCTGGGCAGCCGGACCTACTGCTGCCTGTTCTTTGCCTTTGTCTGTACCGGCATCATTAGATTCTAGAAGACTTCATTGACAATTGTTTTGGCCACTCAAACGACCTCCACCTCTCTGTCCCTGCTCTCTGTATATGTTCCTTTATGAGAGATCCACATTGCCTGGTCCTCTCGCAAAATCGACGCACAGGGCAGAGCAGCGCGCGGCAGCTGCCGATGCTGAGCTGGCCTTTGCTGACAATGCATCAGAGGCACGGGCCGTGGCTGCCGAGAAGAAGGCAGCTGAAGCTACGACAGCACTGGCGCAGGCGAGTGTGCCTTTGATTGTGTGTGAATATGTGTGTGTGTGTATGTGTGTCAAGTACCAATAGTCGAGGATCAGGAGAGTTGCTCATGTCTCTCTGTTGCCATGTTTGTGGCTGTCTATGTGCGCTATGCTTGAATGTGAACGTCTGTAGACATGCATGTGCGTCTGTGTGTCTCAGCACTACCAACTTTGTTGGTATCTGTACAAATAGCAAACACAGAGCACTCTGACAGACACACTTGCAGGCCTGTAGATGTTGTGCTCTGTTGTGTGCGTACGCACGCCAAGCAGCGCCGAAGCAGCAGGGATGCATGCTGACAGGGCAATTGATGAATGTGTTATACTCTGAGTAATAACTTAAAGTATGATAAAAAACATCCGTCGTCTGCGCAGGCCAAGCAGCGTGCAGAGTTCTCTCAGAAGGAGCTCGAACGCGCAGGCTCCCTGTCAGAGGCGCGCGCCAAAGCAGCGGAGAAGAGGGCAGCAGACGCAGCCTCTGCTCTGGAGCGTGCAGGTCTGTGTGGCCGGACTACGGTCAAAAGTCAAAAGAGACGCACTGGGTTTGAATGACGATTAGGATGAAGTCCTGATGGCAGGAAAGAAGGAGCTGGTGATTACTATGCCGAAAGTACATGGTGTGTGTATGTGTGTGTGTGCGCTTGACTTGCAGCGCGGCAAAGGGGGGCTGTGATCTTCATGCATCTCTGAAGCACTTGCACACCGCGAGTAAGAAAGGAGGCCTTGCTGTACTAGCGCTTACATTGCTAGTAAGAGTAGGAAAGCAAGGCCAGACGTTATGAGCGCCTGCACCTGGGAGAAGGTGTAGGAAGCAAGGCCTTCCTTGTCGTTCCTCCACCTGACTCCTGTTTTGCACACGTACCTCTCGTGTGCAATGACCTGCCTCTCACGATGTGTGTGATTTAGGCCACATCCTTAGGGATAAGGCTCTCACGATGTGTATGCGCTTCAGACCACATCCTTAGGGATAAGGCTCTCACGATGTGTGTGCGCTTCAGGCCACATCCTTAGGGATAAGGCTCTCACGATGTGTGTGTTTCAGGCCACGTCCTTAGGGATAAGGCTCTCACAATGTGTGTGCGCTTCAGGCCACATCCTTAGGGATAAGGCTCTCACGACGTGTGTGTTTCAGGCCACGTCCCTTAAAATAAGGCTCTCATGATGTGTGTGCGCTTCAGGCCACATCCTTAGGGATAAGGCTCTCACGATGTGTGTGTTTCAGGCCACGTCCTTAGGGATAAGGCTCTCACGATGTGTGTGCGCTTCAGGCCACATCCTTAGGGATAAGGGTCTCACAATGTGTGTGTTTCAGGCCACGTCCCTTAAAATAAGGCTCTCACGATGTGTGTGCGCTTTAGGCCACATGCTTCGGGATAAGGGTGTAAGGTGTACTTCGAATCCTGCGTGCCTTGTGCTTGCACGCTGATGATCAGAATTGCTTTGTTACACACGACATTGGCCATGCCCATACGCAAATGCTTGCATGCTTATCAGGCAGACGAGTCGTAAAGCGTACGTTCATGTGCACCGTATCGTGTACTATGTACATTCTGTTGACCCTCTTCTTCTACCAGCTTCCGTTGAAACCTAGATTTTCCTAGCTTTTTTAAACGAGATTCTGCTCCCGCAACTGATCATTACGTAGAGGCACAGAGTGGCATCAATAGGTCTGCCGATGTTATGTGGCATCACGTCGCCCTTGCATGTCCACCTCACGCTTGACTCTCTTGCTTCACCCCCACCAGAGTATCCCGACACCCAACACGTGATCACTTGCCTTTGTACACACAGAGTCCGCCTCACACGCTTCAGGCTTGACTCACATCAGAGTATCCCGACACCCAACACGTTGTTCCTTGCCTTTGTACACACAGAGTCCGCCTCACACGCTTCACGCTTGACTCACATCAGAGTATCCCGACACCCAACACATTGTCCCTTGCCTGTGTACACGCAGAGCGAAGAGCAGCTGCTGCAGACGCTGAGCTAGCCTCTGCCGATTCGATGTCAGAGGCTCGCGCGCTGACCGCAGAGAAGAGGGCAGCAGACGCGATGACTGCGCTGACACAGGCAAGCAGAAGTTTTTTGTTTATGTGTGTCTGTATGTGCCTGTACAGTTGTGTTCAGGTGTTTGGGAACCTTTGCTCATGTGTGTGTCTGTATGTGCCTGTATGTGTGTATGTGTTGGCTACTTCGTTAGTGCCACAAAGGCAGATGTGATGACTGCGCTGACACAGGCAAGTAGGTCCTGTGTGTATGTGCCTGTATATGTCTAGCTGCTTCTATTAGTGCCACAAAGGCAGGTGCGTTGACTGCACTGGCGCAGACAGGCAAAAGCTTGGTGTTGATTAACAGGACATGCAGCTTCTGATGCACGCATCAAACAAGAGTATGTCAAGGCTTCCCCATCAGTCGGCCGTGCCCTAACGTAGCAGGACTGGCCGGAACATTTCTGTTCATATGTAAGGTTGGCCAAAATCGTATATATATACACCGCATATGACCGTGTATCTTGAAAATTCCCTGCCAAAATTACCGTATATGCACCGTATAAATGTGGTTGTGGGACATCTGACATCTGCAAACATATATTCGCATACGTACGTTATGCATACGGCTCTAGCCGATACATATGGCATGTGATTGGTGAGCTGGCGTTAAGTTTGGCAGGGGGAGGTGTTGGCTAAACGATTTTGCATGCTGTCTAGTTTTTAAAATTTGGACATCAGCAGGTTTGTCAGTGTGCACAGCTGATTAGTTGGGGACGGAGAGAAAATAGTGTGGGGGCGCCATCACATACGCACGCATGCTCGCACTCACACACACACACGCACACACACACATACACACACGCACACACACACAAGCCCACACTGACAGGAGGCAAGGATGCTGCAGCAAATTATTACGAGTCTAGTAAATGATTGCATTATGTACTCCACCACCTTCACAAGACACGAATGTAGATCGCCTTCCAATTCATTCAAGCAGAAGCAGACGCAAATTTTAAAATGAAAAGCTACCTTACACACACAGGCACAACACGCACACGACACACACAGAAACGACACACACAAGCACGCACACACACACACACGCACACACACACACACACACACATACGCACCCACACGCACCTTGCAGGCCAAGCAGCGTGCAGCCACAGCCGAGGCTGAGCTTCAAAACTCTGACTCAGCTTATGCAACGCGCGCAAAAGCAGCAGAGAAGAGGGCAGCAGACTCAGCAGCCGCATTAGCACGTGCAGAGCGAAGAGCAGAGGCCGCAAGCAGGTGGGACTGTGTGGGTTTGCGTGCATGCGTGTGTGTAAGTGCATGTACGTGTGTGCAAAGTCTTGTGCATAAAGTTGGGTGTATATGTGTGTTTGTGAGCACTAGGAATGTACTTGTGTATGTTTAAATGCTTGTACACGTGTGTGTGTGTGTGCTCTGTTTCATGCGCATAACGTATGCGTGTAAGCAAGCAGGTGGGACGTGTGTGTGTATCGTTTAAACATATAGCAAACAAGCACGCATGGTCTGCAAACTAGCGCATGCACAAACACACCCATCCATGCAACCCTGCTTCGCAACACACAATGAGACACACACATCCATGCGTGCAACCCTGGTCTGCAACACACAATGACACACACACACACACACACACACACACACATGCAACCCTGCTTTGTGTGACACAGGGAGTTGGAGATGGCGGACTCCGAGGCAGAGACGCGGGCGGTGGCTGCCGAGAAGAAAGCAGCTGATGCTGTGGCTGCTCTTGCACTGGTAAATAGGAAAATCGCTATTTCGGCTGTGACTGTAACTTAGCAGCAAGACGCCATTTTCTCTGCTGCTCTGAGCACACTGGAAGCAGCCACTTTCATGTTTTTCCCTTCCAACTACGACAGCTTATATTGTTACAGCTGAACAAGGGTTAGGGAGGGTTTACAAGGGGGGAAGGATGCCACTGAGAAGCACCCACTCTGTGTGTGAGCGTGCGTGTGTGTGTATGTATATGTGTGCCTGTGTGTGCGTGTGTGCGTGTGTGTGTGTGTGTGTATGTACGTGTGTGTGTGTGTGTGTGTGTGTGAGAATGTGTGTGAGAATGTGTGTGTGCTCTTGTAATGGATCCAGCTTTTGTCATTGCTTAGGCCTTACGTGAATGGGGGCCCCCCTGTCACAAAGTGCCTGTGCACAAATGCAGCGGAATGCACACACAGGTGCAAATGTCACTGCAATGCACATGTGTTTGCACACGAGCACAACATATTCGTGGAGTATTTCCTTCGTGCACACATGTTCCTGCAGTAAATCTTTACGTGCACACTCACACCCACACACACGCATCTGCAGGCCTAGCAGCGTGCAGAAGTGGAGATGCTCACATGCACACATGCACACTCACACACACATCTGCAGGCCTAGCAGCGTGCTGAAGTGTAGACGCACACATACACACATGCACACATGCACACATGCACACATGCACACATGCACACGCACACATCTGCAGGCCAAGCAGCGCGCAGAAGTGGAGATGCTCACATACACACATGCACACATGCACACATGCACACATGCACACGCACACTTCTGCAGGCCAAGCAGCGCGCAGAAGTGGAGATGCAGAGAGTGGAGGCCAACGCCAACGCTCGTGCTGAGGCGGCAGAAAAGAAGGCAGCCGATGCAGCAGTGGCCCTGGAACATGTGAGTTGGATAAGGACAGATTGGTGTGACAGAGGCGCGTTTGTGCGTATGTGTGTATACATTGCTGAACAGGGCTCTTTATTGGCGCTGGGACGTGTTTTGGAAAAGCGGAATGACATCTCACAGGCGCATATGTTTTTTGAAATACACGAAAAATGTACTTTTGTATGATCCGAAAACGTGTGAGCTTGGGGGGTAGCAGAGCAGGATTACGCAGAGGCACGCGCGTGTATGAAGGGCAAGTAGATTTCCTTTTATTTTCAAATGATCTAGGTTTTTATGCCCAGAGCAAAGTGGTGTCTCTCAGCACATACACACAGGTGGAGTGCGCAAATTGTAATTATATGTAAGGAGCTGCGTGTTAGGGTCGATGCACACATTTGCCTTTGAGCATGCAGTGCATCGGTTGAGCACACGCCCACACACACACATACATGCACGCACATACACATTCACGCACACTCTCACACACATACACACCAAAAACCTCGTGCGCAGGCTAAGCAGCGTGCAGCTGCAGCAGAAGCAGAGCTGGAGGCGGCAGACTCAGAGGCTGAGGTAGGTGTTGTGGGGGTGAGGGGGGTGGATGAAAAAGAAGTGGCGTAAAGATGTTGAGCATGAGTCGTGAATAAATGAATTATGAGTAAATGATTTAAAGCATTTGAGTTGCAGAAGTAGGGCTGAAGGCGGCAGACGCAGTTGCTGAGTATGTGTGTATGAGTGTGTTTGAGAACTGGCCTGCTGATAATAAGAAGTAGTGCTGATGAAGGAAAGAGTCGAAGCATGCGTGCTGCAGAAGCAGGACTGGCGAGTATGCATGTGTGTGTGTTAGCGAGCTGGACAGATGCATGTCTGTTTCGTGAATTTGGTGAAAGGTGCTTGGTTGAAAGCGTCAAAGCTATTGCTGTGCACATGAGGACTTGCAACTGCATGCAGTTGAAAGCAAAACACATTCTCATAGTCATGTATGCATTGGGTTGGCCAGAACCATATGTATAAGGTACATATACGGTATTTTTGGCAGGGAAATCACCAAATATACAGTCATATGCGGTGTATATATATGGTCCTGGCCAACCTTGTGTATGCACGTGTGAAGTTGACCAGCTGAGGTACTGCTTTGATGGAGCAACATTAAGCTGCTTGATCATAAGCTCTTGCACACATGCATATAGTCAGTCATGTATGCACACGCACCCACACACACACACATGCGCGCACACACATACACACCTACGCACACACACACGCATGCATGCACACACACCCCTACGCACACAGATGCGTGCTCGTGAAGCCGAGGCCAAACTAGCCGAGGCCACCTCTGCCCTGGAGCGCGCAGAGCGCAAGCTCGCAGCCGCCGATGCCGAGCTTTCCTCTGCTGACAGTGCATCAGAAGCACGAGCCGTGGCCGCGGAGAAGAAAGCGGCTGACGCACTGCGCGAGTTGGCCAAGGTGTGTGTGTGTGTGAGTGTTGTGGGAAGAGCAATTGTGGCAGCAGTGGGATATTGTGGTTAGTGATGTTGTTCGGTTGACAATAATTTCAGTCAGGTAAGAAAGAAGGTTTGCTGTGCAAATCTCAGGTATGAGGCCACGCAGCACCTCTGTTTTTTTGGTGTAAAAGTGTGTCCTAGGTATTGGAAAGAAATACAAGTCTGGAACTGAAACTTGGAGCTATGAGAGAAGCAGTTAAGGGTAAGCGAATGAAACAATCAACGCAGCCGCTAACACTTGTTAGCACACACATACCCAGGCCAAGCAGCGTGCTGCTGCCATCGAGGCTGAGCTTGAGCACGCAGACTCAGAGGCTGAGAGCAGAGCCAAGGCAGCAGAGACGAAGGCGGCTGATGCTTTGGCTGCGCTTGCACGCGCAGAACGCAGAGCTGCAGCTGCTGATGCAGAGCTGGAGGCAGCAGGTGCGTTTAGTGTGCGTGTGTGTCTTGTTGTGTGCGTGAGATTCGCAGCTGCTGATGCAGAGCTGGAGGCAGCAGGTGCGTTTAGTGTGCGTGTGTGTCTTGCTGTGTGCGTGAGAATCGCAGCTGCTGAATGTGTGTGTTTGGTTGTGTGTGTTAAACTTATCGCAGTGCACAAGAATTGTGTGTGTGTGTGTGTGCGCGTTAGGCTGGTTTACCTGACAGTCATGCACATGCTGCTTCTGTGCGTGCCACGCTGGTCTGCTGGTGTGAACTGCACTGCACGGCTGTGTTCAGGGGCTTGTGGCAGCAGATTAGAAAGCGTAGCAAAGCCACCGTACTCCGTTTTAACTCTTCCACCATACTCTATCTGATCCTTATCCTCTGATGTGCCTTTTCTAACCGTGTTGGCACACACACACACACACACACACACACACACACACATACACACACAACTATACATACACACATACATACACACAGTCTCACACACACACACTCACATTCACATAACAGTTTCACACACACATACACATACACACATACACAAACACACACACATTCACACACACGCACATACGCAAACACACTGCAGAGTCATACTCAGAAGCCCGGGCCATTGCAGCTGAAACAGAGCTCGTGAAGGTGAGAGGCTCAGGGCAAGGACGCACTCATGTTGTGTATGGTGTGTTGATGCCAATGTGCCTTGTACGTGGTTTTCAGGCGGTTCATAGGCACATGGGGGAGAGGTTGACGCAAGACTTGAGACCTTGTGCGTTTTGCAAAAGCATATCGCGCCTGCAGCCCAGCTTGCCTATTTTTTCTCTATCCTCCATACTGGCTCTTTAATTTTATTCAAACACACACACACACACACATACATACACAGGTCCAACAGCGTGCTGCTGCTGCCGAGGCTGAGCTTGAGTACGCAGACTCAGAGGCTGAGACTCAAGCCAAGGCAGCAGAGAAGAAGGCAGCAGATGCCATGGCTGCGCTTGCACGTGCAGAGCAGCGGGCAGCCGCAGCTGATGAGGAGCTGGAGGCAGCAGGTGCGCTTTATGTGTGTGTGTGTGTCTGTCTTGTTGTGTGCATGAGAACCGCAGCTGCTGATAAGGAGCTGGAGGCAGCAGGCAGGTGTGGGTGTGGGTGTGGGTGTGGGTGTGGGTGTGGGGG
>Ga0307968_1000554_pt1 | contig 27092 bp, 36 predicted proteins | sample OrgLakmetagen650_FD_201834 | JGI IMG/M metagenome (GOLD analysis project Ga0307968, IMG submission 201834) | Saline water microbial communities from Organic Lake, Antarctica - #650 | ecosystem: Environmental > Aquatic > Non-marine Saline and Alkaline > Saline | place: Antarctica: Organic Lake...
TCTCTCTCTCTCTCTCTCTCTCTCTCTCTCTCTCTCTCTCTCTCTCTCTCTCTCTCTCTCTCTCTCTCTCTCTCTCTCTCTCTCTCTCTCTCTCACACACACACACACACACACACACATGCCCACACATACAGGGTGGTGCAGCACCTACTGCAGCGGTGTGAAGAGCAGCTGCGCTCAGGTCTCCAGCGCTTCACGACCTCCCTGCTCACAGGCGCCTCAAGCAGTAGCCTGCGCCCGCAATGCATGCAAGTGATACGTCAGGTGAGGCACGATGTGCTAGGACAGCTGGGATTGCCTTAGGGCGAGCGCGCACAGACGACAGTGACGTGCGGTCGTGGTGTGCAGGGACACCAGCTCACGCTACACAGTGCGTGCTCGTCATAATGAGTGCACAATCCTGCAAGCACCACACATAGCAGCAAACACAGATCAGCGTGCAGGGCAGCTTCAGTGTTGCACGTAACAAGTTATAGATGATGATACATTCCCAGGTGACTGCACATGATTAAATTTTACAGCATGGGGTTGAGGAGCAAGTTGTGATGTATTTTACGGCAAGGGGTTGAGGAGCTAGGTTTGAAACTTTCAGAGCTGCTTCCAGGCCTGAATGGTATGTGCCTTTGGAAATGTGAGGGGTGTGGACGAGAACAAGTGATGAAGGAAAACTCGGTTGACGTGGCCATATCTATATGACAGGCGGTGAAAATGCCGGTGCTCTGTGCAGCTATTGGCAGTGCAGGGAACCAATGGTCACCCATGGACACTTCTTGCTGCAGTGCCGTAAAATTTTCATAGTCTCCTTACAAATTAGCACTATTGTAGGAAATGGTGTTCGCTGCTTGCGTAGTCTCTCCTTCAACAGAAAGGAAATTGGAATGTTCAAGGAGGTGATGGGCAAAGGATCTCTCCCAAACTGTTGCCTGTGCTGCTTGTCGTTACTCAGACTGCACTTTCCTATGTGTCTTGTGCAGCTGTGCAAGTGCAAATCACAAGTCCTGCTTATGCTGTGTGTCGCTGCTCACACTGCATTCTTCTCCCATGTCTTGTGCAGCTGTACGTGTGCGAGTTAACCTCGAGTATTACTTCTCGTGCAGCATGTCATTGACGGCACTTCTTCTCGCACGTGCCATGTGCAGCTGTACGAGTGCGAAATTCAAGTGCAACTCCCCGCGCTGCATGTCATTGACTGCACTTCTTCTCACATGTGTCTTGTGCAGCTGTACGAGTGCATACCACAAGTGTTATTACCCGTGCTGCCGCACCTGCACGCTGAGCTGGAGGCACACGAGGAGGAGCACAGGCTTCCTGCCACTGAGCTGCTGGTGGCGCTGCTGTGTGTGCCTGACTCCGACATTGTGGATCACTTCCCAAAGCTTGCAGAGGTGAGGGGTATGTGCAGTGTTACCTTGACAGTATGATGGCATATGAAAATGCGTGCATGTCCCTGTTGTGTGTGTGCGTGTGTATGTGTGTGTGTCAGAGCCTGAAATGTTGGAGCATCTCCCAAAGCTTGCAGAGGTGGGAGGGTGGCGTGGATGGAATCAGAATGGCACGCATTTTTTACTTCGCGCTGTCCTTGTAATGTTTCACAGATGCCTATGAGAAGTTGCGTGTAGCTTCATTTATACAGTCTCTTGACATGTTGGCACATGTGTGCATTGGAGGCATGTAACGTGATAATATTTCCTTCACACGGACATCTGACCGCATAATTTATTGCTGTGGCAGACATTTCAAATTAGGTGGTTGTTTTCAGACGTTGCATGTACAGGTAACACTGCTCAAGCTACCCTGCAGTGTTTCTTGAGACACGAGGGTTGGGTTGAGGAGTGTGTCACACAGACCAGACGTAACTTTGGATCGGCCACCCTGCAACGCATTTAAAATGTGAGCTTGTATTTATTACATAGCATTAGGTTTGAGATATATGTCACATCATTGAACATTACCCTGTTCAGGCCACCCTGCAACGTTTCCGAGATGTGAGCCCAAGCATACGTGTGCACATGCTGGAGCAGACACCCCGACTGGCCACTCTTACCAACACAGCATTCATCAGGGAGAAGGTGAGGCGCTGAATCTGAAGCACCATCTTCTTCAGTTTTAGCCTTCAGGCGCTCCCAATGCAGATTTCCGGAGCCGTATTTGCTCCCATTCCTGGTTTCAGGAGTCCTATTTAGCATCCACCTGTGCTACCGTTCAATGTGTGAACTGAGTGTTACAAAGTAGCGTGTGAGTCTATACCGTTAAGCCTCAAGCTCAAGCCACCAATCCTCACGTACATGCAGCAACAGGCGTGCTGATCTCATCATCAATGCAGTGCCCAACACTTTCGTGCAAAACCTGCAGCACGAGCCATTTTTTGCATTGGCTTGTTACGTTGACCACATGCGCCCAAGAGGTGGCCCAAATGTGGCTCCTGTTCCTCAATCACTGCAATCTATGTGGTTTTCACTGCCTGCGTCATTTTCTTTATTCTTGTCTTATTTAGGTGTGGTCATCCTCACCCCCTTCACTTCACAAGCTTTTGCTCCTTTGCTGCGTCAAAGTTCCTTTGCATTAAGCATAACATCAGGCTTTGCACCCCTCACGCTTTTTTGCCTCCTTATAATTACGTCATCTTACTTTGTGCACAATCACCTGAATGGTGTCCTCCATCAAGCTTTGCAAGGCACTGCATATGTGGCGTGTTCTTGCCAATCCGGTCAGTCCTCGTAAATTTAACGGTAGTGATGCTTTGCATTCACCATCAGCCACACTTTCAATCCCCTCTCCAGAAAGCCCCGTTTTTACTCTGTCTACCCCTTTCCTTTGTATGTTCATTGTTTGCCCAGTCAAGCACGCGCACAAGCATGCACGTGCGCTTCTCCTGCATATGCAAGCATGCGCTCCTCCTGCATATGCAAGCATGCGCTTCTCCTGCATATGCAAGCATGCACTTCTCCTGCATATGCAAGCATGTGCGTGCGCTTCTCCTGTATATGCATATTTGTCAGTACCTCCGACTCCAGGATCAATGCCACGACCCTCCTCACCTGCAGCCGATTAGATCTATCAAAACAACGTCCTTTCCTGATCTGTGCCTCACCTGTGGAGTCGCGCAAATACAGGCACAGGCACAGGACTGCAATTTAGGCACAGATACACACCTGCGCACACACACCACCCTAGCAATCCTGAGTTAATACACAGCACGTGCGAATAAGCAGGCCAAAAAAAGGTCTGCACACACGTGCGCCCACACGCCTGCAGGTACTTGATTTGGCCACGGACCGCTTACAAGACACAGAAGAACGTGTGCGCCTCACAGCCATGCAAATGCTGGCAAGCATTGCCACTGCTCAAAGGTAGGCACCTGAGCGTGTGTCTGCGTGTGTGTGTGTGTGTCTGCGTGTATGTGTATGTTTGTATTTGTGAGGTGGTGGGTGGGTGTGCCTGTGCATTTGTGAAATGTGTGAACAAGTACGGCTTAAACATTTTCCCCTTGCAAGTGATCTGTTTTATTTTGCCTTCTGCCTTCCTAATAAACACAGATGGCGCTTGCTTCTTCATTGCTGCTTCCTTGTGCCCAAAGCACACACACAAATATACACACCTTCACACACCGACGCCTTGGTCCCAAGCCCCGCCTATTTGCTCTACACATCTACAGTTTGCACGGCATCAGCCACCGCATGTTGGATGGTCTGTGCGGGCGGCTGAGGGACACCAAGGTGCCCTTGAGACGAGAAGCAGCTGCTGCCATGGTCAGCATGTTCAGGGCCCTGTCTGCAGACATTGCAAGAGGTGAAGTGTGTGTGTGTGTAAGGAGTGTGGCATGTGTATGTGAGTTGGGTGTATGTGAGTTGGGGGGGGGGGGGAGGGGGAGTAATGATAAGTGTCTGGGGTGGTGTGCTCAGTCAGTGCAATGTGGGATTCTGCAACAAACACATCCTTTAATCAATTTGCAAGCATAGTTAGGCATGCATGGGGGTGTACTTCTCTGATGGCGTCACTGCCACTACGCTTGTTGAATTTTATCTGCTTTGCCCATTCTTGACTGTTTTCTTTTGTTTTCCTACACTTGCTCATCCAAGTTACTCATCTTGTATGTATGCAATGTGTAAGTGTCATGTGTTCAAGGAGTATGTATAAGACCGTTCTTTGGTATAAGGTGCAAGTTTTGCCCTAAATGACAGCATTGTCATTCTGTTGCACCCTCATTGCACACGTTATTCTCTATCGTTGCAGCGGGTGGCTTGTCAGACGCAGTGGACACGTACGCCCTCAGCATCCCTGCACGCTTGTGTAACGCTGCGTTAGCTGACAGCGAGCTGAGGCCCACCATCCACAACCTCCTGTACAATCAGGGCATTATACCGTTGAGCACACCCGCTTCCACAGCTGCTCAGATCTGGGTACGCCTCCTGCTGTGTGTGTTTGCATGTGTATGCTGCTGCGTGTTGTCTTGTGCGGCTAGGGCTCTTAAATTTGAACAGCTGAACAGAGGCTCAGATCTGGGTACATGTCCTCTCGTGTGTGTGTTTGTGTGTTTGTGTGTGTACATTGCTGTGTGTTGTCTCGTACAGCTTAAGCACTCAGCATCAAAAAGCTGAACAGCCACTCAGACCTGGTGTGCGTTTTGGGTTTGAGCCGTGTGCTGTGTTTGCTTGTATCACTACCTGGTACTTGGTGCTTGCTGCAGCTGCTCACTCGATTTGTTTGCGTATGTGTGTGAGATCTTGTATGCATTTTAGTACGGTGAGGTGTATTCACAAGAGAGCTGCATGAAAGTCTGGCGACTCATGGATTGCTGTGGGGACTGCTGCTCTGCCTGCATAGTTTTACACTGTAGCTTTCTCGCATTCTGGGCGCACCTTTGGTCTGTGTAATAGAACGGTTTCGGAGGATTTAATCTCATTGCTCTCTATACGCGCACAAATGTTCGTTGACGGTCCACTGTTGAATACTACTTTGCTTGAAAGGTGAGCTTAGCTTGGGCATACACAAAACAGCTCAAAAAGTATGTTATGAATGTGATGAATATGCATGTACGTTCTCGTACATACACACACACACACACGCACACGCACACGCACACGCAGGCCCTGGTGTGGGCGGATGGGGAGTTTGAGGATCGCAACTCCGTGCTGCGCCTGCTGCGATGTAAAGCTGAGCTGCAGCGCTCTATGGGCGTCCTGCTGCAGCTGCGCCAGAGACTGAAGGCCAAGGTGAGTGGGGATGCTTTTCCTTTTTATTATTGATGCTTGTACTGCTGCTGCTGCTGCGTCACAGGCTCAAGGCCAGGTGGGTGCTGGTACATTGTTCTACAGGTTTTATATCGTTAATGCTGCTGCAGCTGTGTCAGTGGCTCATGAATAAAAGTGATGGTGCTACTGGTGGTGCGCAAGTTTTTGTCGTGTTATTTTGATGCTAATGCTGCCAGTCATGCAGTGCGAGTTCGTACCAGACTGCATTTCCTGTGAAAAAGTGAACGCTTTTTAGCAAGGCTGCACCCTTATCCATTATCCATTATTGACAGCAGCCGCTCACGTCACAGACTTTTTCTGATCCTGAGGAGGAGGTGTCGTTGACACGGCAGCGTGAGAGGGCATGCTTGGCTGTGCTGGACGACCTGGTGGGCAGCCGCGCAGCCAACGCAGACAGGTGCGCTGGTGTGAGTGTTTATGAGCGTAGGGCTGTGTGTGTATGTTTGTGCAATGATGTGTGTGCATGTGTGTGTGCACACTGTGCACGCTTGTGCCTCTTGCTTTCAGTGCTCTCCTTCAAGTATCACCCATCATCACACGTTTATAGGCACTCGTGCCGACTCAAAAATATACGACCTATATCTGCTGCACCATACCCGAGTGTTTATGAGCGTAGGGCTGTGTGTGTATGTTTGTGTAATGATGTGTGTGCATGTGTGTGTGCACTTTGCACGCTTGTGCCTCTTGCTTTCAGTACTCTCCTTCAAGTATCACCCATCATCACACGTTTATAGGCACTCATGCCGACTCAAAAATACATTACCTATATCTGCTGCACCACACCCATGTACACGCTCAAACACACAAACACACACAAAATGGAAATACAACGCACGACAGTCGAGCCAAGGCCTCTCAGCTGCTGCACCAGCTCCTAGATGTCAAGGACGGCCGTGTATTTGACCGCCTGGCTGTTGTGTGCAACCCGCTAGCAGAAGAGGTATGCGCTTTCTGTGTTTGTTGTGTGTGTATTGTGTGTGTGCTGTGCTGTGTGCGCGTGCGCGTGTGTGTGGGTGTAAGTGTGGGTGTGGGTGTGTGAGATCCTGTGCGCGTGCACATGCGCTCCTCCTCCCTGCTTTCTCCATGCTAAATTATTTTTGCCACTGAGCCTCATGCAAGGAACAAGTGTGCACCACATGAGCTTAGTTCGGGTTAAACCCTGAACCATGACTCAATAGAGAGATTTGCATGCAGTTTTTGCCTTTTGTCCTAGGGTAGCAAATAGCAAAGGGGGACTGCATCCTACAATTACTCGTATACAGGGCACCAAGATCTCTGAATGCCAAGGCACACACATACATACATACACACACACTCGCACACAAACATGCACACACAGTCTTACACACACTTAATCACTCATACAACCACACACACTCATACAAACACTCCCTTGGCACACACAGCGCGACGCACGCGACGCTCGACGAGATGCCATTGAGCGTGTTGGCACCAAGTCGGCTCTAGGCACCTTTTTGTCCACCCTCACAGCTATCCTGTCCCCTGTCCTCATCTCTCCAGCCACGCTGGCAGCCCTCACTCAGCAGGGCTGTCCTCTGTTAGAAGGTGCGTCTGCAAGGCTGTCCTCTTCTCAAAAGTGCGTCTGCAAGGCTGCCATTTTTTAGATGGTGCGTTTGCTAGGCCGTCCTCTGTTAGAGGTTGCGTTTGCAAAGCTGCCCTCTTTTGGAAAGTGCGTCTGCGGAGCTGCATTACCAAAGAAGGTGCGTTTGCTAGGCTGTCCTCTTTTAGAAAGTGGCTGCCCTTTCTCAGATTCTTAGAAGGAGCGCTTTGTGTGCATATGTCACATACACCATACACCACAAATGCACACCACAAATGCATATGTCACATACACCACAAACACACCACAAATGCACTTGGTTGTCCCCACGCCAATGTCACCCCAGACAGTGCCAATTAGCTATTCACCCAATTCAAAGCCCCTTATACCGCATCCGAATGCAAGATACTTGATGTTATATCTATGGCATTGACATTTGCTGGAAATTTGGCATTCTGGTGTGTTCTGTGGGGTACGGTGCGTATTTTGCACCCACTTTGGCAGGGAAAAAGTGCATTTCTGAAGTTGCCCCGATCGACCTCTGCTTAAGGATATAAGCAACATATATGTATTATAGCAATGCAGTTGTGTCGAGTCTGGGGCAGGGGTACTGGGAATGCCGGCGAGTGGGAGGCACTCACACAAGGGACACAGGGGAAAAAGACAATCTGTCGTGTAGCTTAGCTTTAGCTCCATACCCGCTCTGAGTTTCAGCCTGGTTTTTGCTCTCAGTGTTGCAGGGTTAAATACAAGTTAATTATTACCGTTAATATAACATTTGAACAAGGCCAAGCAGTGGCCTGGTTGGACTGGGGCAGAAAATTTGCACCGTATCATACACTCTTTTTCTTACCGAGGACATTGCGCCTTACCGTGACCTCAGACTCACATCAGAGTTGTGGGGCAAATTATCAAGGCCCATGAAGTTTAGAGGGCGTGGATTTGGTGCAGCCTGTGAGCAATGATATCTGTTTTTGTACTGTTCGAAACTTTCTAGCAGGCCACCCACTGAGTCTTTCGCAATCTTTGTAGACATGTAATTTTTTTGTAGACGTGAAAGAAATACTTAGCTATTCAACGCGACTTTCAGATCCCGGGTTGGTGAAGTGGGTGGGGGGATATGGCTGGTTTAGGCTTGTTGGCACTGCCGGGGAGGTGGGGGGGTTTGCATGGGGACGACCACTCACACGTCCACACATACATAACTATCCACTGAAAGTAGCGGTACGCTGCACCCTGGCAAGGTCAAACAGCTGTGATCTTTACCTATTGTGCTCTTCTTATGCAGATGATCAACAGCAGCAGCAGCAGCAGCAGCAGCAGCAGCAGGAGGGACCTCCCAGACACAAAAAGCAACGGCACACCGCAAACGGCACTGCCGGCATCGTTCCTGCTTCTTCTTCAGCAACAGGTGTTGTGCACTTAATGTTATTGTTACGCTCGTTTGTATTAATGCATTATACATAATACCTTAGTGCAAGCACACATACCCACACACACACACACACACTCATAAGCATGTTGCACTCTTGAACACCTACCCATATACAAACCACAAACACATACATGCACACACACATGCACATGTACACGCACGCACGTGTCCCCTAACGCACCAGTGACACACGCACACATTTGCGCACAAGCCCGTGCACACTGAACGCAACGCATGCACAAACACATACATGCACACACACACGTACACACACGCACACGTCAGGCACTTCGTCAGGCAGTGGTGGAAGAGGAGCAGCAGCGAGTGCTGCGTTAGCCAGTGCCGCACGTGTGCTTGTGGGGGATGCTTCAAAGTCTGCCCCTTGGCTGTGCACGGGGCTGGTGGGCCATGTAACACAGGTGGGCGTTTCGATGAGTGACATGTGACTTCCTGTATTCATGGGCATGTGTGTTCGTGTGTGTATGTTTGTGTGCATGTGTGCAGGCGTGCTTGGTTTGTGCACGTACGTGCGGTCACGTATGTGTGAGTGTGTGTGTATGTGTGCGTGTGTGTGTACAGGGTTCAAGCGCACCTTGGTGTAAGCATGTTAGTTTTTGTGCTGTTTTCTGTGAGCTGGGGATCATCTCGATTTTTTATGCTCCTTCCAGTAAACCAATCATGTAAAATCAATTCATCTGTCATTGTGTGGTGAAGCGTTCCTTTTCAAAAGTTGCACTAAAAACCTGTCTGTGCACACTTGTACAACACTCACCTCACACAACCACACACGTGCACACAAAAGCGCAGACACACACACAGACACACACGCACGCACACACACACACACACACATACAGCACACACAACTCAATACGCACGATCACGCAACCAGTTGTTGTGCTTAAGAATGAATTCTGTGTATGACTATAATTTCAACGACAACAGCACGACAAGTTTGAAATGCACGTTCGCACACTCTGCACACCCTCACACTCATGAACGCACAGGTGGTGGTGCTGTGGGTCCCTCCTGAAGGGGTAGCTCTTGAGTCAAACGGGAATCAGCAGCAGCAACCAGGGCAGCAGCAGCAGCAGCAGCAGCAGCAGCAGCAGCAGCACACGAGTGAGGTACCTGTGCGTGGGCGGGGAAGGGGAGCCAGGGGCAGAGGCAGGCATGCCCCCCCCCCTGCTGGTCCTAGTGGTGATGAAAATGTGCAGGTGTGTTTGTTGGATGAAGCAGGCTTTGTTAGGGTGGGCCTGTTCATACACAGTACGCACACTCACACACACACAGCAAATACACACACACTCACATACTCACACACACAGCACACACGCACACTCACACTCACACACACACACACATGTAAAAACACACACACATGAACACATGAAATGTCAATGAGATGGTGAGCTGTACACAATGCTTCTGGCAGTGTTTGTTTAGAGGGGCTGTGTATGTGATACGCATGCTGGGCATTAATTGTGCTTGAACAATAACGCGACCTGCTTTGCGCTTTTGCTACTAGACCATACTTTTGGTGTATCACGCTATTGTTTGTGTGGGGAGCGATTTTCACTGCCTGCGCAAAATTTCTTTTTTCTGTGAGCACGTGAGTGGGATCAATGCTGCAATCTCATCTGCTCCTTCTCTTTTACGCGCCACTGCACGTCCACGTGCATATATGTTGGATCAATGCTGCACAGGCCTGTGCACTTACGCCATAATGTTGGATTTTGGACCGTATTAACGGTACCGACCGTAATTACCCCGTACAGTACGGTCCAAATTACGGTCGGCCAAAAATACGGTGTCAGACCGTACAAGGACGTTGCCACCGTACAGTACAATTTTGACCATAATTTGGCCGTTTGGCTCCAATTTTAGCCCAAAACAATTTTTTTTCTTTTTGCAACAATAGTTTGTGAATAAAACACAAATAATCAACCAGGAACCAACGTACAGTGCACAGCATGCAGTATTCATTATTGTATGCTGCTTTCTTTTTGCTCAGCGCACCACTGAATGGACTCTGAGACTGTGTGGGGTCAATGCTGTCCAGCCCTCTACCTGCTCTTGAACTTTCCTGTACCTCCACACACACCACTGCATGCTTACTGACGTGGACGGTGGGGGGGGCTGTCATTTGTAGGGAGGGGGGCAGAGCCTGCAGGGCGAACAAGTGCACCTCCTCCAACCAAACCACTACCCCACAGAGACAGGAGGGGGTATGCGAAGACAGTCAGGTGGGTGGGCGTGAATGAGGGCTGATTTTGTGTTTGCTTTCATATGTGCAGGTGCACCACCTCCAACTGTGTCGCTGCGTTGCTAGCTACTCTACAAATATTGGGGGGTTATTATATGCCAGATCGACCTGCTCTGTGAGATTCACGCGTATGCTCGCAAGCACACACATGCGCACACACACAAACACGCACTCACGCTTGCACACACACACACACATACAAACACACACACTCACCGGTACACAATAGCACTCGGCTGAAAGTAGAAATGTGCGTAAATAACGCCAACATAACGGCAAACACTAATGCAGGTATGCACATAAAATGCATGCATTCCTGCGCGTGCAAACTGTAATTACACACACACATTTACACAGGCGACTCTCACTTTCAGCCCCCAGCCCCCAGCCTGGGGTCCCTAGCTGCTTCAGTCAAAGTGCTGGCCAACACAATGCGCCCTTACATTGACGTGCTGAGGGAAGATGAGAAAACGGGGGGAGCAGGGGCACAGGCATTGGCTGTGCTGCCTCACAACCTGGCGCCTGTGCTGCGTGCGCTGTGCGTGCACAGCACGCCCAAGGTGGCCAAGGCAGCAGCGTTGGCAGTGGCAGGTGTGTGTTTGCTGTTACGTAGAAGCACGGAAGTGTGTGTGTGTGTTTTGTGTGTGTGCATGCACATGATTGTGTATGTATGTATGCCCTGCGCAGTATTTGGGTTGTAAGTTCGGGAGAAGGAGGCTAGCCATGAAATGCTCACTCAATAATTTTCGTTTTGTTAAATCGCGTGATCTGGTGCATTACGGACTGGGACACACGCTATGTACAGCTTGTGCCATGTGCAGCTTGCTTCATTGCATGTACAGACTCGTGCAAATAATACAATTTCGTGCACTTGCTCCTCTTAGCTACATAACCACAGAGGCCCTAGCACTACAAGAGGGCGAAGGACCAGCAATAGACACAATGCACACACATACGCACGCACACACGCATGCGCACGCACACACGCACACACACACACACATACGCACGCACGCACACGCACATGCACACACACACAAACACACATGCATGCACATCAGGTGTGGCAGAGGCTCTGGCCCTACAAGCGCGAAGAGCCAGCAAAAGTCGTGAGGCACAGGACAAAGGGGGAGGCAGTGGACAGGGGGGGCATGCTGCTGCTCAGAAGGCCCTCACCGACCTTGCCGACCACCTGGCAGAAGTTTTAGGGCAGCAGGAAAGGGAGGGGAAGGGAGAGCAGCAGCAGCAGCAGCAGCAGCAGCAGGGAAGAAGGGGAGGGGGGGTGGTGCTGCGTGCGCTGTGCGCTCTGCACGCGCTGAGAAGCGTGGGGTGCATTGCGCCGCAGGTGTTTGCAGGTGAGGGCACGTGTGAGTGTGTGTGTTTTGCATGTATGAGCGCACGCTGTGTGTTTAAGGCAATTAGTGTGCATGTGTGTGTGAATGTTTGTCTTTGCTGCCTTGCATACTTTTATATGCTCTCTCTCTCTCACACACACACACACACACTCACATACTCATTCGACTCACAAACTCACACATACACACTCACACAAGCACTTCAACTCATACACACACGCACACACACGCACACGCTCACACACACGAGCACTCACAGGGCATGCTGAGGTTGCAGCAACGTATGTGACCCAGCAGCTTCTGCCAGGTAATCTGGAGCGCTCCTTAGCATCTGCTGCTCTGCTTCCTACTGAACTCACGTGCAAGGAGGGAGGTGGTCACCAAGCGGCCAGTGCTATGGTGAGTAAGAAGACAATTCGCAGTGAAGTTGCAAAGGCCGTTTTGGGTGCCGGCTATGCTGTGGTGAGTGGGCTATGCTAGGTATCCATCCATTTGCATTCCTGTGTACTTGCCGGCGGCATGTGCAAATATTGTTTTGTGTGTGTGTGTGCGCCGTTTGTGTATATGTGTTTGTGTGTGTGTGTCTGTTCGTGTGTGTGTGTGTTTGCATGTGTGTGTGCCTGAGCAAATGCACTGGATCGTGTGCTCCTGGCATTATCCTGGCATGATCCTGTGCTCAACTGTGTGCGCAGGCTGGGATGATTGATGAAATAGAAGCAGGGCTAAACATGGCACAGACTGGACATATGTCTGACCTATCGTTGAGATGCAAACAGCAGACGCTACTCAACAGACGGAACACCACCCACCCACCACCACCTCTAACAACACACAGACACACCCACACTTACACCCACACACGAGCAGTGACACACACACTCACACGCACAAAAAACATTCATATACACGCATATATACACACACACATACACACATACACACATATACACACATGCGCGTATGGGCATAGGATGAGGAGGACGAGTCTGCCTGGGGCAGATTTTCCCCTGAAGCTTCCGTCAAAGCACGTGCGCTCAAAGCACTGGTAAAAGGCATGACGCCAAGCAAGCTGGCAGCCTCGCAAGTCCCGTACGACACAGAAGCGGTGGTGCCACCATTGTTCCAGGTGTGCGTGCGTATGTGTGTGTGTCTGGCAGGACGTTTGTGGTGCCTTTACGACTGTGTTAACATATAACATATAACATGTAGCTTCCGTATTCCTTTTGGCACCCCGCCTGCGAGTCATGACAGAGTGACCCTTCCTCAAAACATGACAGCCCCTGCCTCAAAACATGACAGCCCCTGCCTCAGAACATGATAGCCCCTGCCTCAGAACATGACAGTCCCTGCCTCAAAACATGACAGCCCCTGCCTCAGAACATGACATCCCCTGCCTCAGAACATGACAGCCCCTGCCTCAGAACATGACAGTCCCTGCCTCAAAACATGACAGCCCCTGCCTCAGAACATGACATCCCCTGCCTCAGAACATGACAGCCCCTGCCTCAGAACATGACAGCCCCTGCCTCAAAACATGACATGCCCTGCCTCAAAACAGTGCTCTCCACCATCGGCAAGCTTGAACACGGAGAACGTCACATTTGTAGCAGAGTCGTGAGTGAGGACTATGTGGGTGGCTTTCCTCAATGCATAGTGGTCAGCTGCGCTGTGTTTATAATACCTAAGAAACCTTACTGGTATCACCTCTTGGTGAGTAACCAGTGATTTTCATAAGGTACGGTATGACAGATTGCATGTGCCACATATGGTATACACATGTGTAAAGGGCTGTGACCCTTACCACATGTTCTGTGTGTGCGCCTGGCTTGCTCAAACCACTGGCTTAAACTCAAACCAAAGCAGATGATGCCAATTGCACGTGCATCAGACACACATGCAAATACACGTACACACATGCACACGCACACGTCACAATCACACACGTAGCTTTTGGAGGGCTTGATGGACGTGGACAATGACATGTTGGGGCTGCAGCTGTTTAATGTGTCGGATGTGGCACTCTTGCGCTTAGCTGCGGGAAAAGCTGCACTCAGGTGTGTGAGTTTGTGTGTGTGTGAGTCTGTGTCTGTGTGTGTGTTTGTGTGTGAGAGTTTGTGTGTGGTTTGTGTGTGTGTATGTGTATGTGTAGGGTTGGCCAGAACCATATATAAACGGTGTATATACGGTATTTTTGGCAGGAAAATCACCGAATATACGGTCACATACGGTGTATATTATATACGATTATGGCCAACCCTGTGTATGTGTTTGAATGAGTGTTTTGGGGGGTGAGGCTGGGGGGGCGTTGAGTGTGGGTGAATGCAGGCCTGGGTCTGATTGTAATTTCCAAATTGTAAGTGTGAGTCAGCGTCTGTAGGTTTCCCAAGTAACGAGGGTGTGACAGTAGGGTGTGTGTATGATTCACTTTTTTTGGTGCACGTTGTGTTGATATCTTGTGTGCTACGTTACTCAAACTTGGTTGACGTGTCAATGATCATAACACTGCGAGCGTGAGTGGCGCCTTTCGTCCCTCCCTCCTGCCTATTTTCCCACCTTCTTTGTCACATCTTTGCAAGCTGTCCTATCCAACTCTCACTTTCCCCTCCTCCTCCTCCTCCTCCTCCTCTTTGCAAGCTGTCGTTTCTGTCTCACTTTCCTCTCCTCTTTGCAGGCTGTCCGAACGCTTTGACAGGCTCATGTCAGCATCCACGTACTGTGTGCTGTCTCTCATGGTTCAAGACCCGATGCTAGAAGTCAGGACGCAGGTATACTATCTATGGTGCACACTTAATGTTCTTGCATAGCTAGAACTGCAAACTAGTACCAGGTATGTACGTTAACTTGTGTGCATGTGTGTTTGTGTTTGTGTACGTAATTGTGTCTGCGTGTGTACGTGTGCGTGCTGGGAAGCTATGTGTTATAAGAAGATCTCAGATCAGTGCTCCCAAACCCTGCCTAGTTTGCCTGCTTCTGTGCTAAACCTTGCAGCTCAACACTGCTGCGCACGTGTGTGTGTGTATAATTGTGTGCATGTGGGTGTGCATACCGCTACGAGCTGCCTCATATGTGTGTGTATGTGCATAAGTGTGTGCATGTGGGTGTGCATATGTGTGTGTGCGTGTGGGTGTGGGTGGGTGTTTGTTTGTGTGTGTGTGCATGGCTTGATCAGGCCCCGACACAACACGTGACCTTCCTAGCCCACCTTCTTATGCCTCAACCCTGCACTACCCTGTGTGTGTGTGTGATCAGTCCGGCACTGCCCTGAAACAGCACGTGTCCCTCCTCTTCACAGCTGACTTCTACGCCCTACCCCTAAACACACTGTATGTATGCAGTTTGGCATGGCCCTGAAGCAGCACGTGACCTTCCTCATGGCCCAGGGCATCAAACCTTCTCCTCACAGCTGACTTCTACGCCCTACCCCTAAACACACTGTATGTGTGCAGTTTGGCATGGCCCTGAAGCAGCACGTGACCTTCCTCATGGCCCAGGGCATTAAATCTTAGCACCACTCACTCACGGCTGACTTCTACGCCCTACCCCTAAACCCCTGTATGTGTGCAGTTTGGCATGGCCCTAAAGCAGCACGTGACCTTCCTCATGGCCCAGGGTATCAAACCTCAGCACCACTCCAGCACCACCATCAACCCAGGCGGCTGGATGCCTTCCAAGTATGCTGCCATGCTGCCACTGGCAGGTGTGTCGTACTTTGCGCTGTGTGCCATGCTGTTCCGTGTTTTGTGCTGTGCAGCTGGACATCATGCAGTGCTGAAAGGTGTGTGTTTGTTTGTGGTGTCACGTCTGATTCAACCGAAAAGCACGACCCCAGACACTGGGTGCCCTTGAGGTATGCAGGCATCCTTTGTTCTACACATTCACGGCCATGCATGCAACTTGGCTGCAGTGTCCATTCACACGTTATCTTGAGCTGACATTAGTGCATTGTGGTGCTGAAATAAGGGCATACACATGTTGCTACCTTAGCACCTATGTCATTTGCACTCTGAGGTGTACTGCCTGCACCCAAGTACCCACACACACATACACACGCACAAACAAACACACACATACACACATACACACGCACAAACAAGCACACACATACACACACACGCCAGCTGTGGACCCAAACCAAAGCAATCGCATGCGTGCGGCGCGCACGCTGGTGGAATACACGACGGCAAAGCGGCGTGCTTCCCGCGGCGCGGCGCAGCAGGCGGTGCTAGCTGCCGCTGCCACAGCAACAGCAACAGGAGCAACCAGCAAGAATGCATTGGGGGTCAAGGGGGAGGAGGAGCAGGCAAAAATGCAGCAACAGCAGCAACTGCAGCAGCAGGAGCAGCTGCTGCACCAGCAGCAGCACAGTCAAGAGCTGCCTGAGTTCATGCTGCCTTACCTGGTGTTTCTGCTGGCTCAGCACCCCGACTTCCCGGAACAGGTGTGTGTGTGTGTGTATGTGTGTGTGTATGTTTGTGTGTGGAGGGGGGATGTGTGCTGATGTGTGTTTACCAAATCGTATACAATTGAACAGGATCAAGATGAGCGAGGGGGGGCTCCATGGAAAAGGAGTTGTCAGAGGATGGTGTTGTGCGCTGCTGAATCAAACACTCAGCTTGAGGTAATGCCCCTGCATTCAAACACTCAGCTTGAGGTGCTGAATCGAACACTCAGCTTGAGGTGATGCCCCTGCATTCAGACTGCAGACGTGATTTCACATCAGCAGACAGACATAGAGATACAGCCACACACATACACAGTAGCATGCACAGACCAACATGTATGCATGCTTACATACACAACTCGCACTTTTTCTCTTCACGCGCCCGCTCAGAGTGTATAATGGATGCTGCTGCTTCTCAGGGTCTAGCTGCTGCTCAAGCAGCCAGCGCTCAACCCCAACCCCCACCACCACCACCACCCCCACACACACACACGCACACACGCCACACGGACACACACATACACACACACACGCGCGCGCGCAAATACACGCACACGCGCCACATGGACACACACATGTGCACCCACACAGATTGCATTGGATGCTGCTGCTTCTGGAGGCCTGGCTGTTGCTCAAGCCGCCGGCGTTCAAAAGCTGCAAGCCCTTACAAAGGGACAGAAGCAAAAGCATAAGCAGGTCAGTACAGGCGATAGTAGTCTTTGAAAGTGGGTGTACACCCTGGAGGCAGGTTGACCAAAATTGGTGCTCAGCCAGCAATGTACAAAATGAGGTGGTGTGGCTAAAGCTGTTTAAATATGCTGCACATGACCTTGTGTTTTTGTGAAACAAATTTAATGCTAGTTACGTACGGTTTGTGTGGAATATGCTCTACGTTTAATGTCATGTATTTGCTTTAGGTAACCAAGCGTGCCCACGTGTGTTATCGTGTGTGTGCGTGTGTGTGTGTGTGTGTGCGTGTACGTGTGTGATGTGTGTGGGTGGGTGTAAGCTCTTCATTATTACATTTGTGCTTGCATGTGTGCACGTGCGTATGTGTGTGATTTAATGTATGTGCATGCTTATGCATATGTACTCCCGTGCGTACGTGCGCGTAACGTGTGCATACGAGACTCAGGCCAATCAGACGCAACACCTCACAACATATGTGCTGGAATGGGCGGTATCTGTCTGTAAAAGGTGCGACACACTTTGCGCAAACTATGTGCAGGAATGGGCAGTATCTGCCTGAAATACAAAACACAACACATTTTTCTGACCTGCTGCAACACGCTCCTCTGCCTAAACGCGAAACGCAAGCACATTTGTGCTTTTCTGATGCAGGAGCCTGGGCAGAGCAACAGCGAGAGCAGCATGGCATCAGACCAAGGGGAGCAGCAGCGGCAGCAGAGGGAGGAAGCAGAGCGGCAGAGGGAAGAGGCGGAGGAGATGCAGTCGTTGTTGCAGCCATTCAGCCAGATGATGCAGGTAGGCTGGTGGTGGATGCACATAAGGTTTGCTGCAAGAGTAAGGCATTTTTGGAGAGGGTGATTCTTCTTGTGAGTCGCTTGGTCACGTGGATGCTTGCAGTATTATGGGAGTGTGCATCATTGATGGTGAAATTTGTAGGGTTGGCCAGTGGCCAGAACCATGTATATGTATATACGATGTGAATACGGTGAATATATACGGTTCTGGCCAACCCTAGATGTATGAATAAGGAGGTGCACCTTGCGTCGCAGCCGTCCAGCTAAATAAATGGCAGTTAGGTTTTTGGCTCTGTGTCTGGTCAATTTTCTCCTGCAAAAGTGTTTTACGAAATATAAAGTACTTCGAAGTGTTTTGGATTCGGTAACTTCGCTCCTTTCTACAATAAAAAAGGCCAATTTCTAGATCTTCATAACTCAGGGCTGGCCTAGCCCTCCCAGCTTTGATATTTTGGTACACTGTTGGGAATAGATTTGCAACTTTTCAAGAGCTGGCCCTGGAATGACCCTGATAATTGCTTTTGATGATATTATATGGAGTAAGGCATCGTGTTCGATGGCAGCCAACACAAAGCATGTGCTCGTGTAATGCTCTCGCGGTCCTGGAAGCCAGTCTAGTCTGATCATGGGAGGAAGCGGACCAGGAACACATTTACACTGTACACACACATACCTCAAACGTGTACACATAACATAGCACATGGCGACGGCAGACCGTGCTCGTGGACCCTTTCCCCTTAAAGATCACACACTTTGGAATAATTGGACGGGAAAGGCAGGCCCATGCTCCGTGTAGGTCGTAATTATAATGCCAACAAAAATAGCACAGGCCCTGATTGATGGAGCACTGCTGCTTGAAGGCAATGGGCATGACCAAATTCCATATTGTTTACACCATATACCATCATTCCGTACACTGCACCACACTCGTATCACAGGCCCTGCTTGAGCTGCTGCTCCTTGAAGGTGATGAACGCGTGAGGTTACCAAGGCTCATGTTTCATATCATTTATGCCGTACACTGTACACTGCACCACACTCATATCACAGGCCCTGCTTGAGCCGCTGCTCCTTGAAGGCGATGGGCGCTTGGGGTCGGGGGTCGGACCAGGGGCAGAGGCAGCAGCCCGGTGGCCTGTTTCCAAAGCTTTGTTGAATGCCAACAAGCTTTTAGAGATGGCCGCAGCCTTAGAGGTGAGTAGATTTGTGCATATTGGCAAGATTTTGGGTGTGGGTGGGGGTGGGGGTGCAGGTGCGGGTGTGGGCGTGGAATAAGGACGGCTGCTTGGGCGCATGTTTGTGTGCAGTTGTTGCTTTTGTGTGTGGGCATGCATGCATCTCTTTTGTCATCTGTCAGCTGCCCACCATTTTTCTGGCCTCTGCAACGTATATTTGGGGCTGATTTGTCGTGTTTTTGTAAAATTCAAAATAAACAGGCCCCTCGCTATTACCCACTCAATAGCAAACAGCATAGTGTGAAGCTGGCGGACAGGGACTGTGCATCTATGATTTCTTACAGCAAAAAGTCACCACTCCTACTGCACTTTCAACATATACATATTTTTGAAGGTAATCCTCCTGGCATCATTCGTTTTCCTGCGCTGCAAGACCTAGCCTCTGCTGCGAGCGGGGTGAAAATCAGTTTACAATGAATGGGTGCTTTGTTTGAGAAGGATCCCTCTACCGCTGCCTAGATGAATTTGCTGTGTGATCCAGTGATAAGTGATTGAGGAGGTCAAATAATGAGCAAATGCACGCACTGTAACACCGGACCCCGCCAAGGCCACTTGCATGCACGTGCTAGGTGACCCGGGTCTGACGAACACAAAACTAAACTACCAACAAGCACACACACATAGGGTTGGCCAGAACCATACATATGTAATATATACGGTGAAGATACGGCATTTTTGGCAGGAATTCATCAAATATACGGTCATATACAGCGTGTACATACGGTTCTGGCCACCCCTACACATACATCATTGCACAGGACCCCGCCGCCACCACCCGCATGCGTGCGCTGTGTGACCTGGGTCTGCTGCTAGGGCCCAAGATCGTGGAGAGGGAGCTACACGGCAAACCATGGCCTGCCTCCGTGCCTGAGTACCCTGGCAAAGTCACACTGCCGCGCTCGCTGTACAGTTTTGCGCACTTGACGCAGGGCTCAAAACGTGGGTAGGGGAGGGTGGTCCCTGTTTGGAGTTGAACGTGCAAAGGGAAATGACGAGGTGCCCAGCTGTTGTGGTAAGAAAGGAAGGGTTCATGGAACTCATGGCATGGTTGAGGAGGGGTGCAGGGTGAGCGAGCTTGTTTTGTGAATTGTGGCATGGGCTATCGACATAAGGAAGGTGTTTTTGTACTGTTCGATGTGCGTGTGTTTGCGAATTCTGAAGCTGCAGTACTGTGACGCGCTAGGAAATGGATTAAGCATGCAAGACGTATGTTCAGCTGCCCCTCTATCTGATTTCCCACACATCTTCCTTGCACCTCATATTGCTGCGCATGCGGATGTGGTTTTCAATCAACATTTGCATGGTCCGCCATCGAGCACGATTCAAGTGCTTGTGTGGGTGTTTGAAAGGGTGCCTCCAAGCACCTGCTTCACCCCCGACCTGCGTCTAGGTGCTTGTTACTATGCACCAGCCTTGAGCCCCTTTTATTTTCTTAGGACTAGGTGCTTGTTGCTTTTATATCTCTAGGACTAGGTGCTTGTTGCTATGCACCAGCCTTGAGCCCTTGTTACATTTTTAGGACTCGCCCATCAATGTTAATGGTTTTCCTGCTTGCTAAGCATGTGCACATGCTCCTCTTTTTAAATCCCTTCTAGCAAAAAAGATTTACTACTTTATATAATCCCCTCACGCACAGACGCACGCGCGTGCACGCACACACACATACACACACACACAAATACAAACACACACAACTTGCACACCTACTTCCTTTTTGCACAGACGCACGCACGCACACATACAAGTACACACACAAACACACACAAACACATACACACAACTTGCACACCTCCTTCCTTTTTGTACCTCCCAGCCAAACAGCGCCTAGGCGATCACCTGCCACACGGAGTCAGCATTCAGCTTGATGAGCAAGTTGCCTACGCATCCAACCCCTTTGCCGTTAGAGAAGGAGTAGGGGCACGCAAACGTACAGCAGGTGTGTATGTGTGCATGTGTGTGTGCGTCGCCTCATGTGTGCATCGCCTCGTGTAAAACTTTGCAGGCAATGGTACGTTGCTGTCTGTGGGAATGCTGTCATTGCATTCAGCCTTTTGACTGTCACTACTAAATATGAAAGAGACGTTTGCAGAAATTGTGCTGCCTTTGTGTCTGAATACATAAATTATATACCAGACCCTTGGCAGGTGTTTGGGGGGAGGGGGGGGGGCATGCTGTGTGATTGGTCCCTTCGTTTTTCCTTGTGGTTTAATTCTCCTTTGGGTGTTGGCTTGTATGAACTGCGACCTCACCCATTAGAAGCTGGCTTGGCTGAAGCTGGCTTGGCTGAAGCTTCCTTGAAAAAAAGTAAGATTGGAGACAGAAGCGAAGGCAAAAAGCAAAACAGTTTCTCAGGACCGCCTTAGGTGGAGGGTCAAGGAAGTAATGGCCATACATTTATTTACCTGTACATTCCGTACGGCAGATTGTCACACCATGTCTTGGGGCAAGGTTAGGTGCTTTGTTTTGATTACTCAACAAAAATTTGGAAGGCCGCTAAAGGCAGTAACAGTAGATTGAAAGCGATGTTTGATATGTGGACACTCAGGCAGTTTCACGGTCAGGTTGAAATAGGTAGGCAGGGCGGAAGAGGTGGACCTGGAACAAGAAGGAGACGCACAAGTCTCTGCAACACGTTTCGTGTGGGTAAACTGGTTTGGTACTACCCCCGTGTTTACCGCAGGTGCTGGTGGAAGGGGTGCGCGTGGTGGCAGAGGGAGGGGCAGAGGCAGGGAGGGGGCCGCAAAGGCTGTCAAGCGAGAGGTTGGCAGCGGATCTGAAGAGGAGGGCGGTCTGGAAGGTAGGTGGTGTTGGGGGCTAGCAACGGACGTGGAGAGAAATGTGGTGGCGCGGAAGAGCAGGTGGGATGAGATGAGCTCACGTGTGTGAGTATTCAAGTTGCGGTGGGATGGGATGAGCTCACGTGTGTGAGTATTTAAGTTGCGGTGGGATGAGATGAGATCACGTGTGTGAATATTCAAGTTGCTGATCATCGGGTGTGGAGGCTAGCAAGTGTGGGGGGGGGAAGTAGGCTTTGTGATGCGACAGTGACCTTGAATGCCTGGTGTACGAACACAGACCTTTTCGCGGCACAAACGTGCCCGTCCGTGCGGTCTTGCCAATAAGTATGTCGTCTTGATGCGTGAGGTTTGTTTGCGAGGTGGATTGGTTACAGGTGAAAAGTTGAATACCTGATTTGCACCAACATCAACCGCTCTTTTTGTGCACTCGTGCGTGCAGGCTCGCCCAAACCACCCTCACACACAAAAGCCGCAGTGAAGAAGGGCAAGGGGCGTGCATTAAAAGGGGGTGGCCCTGATGCAGGCCAAGCCAGCAAAAAGGTGAGATGGAGCGTTTAAAGGCTCTGCGCGATTATGAAACGTGACTCAAATTTAAATGGCAAGTGCCAAGTGCCGCATGGAGTTCACTTTCAGCACTGGGTGAAATTGAATGATATACCCTTCTGCGCGCCAACATACTACATTACACACACATGCATACATTGTTCTGCGCCTACTGTAAATAGTAAATAGGTAAAAGTAGAGAAAGAACCTGACCCTTTTACGCGCTGACATATTAGTTCACACGCATGCAAACATTGTCCCGCGCCTACTGTACACAGGTAAAAGTAGAGAAAGAGCCAACACGCCACATGCCCGGGCGTGCGGGTAAAACCACAAAAAATATGGGAGAAGAGGAAGTTTCCACTGAAGAGGGGGAGAAGGATAGTCTTTGAGCTGAGATACGGAACACGCGCTTGACAGACAGGATGCTTCACTTTTGCACTATTTGTTTGAAGGAACATACTGAACTGAGCTTTCGATGGTTTTGACCGGTGACTGTTTACCAGAATTTCTTTTGTAGAACATTATCTATTTTAACAAAGTTTAGGGTAAATTGCATCTGACACGTTCAGTATTGATTATTGATTCATATCAAAAAGAAAGTAATCAAAGATGTCACGTTCAAACAGAATACATCTCTTTGAGCTACATTATGACGTGGTCCAGAAGCTATTCTAAGTGTTCAACGTATAATCACAAATATCAGCTTAAACTTTCAACGTATAATCACAACCTGTTGCAGCTCAGGCGTCGTTTTAGTACATCAGATCTTGCCTAAATTCCCTGCAAAATGCCGCATTGCAAAGTAACGAAAAGTTAATTTTTGAGGGGAAAGCAAGCATAAACATACCAATTTCAATTTTTGAGCCGTCTACCAAATTCGTACCTGCTGGTTGGCCGCCTACTCGTGCTTCAGGACTTTTACTTCCATCAGCAGGTTCTCCACCAACTGTGTCTCCGCGCTGCAAGCAAGCAAAGGGAGAGGCGCGGGCAAAGAAGGAGTTACACCAGACATGATGGTGGCGTATTACATAGGTCAAGGGGAGAGCAATCTCCCTACTACGAAGTTGAAACGAACTGGAAGTTGATAGATAAAAAGGAAGCAAGAGGCAGGCTGGAAGCGATAACAGAAAGTGGGGGGACAACCAGGGTGATGGGAAGAAGGGCAAAACGTATACGAGAAGGTCAAGCACAGGAAAGAAAGAAGGAAGGAGAGCCTGCGCACTTTGGTGCCCACATAAACAAAACAAGGTTTAGGAAGACAGGGCTACTAAAGAGTAAAAAGGGCAACGGGCCGATCTTGCTACTCCACCGCGAGGCACTCAACATAAGAAACTAGGGAAGCTAAGAGCTATAGCCAGGATAGAAGCAACTAAGCCATTGCGATGACTGGTGCGCCAAAACACAACTCCAACACAACCCGGCGACATTACAAAGACATTACAGATAGATGCTACTGCAGCAGACATAATAAGGAAAGCAAGCTCACCACAAGCCGAGGGTCCATAGATGCAGCAGAGTTTTGTTGTGAGGGTCCGGTAGCCCCTGCACTTGCATCGCGTTCTTCTGCAGAGAGAGGGCATTTTGGAAGAAAAAAGGATTCCATGAACATGCTAAACAAGAGGAACATTAAAGTTAGAACTTCACACAGGCAGGGAAAGCCCATTTTTGCATTACTGAGTCTAACATAGGAAAAGGATTGGATCTGAGATTTAGTATGAAAAGAAAAGAAAAACTACGCAGGCAGTAAAAACCACTCCCCACATTGATAAGGAAAAGTAAGCCACTTTGGTACTGAGTACCGTAAAGCTCCTTTACCGGCAGATAAAAAAGGCCCAGTCAGAGAGGTCCAACAGTATGCTTTGCTTGCGTAAATGCTAAAAAACGCAGACTGTGTGAACGATAATGGCATAGAATAAAAAGGATGTTATTTTGTGAACTAACATCCAATAATTGCTTTTCGGGGAGTGGTTTTCACTGCCTGCGTAGTTTTTCTTTTTTCTTTTCCTTTTTGCAAAGCCACACAACATTCAATCTAGAGATTAAATAAGGATGTTCACGAGCCTAATTTGAGTGAAAAATAGAAGACAAGACAGATAGCAAAATGTTAAAGTTGTCGTGGTGCTTATGAATACAAGAGATTAGTGTGCTTGCTCACCTCTCGAGGTCATTTTTTCTGGTGTGAAGCCGTAGGTACCTTGCCGCACTTTTTCCTGGTTGCATCAGTGAGTTAGAGGATCAGCTGAGCTGCTGAGAATTTTAACAGATCAATATCCGGAGTAGGAAAACTTGAGAAGGAGCTTTGCACTTATATATCGTCAGAATGAAGCTAGGGCCGCACCTCAAGCTCATCATCGATCTCCTTGTCTGTGCGTGGCTTCTCTAGACACAGGGCCTGCAGTTCAGCTGCCTATCGAGTCCATGAGTCAAGTCAAAATTAATGCTCTGCACATTTTGCCAACACAGCAAACGACAACTGGGGCTTTCTATTATAATGGAAGGAGATGCAAACACGTACAGGCTCCTCTCAATATGGCGTTGCTGTGTTGCTAGCTTGAAATCAGTCCAATAGTACAAAATAATCAGAGGTCTTCCTATAATCCCTATTAACAAAATGTATAATGTCTTATTATCTGCAAAATACATAAGCAGGATGTCATGCTGTCTCTCATGATTCGATGATGCTGTGTGACTCCTCACTAAAGAATGGCATCAAGCTGTTCGCATGACTACTTACCCTTTCACTTTCATGAAGGGCCTTGCTCGCTAGCTCTTTGGCCTCAATCTCGCCAGCACGTAGGGTCTTCTGTAATAGGAGATAGCAAGAGAGGGGCCAGACAGTTGCAAGCTGCGCAAGTTGGCATGAGCGCACATAGAAATCCCATCAAATCACAAAAGTCAATACCTGTGTGCTTACTAGATTCATAGATCTGAAAGCTGTGGCTGTGGGGACGCCACACTCGTTAACGCCTGCTTGCCACTTCGCAAATGCTTATATATTACCTGCAGAAATGCAAATGCAGAAATTCAAATGCTTGCCTGGATGAATTGCGCCACATTGTGTCCTCCTGCCTTAAGTTGCTGAGCAGTCTTGCCGGACACCTGCAAAAATGAAGCTGACTGTGTCAGCACACTCTTTCTGATGCACAAGTACATGCAACAACCATCAATCAGACGCATGATAGAACACTGTATTTTTACATGAGACACGGCAGTTTTACAATCAGTTTTTTTGTAGGTGGTTGCATATAGACAAACCAGATGTGCAGCAGCAGGAGCAAGGCTGCTAATGACTCTGTAAGCTGTAAGAGATCAAGAGGGGATTAAACTTGTTGTGCAGATAGTATAAAGAAATGCACGACCTCTTCCACACCTCTTTCACAAATTTTGCAGGGTTTTCTCTGGCTCTGTACGCCATCTCCTGAGCCTTTAACTTTGCCTTTCCGGCGTTGTCTTCCAGCTCTTGCTGCACAAATAAAGTAAATGATTGTGATCCAGAATTCAAAGTTTTTGCCAAGCATTCTCTTGCACTCATTTGCACACACGACACACACATACCTACACACATACCTACACACAAACATAAACACCTGAAACACACACTCACAATGTCAGTAGTGCCACCTCCCTCAAGGCCCCCTCGAGGACCGCCTTTGGAGGAGGGTCCCGATTCGATTCCGGAGCAACACAACCTGTGAATGACGATCATCATTGAGTTCCTTTTTTTTATTTGCCTTCTTCCAGCTCTTACCACCGGCAAGGCGGAATCAAATGTTTGAAAGGAAAGCTTGAAAAAGACTTAGGAGAAAAGGCTTGCAGGTGCGGCGTGACCATCCTGAGGCAATTTCTTACAACCTGCCGCTGAAGCAGAGAAAGTGAAATGCCAAATTAAATAATGCTGTCCGAAATGTTATCATGATGGTTGGCAGTCACGTACAACGCATGATGAATGCAATTCAGTGTTTAAGGCATAGCTTAGGGCACAAATAAGTTACAGTAGGTTTCAAGTGGCACGAATTATTAGCGAGGCAGCGTGCTCACTACTAATGCGCACTGTAAAAATGAACGAGTAAAAATGAAGCACATGAAACCACTCACACGCCCGTGTGCACCAGCATTCTTGGCGGCCGGTGCTGCCAGGCAGCAGGGAACAGGGATGATAATGGAGAACCAATACTAGCGTCTGCAGCATGCACATAGTGATCTGAGATGTGTGCCGTAGAAAATGGCGCCCTCTACCTAAATTTAGGCTTATTATTCGAGCATGCCCACCTCGAGCACTAGCGCGTACTGCAGCCGTGACCGTCGTTACCATGGAATTCATTTGTAAATAATTAATTTAATCCAAAACAATTAATTAATTTACTCCAAAATATTAGCGTATAAAAAATTGACAACTTTCACCAGTTAGCCCCCCCGGTGAAATTGTACACGGATTCCCTGTCAGGGTGTGTAAAAAGGGGACGAAATGGCCGGGAAAAAGTGTATCCGGCGTACAGGGGGAAAAACTGCGCAGGAGGTCCTCTAGAGAAGTGAAGCGAGCCTGGCTATCCAGGGAGCTCTCAGCTACTTACAGTGGTGGTCCTGGCACATAATGACTCAAACAGGCCCGCAAGAATCAAGTATATGTGTAAAATTATTAATTATTAACAACATTACTTCACCATGGGCATAACACATTTTTTGCCCACCAGAAGTCCCTCATAAAAGGCCTTGTACCCT
>Ga0307968_1000556_pt1:0-7500 | contig 27089 bp, 29 predicted proteins | sample OrgLakmetagen650_FD_201834 | JGI IMG/M metagenome (GOLD analysis project Ga0307968, IMG submission 201834) | Saline water microbial communities from Organic Lake, Antarctica - #650 | ecosystem: Environmental > Aquatic > Non-marine Saline and Alkaline > Saline | place: Antarctica: Organic...
GTTCAGTCTGGCCTCCTTCTCTTCTTGAAGCTGCCTTTTTTTTTTGCTATAGCTCAACTGCCCTCGCTGGCGGATATAGCTGTGTAACCCTTACCTTACCTTACCAAAGGTTTTGTTTTTCAACATAATTCAGAAGTTTACAAATTTATTAGTGCAGCTGTCGATCTTTTTGATTGATTTATTTGTTGGGACCTATAGGTTGAGCAGCCATGCCAGGCTGGAGGCCTTTGTAATCCAAACTAAACTAAACTAAACCAGTGTTCCAATTGGGACATGCCCCCCATACGAATCGTGCATAAGCTCACACTCTCGTCAATGTGTTTATTCAGACCTTTTTACAGCAAGTTTGGCTGAACAGAACCTTCCAACTCATCTAACATGGCATCAAAATAAAAGGAAAACACGGAATCATGTTGGAGAGGATCTGCTGTTCCAGTCAATTGATCACATTGCAGATTGCAGTTAACAACAAGCACAATGCCTGGCAAATATCTATCCCCCCTATCGTCTGCAGCGATCTCAGCGCTGCTGCTTGCAGCTGCACCCAGCTGCCTCTCGACCCAAACCTGCTCTAACAGCAAAAGCATTCACTCAAGGATCGTAAAGTACAATCCACAGAAATACCATAGTTTTAATAGGGAATCTCGACCATTCAGAACAAGCCTCTTACCGGATTAACCGGATTTGAACAACAAGATGGCGACTTGACCTGCGATTGTATATTAAGGCAGCGTGAGTGGTGAGTCTTCACATCCTAGATTACACTCTGCTACTTTCGACTTCATCACAGATACAGTTCTTGTTTGGTGTTTTGACGATTTGCTTCAATCTCATAGGTTGAGCAGCCATCCCAGGCTGAATGCCTTTAAACTCCAAATTAAACTAAACTTCACATCCTATGTACGATTGATGCACTTAATGTACGGAAATGGCATGGCTATTTATTCACATACCAACCCTGCACGATTGGTTCCTTTCACTGCCACAAAAACTCACCGAGGTAGAAGTAAATGAAATGCTTGGTCTCATGTGTGACATATGACCCTGCATTTTTGTGGGTGGAGTGCAGAAATGAGCATTTGCATGACAAATGTGTGAAAAGTACTTGATTATACCGCAGGGCGATCAAAATATTGCAACTTCTATTCATTGCGAGGAGTCGAATTAAGTTGCTAGTTTATCTGCAAAAATTTCAGAGGGGGGGCACTGAGGCCCAAAATGGGTACGGTTTTTGCATGCTCCTAGGGTATGGCTCCCTTAACTGGCACGTTTCAAGCTCAGCTCTGATATGCAGCTGATTCCAATGCAGCCGAGCTTGAAACTTGCCAGTTAGGGGAGCCATACCTAAATCGGCCGCGGCGTGAACCCTGATTTTTGAGAAACCATATGCTGTATCTGACCAGCCAGCGCACCAAACTGAGTGATGTTTGGTGTTCTGGAGTCCTTATAACAAATAAAGATCATAGCAAAAAGAGCAAGTGGTTGGCGAGATATGCAAATTAATGTGCCATTTCCCCTGGAAAGCACCCATATGGGGTACAGGTGCGTGACGTGTGCTTTTAATCCTGTCATTCTGTACGCAGGGCGACTTGTCTAAATCTGGGCACATGCTCGGGTAGCTTATAAAGTCAGCATCAGTTTGAAGCTAGGTTGGGTCCAATTTGATGAAGTGACGTGTGAGAAGTTGCCTTTCATGCAAAAAGGAGCATGTTTTGGCTTTTGCCCAGTGTCCCCCCTCTGCGAAAATTTGGGCTTTGCGGGGCCAGCAAATCATTTCTTGGTTAAGTGCGCGTCGCTGTGTGCTCTACTGTGCTCTACTGAAACCTTCATGCATGGGGGCATTTCAATGAATGTTTCAATGAATGGGGGCGTTTCATTCCTTCATGCCTTCATGCATGGGGGCGTTTCAATGAATATTTCAATGAATGGGGGCGTTTCATTCCTGTGTGCTCTACTGTGCTCTACTGAAACCTTCATGCATGGGGGCGTTTGCGATACCTTCGGTCACCCACATTTAGAGGCAACAAGTTTGGGGTAAATAGCAAGAAGGTGCGCTAACGCAGGTTTGACACCCAGGACCTGCAAGCTCCAGCCAAGCACCGTCTATTCAAAGCTTACGTTGCGAGGCCTTCTTAATAATCTGTGTGTTGAACGTTTTAAGCTGCCAGGTAATTTTGTTTCACCGCAATACACGACTACCAGAAGCCCTAAGGTGTCCTACAAAACATTGAACTCGTGATATGCCTACGGGAGAGGTGCACAGGTAGATGTGACACTAGGGGATCTATCTAAGATGTCACAAGCCGTATCATTAAGGTTCATACGAATTACGAGGTGCTTAAGCCTGTTCAGGTGACACCCACCAAAGTTTCGGCCGACAATGCAGTGCCATGTGGGGTTGTATTTCTGCAGTTGATAAAGTACGAGAAAGAAAATGGTTTTTGTTGCAAACAAAACTACTGAACAATTTGAAACATACACACACAAGCATGCACGCACGCACGCAAGCACACACACACGCGCGCACACACACAGACGCACGCACGCACACACACACAGACGCACGCACGCACACACACACAAGCATACACACACACAAGCGCACACACACAAGCGCACACACACACACACACACACACACGCGCACATGCACGCGCATGAACACTCACACTCTCACACACACACACACACACACACACACATACACACACACATGCGCACGCACACGCACACGCACACGCACACGCACACACCTCAGGCTAGCTCTACCCCCTTTACATGCGTTCACAGCTTGTTGCAATGCAAGCCTTGCCAACACGTGTTGACACTTCAATCGCACCTTGTCAAACTCCTTCTTGATGAATGCAGCAATGTCCTTCTCAATGTTGAACTTCTCCAAAGCCTGCAACAGAGGAGGGAGGATCACAGGTCTGTTCTACAGTTCTTACATGCCTGGCCTGCCATTCCAATTCCCCCGCCCGGATGACCCCGCACGGCCGACCCCTCCCCTTCCAAGCAAACCGGTGTCCTACCTGGGTCGCACAGTCGATGGCATCCGCTTGCCTGCGAGAACAAAGAAGTATCACACAATTCGTCTGTCGGTCAGCGCACTCTCTATCGAACAGCCCGCGGACCCTCCGACGAGCGCAATGGAGGATGCAAGGCGTGGGCAAATGAAACAATCGTGTCATGCGTGCAAGGAAGAAGGCGGGCGCGGGAAAGTGTGCTTTCTTCGAAGGGCAGGACGCGCGTTCAAAAGAGCGCTGAACAACACGAGATATGCCCCTCCCATCGACATACTCACATCTCCTCGCTCATGTCCGCATTCTTAATCACCGCTTTCTGCAGAGGAGGAAGAGGGAGGGGAGGGTGAGGGCTTGTTGGGTGCACATGCATCTGTCTTTGTGCAATGCACAAGCCTGTAGGCCTCTAAATGTGTCCCTGGTGCCCCTTGAGTGCAAGGTGTGCTACAGCACTTCAGGTGGTGCCCAGGGATACCAGAAATGAGGATTAGGGGTGTGCGCAGGTGAAAGCGTGCGTTCTGGAGGACATGCACGCCAATTGACGTGTGCGTGCTGGTGTGGCTGGAAGGCATGTGTGTTGTTGCTGTGTTGGGTATGAAGTGAACATGTTACACGTCTATTTACTTGCCTGGGTTGGGGTGGCCATGATGCTAGAAACAATGTCAACCCGATTTACAAAATATAAATAATAAAAATAACACAGCCTTCAATTCAACGGAAAATCAAAAGGCGAGCTATCGCACAACAAAGATTACTATTCTTAATTATTTTAATAACCAAGTATTGTACCACGTACCGTAGGCAGCTACACACCGACCAAAGAGTAAACTGGGTTCGTGTTGTAGCTTTGAATTCACCCACGCGGATAATTTAAAACAATAAAACTACCTGATATTAATTTATCGAAATATCCATCTCGCTCGTACACATTAACCATGAACAACTTTGGCCTCCTCGGGCAGAGAGGCAGCCACTGTGTGAGCAGCAGAAGCAGGTGCAGCAGCAAAGGTATCAGTAGGCTGCACAGGCCAGTCAGTTTGCAGCCCCGCATCCTCTTTTCACAGCCAAGCACTTTCCTCCTGCGTGCCACGGACACCGAGCAGCAGCAACAGCAGCAGCAGCAGCAAGAGCAGCACAGTAGTTCTAGTAGCAATGACAATGTCAGCACAGAGGCCAGCAGCAGCAGTAGCACGCCCCCACAAGACCCAGTTACCTCTTCTCAGGAATCAGAGACCCAAAATCAACCAACGGTGCGTGTTGTAGACTTGGGTGGTGGTGGCACAATATGTAGAATTGTCACGCATTGTGTGCAAACCACATTCATTATGCCTGCATTGTGAGTTCAGCCTTGCAACCACTTTCCACAGGTTCCTGTCTCTCCCATCTCCTCCTCACTTCTCGCCTCAACCAGCACTCCCCCCCCTCCGCCTCGCCCAAAAATGAGCAGCACACTGTCGATGCTGGACTCGCTGCTGGGCGTGGAGGAGGAGGAGAAGCGCAAAAAAGCGGAGGAGGAGGCGAAGAAGCAGGAACAGGCCTCCGCCGGATCCATTTCGCCCACGGCGATGCAGAAGCTGTCGGACGCGGATGCGCAGCGGGCGGGGGCGGGTGGACAGGTGCCGGAGATCGACCAGCAGTTCCAGAAAATCATTGACAAGGCCAAAAAGCTGTCTGAGAACAATGGCAGCGAGGCAGACCAGGCTCAGCTGAAGCAGGAGTTTGATGGCCTGCTGCAGAAGATCAGCAAGGCCCCTGAGGCCATGAGCAAGGATGACATCAAGCGACTGAAGGAGGCGGCATTCGGGCCAAACACCTTCTTCATTACCGAGACACAGCCCATCGCGGACCTGGAACGCAGCGGCCTGCTTATCAGGGGCAATCTACGGGATGAAAGGGCCAAAGTGTACGAGTTTGTTTGCCAGAAGGTGAGAGCTCAGCCCTTTAGTGAAGCAGACATCATGTCAAGCTATTGTTTCATCTTCCCCGGGTTTGTCATGCGGAGGCGCAAGAAGAACAAGTCAGCTCACCGTACACCTAGGAACAGTCAGCTTGACTATTTTTAAGCCTGGATCTGTGTGAGCGTGTGCGTGTGTGTGTGCGTATAGTTGTGCATTGAAAATGTGCTCTGTTGGATGTGCTTGCTTATGGTATGGTGGTACAGGGTGCGTTCAAGGCCTTATCCCTCTCCGTCCTCTCTCAAGAGGGTTCAGATCAGCAGCCTGGCGTGAAGCTATCTACTGCACCACTATGATGAACACCCACTGCCTCACCCTCCTTACTCATCACCTGATTAGGCTCACAACTCGAAATCCTGTACCTCTCACCCACGCCCGCTCACTGTTTTGCTGCCCAAACAAAACCACCCTCACAGGTGCAGGAGCTGTTTGGCGACAGGTATACGGTGCTGATGGTGGAGGACACGCTGGCCACAGAGGAGGACGCTGTTAATGGCAGGTGAGGAGGGTAGTTGATCATGGGAGTGCTGTGTGTGTGTGTGTGTGTGTGCGGTGTGTGTGTGCGGTGTGTGTGTGCGTGTGTATGTGTGTGTGAGAGTGTGTGTGTATGTGTGTGTATGTGTGTGCGTGTATGTGTGTGTGAGAGTGTGTGTGAGTGTGTGTGTGATTGAACTTGCTTTTGGGGTTAGCTGGCGTTGTTAGGAAGAATGTCTTCAGAGGGGGGTGCATGTTCTGGCAGGTGAGGAGGGGGAGCAGGCCCATTCCTGTATAGCATTAAGGCTGGTGTACAAAGACGGGTGTTGTCAAAAGTGTTCAGTGCTGGGCCTAAGGAGGAGCACGCAGTGAGTGGCTGGGATAAGGAGCACGCAGTGTGGGGCAGGGCATTGAGCTTGCAGTGAGTGGCTGGGGCAGGGAGCACGCAGTGTGGGGTAGGGGTTGTGGTGGGTGAGGGACTTTTTGCGCAAGTGTTTACCATACGCGCAACGTGTTAACTTATCGTGCAAAATGTTTACCAAACATGCAAAGTGTTTACCATACGCGCAAAGTGTACACCAAAGGTGCAAAGTGTTTACCAAACGTGCATGTCACACATATCCTACGTATCTAAGGTCTCCACTGGCTGTTTGACCTGCTGTGGGTATGCAACACTGCAAGTGAGTCATTGCGTTGGCAGCTGATGTGAACAGCCCCTCCGGCAGGCTCATGCCTGGGGTTGGCCCAAACCGTATATATACGCACGTATATTTGAATGTCCACATGGGGAAATCTCTAAATTTGCGCCGTATATATACGGTTTGAGCCAACCCTACTCATTCCCTATGTCACCTTTAATAACGCAAATACTCAGCATTATCGCTACTGCCACAAACGTCCATGAATTGTGACGCGCGTGCTTATGAACACACACAAGCACACACACACTCACACACACAGGCCAGACACCAGCAGCAACCCTAACACACTCACTCACACAACACGCATACACGCACACACACAGGCCAGACACCAGAAACAACCCCAACACACACAACACGCATACACGCACACACACAAGCACACACACACACACACGCACACACACATACACACACACTCACACACACAGGCCAGACACCAGCAGCAACCCTAATTCCCCTGTCAGCCAGGCTGCTCTGCTGAACATTCCTCGTGTGGCTTTCAACATCATTCCTTCAGCCCAAGCTATTCCACCACAGGTGAGCGTGTGCGTGTTTCTTTTACATGTGTGTGTTTGTTTTGTGTGTGTGTGTGTGTGTGTGTGTGTGTGTGAGTGTGTGTGTATGCACGAGCATGAGTGACAGGCGCGCCTGTCCATACCTTGCCCTTGTGTGACCGTGCTTGTGCTTCGTCGTGCGGTTGCTTGGTGTTGCCGTGTGATGTGTGACGAGTAGCAGATGTTCACGTTTGCTGATCTACCCGGGCCCTACCTGCGCTCCTCCTGTGTGCGCTTACACTTGTGAGGTGCATGGCGCGAAGCATGCTCTGCAGCACACTCATGCGCACAAACACACACACGCTTGCACACACTCATGCACACACACACACACACAATTACAGACTACTGGTTTGGGATCAGTTGCTGCTTTTGTGCTGACACTGCTGCTGGTGGGGGCTTGCGGGCAACTGGCACTGGCAGCCAACGTCACAAAGCTACCACAAGAGACGCTGGCATGGTGGGTTGCACATGCTTGTGTGTGTGCGTGTATGTGTGTGTGTTTGCATGCTTGTTTGTGTGTTTGCATGCATGCACGTATGTGTGTGTGCCTATGCGTGTGTGCTTGTGCGTCACCCTACGCTTAGACACCTTTAATTGTAATGTGTGATTTATGCCGGGCACACGCAACTGCGTCAGGCCTTCAAGTCGTACCCAGATGCTTGCCAATCTGGCCTGCCCTGCTGTCTGTAACAACAACACACAGAGGCTGAAACAGTGTATTTCAGAGGTGAAAAGAACACATGTCGTTTTTGCCCTGGTGGGCAAGCCGAGGTTAGCAATCCACGTG
>Ga0307968_1000556_pt1:12500-27089 | contig 27089 bp, 29 predicted proteins | sample OrgLakmetagen650_FD_201834 | JGI IMG/M metagenome (GOLD analysis project Ga0307968, IMG submission 201834) | Saline water microbial communities from Organic Lake, Antarctica - #650 | ecosystem: Environmental > Aquatic > Non-marine Saline and Alkaline > Saline | place: Antarctica...
ATCGTGCCCCTGCTTCGTGAAATACCCTGCAGGTGCTGGTGTCCCCCTTAGTCATTGCCGGGTGGTGTGGCCTGGTCACGCAGGCCCTGCAGCTTTTGCCCGTGGGCAACGTGGATGGAGGACGCATGGTGCAGGTGTGTGCCTCTGTCTGTGTGTGTGTGTTTGTGTGTGTCCCGCAATAGGGACCCTTGTTCAACTTTGTCAGTGGGTGGAGGGGGGGGGGGGCTTGCAGGACGTGGTGCACTGTCGCTCAGCAGCACTAGAACAAAGCATAGAAATGACATGTTAAAAGCTTCGTGCGAAAAAGACAACTCCACAACCGACAGCAAATCAGTTAATGGATGTGGTTATTTATAGGGGAGGGGGTAGGGGTGGGGGGGTAAGCCCCAAGTTGGGATTTTTTTCCCTCACCTGTAGCACCACAAGCACAGTAAATTAGGGGGTGGGTAGGTTGGAATATGGGTTATAGACACGGATACGTGCACACACGAGCAGACGCTCACACAAACACATTCTCGTGAACACACACACACACACACACACACACACACACACACACACACACACACACACATACACACACACACACACACACACACACACACACACACACACATACACACACAGGCAGCATTTGGACGACAGGCACTATCACTCAGTAGCTTCTTCACTTACGTGGGCTTAGGTCTGGGCTTGCTAGGTTCCTCCTTGGCTCTACCTTTTGGTCTGTACGTCATCATCTGCCAACGAGGGGCAGAGCAATATATCAAGGTGCATGCGTGTGTTTGCGTGCGTGCGTGTGTCTGTGTATTTTTTTAGGTTTGCCTTCATGAGTGTGGCACAGAATAGGAAGTCAGGAAGTGAACATGGGTGTGTGTGTATTTGTGTGCAGGAGTACCTGCTAACTAGGTATTAAGTAAGGTGTCACAGCGCGTGCGTTTTGTGTAGTTTTCTAGGTATATGTATGAACCAACCTTATTGCAAGTTGTGTCGCGTGTCAAGTTGTATCGCGTGTCACTGTTATAAATTTAACACACACACACACACGCACACGCACACACACACACACACACACACATATATATACACACACACAGGACACGGTAACCCCCCCCGGCAAGGCTCGCAGCACCATCACCGCTGTGGCCGTGTTGACAGCTGTGCTTTTGTTATTGCCCATGGCCCCGGAGCTGGCAGACGCTTTTGGTATTGGGCCCTCCGACCCCTTCTTCTGAGGTGTAATTCTTGGTCTGTGTTGTCGTCCCAAGCGGGGCTTTCCTATTCTGTCTGAGGCCTCTCTTGCCTCTCTGTGGCCGTTCTCAAAAGTGTGTTTCGAGACTCATGGCAGGATGGATCATGGGACAGAGGTCAGATTGAGCTCGAAGGGTTGAGAGTGAAGTGAAGAAATGGAGAGCGAGTGCACAAGAAAAAAAAGGGTTCGAAGCCTGGGCCTTGCAGTATGTAAGCACGTATGTAAGCAACTGGACGGGCTGTGTGTGTTGCGGACACTGTGGTGGGTGGGTGTGTTCAGTGTTTGCGCGTGCCCTTGTCAACGCACGGGGCTGTATGAGCAAGGTCAACACAGGAGCCTTTCAGATCACGACCTTCGGCAGCCAGGAATATGTACAATCAGTAGCTTTTTGGTGCCTTCTTTCGAGTTTCAGGGGAAGACTGTGGATGTGCAAGGTTCCTTTTGTGAGGGAACAGGTAGAGATCACTACCCACTCACTTGCTCGCTCGCTTGGCAGCATCATTTGGTTCCATCCACCTTGATTTCATTACTCGTAATGGATCGTCCTTACATATGTACCTAATGTATTTTTTTGATGGAGTACACCATGGTTGCTCAGACTTGCAAGGCCGCTGTGTAAGCTTGTTTTGTTTGTTATTGCTCCATGCATTCTTTTTGCCTGAAGCTGACACATGCCAATTTTATTGCGCGAGGAATTTTGTTTGATCTTTCTTGCGCGTCAGGGCACGATTCTGGGGAATTTTCTTATAAGCGGCTGGTAAGCCCGGCTTCGTGTTCAGCAGTTCCATCAAGCCAGACCTGGCGGAAGAAACAAGTTCGGGGCTCCTCAGCTCATCTCAGATCCGCACAAGCAAGGCGAGACGCAGCCGAGACGCAGCCGAGACGCAGCCTTAAATTTTCAGGAAAACGTCTGCGCAGGAACTTGACGTGCAGCGTGCAGGCTACAATTCACTGTATAGATACAAAGGATGTGCTAAGGAAGTGCGTGACTGCCCCAATGATACAAAGAATAAAATCTCCGCTGGTAGTGATGACACAGCCAGTATGAATAAGAGAGGGGGGCGGGTACGTAAGTGCCCCGCACCAGGCAACCCCCCACCGCGCAAACACACAAAAACAGAAATCAGTTTGGGTCGCAATGTCTTTCAATAATTATAATGGTTACACTGGGGGGGTGATTTCCAGCCAGGTTGTTTGGCTGATCGGCTGCTGACTGGTCTTGGCCAGCCACAAATAAAAGGATAGTGATCTGCTGAGATAGGAAATTATGAACAATTTGGTTGTTGACCTGTTGCAGCAAAAAGGGTTGGGCCGCTGAAAAGTCCTCAAAAAAAGGCGCAAACAAAAAGGAAAAATGTTTCCTCAGCTCACAAACCCGACGGTCTTGGTTAAGTAAGCGAGCATGCACCTCGTTCTAAACATGTTCATCTTCACCAGGAGATTGGTCACATACGTGAGAACCATCTTCATGCCACGCTGCTGCCTCAACTTTCATAGTGTGCGCACGCAAGCAAAGTCTACTAACATTGTGCACAACATGTTTGGACAGATCAACATGAAGATACCATGGTACATACAATAGTTGGCATAAATCATTTCTAGATGGCAAACCAAGAATGATAAATGGCCAGTTTGTTGTTGTGCGTGTTGGGGTCCACCGACTCAGCGCCTCTCCAAAAACCTCTCATCCTATGCTTCAATGTCTTTCACTACCGCACAGACACCCTTTACAATTTTCAATCAGAAACATGCTGTCCAATTCAAAAAGTCCATAGCCCACTTTGTCAACAATCAGGCAGTGCACTTCATTTTCTCCCAGGGTGTCAACACAATGTCATCTGTAGCATGATCACTGAACGCCATAATGTTGCCTACTACAGACTCATCATGTATGAAATCCACCAGCAAAGGCTCCTTGGCAGGTTGTATAGTTCATATGGATGCTGGCAGCACTGACCGTTTTGCCCAATAAAACCTTCAAATTCCCCAGCACGCTAGTAATAGGACTTTACCCATTTGGCCTTTTGATGCTCGTTTATGTGTCAGAGACAGTCTTAGTTCCAGTCGCCCTGATGCTATTTTGGTTAATCCCTTACCAACTAAATCTAAACCACCTTCCATTCCCCACTTGCAACAAATGCAGCATGCTTATCTCATGGACAAGTGCGCAGAGCTCACGAGCTTAACGTTAATAAGAGGGAGATACACCTCATAGAAGTGAAGTATTGTGAAGACACTGGCTGGAGGTAACAAACAGCACGAGAGTTTATGCAAACGCCTTATACATTGATCCTCCCACACCAAGAAGGATGATGTAAACTTTTTTTAGCTTTACCTCTAACACATTGCATCATCTGTTTTTAGCTTTACCTCTTTAGCTTTACCTCTAACACATTGCATCATCTAAAAGAGCTCGGCCTCAAACACAGAGCGAGGGCCCACAAAACTGCCCTTAAATTGCAAGCTCACTGTGTGCATTATTCGCACAAACTACAACTAGACGCGCACTTGGAGTATTCATTCAATTTGTGTGTCAGCTTTTTAATCTTATGGCAATCCAGATGGAGGTATGCAGATGGAGGTCCTGCCAGAGGATTATTATCTGTATGGTCTTTGTAACTAGTCCCCATTACTCCAACGTAAAATTGCCGATCACCACAGGAGTATTTTCATTTCCCTGAGCATATGAAATGACTACTTGCTTATACCACTGATGAGCGCCAGAACACACAAAGAATAAGCGGCAGCACAAGGACGGGAGTGCCCTTAGTTAAGTGTCGTTGTGAGTCTACCATTCCTTTCACATTTGAACAATATCTTCGGCAACGCTTTTTGCTCCTTTTTTGTGGGATTTTTTTGTGCAGCATTTGCCACTCAAACGCTACACAGTTTAATTATAGTAGTATTGATAAGGACACGCATTCAGGTGAGACTTGTCTAATGTTGCTGAGTAGATAATTCAACTGACCAATTGTCACGTGCCATTGAGCTAAAATGGCCCCAAAGGCTCTTTGACGCACAGCGAGTTCAAGCACCCCTCCCTGCTGCCCAGAAGGATGTCGGGCTGCCCGCAAACCGTCCTGGATGCATTGACTGCCGCGGGGGACAACTTGAGCGCGGAGAGCGCAAACGTGCTGTGCAACTACTTTGGCGCGAACTCCGACGTCACCGCCGCCAAGGATCGTTCCGAAGATATTGCACTAGGACTGAACAGCGCGTGAGTAGCGTTGCGCCAACGTCGAGGGACCCTTGGTGTTTTCGGTTGCGTGAAGCAAGCTCGCAATTTGAAGATATTCATTGGCTTGTCGTTGTCTTGTTATTGGCTGCTTGAGCACAAACGTGCTGTTACCACACACGCAGACCTGTAGCTCTTTGGCACACCCTGCAAGCATACATATATTATACACGCATACACATACGCGTACACACACACATACCCACACGCACGCTTGCACACATGCGCGCACGCTTGCACACACGCACGCACACACACACACACACACACACACACACACACACACACACACACACACACACACACACACATATGCACACAAACACACATACACACACACACACGCATATGCACGCAAACACACAATTGTTCTGCCCTGTTCTTTATTCAGGTGGCTGGTGCTATGTGGAGCTCTCGTGTTTATCATGCACGGAGGATTTGCCATGCTGTAAGTTCCGGCTGTTCGCGCATATCTTTTTTGTGACCAGCCACAGAGCCACCCTTTGTGTGCTGAGTTGTTCTGCAGCTCCTTATGAACGCAACCCACCCAATGTCAATCATTGCGCAATATGGCTATTAAGACTAGATTACGGCTGTTTTGACTAGATTAAGACGATGCTGTCTTCAAAACGACAAAACTTTCCAGTCCCGTGACAACAGAAATAAGTCCAGACGTGGGATAGATTGTTAGGTGTGTGGTTTAGTAGGTTCAGAGACACGGAAGGTAAGTTTCCTCACCAAGTCCATACTCATAATTTCTAATTCCTGTTGTTTTGATTGTTACGTAATTGATGCGCATTTAATCTAGCAGCACAGCACCCAGAGAAACCTCTCAACGTTGGTACTGTATTCTTATACGTGGTCATTAATTTGTTGTGCGCGGTGCTGCACAGCTGCTACAAAACTGCCTCACCAAAGAGCGTACGCGAACTCGGTGCAGAGCTGCACCTCTGTCTTGCTAGCCAAATTGTGTGCCAAAATTCAGAGTCACAACACTTTGTAACTGCTGCTGGTAACATCTGAAGCCTTTCCTTGTATAGGTTCACGTTCACGCTCTCCTCCAATGTGCGTCAAAGCGGGTTTATAGTGTGTGTATTATGCTTCCCTGTTTCGCAGGTGTGCCGGTGCCATTCGATCCAAGAACACGCTGGTGAGCAATTTTCAAGCATGTCTTTTTCTTACAAGGCACTCGCTCGACACGCCGCCGATTGCGTTAGTTTGCGTAGCCTCAATTTGCAAGCCTCAATTTGCGTAGCCTCAATTTGCGTAGCCTCAATTTGCGTAGCCTCAATTTGCGTAGCCTTAATTTGCGTAGCCTCAATTTGCATAGCCTCAATTTGCGTTTATTTGCCTAGCCTCAGTTTGCAACTGTGCAGATCTGGGTGCAGGTGATCACACTGAACGTGTGCAGTTGCTTTCTGTAGCAAGGTGTAACTAAACGAAGAGGAAGTGGGTGAGGGGCACGGTGAACATTGCCACATCAATGACCTCAGACATGTGTTGAAGCCAGTTTTAGTGGCTGATGTCATTCAAGACCGGTCTCGTGGAATTCCAGCTGTGCGCCTTTTTGTATCCTGGGGGGCTAAATACAAGGAATATGAGTAGGGAAGGCTAGAACCGGTATTTACACCATACGTTTGGTGATTTCCCTGCCAAAATTAACGTGTACTCACTTCACCCTATATATATATGCTTGTATGTAGGGTTGGCCAAAACCCTACATTTTTTTAGTATATACGGTGTGTATTTTTGGGAAATCACCATACATACAGGGAAATCACCATACATACGGTCATATACGGTGTGTATATACGGTTCTGGCCAACCCTAAATGTAAGGGGTCCCTCATTGCACAGTGGGCTCACCAAATGCCGCAGTCCAGCCTCCTACTCCTAATCGTGCACACAGTAAATATATGGTTCCAATCAACCCTACTCACTGCGCTCCTCAGCTCATGCACACCTCAGTACCTTTACTTTTTTCAGTACCCTTTTTAGCCTCGTCTCAGATCTCTTTTCTTTCTCCAAGAAGCAGTGCTCTCTCCCCCAATTGCTCCCACATGGCACAGCACTACGCCAAAACAGCCCACAGACATATAACTGCTCATCATGCCCGACCCCTTTGCCAACTCTCACTCACACCCACACTCATGCTCACCCACACAGAACATCTTGCTCCAAACCATCCTGGATGCGTGCGTGAGTGCCATAATGTTCTACTGCGTTGGGTGAGTGTCGGTTCATCAGGCAATTGTCACCGCACTCGTGAGCTGCTCTCAACCCAAATGTTTCTAACTGTCTTTGTCAAAAGGTTGCCCGAGGCTGTGCGTAGAGTCTGTGTATTGAGTTATACATGAGTTCCACACTGAGCTATACAATGAGTTCACACTGAGTCATGAGTTATACAGTTATACATGAGTTATACACTGAGTATACATGAGTTATACACTGAGTTATGAGTTATACACTGAGTTATACACTGAGTCATGAGTTATACACTGAGGTACGAGTTATACACTGAGTTATGAGTCATACACTGAGTTATACACTGAGTTGTGAGTTATACACTGAGTTGTACACTGAGTTGTGAGTTATACACTGAGTTATGAGTTAAACACTGAGTTATACATGAGTTATACACTGAGTTATACATGAGTTATACATGAGATATACACTGAGTTATGAGTTATACACAAAGTTATACATGAGTTATACACTACGTTATACATGAGTTATACACCGAGTTATACACTGAGTTATGAGCTATACACCAAGTTATACACTGAGATAGACACTGAGTTATGAGTTATACATGAGTTATACACCAAGTTATACACTGAGTTATGAGTTATACACCAAGTTATACACTCTGCGTACTGATTTATACTGAAATTATATTTTGATATAACTCTGCAAAGAAACACGGCATGTTTTGCAGTGTGTATCGGTCTGGTGCCATCCCTACTCTTATCCTGTGACTCTTGTCCATGGACTGGTCCCCTCCCCTCTCACCTGTGTCTGCATCCTGCTTTCACACCAGGCTTGCCTTTGCCCACCTACTTAGTGTTAACCCCATTACCTAGGTCGAATGTTCTGAGTGTTGTCAGCACATACACCGAAGCACACACAGGCACACCATACGTGCGCACCTAGGCACACCTAAGCACACCTAAGCACACCTAGGCACACCATACGTGCACACACACACACACGCACGCACGCATACACTCTAATTTTTTTTAATCAAATTGATCCCAGCTGATTGACTTTGTTTCCTGGACTGGATGGAGGCTTGACAGACGTTGCATCGTAGTTCATGGGACCAGCCCTTCCATTCCCCTCTCATCGTTCAGTCGATCCTTGTGCTGTGGCTTCAGAGGAAGTATGCTCCAGACACTGAGTTCGGCACTCGTTTGTGGGCCCGTTGGCCATTGAGAGCTTCCCAGTATTACACCCTCGGAAATTCAGGGTTTTTTGCTGGGGATATGTCGCTCATTCAATCACAATAAGTTGAATGTATAGAATTCCGGGAAGTTTTGGAGTGCTTTGGATGTTAAAGGTTTGTTCACAGAGGCCTGAAAAGAGCCAAAGAACCAATGAAACAGAGGCTTGTCAATACCCCCAGAATCTTGGTTTCATGTCGAGTTCAAAAGTCGAAATTCCATGTGAATCGACGGTATGTCGCCCTATCAAAAATACACTGACACACACATACATACACATACACATTCACACACACAGGTTTGCCTTTGCCTACGAAGAGGGTGACAACCCCAACACCTTCATTCTAGAAAAAGCACTGACACTTACACACACAAAAGCACTGACACATACACACACTCACACACTCACACACACAGGTTTGCCTTTGCCTACGAAGAGGGTAACAATCCCAATACCTTCATTCTAGAAAAAGCATCGACACTTACACACACTTACACACTCAAACACACAGGTTTGCCTTTGCTTACGGAGAGGGTGACAACCCCAACACCTTCATTGGTGATGCTGTGTTTGCTGCCGCCCGCTGGTCCTCCAACGCCACCGGCACCGGCACCGGCAACTGGCAAGATTGGGTGAGCACCGTGTGTGTGTGACCATTTTGTGTGTTGGATTATTGAGGGGAAGCAGTGGGGTGAGAGCTGTGTTTGCTGCCGCCCGCTGGTCCTCCAACGCCACCGGCACCGGCACCGGCAATTGGCAAGATTGGGTGAGCAGTGTGTGTGTGTGTGCGTGTGTGCGTGTGTGCGTGTGACCATTTTGTGTGTTGGATTAATGAGGGGAAGCCGTGGGGTGAGAGCTCTGTGTGTGTGTCTATGTGTGTGTGACCATTTTGTGTGTTGAATTAATGAGGGGAAGCCGTGGGGTGAGAGCTGTGTTTTGTGCTGCTTGCTGGTCCTCCCATGCTGAAGGCACTGGAGAGGGCAATTTGCAGGAATGAATGAGCATCGTGTGTACATGCCTGTGTGTGTTGTGTGCTGAGCATCGTGTGTGCATGCCTATGTGTGTGTTGTGTGTTGTGTGTGTACGCTGTGTGTTGTGTGAGGGCGACGGTGGGGGGGGGAATAAGTGCTGTCTTTGGTGCTGCCCGCTGTTCCTCCAATGCTGAACGAAATGAAGAGGGCAATTGGCAGGATTGTATGTCCTGCACGCAGCTCTTTCCACGGGCCTTTGCGCTGTCATTTACCTTCAAGAACGCATCCAAACACTCTGAGCTTCTTCAGAACAATGGACGTGTTCCATATCCCGCACGCAGTCTTCATTCAGGCCTTTGCCGTTTACTCAAACCATCAGATTTATCCAAACATCCGACGCATCCAAACACTCTGATTTTCTTCAGAAAAACGGACGTGCTCCATGTCCCGCACGCAGTTCTTCCAATGGGCCTTTGCCGCCACCGCCACCACCATCCCCGCCGGCTGTGTGGCTGAGCGCTTCAACTTCAATGCCTACCTTGCGTACACCATCTTCGTATCAGGCTGGATCTACCCAGTGGTGGGTGCTTCCTGCCTTGCTTCATTTTTGCAGCCAATCGGTGCTTCAGTGGGTGTCGGAGTGGGTGTTGCTGGGAGGTCAAGAGTGTGATGCATCTGCCTGCAGATGAGTGTGATGCACCTGCCAACAGATGAGTGTGATGCATCTGCCTGCAGATGAGTGTGATGCATCTGTCTGCAGATGAGTGTGATGCATCTGCCTGCAGATGTGTGTGATGCACCTGCCTGCAGATGAGTGTGATGCATCTGTCTGCAGATGAGTGTGATGCACCTGCCTGCAGATGTGTGTGATGCACCTGCCTGCAAATGTGTGTGATGCATCTGGCCTGCAGATGAGTGTGATGCACCTGTCTGCAGATGTGTGTGATGCATCTGCCTGCAGATGAGTGTGATGCGTCGTTGGTGCTTTGTGGGGGTGGTCAGCTACTTGCCCTTTCCTTGAAATATATTATGATGGGAGAGGGCAGCGTGTCCTCTGTGGTGTCATGCTAATGGTTGAGTCGTTCCTGCGTTTGTTGTCAAACGGTTAAGCCTTGCTGGTCTGGAAAAGCAAGCAGCAGAGTTGGTGGTGTGCGTTCGCTGAATATTTCTGTTCGGTTCCTCCAGTGGGTGATGTAGAAGTAGAAATGTAGAAGTGGGATTCAGGTGCCAGCTGAATTTTCCATAGGATTTTCCATAGGATTTTCCATAGCTTTGTAGCTCCTGAATTGATCCTGCAAATTGTCAAAGCCATTTCTATTACCTTTTCTGGACACAAGTGTGTGTTTTAGTGAAAGTCTATGTACATTCATGCACACACACACATGCATACACACACACACATGCACACACACATGCACACATGCACACATGCACATGCACACACGCACAGGTGGTGCACTGGGTGTGGTCTGTGAACGGCTGGCTGTCCTACTTTCAGTATCCAGGGGGTGACCAGGGTGGCAACGGCAAAGGCTGGCACTTGTTCCGGTCAGGCATGATTGACTACGCAGGGTCAGGTGCGCGAAGTTCATGGTTCACAGTTCTTGGTTCATGGTGGCAGGATTAGGTGCGCGAAGTTCATGGTCGACTACGCAGGATCAGGTGCGCGGAACTTCAGCAAAAATGTTGTGGGTGGTAGATGGAAAAGTCCCCACACAGGGCAGTCGTGGCAAAGGCTGGCACTTGTTCCGTTCAGGCATGATTGACTACGCAGGGTCAGGTGCGCGGAAGTTCCAGGCAATAATGTTGTGGGTGGTAGATCGAGAAGTCCTCATACAGGGCAGTCGTGGCAAAGGCCGGCACTTGTTTTGTTCAGGCAAAGGTTCCAGCAACAATGTTGTGGTTGGTTGATGAAAAAGTCCGCACGGGGCAGTCATGGCACAGGCTGCGCTGTTTGCTTCAAATAATGTTGCCAGCAAACAGAAGATTCCGTAACATGCAGGGGTTGACGTACAGCTTGAACCCTAAAACCCTGACCCTAAAACCCTAAACCCATACCTAGGGTTGGCCAGAGCCACATATATACGGTGTATATACGGTATTTTTGGCAGGGAAATCACCAAATATACGGTCATATACGGTGTAATTATACGGTTCTGGCCAACCCTACCCATACCTAAACCCTAAGGTGGACTCTCTCACGATTGTCACCCCAGCTGCTTACGCTTCCCGCTTCAACTCTGGGCTTGTTCTGGAACCTCGTTTTTTAGCCACAGCAAGGCTAGTCTCAATATACACATAAGCCTACACATATATCACACATGTGCACAAACCACCACATCAATATACTGAACACATACGCACACGAATACACCAGAAACGCACATGCACACACGCAAACACACACACACACGCACACACACATACACACACGCGCACACACACACACACACACACACACACACGCACACGCACACACACGCACACACACACACACACACACGCACGCACACACACACACACAGCCGTGATCCACATGACGGGAGGCTTCACCGGGATGATGGGCGCCTGGCTGGTGGGCCCCCGTTTGGGCCGGTTTGACTCCATGGGCAACCCAGTAGATATGCCTGGACACTCCGTGGTGCTGACGGTGCTGGGCACGGTACTGCTGTGGTTCGGATGGTAGGTATTGTGTGAGGTGCCGGATTTGATGTTGTGTCAGGGATGCTGTGTTAGGTGCCGGATTCGATGCTGTTTAAGGGATACTGTGTAAGGTGCCGGATTTGATGCTGTTTATGGGATGCTGTGTTAGGTACCGGATTTGATGATGTGTCAGGGATGCTGTGTTAGGTGCCGGATTTGATGCTTTGTTAGGAGTGCTGCGTAAGGTGCCGGATTTGATGCTGCGTCAGGGATGCTGCGTTAAGTGCCAGATTTGATGATGTGTCAGGGATGCTGTGTTAGGTGCCGGATTTGATGCTTTGTTAGGGGTGCTGCGTAAGGTGCCGGATTTGATGCTGTGTCAGGGATGCTGTGTTAGGTGTGGGGCACTTCTCTGTGGTGTGGGCTTCGGACATGATTGGGTGCTGGACACACTTTGTGGTGCTGACAATGCCGGGCACGGTGCTGCTGTGGTTTAAATGGCAGGTGCCGGATTTGATGCTGTGTTAGGTGCCGGATTTGATGCTTTGATAGGGATGCTGCGTAAGGTGCCGGATTTGATGCTGTGTCCGGGATGCTGTGTTAGGTGCGGGGCACTGCTCTGTGGTGTGGGCTTAGGACATAGTTGGGTGCTGGACATACTCCGTGGTGCTGACGGTGCTGGGCGCAATGCTGCTGCTGTGGCTCGGATGGTAGGTGCTGTATTAGGTGCGGGGCACTTCTCTGTGGTGTGGTCTAATGACATGGTTGGGTGCTGGACATACTCCGTGGTGCTGACAGAGCTGATGCTGCTGTGGTTCAGATGGTAGGTGCTGTGCTATGAATGCATTAACACATGAAAGTACTAACATACCAACAACAAAACGTAAGTACGTTAACAAACAAACGACGTACAACACAAATACGCCATACCGTATGACTCATACGGCACATCCCTTGATTTGCTCACGTGCGCCCCCGTGATTGCTGTTGCAGGTCAGGCTTTAGTTTTGTACGTCGCGTAAAAACATGCGTCGCATGTAGGGTTGGCCACAACCAAACTTGTACGTGTATGTACGGCAGGAAAATCACCAAACATACGGTCAAATACGGTGCATCATAATACGGTTATGGCCAAGCCTAGTCAGTCATGCGGCGGCACATAAGGTCAAATACTGTGCATTATAGTACGGTTCTGGCCAAACCTAGTCAGTCGTGCGGCGGCACATAAGGTCAAATGCTGTGCATTATAGTACGGTTATGGCCAAGCCTAGTCAGTCATGCGGCGCCACATAAGGTCAAATGCTGTGCAATATAGTACGGTTCTGGCCAAACCTAGTCAGTCGTGCGACGACGGCACATCGCTGGACTTGCTCACGTGCGCCCCCGTGATTGCGTTTGCAGGTACGGCTTCAACCCCGGGTCCGTGCTGGTCATTGACAGCGCCGTCAGCGGAGAAGTCGCTGCACGTGCTGCGGTTACCACCACCCTCTCTGGAGCTGCAGGCGGCCTGACCTGCTTGGCAAACGCATGGAGGCGTAATAAGGTGTGTGGGTGGGTGGGTGGGTGGGCGGTGTGGGTGGGGTTGGAGTTGGGGGCAGGGATGGGTGTAGGTGTGGGGGTGGGGGTGGGTGTTTGAATGAACTATATTCCGTTTGCTTTCCTTGTAACGACCCATGAAGCACTCTTGGTCATCAAACGCACCCTACTTCTCCTGGCTTTACACACACACAAACACACGCACACACACACACTCTCTCTCTCCCTCTCTCTCTCTCTCTCTCTCTCTCTCTCTCTCTCTCTCTGTCACACACACACACACACACACACACACACACACACACACACACTGGATCTCACTATTTCACACACCCTTGTTCTTATTGCGCAGGCATGGGACCTCGTGTCGCTGTGCAACGGTGAGTTGTGTGGGTTTGAGTAAAGCAATGGTTATGTGATTGAAGCCATGAGCTGTGAGCTGTGTGGGTTGGAGTAATGAGTAAGGCATCGGTTATGTGACTGAAGCCATGAGCTGTGAGCTGTGTGGGTTTGAGTAAGGCATCGGTTATGTGACTTCAGCTTGAGCTGTGTGGGTGTGAGTAAGGCATCGGTTATGTGACTGAAGCCATGAGCCATGAGTTGTGTGGGTTTGAGTAAGGCATTGGTTATGTGACTGAAGCCTTTGTTTACACTGGGATGGAGTGAGAGTCTCCGTGGCCAGTTGGTGCTTGTGGGTGGGTCTGAATGACTGGGCCAACGTGCGGCTGGTGGCGGCCTGGCCCGCAGACCAGCGCGCCAGAACGTGCCAGAACGTGCCAGCGCTGCACGCACTGTGAGCTGAAGCCATCGCTACGACGGATGGCCGAGAGTACTGTGTGTAAAGTTGGTTTATCACAAGATTGGTTTGAAGTCTCAGTATGATTCTGTGCCTAATGCTTCACGTGAAGTTTGGTTGAAAGCCTTCATACAATTTTGTGCTTAATGGAATTATGTGTCCATGCTTCACATCAAGTTTGCTATAAAGCCTCAGTATAATTATGTGACGAACAAAACGTAGTGGGCCGTCGCACGAGCAGCGTTTACAATGTTTTTTAGTTGGGCCATTTATGCATCGAGCAACTAAGGAAAGAAAGACCGCAGTTCACAATGTGTTGTGATTGGGCCATTTTTGCATCAAGCAACTAAGGAAAGAAAGACCGCAGTTCACAATGTGTTGTAGTTGGGCCATCTATGCATCAAGCAACTAAGGAAGAAAGACCGCAGTTCACAACGTATTGTAGTTGGGCCATTTATGCATCAAGCAGCAAAGGACCGACGTTCATGGATGAGTGAATGAGTGACCAGACACTGTTGGTTGACATCTGAGCGATCAGATGCCGTGCATGATTGTGCGACCAGTGTGTCAAATTCTTCTGTACATACACAAAGGGTAAGGGTAAGGGTTACACAGCTATATCCGCCAGCGAGGGCAGTTGAGCTATAGCATAAAAAAGCCAGCTTCAAGAAGAGAAAGAGGCCAGACTGAACAAGACACCAGAAAAAGAAGCT
>Ga0307968_1000557_pt1 | contig 27087 bp, 25 predicted proteins | sample OrgLakmetagen650_FD_201834 | JGI IMG/M metagenome (GOLD analysis project Ga0307968, IMG submission 201834) | Saline water microbial communities from Organic Lake, Antarctica - #650 | ecosystem: Environmental > Aquatic > Non-marine Saline and Alkaline > Saline | place: Antarctica: Organic Lake...
ACACCCACACCCACACCCACACCCACACCCACACCCACACCCACACCCACACCCACACCCACACCCACACCCACACCCACACCCACACCCACACCCACACCCACACCCACACCCACACCCACACCCGCGCCCAGACCCACACCAAGACCCAAACCCACACCCAGACCCAAACTCATACCCAAACCCACTTCCACACCCATACCAACACAAAGGTTATTCCTCACCTGTTGTAGGATTAATGCCCTTGCTCAGCATCCGCAGCATTGCAAGCTCCATAATACCCGTTTTGCCTGTGATTGTTAGAAACGTATGTGGATGTGACCGTCATGATGCGCACACGCTGCCAGACGTTGCGCAAGTGCTGCATGATCATTCTTCTGATTTTTCCACAATGCCATTTGTGTGTGTGTGTGTTTTGTGCGAGCACGCGCTGTGTCCATCAAGTGCTGTGTTTTGCATCTGGGCTGTGTAAGCCTTGACACGTCCAAAGCCTTTTGTTCCTGATATGAGGCAGGGCCAGAACCCTGCACTTGGTACAAACAGGGTCAGAACCCTGCACTTGGTACAGAACCCTGCACTTGGCACAGAACCCTGCACTAGGTACAAAACCCTGCACTTGGCACAAAACCCTGCACTTGGCACAGAACCCTGCACTTGGTACAGAACCCTGCACTTGGTACAAAACCCTGCACTAGGTACAAAACCCTGCACTTGGTACAAAACCCTGCACTTGGTACAAAACACTGCACTTGGTACAAAACCCTGCACTTGGTACAAAACCCTGCACTAGGTACAGAACCCTGCACTTGGTACAGAACCCTGCACTTGGTACAAAGCCGCAGCGTTCTCTTTCAAAGGTTGGCCTGCCTCTTGCCCTTCAGTACTGCTTTCCTATTGCTGACAGCAGAGGGAAACTGAGATCGCGGGAGAGGAGACCCAATTGATTGGATAAATTGCAACCTTCACACTGTGTCGTGCATAACAGTGTTATGTCAGGGCTGTAGGATTGTACCATTGTGGTCTTGGTTTTGTGTAATCTGTAATGCAGCATTGTCCTCAACTGAGGTGGGCGTGCAATTCACGGCCTGCACAGCCTTTTCTCATGAAGCTTATCAATATAACCTCCTCCTTCGTGCCCCCCTGCTTGTAGGAATCAGGGTAACAAATTTCCATAAAGACCTTAGCTCTCCCTCGTTCCACACTTATTCAGTTCTGGTTTAATGTTCTTTTCATCTTTTTTACAAACAGATTAGCACGTCTTGCACCCACCAGATCCTGTGGGGGCAGCAATGACCTGCACAGAAGCAAAAGGCATAAAAAACAGTTTCTTGACAGTAGTAGCAAATTTGAGGGCACTTAGCAAATAAATGTGCTTCATATTTCTAGCATGAGAGTGGCATTTCTTTAAAGCAAAAACACCATGCTAAGGGCATACATGCATTCACTGGAGGGTACTGATCAGCAAGATGTTCACAACAGACGCTTAGCAAGCACAGAGCTGCTGCTTCTACCAGCACAAAACAATGGCGAGTAACACCTACGAATATAAGTATGGAAGTACAAAAACAGCCAGTGCTCTCATGCAAGCCGTTTCCTCATTTCTCATTCCCTACCATGTTTATATCAGAGCCGTACACGGCGTGAAAGCACTCGGACTGGACAGGATTGAAATACCTGCGTGTTAACGGCCATTTCACGTCTTGTCAGCAGAAGAGCAAAGGAGCAAAGCGCTTGTGCGATGCTGATCGAATAGGCATGTGCAACTTTGCGGTCCTCATTGAAATGCACGGCACTTGAGATTTGGCAAAATGGAATGCTTCACCTGTAGGTTGTGTATAACGGCTGAAAGACCTGGGGCAGCTCTGTCACTGAGTGCAGCTGTGTGTCAATCTGATCACTGAGGGAGGCTTGTACATGATGTGTATGCTGTGTCTGCTGTGCCTGCTGTGCTTGCTGTGCTTGCAAGGCAGCAGCACTTTGATAGAGTGCAGGCACTGTGCTTGGCATCCAGGGGTAGTGCTGCGCCTGCTGTGTCTGCTGTGCCTGCTCCGCTTGCTGAGCTTGCAAGGCAGCAGCGCTTGGATAGGGTGCAGGCACTGTGCTTGGCATCCAATGGTACTGGCTGATGCTACCTGCAGTTGCTGTTAACTGCCCAGTGGTGGCAGGGTTTGCCAGTGCAGGCTGCTGCTGAATGGACGGCACCAAGCCAGGCCACTGCTGCTGCTGCTGCTGCTGCTGCTGCTGCTGCCAAGCATCAGGAGTAGTGTACTGTTGCTTGGAAGGTAGCTGCGTGCTAAGGAAGGGCTGAGAGGAAATGTTTGAGTTGCTGTGAGTTTGAAATTTGCCAGAGACAGCTGGCGCGTTGCTGTACAGCATTGATGGTTGATTCAGTTGCTGCTGTTGATAGTTCTGCTGCTGCTGCTGCTGCTGCTGAGCCATCTACGGCTGCAACGGAGCTGGCCAGCATGGGGGCTGGCAAAAACGAGCAGGCTGCTGGTATGCAGTTGCGGCAGGAACTTCAGAAGGCATCAAGGGTCTGGAACCCGGTGCTGCCATTTATGTGGCAAAGTTATTTCCAGTCCTTTGGCTATGGCCGTGGCCCACAGGCTGCTGGTCGTAAGTCCATCCTAGCTGTGTGATTTTTGACGCAAGATTTAATAAAATTGATAGAATTTATTTGCGAACAGAGAATGGGTGAATGCGCGGATGGATGCTATGGTGAATCTCACCTCAGGTGTCCGATGGCGGGTCAAAAAAGTCAGAAAGATTCCAGTCAGTTAGATTAAGAGATTAAGTGATTGGGCTGAGAAGCGGGCGATTTGGTGAGATATGCAAGCACGGCCAAGAAGCTCTCCTTATCGGAGGAGGTGCATTTTCACATTACCTCATACTATGATAATATAAAATAAAATTTGGGAAAGATTCGGGACACATCCACAACTGTGCTGCATCTCTCACCAAATCGCCCGCTTCTCAGCACAATCGCTTAGTCTAACTGACAGGAATTTCTGGCTCTTTTGGTCTTTTTCTCTTTTTTCGACCCGCCACCGGACACCTGAAGTGAGAACCCATAAAGAGCAGCAAGAGTAAAATGGCCAAACATGTCATTGTTTATGTATAGGAACACATTTAATTATAAATATGGACTGGTACACATTTAATCATAAATATGGACAGGCAGTATGAACAGGTGTTTAGACGGCTTGTCGGTACTTCTTCAGTCATATGCAGCAAAAATGCAACGAGAAGATCACTGCTCTCTGCGTTAGTTCTATGCACCGAACCAATTTTTCTACCCATCCTTTTTCTCGGTCCTGAACTACCTTAACTTTCAGAGTGCTCCTTTCATTTGCTGAACTAAAAGAGTCGTTTTCACCATCTGCGCTTTTCTCCTCTTCTCACCTTTGTGGTTACAAGGCAAAATTGCACTTTGAGGTCTCTATCAAAAGTAGGGAAGCTGTTCAGATTGCTATGCACGCTAAGCCTGCCATGTCCAGCCGTTATGAGAAATCCTTTGCACAAGCCTAACTGGGTACGTGCCAACCGTAAGTGAGTGACCTTCATCTTGACCTTTTACTTCAGTGAAAACAATTCTGTAAATTGCAAGTAAACCATTTCTAAGTGCTACAAGTAGTTCCTCGTGTCTGCGATACTTCAGTGTGTGTGCCTCTTTTCTGAGTGCAACATTGCCTCCTTTGATTACTTTTCTGTAAAAGTAGTTCCTGCTTTGTAATAAAATATCTTTAGCGAATGAGAGGGTGCTTGGGACGTTCTGCATAAGCTCTATTGATGTCGTAGCGGCGGGTTGTAAAAGGCGTAAATAAGATGTAATTGAAGGACGTGTTTGTTATACAACGTTACAGAGCGATCTTGCTACCTCATACTGAGTTTAGCTTGTCTTTTATAAGCCCAAAGTTTATGCCTTGCAATTGCCGCGTTATGGTTCAAGCATATGCACGTGATACTTTTGGCACACTTGATACGCAAGTATTGATAGTTTTAGAGGTTCCCCATTTTCAAGAAACCTGCTGCAGGACATTATAAGTATAAGTTACTGCTCCTGCAGCAATCAAGCCAAAAAAGGGGGGAGTTGGAGTGATATAAGGAATACATTTTCGGTAAGTGAGTACATACTGACCATCCTCTAGGTCTCATGCAAACACCCAGGCGCATAATATTTGATGTTGCATAATTGTAAAATGGACCTAATTGCTGGTAGCACACGGCAAGACGGCCATCTTGCTTGTCGCCCTCTCCCAATTTAGTGTTATTATATAAGAGGATTTCCTCTCTCAGATCTATTGTGCACTGATATTTCCTGCGCTGCATACGGGCGAACCCATGGTTCTACTTAAGTAATCGTCATTTGGATTGGTGGACTGGTGTGAGCACTGGTCTGGAGTTTCTACTTCAAACTCGCTGGTCCCACCCTCCATCTAGATCTCATGAGTAATGTACTGTACTGACATGTACATACACACACATACACACACAGACGATACCTACTATGAATTAATTGCCTATGCGTATTATTGCTTGGTCCGTCCTTTTAAGGTTTGCAGGTACATGCGTTTATTTGTGGCAGATATCACTACCTGTGTAAAATAGCTGTTTCAACCAGCGTCGTCATTCTGAAGTTAGGTACATATAGGTGACACTTTTAATCCTGATTTGACACAGAACACGCTCAATGCAGCATTAATAGGGGGCCATGGTCACAAAGGAAATTGGCAGGTGCTGGATTTGTTGTGATATTGATGCAAGTGGCATCGTGCCGCCACCAATTGGACAGGCTGTTCTGTCTGCCACACAGTGTATGACAACACATGTGCCTGCAGCACCCCTTCGTATGTAAATACGACCATTGATATGCAGTAATCTAAAATACTTCTACAGGTTCCACCACAAGAAAAGTCTTACGTATGCAATGCCAAGTCTAAAGAAAGGGAGCTGCATACACCATCTACATTGTAGGTCTCATCACACGCAAAGATATTGCTACGACCTTCAAACATAAAAAAATCAAAAATCTTGTTCACGGATGCTTCCTCCACACCACATTATGATCGCCTTACAAAAACATGCAATCGTGAGAAGGAATGATGCCTTCTCCTCTAAGTCTCTGATTTCTCATTTTCCATCCCATTTACCACAAAAACGCTATTTTCATGCTCTAAGCAACAAGACATGCTGCTTACTCTGCCGTCCTGAGCACAGAGGCCACAGCCACTTTAACTTTTCTTCCTTCCTGGACTGAAAGGAAGACCACAGATCCTTATGCATCGCTCTACCGTAAATTCCCTCACATGCACAAATTTGGGCTTCATACCATCAATCCAACTCCAGTATGCAGAAGTACCCTTCTAAAACAATATACAGGCACCACTTCCCAAAAATACTTGGGATATGCCGATCATTGCAATATGGAGTACTAAAAGCAGAAACTGCCTCAATGCTTGCAACAAAAACCGGCAAAAATAGTTTACCAAAACAATGTTTAAGCCAAGTGGGAAAAGTGAATTCCCCTTTGCACTTAGCACTGAAGAAAGAGAGAGAGAGAGAGAGAGAGAGAGAGAGAGAGAGAGAGAGAGAGAGAGAGAGAGAGAGACAGCTGCTTACAAGAAATAGAGGAACACTGAACTGGCTAAAAACTGAATTCCCTCCTAGAACAGAACAAGAAGGTTAACCGCTGAAACCCATACGTGCCAACTAAGACAGCAAAAAGCGGAAGACGAGAGGAAGAGGGGAGCACTAAACCCAAACACTGATTAAAGACCTGGTGTAAAAAGGATGATTCCCAAGCGCAAGCTGCGGCAAGACAATTCCAATATCTGGTTGCACTCACCTTTAAGAATGTGAGTACTTTTGCAGCAAGCTACAGAGTACTCTGCAATTCCCTTTTCGTTATTACAAGCACGCTGTGATCTGTGGTACAGCATTTTTGGTGAAAATATTCACGGTATTAAAGAGGCTCCTTTCCCTAATTTACTGTGGGGAGGAAAAGAAAATGTAAAAGTTTACGCTGGGATACGCCAGCGTGCATTAAGGAAAGGCTCTCAGCTAGTGCTCACACTAGCCAGAGCCCCACCAAAAAATTGGAAAAAGAGAAACAACAGAGACTAATGAGAATCTGGAGGGTTGTCAGCCATGCAATCCGGCCTGCGCCTAGCCCTCCTGAAGCCAGCCGCCCTACCAGTAACCCCCCATCCGATTCCCTCAATATCACTGTTGTCGTTGCTGAATTGTATTTTGTGTCTTGTTTTTATGATCTTGTTTAAGCCTTTTATTGCATGGCAGTAGTGCAGTGGCTAGATAGTGCACTTTGTGCAAAGGGATGCCCAGGTATAGTAGAGGAGTTATGGTGTACTGACTGTAGATTGTGTCCCCGACTCCAAGGAGTAAAATATTGAAGGGTGACTTTGTTGTTATGAGAGATGCCTCCTTGTTTGTAGACGCTAGATAAGACGTAGATGTTGGTTGTGCGCTTTTATCTAATGTCTGTTGCGCGTTCAAATCTGAGCAGGATATAAATCCTACAAGGTGTATGTCTCTGTCCCTTGGGGAAATCTGTTTGGGGTCCAATTACCTGCCTCTTCCTTCGATGGGCATGATTAACACACCATCTGGATTAACACACCATCTGGCAAATAAGGAACATGATCACCGAAAGACATTACTTAGCATGCCGCATGATCTTTAAGGCTATCAGCAAAACAGGCTCCCTAGGGTTAGGGCAAGGTCATGCGTTGTTTCCAAGGATAGTGACGACACAGCCAGCATGATTAAGGGAAGGGCTGTCACATGTCACTGCGGTTAAGTACATTTAAAGCCACGACATTTCTTAACTCCAGCTGCATAAGAAGCTGGTTGCTGCTGCTCCATTTCCTCCTGCTCCATTTAATTGCTTGTATCATGTGCCACCACATAATCTCAGTTTCAAGGTTAGGGTTTTAGGGCTTCTAGCGCACCGGCAAAAGGGGTAGGGTTTAGGCAGGGTTAAAAACTACAGCATGCGCTCCAAACACATATGAAAAGCAGGATTTAGGATTAGAAACTGCAGCATGCGCTCCAAACACATAGTAAACTGGGCAATAATAATCACAGAGGTGCTAACGCGAGACGACACAAAGGTGCTTTGTGACAACTACGCATTGTCTATTTATTTGGCTAACTAGAAGGCTCCTGCTTTCCTTCAGCTGTCGCCGGGCTGAACTTTCTCCTGCAAGTAGCAAGTATGAAGTAATCAAGGAGACGGGCAGAGGAATGGTCACGTGTGTTTACCACATTTTTGTAACATAGGCAGCAAGTGCGTTTGTAACAAGGCATTACCACTAAATCACCACTATCAGCTGATTTGCATGACAGACAGACCTCCTGTGCGCAAATACCCTCGCACACCTGCAGCCACACACGCACGGACGGAGGCCTGTGGTTTGGTGCATTTGCTGTGGCCAGTGCTGTACCTTTCAGACCGTGTTGGCTCTCTGTTTGTTAATTACACTACAATGGTATGGTAGTTGGTTTGGTGCTGAAGCTGACAGTGCAAATAAACCACGTATGACGACAGCTACAGCAATGGGGATCCATGCAAGGGCCGCCTCTGCTGGGGGCTACCGGACCCTCTTTAGGAGGCAACAGGGGCTCTAGCCAGTAGCTGAAGCCAAAAAGGGATGATGACGAGGGGACGGATTAATATAGTACGCACACGCACACACGCACGGACGCACGGACGGACGGACGGTACACCATGATAATTGTACTTACGGAATTTTGCAAGCAGAGAACGCAACGTTTCCCGCTGCTCTGTTCCACATTCCGGCGCAGGATCACCCGGGCACCGCGCTTTGCAAGCCACTCATCCACCTCTTTCCGGTGAAGGATGGCGGGTGTCATGCAGAATTCTGGTTCATTAATCAATCATAGTATTTCACCTCTGGTAATTCAAGCAAGCGTTGATCCAAATAATTATTACAGTGGGTTTACTCCTGGACAACGTGGTTCGATGTGCACGAGGACGACCTCAAGACGTAAGTGAAAGCAAGCATTTGAGATGCAAGCCGAGTCTATTTTTTAGCCATGACTCATGACACAATTCGCACAAACCAGATGCATGCAGACAAGACGCCATGCCGCAACAAGCGAAGCCAGCCCTTCATCCGCCCTGGTAGCGACACAACCAAAAGGGACAAGGTGCCGTCCATTCCTCTTCAATAGATGTTGTGTTAGGGGAAACAAAGAGCTCGCTTCAGCTCAGCTCTTTTTTCAAACCCTCTTGCTGCTCGTGCTCCTGGTGTGTGTGCATTCTTCTGTTTGCTTGTAGTATATTGTACATCAACCGTGGAAATGTGTGCAGATATGTAGTGTGTGTATGGACGGCACAGCTGTGTGTGCCTTAATCTGTCTGTCTTCGTGGTCTTTCTTTTAAGAAGGCATCCAATTTGCGCACCTGTCTCACATTCTTTAAATCCTAAGGATTATGGACCGGTACATTTTGAAAGCTGGCGGCGTAAGCACTTTGTTTTGTTTTTGTATGGTAGGAATGTGTATGTGTATGTGTGTCCAAATGCCCAATCACCACCGTTTTATGGTATGCTTATATATAGGTAGCCAGGAAGAACTTATCACTGCCGCAAATATGGCTGTGCGCAATGGCTTATGGGTGCCGTCTGTAATCATTCGCCTATATATGAACTGAGCTGCTCTATGGACTAACAGAAATTTATGAGCATATGCTCATAATTATACCTATGTTAGCCGTGATCTTTTTCAGCTTCAATTTCAAATCTTTACACCTCTTCTTTTCTTTTTTGCTGGATGGACCTTTCCAATTCCTAGGTTTGCAGTTATTATTGCCTACGTATGCTGTGAATGTACAACGCTAATTGCTTGCATTATGCTCCCTTGTGGAAGATAGTGTTGTTCCTTCTTATAAAATTTCTTTTACAAATAAAGCCGGTAACAAGTTATTCTTAAGAACACCGTGATCTTTGACTTGTCAGATATTATTAGCTTAAATCACGTAATCACCTTCACAACAAAGTGATCACCTTCTCTTATTTTTATTCTCCAGGTGGGATGTTGTGTGACTCTGCATCCATTGGGTGGTGCAGAACACAAATCAATTTTTCCTAATCCCTGCCACTATCTGCGTTCGTTTCGTATTTTTTCACAACAAAGTAAGAAGTCACCACCTAAAAACTGCCAGTGGGTCATTTTCTCAATTTTCTTCTTCAGTTTAGTGTAGTTTGGATAGCAAAGGCCTTTAGCCTGGCATGGCTGCTTAACCTACAGGTCCCAACAAAAAATCAATCAAAAAGATCGTCAGCTGCACTTATGGAGAACTTGTAAACATCTGAGTGATGTTGATGTTTAATCTTCTCCGAATTCGGATCCTACAATGGTTACAATAGGGGATGACCTTCAGCCAAGTTGCTTGGTAGATCGGCTGCTGACTGGTCTCGGCCAGCCACGAATAAGGTTAGGTTACATTGCTATATGCCTCTGGGGGGCATCTGAGCGGAAGCTTGGAAAAGCCTGTAACCAAACCTATTCTTCTAGAAAAACAAGAAGGGAAAAAGGCTAGGCACTCAGCCACAAAAGAGGCCATACTTTCATGTATGTCTGGTTGGTTCAAAAGGGTTACAAGGGTTACAAGGGTGGCCTACAGCCCGAGTCTCTGGCTGATGATGGCAATTGGCTGGTGAAACAAAATCAACCAGTGTCGAAAATTGAAACTAAATCTGACAAGTTGATTCAAAAAAGTCCTCGAAGGAGTTGGGCTATCCTCAAACTGAGGTGGGAAGACCAGCTGGCGGTGCTGTGTGCGAAGGCTGACAAGATGTTCAAGCGGACAGTCCAGCAAAATGTGTTCCTCATCTTGAACAGAGTGCCTGTCACAGATCCTGAGCTCATAAGGCCTTCTATTCCTGTTATGTTCTTTGGACCAGAAAGTTATGGCCAAAAGGGCGAAGGCAAGAAAGTACACGGCTGAGATTGCTGGAAATATCCAAGCGTAGGTAAATGTGTTACAAATAGGTAACACAGGCTCACAATTTCGTTTTCTGTCATCCCACCAGCCAAGAGCAATCCCCAAAGGTACATCATAAGTCCTCATAATTCTGCTGGAATGATGATTATCATGTGGTGTCAATTTACCTATCAAGTTCTCTCCAGCTCCCGATGATATATTCGCGCAAAGTGAGCTCAAACTGTTTCAAATTAAAAGACATCATATGGCATTTAAAAATTGCTGAGACGTAGGGAAATCTTGGAGTGCGTGCAGAATCTAGTAGGTCCAGTATCACTTCTATTTGTAATATGAAGGCGAGCCCGCACAACTTTCTCAAGAAGAGGACTGTTTGAAGAGGCAGAGTAAATAGTCCAGAATGCATTGGAACCAATAGAAAAAAATGGGCATCTGACCTGTTTTGCGGAGCACGCAGTGAGTATCAGTACCTTCCTTGACACCCAGAAATATTATCAGGAAGCCAAGATGAAGGGCGTGTGTAGGGGTGGTTTTTGAGGAATCATATGTCAGAGAAGAAGTGGCCCATACTTGACAACCGTACAGACTAGCTGTCGAAGCAAAGACCTAGAAAAGCCACACAATTCAACAAGGTACACAGGGTGCATGCCGACGGAAAGTGTAAAGGTATGCTTACTCCCGAGCGCCTTAGCATACTACGAAAAACATTTAATATGGCAAAATGCAGCGGTCTACACGATCACGTCCAACAACCTCCTCCCGTTAGCTTTGCATAAGAACCTGTAGGCCTCATTGCACGTAAAGACACCTCTACACATAGACATACGAGCAAAAAAATCAAAGACTCTTTTGCACGAATACTCCCCTCCCCAAAAAATTGGCATCCCCCCTCGACTATGACCCCCAATTCCCCCATTACTGGAGTGAGCACCCAATGGACAAAGTGTTTGGGGCAAACACCAACGCCTTCTCCTCCCGATTTCCTGGGTTCTCTATCATATCTGCCATCCCATTTACCAAGAAAGCACCATGCTCATATCAACAAGACACGCTATCTACTCTACTGCTGTCAGCACAGAGGAAACTTCCTCCTGGAATAAAAAATGACCACAAATCCCTATGCATCACTCTGCCACAAATACCCACATTTATGTAAACTCCTGGGCACCATCCCATGAAACCAACTTCAATATGCGAAAGTACCCTTCTGGAACAACATACAAATACCACTTTCCAAACACTCCTGGGAATTGAAGATCATTGCCATAATATAGGCAGCAACAAACGGATGACCATGCAAAATCTCCAGATTCCTGAAACAGCTGAAAGTAGGATTGGATTGTTCCCAAATGGCTCTTCCCACCCCGCTTCTCAGATAAAGACAGATTTACCTCCAGCTGCCCAGATCTTTGTGCTGATTACTCCAATTTCTGCAAAAACACGAAAACAACAAACTACTGCAGGGGGATGGGTTCGTCGGAGTGGCAGGGGGCAGGCAGGGGGCAATTGAGGGAGACTGGGAGCACCCCAGCAGCACGCCAGCCACCAGTAGAGCCACCAACCCCAGACAGCACCGACCTAAAGACCTCAGCAAACCTCGGCGTAACATCCACCTCATCGAGATCAAGTACTGTGAAGACACCAGACCTCAGAACCAGCTGAACGCCGCAAAGGAACAGAACAAAGATCTCTGCAACATTCTCCAAGGAGCCTCGTTACTCTCCACATCATCCTTTTGGGTGTGGGTGGCACAATCTACAACACTCGCACTCTGTTAAGAAGCTTGCCTCTAAGCTCCATGTGCTCTCTGTGAACTTTGCTGCTTAACTTGTCCATACCAGACATTTCCTTTCCAACACTGTTATCAACTCTCATCAGGAGCTGGTTTCAGGCCAAGCCTGCAATTCTCTTGATCCCCATTGATTTTCCTTCCTTTTGGCGGTGAAGGAGCTTTATGGTACTTGGTACCAAAGTGGCTTCTTTTCCTTAATTAATGTGGGGAGTGGTTTTCACTGCCTGCGTAGGTCTTTCTTTTTCTTTTTCACCATCTGGACGGCTTTGATGTCTAGTTGGAATTTTTTGTTGTGTTGGGAAAACCTAATTGGACGTGTCTTTCAATGTCATTGGGAGGTTCAATGTTAAGGCCAGACGAGCATCCATTATAAACAGTTGCTGAGCCCAGCATGTGGGGAATATTTTCACTGCATGCATTGTTTTTTCTGTTCTGAGGTGTCTTCAAGGCAAGCGAATCATGTAGCAAGCACGTGAAGACAGTGCTCACTTACTCCCGGTCGATCAGATCACTCACAGATATTGGTAATTAAACTACAAACTCATTTGCAACACACGCAACCTAACATACTTTCCGCTACTTATACAAAATCTATGCAGCCGCAGCATCCCGTACCCAGAAAACTGAAGCGTCTAGAGTTGTTGCCGTGGATGCAAGTTTGCTGGATTGAGGGTGGTAGATTCCAGCTCCAATAGACTGAGATACATTCTTTGTTTAATACAACTCCCATCTGTGAAGGCCCATTCTTTCCAGTTAGGGGCCTTGCATTCTAGGAAGCGCTTTTGTTGCACATGATGGGACGGAGGAGACGTGGCTGTGTACTGTATCGCTAATGTCGCCAATATTTGCATTGGTAACTGTGTTTCTTGAGTCATTTCGGGGCCTACATATTTTTGCCATTCTTGGCAGTATCCTTTCAGTTGGTGGTTAAAGAAAAGGTATGGTGCCTGCGTATTTAAATGTTCACATTGCCGCTGGTGATAGGCCTTGTTTTATTTTCTCTAACCAGGATGGGTTTTTTGTACAAAGTTGCTCCCTGGCAGCTTTGTTCCAAAGCACTAAGACACGCGGTGCCCCATGTTGTTTCTGGTAGGGCTGGCGTTTTACTTTGCTGTTTGATCACTGACCTTGTCTCTTTTTCTGGTGTCTTGTTCAGTCTGGCCTCCCTCTCTTCTTGAAGCTGCCTTTTTTTTTTTGCTATAGCTCAACTGCCCTTGCTGGCGGATATAGCTGTGTAACCCTTACCCTTTGCTGGTAACGGAGTGGTTTCCGGAAAGACTAGTAAGGGAGCTGCATCCAGTTTGGGAGCGGCTGGAAGGTAGCGACTGCCTCTTGGTTATTCATGGTGGATGCGGTTGCATGTTGCACTACTTTAAGCATGTGCTTATCGTCATACATCGGGTGGCAGGTGGAAGACAGGGTTGACTTAGAAGGTGCTTTGATGACATGATTTGTGCTCGTCCTGTATACAGGATGCTGAGGCGTTGGGGGTTGATGCTGCCAGAGCCATAAACATATATTATCACCTCCGAGAGGTCTGTCACTTGGGTCATCTGCTTATGGTGGCCGTCTTAGTGTGTTGCGTTGCTCACAGACATGTGTTACCTTTAACTTTTCTGGAGGTGGTTTATTAAAGTCGATCTGTCTATCGACACTGGTTGATTTTGTTTCACCAGCCAATTGCCATCAGCCAGAGACTCGGGCTGTAGGCCATCCTTGTAACCCCTTGTAACCCCTTGATCTGTCTATCGATTCAATGGCTTACAGCAACCTGTGTCCTTGATGTCGTTCTAAAATACTACTAACGCACTGTATGATTATGCTGAGTGCAATCTAGCAAAGTATAAGCAGGCTTCAGAATGCCAAGCGCCTGTAATTAACAAATACAAAAGTTATAGCGTTGACAGATGCCAAACAAAAAAAGCATCACAGGCCTCACACCTGCATTTAGCACCTACAAACTCCTCCACCAACGAATAGTAAAAGAGATTTAATGGGAGTCAAGAGGAGCAAAAGTTCACATTATTTTGCCTGATCAAATCACTGTCACAGCAAAGTATAAGGCTCAGAACACCAACTAATAAATTCCAAAAAATACAAGTGCGGTTGTAGAAACCGGTATAAGCACTAAGGACCACAGCGATGCAAATAACTCACTCCTCTGCTGGCTGTTTTTATTACCTTGAACGCCTTTCTTGGTCTGAAGACCCCAACAACGACTATCAAAAAAGAAGGCACATCCAGACTATAGAGTAAGATAAACAGGAACTCTCGCCTGACAATCCACTAAATGTCTGTCACACAAATTGTTTATGCCATTGATTGGGCGTGGCGGTTCATTTAGGCCAAACCACTTTGATCTCCTATAAATTGAGTATCATCCTCATCTTTTCATGGCACCGGACATGCTTATGCATGCTGATATGCTGATCTATGAATGGATCAGCATGCACACAGCAAAATGCACGAGAAAATTCCACATTGTTCATAGAGACCTACCACCTTTACCACGTTGAAAGAAAGCATATTGAAGCGTCCATGCATCTCCACATGTATCTCGGTACACACTAAAGCATTTTTTGCAAGCAGGTTCAGCATAGCACAATGATGCTCCAATCTTATCTCAGCATCGAGGAATTGGTGTTACAAATTCGACTGAACCAGAGCATTGCTTCCAGCACACAATCTTCAGATAGCCTGTCCCTGGCAAACTGGCACCTGGAAGTCATCACAGTCAGCCACCCTCGCATTGTAATTCATGAACGAACTTAGGGTCATACCTGCGTCCAAATCTGCGTCCCAAGAGAAAACCCCCCCTAAGCCCATGAAGCGAGCCCAGCATATCTTCTGTCTATGAGTGTTGGGGGTATCAAATCCTACCCAGTTTTTGCCGTCATCCCAGGTACCTGAGCAGATAAGACGGAAGTTTTCATGTAAGGCCCTGAATGACGGTTGTCAAGCACACAATCATGAGCACAAACAATGATTGCTTTCTTGGGACGGTGGGAAATGGATGCATGCGTGTCACGGTCCTCGTACTCAGATGCAACATGCAAATTCCTTGCACAATTAGCAAGAGACAAAGGTATTGCCTCCGAGAATTATGTCTTTGACACTCACCATAGGCTGCCATAGCCACCGGATCCTCTTTGACTGTGTCCATGTCCAAGAAGCGTTCAATTTCATAGTAAGCAATGAAACCGTTCTCGTAAGTGCATGTCTCTGTTTTAATATCCGGAGCTCCTGCACAAGTGCCGGTAGGTGTAGGAATGGTGGTTGGTATGCTCTTACCACTAAGTCTTACCAGGAAATCTGCTGAAACTCAATTAGTTGTTGAAACTAGGTAATATCCATTCTGGCCTATTTTTCACGGAGGCAATGTGTTGATGTTGTCTAGATACTACCTACTAGTGGCAAAATGAATGCTGCTACAATTTAATTGAGCAATAGGCTTGGGAGCTTGCACAACAGAAACAATTCTCTGGAGAGACGTTGGTAGCAGAATAAATGTCTGGCACAATAACGCGTGCGGACATTGTACAAGACAATTTTGCAGAAATGATGCTCTGATCTGGAAGGATTACACTTCTGAGTACAGGGGTTCTTACTCTGAGTACAGGGGGTCTTTCTCTAAGGTTTGTTTTATCCTCACCTGCGGCAGGTGCTTGCCCTGGAAGATCGCTGTCAGTTGTGAGCCTGAAGGTTCTGCCGTAGTTTGCAAGCCCTAAATCCAGCTTCTCTGGAGGTACACCAGCGTTGATAAAGGCAGTCACAGCACCTGCAGATAGAGGTGAGAGATTGCAGGTACGTAAGACCTGATCAACCGCTCCATTGCCAGTCTCTTTCTATTCTGCAAATAGAAATTCCTTCCATAAAACGATTGCTTCTAATTTCCAGCAAATTTCATCATAGAAAAACACGCAGCTTGCTTCTTTGCGCCCTGTCAATCTAAATTAGGCTGAGACTCTCTGGACAACTTGATGCTTGCAAGACAGTATCACATACCATGTATGTCAAAGTTTTCTTTCTCTGCATAGCAATCGACAATGGGGGCGTGGAAATTGGCCGGGCCTTCTTCCCATGATCCTCCATGAAAATCATAAGACATCAAGTTGATGAAGTCAAATAAGGGTGCAACCTTGTCCAGCTCGTAATACAAATTGGGTGTGCTGGAAGCCTTTAAAGCCGAAGTGAGGAGCATCCCGGCAGCGTCTGTAGCCCTTCTCAAATCTGCCACTAGTGCAGTGAAATCAGAGACCTGTATTGTATGCGTGATGTGTGAGTTGGCCAGTACCATGTATCTACGATGTACATGCAGCAATTTTTGCAGGAATTCCATCAAACATACGGTCACATACGGCGTCTATGTATGGTTCTGGCCAAGTGATATGCCAATATTTAAGAATGCCGCTGTGCTGCAAATGCAATTACGAAACTAAATGTACAAGTGAGGACACGCTTGGGCAACTCCTCCAGAAACTGCCACTGCTCCTGACCAGCCTCTGCTACTTGCCTGCTGCACACATGCTGCATTACAGCTGCTTCCTCCCCCGGCCGTTCCTGCCCTTTCGGTGACTAAAGCAGCACAAGTTGCTGGCACACATAGCTCCTCTCCAATACTGAGTGCGGTGGGATCCTTCTTGGAGGGGTTTAAGCTCATGATGCTGTCGATAGCAGTCTCACAGGCGTCGGCTATCTTGTATAAAGAGTCACCAGGTTGGACGGTGTACACCTCAGATGAAGAAGATGCACAAGGCGCAGCTCTGCTGCTGCTGCTGCCACCGCTGTTGCTGCTGCTGCTGCTGCTGCTGCTGCTGCTGCTGCTGCAGAGTGTTGGGCCATCATGGCCTGCAAAGGAGGAAAGCACATACAGCAGCCATGAGCTTGATGCATTTCAGGGTGCCACATTGCTTCCCAAGTTTGGTCTTCTACAAAGGTCAGCTGTACAATTGGGTAAGGGCACACTTAGCTCATCCGGTTAGCAACAGTGTGGCTGTATTGAAATTGCGAGTCACACTAATCAATCAATCATTATATTGGAGTGGCTGCATTGAGATCGCAAGTCACACCAATCATTATATTGGAGGGTCCAAGCAACAGTCCCCAAAGGTTGAATAAAACATCAAAGGGCAACCACTCACATGCCACTTGAATCATGACGCCCCAGTCTGAAGCTCTGAAGCTGGCATAATAACCTTGGTACAAATTAATAGGACTGATCGACACACCTGGCAACTATACCCTGGCATTGCTTTTCATGGAAGAGCAGCATGCGTACAAAAAATATGGTCTCCATTGTTGGTCTTCATTGTATAGCAAAAAATGAAGCTGGTGCTTTGGTCATAACAAGAATAATGAGAATGTCAAATGGATGCTTGAACCAAGTAGGGTTCATGCTGCGGTTAATTTGCACTTGTCCACCAATTTGCATATAAAGAGGGCTATTGCTGACTTGCAGTTATATTCCGTTTGCATCGTGAGATGGCGTTGTATCGCTTACAAGGAGTAACAAAAATTACTAAAAAAGCTAGGTTCTACTCCGGCTTGGCTTCATCGAATGTTGAAGGGGAATCTACACAGGCCAACCATCCAAGTAGAAAAGGTTAATTCCCACAGCGCAAGCTGTGGCAAGACAGTTCTAACTACATTTGGTTGCTTTTGCCTCCAAGAACGAGAGTACTTCTGCAGTCCTCACAGCTTCCCGGACAAGAAGGAAAAAAGGCATATTTTAAACTTAACTAAGAAGGAGGAAATAAAAACATGCAGAACCTTGAAAAAATAGATACAAAGCAAGAGTGATATGAGATTTGAGTGATATCACTTTGCTTCACTCCAAACTCCAAGATCTGGAGTTGAACTGTTACACACACTGGACTCAGCAGTCTGCACTGATCAGCAGTCTGCAATACTTACACACTGAACTCAGCAGTCTGCACCATTGTAAAGCCCTTCTACTACGTTTGATGAGCACTTTAAGCTGCAGGAAGAGAGCCATGCTAGTGAACCCATCATCCAATGTGATACTTCTTTCTTTCTGAATTGCCTTCCTTTTGAGTCCAACTTGCCCAGCAGCACAAGCTGCTTAATAAGCAGTAAGGAAAGAAAGCCTATTTTTGACGACTCATATTCTTGCACCTTTGCATCCGGAATAATTACAGTTACATTTGTACCTTTTTTGCTGGAACGTTTGCTCACTTCTTATTTGAGTCTGATTATTAGTATCACAGGCAAGCACAACTCACCTGGCCATTCCCAATCCAGGTCGATGCCATCAAAGCCGCGCTCCTTGGCATATGATACGGCAGAGCTCACAAAGGCTGCACGTCCCTCAGAGGTTGATGCCAATTCAGGGAAGATGCGCTCTGAACCAGTGCCTTGCAAGCACAAGGAAACAGGGACAAGGAAAGCAGGGAAAAAAGGTCGGATGGTTACAGAGAGTAGGAAGCATAAGTCTTGAAGGGATTTGTTTGCATTTCTATACTTTCAACAATGCCTGGTGAGTTGTGCTTTACTAGAGTGCTTGTCCTATCATACTCATGCTTGCTGTGAGAAATTGCAAAGGTGTGATGCTGCTGTTGTTCACATTATTCCCACCTTCGAATACACCCCAGCCAACAGAAAACGAGTAGCCACCAATAGAAATCAGGGTCTTTAAATTGGAATGGGAACGCTTTTTAGCCTGAAGTTCAGCTTGTAACTGCTTGTCTTTGGGTTCTACGTCAACCTGCAGCACGTCCGGGAAAGTGATAGGAATGAGGGCTTGAAGATCATGGTGGTCTGAAAATTTTATTTTAGCTCAGAATTTTGCTCAGAGCCGCTTCACTGTGTCAATATGCAGTACATGCAAACAAAGGGGAGAAAGCTAGGTCCATGCTACTTGTCGAGGTGTGTGTGTATGTGTGTGTGCATGTGTGTGTATGTGTGTGCGTGTGTGTGCATGTGTTTGCGCGTATGTGTGCGTGTGTGTGTGTGTGTGTGTGTGTGTGTGTGTGTGTGTGTGCTCTGTGCCACCCTGCAGTGCAAAGGAAACGAGAAACACCTCATTGACCATAAAAAGGATGACCTACAACTTTTAAATGAAGAGCCCAGCTGGGGATTCCACTGCTGGTCACCAACTGTCCCAAAACTTTAAGATCTCCTACTCCTACTCCGCAAGCATGCAAATCCAGCACTTACTACTTTCCATGTCCCAGCTTCAACCTTTGCAAAGGCATAGAAAATGTGGGTGAAGAAGGAGTCTAAGCCAGGAATGACGGGAACGCCAGGGAACACATTCCGATCCACCACAGAGGCAGGCGTGGTGGCAAAATCTTTACACCATTCTGGGCGTGAAATCCCGCCAGGTGCACTAGTGATGTTTCTATACTCTGCGTTGTAGAATCAGGTAAGAAGAGAAAGGCATTTTTTACGTACAGAGCCTAAGCTGTAACAGACTGATGAGGAGCAGTGTAACACCACACAAGGAAACCTGTGTGACAGAACCTGTTTGTTTGCTACAAACTACTGTGTGTGTGTGCATGCGTGCGTGTGTGTAGTTTCTCTATGCGTGCTCTGTGTAGTTTAGAAGTAGTGGGAAGGCAATCATGGTAGACTTTTCAACGCCATGCTTTGCATCACACCCGACAGGCACAGCACACAGGAAGGCACCAATGAGTTTGATTGGAAAAGGGCGTTTGTATTTGATAAGCACCGAAGCCATTAACACGCAAGAGCTAGCCACGTCTAGCATCACTTACGTGCCCAGCTAGTCACGTAGGTAGATACTCGTGAGAAGGTGTGCTGCGTGAGGACGTCAGGAGATGAAGGGCATTCCCTTGGTGGGTTGAGGTCGGGTAGGGTCTCCTCAAAATAGACATAGTCGTCTGGTTTTTCAATCTTGGGAGCACCAAACGCTTCAGCAAATTTGTTGCCAAAATCAATAAACCTACAATTAATAGAAAAGACAGAAGGCTTGTATTGATAGATATCAAATCCTTTGAGCTTTTGCTTCCCATTATGCAATGTACTCACGCATCAGCCACTTTTTTGAGGAACTCAGGCGCAACCACCTTCACATTGCCCCAGCTTCCTGTGTTACTATCACGCAAGCAAAACTCTTCGCACTGCAAATACGGTAGCTCACACAAGCTCCCTGGCACGGTGTAAGGCTGCGGATGACAAGGAAACACACGCACTGCTGGCTTTGTTTGCTTCGCGTGGAGGAATAGAGGAAGGTTTTCTCTGAGATGCCTATAGCATGGTGGAGCAAGGAGGAACACAATTGGCAAGGAATGCACAAGACAGTGAGCGATAAGCATTTACCTTCCAGTAGACATCAAAGATGATGGTTGCAACACCGACATTGAGGGTTATCTGTACCGACATGATGCCTTGAAGATAAAAGTAGTCCCATTTCAAAGTCTGGCAAAAACTGTCAGGATCTATTAAAAATGAGATTGCTTCCAGCAACTCTCTAAGGACGCAGAGCTGCATTTGGTGTAAACCACAAAAAAATTAGCATGTGTAGATCACAGGACGCTTGCTTTGCATAAAATTCACCAGGATGCTGATGTTAGGAAGCAATGGCAATGCTGATTTATTTACAAGCCCTTACCTTGATTGAGAGCGAAATCTTTTGCTCCATAATTCCAACAGCTGCCTCTTTCATCTGAGCATAGCTGCCAGTCCCGCACTTTTGGTTTTGCACAGCGTCAGTCAAAGCATCAACATCAACTGAACCACCCACACCAAAGTCGCTTGCGTCCAGGAATTCACATACGTACAGCTCACCATTGACGTGGTGAAGCTGGTGGGTGCGCATGCGTGTGTGGGTGTGGGTGTGCATGTGTGCATTTGCATGTATTTGTGTATACCTGTTGTGTGTATTGTGCCAGTATTGTACGTAAATTGAATGTGTGCGATGCTGGGCGGTGACTACAACATTAACATCTGCAAGATGTGGCAACATGACTAACCTCGTAGTTAGGTACACAGAGTCCTCCTTGGACACAAATACTTAGAAAGCCCTGTGTTGTATGAACAGGGGTGTAATGATTTTCTTTTTGCATATGCATGTAAGCATGCACTCTTATGCCTGCATGCAAATATTTTGTTTGTAGAGCATGCAGGTTTTGGCACACAGCAAACAAAATATCCGATCAACAGAAGCTTAAGCAAAAGAGGCACATTACCTTGAATACTGGGATGCAAAGCTCTGGCTCACAGCAAAGCTCAGACGATTCTCCTGCTTGTGCCCTTTCTGCACTGTGTATGTGTATGCAGGTGTGCATGTTAGGCATACTTAGTAAGTTGCAGGAGACTTGCCTCATACAGCCACTAAGCCAATTAGACTCCCATTATGACACTGCGAGGATTGCTGCACACATTACTCCCATGACACGCACCTATTCAATAATTTGTTGACGTAACCCATGGCTTCAAAAGCTCTTGAGTCCAGAATGCGCTTGACACTCTTTTGTGCTTTCAAAATGTTTGCATTATTTACATTAAGGCCCTTGCCTTTAGTAAATGATCCGCAGAATCCCATTTCTTTCAGCGCAGAGGTAGGAAGTGCAAGGACTTTATTCACATCTCCAATTGTGTTCAAAGCGCCAATGGCCTCATCATTCCAGGCTTTCCCGTTTGGAGCTGTTCTGCCAGTTAATGAACCAGCCAAATCTACAGGGGAGTACAATTTGAGAATATACTGTCAGTAGCCTGCCGTGATACATTTGAGATGTACATGTTACAGCAATGAAGGATATTATATGAGGACGTTGGAGGCAGAGGAGCCAAGTAGGCCTAATTGAGCCAGGCGTTCTGGGTTACTTTTGTTTCGGGAGCTCACTATAAGACCTCAGCAAAACTCAGCGTGACATCCACCTCGTCGAGATCAAGTATTGTGTGGACACTAGACCTCAGCACCAGCTAAACGTCGCAATGGAATAGCACAAAGACCTCTGCAACATTCTCCAAGGAGCCTCCGTTACTCTCCACATCATCCTTTTGGGTGTGGGTGGCACCATCTACAACACTCTGAAGCCTTTCAAGGAACTGAGTCTTGATTTTCAAAGAGTAAAGAAGCCTGCCTCCAAGCTCCATGTGCACTCTGTGAACTTTGCTGCAAAACTTGTCCATACCAGACGCACCCTTTCCATTACTATTATCAACTCTCATCCAAGGAGCCGGTTTCAGGCCAAGCCTGCAACCCTCTTCATCCCCAACAATTTCCCCTTCCTTTTCGCCGTGAAGGAGTTTTATGGTACTCGGTACTAAAGTGGCTCCTATTCCTAAATTAAAATGGGGAGTGGCCTTCACTGCCTGCGTAGGTATTTTCCCTCTTTTATTTGAGCCCAAGGAACGTTATGGGTCAGATCTGATTGAATCGAATCTGAATGATCCTTTTTAATTCAGCATTTGTGCAAAGCATGATGAAGCTGATTGACTTACCAACGGGGTCCAAGCAAGTCCCTGAAGTACTACTCTGCAGCAAACTACGCGCAGGTTGAGTACCAGACTCTCGGACAGGGTGCAGTGCGTTGTCAGCTGCTTTGCTTTCTTCACGAGGTTGCGCCTGCTGCTGCCTAAGAAGCTTGCGACCGCTGTTGCCTTGCCCAGCGGACTTCCTGGCTTGAGCATCTTTGTAGACACGCTCCAGATCAAACTTCAGGGAAGCAGCACACACAAGTGCTGGCACTGGGGCACAATCTGCAGGAGTAGCCCCTGGGCACTCATAGCAGCGTTGGGACTGCAACCGCAAGAACAAAAGCAGAGGGTGTAACAATTAAAATTCGGACATTGCAAGTGCAGGAACTGATATGGGTAGGGCCTGTATATGTAGACGACAATTGAAATCAGGTCATTGCAAGTGCTGACCGAAATGTTATGGCAGGACCTGTGGATACGGCAATGACTTGGAAGCAGGTTTCTTGTGTGTAAGGGGTGCGTTGTTGGGTGATGGAGTCGTAGATTGTGATAGGTGTCGAAATTGAGTTGTGGTGCAGCAGGTGCAATTCATCATGGGTAATCACGACGCGGTGAAGCTGTGGCTTTGCAGAATTTAATTGACACTGTGGGCACGCGGCACAAGGCAGTGCAGGCGACACTCATTTTATGAATAAGCAGATTTGAGGTGTGAGGACTCTGCAGGCATTCTATCCAAAAGTGCACAAATGCTGCAGATACTGTGTAATTAATGTTGCAGACAAAGTGAGGCTGTGTTGATCTGGCCTGGGAAGGCTTTCTTCATAAAGCAATAAAGCATAAAAACATCCAAAATCCAGAGACGCAATAAAAGTCTCACCTGTGTGTCTTGGGAATGCTTGCCCAAAAAGTCACAGATCTGGCCAACTCCTAGAGGATGAATCAATTTAAGCAGGTTGCTGCGCCCTATCCCCTCCTCGAAGGAGCGAAGAGGTTTGTGACAGGCAGCCTCCTTTGACTCTAGTGCCAATATAATGGGATCAATTAGAAAGGCATTGGTGGCAACGCTCGGATTGCGCTCAAATTGCCTGGCGTGCAAGGCAGAGTTAATAAGTTGCTGATTGATTGTATGCTACAGCTAAATTGTATGCTACAGTTAAACAGTTAAATTGTATGCTACAGTTAAATTACAATTAAATTGTATGCTACAGTTAAACAGTTGCTGATTGATTGTATGCTACAGCTAGCAATGTTCCAACATGTATGGTAATTTAGTGCAGTTAGTTGCAGAAGACACAGCTTCAGAACATTTTTGGTAAATTAGTGCAATTAGCTGCAAGATCTTTGTGGAAAAGAGACAACTTCAATTCTCGGAATTATTTGTAGGGAGGGATACTTGTAGGGTTGGCCAGAATCATACATATACACCGTATACAACCGTATATTCGGTGATTTCCCTGCCAATTATACCGTACTAAGGTATACATGGTTCTGGCAAACCCTAAATACTCGTGAAGAGCGCCAGAAGCTAGGTAGACTGGCATATGGATTGCCTACTCTTTATTTTAGGAACAATCAAGATGCAACACTTGAGCAGCAAAAATAAAACATTATTGGCATCCAATCAGTCAACCATTTATTATATCAAAACATGAGCATACATTCACATATTAGCCACTAGGTTCAAAAAATATTGCAAAACTCATTCAGTGTGTTTACATCGTTAAAACTGTCGAGTTCAGCGTGCAAAGCCTAAACTCCAGTTCTTAGAGTGAAGCGCAGTAATATTTCTCATATCACTCTTGCTTTCTATCTGTGTTCCTCTCATGTTTCTCCATCTTTTCATTTCCTTGTATAGATACATCGCCATCTCACAATGCAAGCGGAACTGTGTGCACACCTGTAAAGGGCTGGTAGATCCTCATCCAGTTCGACCAAGGCAGCTGCAAGACCCCGTAAGAAAGATGTGCGCCTAGGGTTGCTGATGCTGGTCAAATCATCCTCTGGAGGGACTTTCACCCCTCTCACGCACAAATCCACATTGGGGGAGGAATTGGCAGACTCTCCTACACGTCCATCTGATGCACATCCCAGGCCATCATTAAGATTCAGCAAGCCAGCCAGATCCAGATCTGAAACAAACAGAATAGGACATGCTTGAAGTAATTTGCAAATATTACAGGTTGCAGGCCTTACGGGTCTTCATGACTAAAGGAGCGATTGATGACCAAACACAACAGTGCCTGACATAAATCAATCTTAATGTCACCATTACCTCAGCAAGTGTGACAGCTTCCATAAGCAAGATTTTCAGTTGTGTTGCCACACTCACTTCCTGCCCATAGTGTAGACCAACAACAGGGCCAGGTCACTTGCCAGCTGTTCATGCCCACTTGAATCTACCACATACATTCTCGTTATACTCCTCAAGTGCTTCGTCATTTGCTGAATCCACCCTTTTGTCCTCCTCTCTCTCCACCACACTTTATTTTTGTTTCCCCCTTCTTCCCCCCCTTCATCATTAAACCTTGCTCTCCATTGAGGGTACGTGTCTGTCTCTCCTATCACTGAAGCTCCATCGCACCTGGCTCAGCAGCAGCATCCACCACATCACTGCAGGAGGCATCACTGTCCACACTCAACCAGCGTAAGCAGTGAAGCTCTGGTGCTGATGGGTTTAATAGCCGATTCTGAACACACACCCAGCCTACAGGCCTCTGTTTGTCTGTGCGCATGGAAAGGTTTCGGCAGTCAAGATTTGGGTTTAAGCGGTGCAGGTTTGGGATGGTGAGGCGGGCTTCTGCAGCTATGCTAGCGCATGTTGCGTTTGTGGGGATGTAGGCTTGCTGCTTCAAACAGGGAGAGCGCTCTAGAAGGGAGCTGGCAACACAAAGCTGCTGCCTTGGGTGCAGAGCAGAGCAGTTTAGGCCGGGGTTCAAAGCAAGCAGCTCCTGCTCGGTCAGGCCAAAACGCTGCCACACATCTGTGGAACAAATGTCTCCAGGCTGCACAATGTACTCCTTTGTGCATGCAGGTGTTTGGCTGTCGGCACCCATGCCAAGGCTGCAGTCTGCTGGCAAACACAGCTGTTCCCCAACAAACAACAGATCTGGACCTGTGAATAGTGAAGAGACAGTGAGTGCTCTACATTGTAGAGCAAAGTAAAGAGAATGTGAAAATGAAACGGTTTACCTGCACTACCATGTTACACATCTGTGCATGTAAGGAGCAACAGCAGACATGCCATGTCAAGAGAAGAGTACTGCACGCGTGCTGAACGCAAACACAAACATCAAGTTTCCTTTTCACCTCTGTCTTCCATCCATGGATTAAGTGCCACAAGCTCGTCTACCTCAATTCCACATGTGCTGGAAATAAGATAGGAATAGTCTTCAGGCTCAACTGTGTAAAGCTTTCCCCCGCCAAGCTCAGTGCAATTCTCCATCAGCACTGCATGTAAAGTATAAAAAATCCACAACCCAAGCTTGTTTTAATGTTCAGGCTACTCTTCTGAACATCTTAGAGCAGTTGTCTAGTGCAAGCAATGCTTGATGAAGAGAGGCTCAATTCTCAATTCATACACTAATTTGCGAGTTGGGCAAAGCAGTAGTTTATTGACAACAAGGGAAACCACTGCTTATTATGTTTTACTCACTGGCAGGGGAGCCTGGAGGTGGAGGAGGAGGAGGTAGTGCTTCAGGAGGAAAACCTGTAGGGAATGAAATTTGCGTTAGAGGCCTTGACTTTGAGCAATGTAGAATTAAATGCACCAAAAAACAGAAGATGTGAGTGAATGGGCAGTACTAGTTTCTTATTATTGTTGAGGTACACATTGGCAAGCAAACGTGTTGGCTTGTCAGTGGTGTAAGTCCTCCAATACCATGTACCTCAACACCATTCCCTGCAGCGTGGTTGCCATTTTTTGGCGAAGCCCCAGTCATGGGGCGCAGCCCCTAGGTTTGGCATGTTTCACGCCTGAGTTCCCACCAGGGCGCGCAGGCCCGCCCAGCACACCCCCTTTCCCCAAACATTGCAAGGCACCTTAGACTGACTAACCAGGCAGCCCTGTGGTGTCAGGGGGTGGGGAGGGGCGAGGGAGGTGCTGCTGGGCGCACCGTGAAAACGAGAATTGTTCACACCAGTGTGCGCAGGCCCGCCCATCGCACCCCCCGCCCCCAAAACTTGCACAATGACCCAATCTTACATATCAGGCAGCCCTGTGGTGTCAGGGGTCAGGGGGTGGGGAGGGGCAGGGAATAGTGCTGCTGGGCGCACCCCGGAACGAAGTTAGGAAAGTTGAGAATCAGGGCTTGGCCAGAGCCACACAGCCAACGCACAGGCCTGTAAATTTGCAGGCAGGCCAAGCAAAATTATTTGTCGGGGCATACAAGTTTTGGTGACCGGGGGTGCAGTGAGTAGCGCTGTGGAAAGAATTGACTCAGTGTTTGGTAGCTGGAGGAAGCTGCCCGGCGGAGGCCAGCCCATGCACCACGGACAGCATCTGAAAGCACAGGCGTCATCAGAAAACGCCCTTGAGTATGCCTGATGAGTCCAGGGCAGAGGGGAGGCGTGGGCGGAGAGTTCGCTGCCCCATGCAAGCTCACGACTGGGTGCACGGATTTCCACAATTCAAGTTGCAAGGGACTTGAAAATTTATGTTTAATGACGCGATGAAGATGGGAGCGTGTTCTGTTCAGAGGATGCGAGTCTCCATGTTTGACTGACAGATGTGAGCAGGTTCAAGGCTTGCATGCACGCGCACACGCGCACACACACAGAAACACACACACGCACGCACGCACGCACGCACGCACGCGCACACACGCACACACACACACACACACACACACACACACACACACACACACACACACACACACACACACACACACACACACACACACACACA
>Ga0307968_1000559_pt1 | contig 27066 bp, 27 predicted proteins | sample OrgLakmetagen650_FD_201834 | JGI IMG/M metagenome (GOLD analysis project Ga0307968, IMG submission 201834) | Saline water microbial communities from Organic Lake, Antarctica - #650 | ecosystem: Environmental > Aquatic > Non-marine Saline and Alkaline > Saline | place: Antarctica: Organic Lake...
CCCCCCCCCTCCCGGATTCGACTCTTATATATACCAATTGATAGCTCTAGACGTCAGAATTCCAACTATATAATTATTAATCAATTTGACACGTGCCGTCCAAAAGCTATGTTTCCTACACCCTCCTGCCTCTGGCGTGATATAGTCACTACCGTAATCAAAATGTCTACACAAGGTAAGATGCAAAGGGAGGCGGAGGCGGATACTGAGTCAAAAATGTCAATTACAGTTTAAAATGACCAAAACAAAGTACGCACTTTATGTAAAAGTCAAGAAGGCAAGGGTCCTGAGTGACAACAGTGGCATCTATGACGTACTTTGTGTAGCATGCCAGACTCTATGGGATTTCCAAAAAATGAAGTTATCAGCATGCTGAATTGAGTTGGGCATGCATATACCCTACCCGTACATAAAGCATATCACCGCCCCCATATTGTTTTTTGGTGAGGGCGGTGACAGATTACCTGTGAAACAGTGGGAAACTATATATTTATTTCTAGGGGGAGCGGTGGGACGGTAGTGAAAAACATTCATTTTAAGCAGTGAAGTATTATTACAGGCCGAGGTGCCAAAAGGGCATCTACCAGCACAGCGTGTAGAGGATGAGGGGGAGGAGTTGGGGGATAATGGCATGGATGTTGTGCAATCACAGGCTGCAGTGTTGGCATCTGTGCGGCAAGCTTAGGCAGATGAAAGGCTGATAGAGGAGCAGGTGTGCAGAAAGTGCGCAAGACCAGGTCTAGCAACCGAGCAGCACCGCGCCCAAGCAAGCACAAGCAAGGCGTGCAGCAGCAGCAGTGACAGCAACGGCAAGATTGACAGCGGCAGTGATAGAATAAAGGGTGGAGCAGCAGGAGGGAGAAGGGTAACAGATACGTAGCGGGGCTTGATATAGAATAGAGGAATGTAAACACACCAATTATTAGGAATCTTGCGACCCTGAACTTTGGTCATTTTTAACCTTTTTAGCTTCCATTTCCTCCTTAAGTTTGTGGGAGGTGAAGGTGGCCACACACAACCCCCCAGGGCTCCAAAGGCCCCTTTGTGTGGGGGGGTTGCTGTGTGTTGCTGTAAAATAAGAGATTTTAGGGGGGCTGGTTGCTGTTTCTTTCTCTAAGATCAATTTCGGGGGGGGGAGTACATGTACATAAGACATAAGGCACGCATGTTTAGACAAATAAAGACACATGTGTTACCTTAACTCGACAGAAGATTGCTGTGGCTCAAGGTCTCAAGCTGACCAAACAAATTGCAAGTTATCATATCTCTCTTATAGCGTGGAAGGCCACATTTTGCTAAGCGCAGTTGCAGGCCCCAGGTCACCCTACCGGGCAAGAAGGTATCACGGATGTGGTCTGCGTGTCTAGGATCATCGCCTGCTGCTTCTCCGTCTTCTGCCCGCTGGATCTCATTTAAACTGTACAGCACCATGCCATTGTCATGCTGCGTGTAGTTTGGGCTCCCAGGGACTTTTGCAAGGCCGGTGCTTTGTTCAGGGATGTCCTGCGGAGCAAATCAGAAGTATCTGTGCATTTACGCCCTGGGGCAGTTGATGGTTGTAACAACTGTGCATGCTCCCAAAGCACAGGTTGAATTTTAAGCATTCTAATGCAGAAGTTGCTGGATGCCTAGATGTTGGTCTGCATTTTTTGCTTGCTTATTGCATCTTAACCCACATCTTGCAAAAGAAAACCTGGTCGCCCCCGTGAAAACCCCACCCTACCAGTCTCACTTAACTCTCCACCCAATTTAAAGCACCTTATACCTCATCTGAATGCAAGATACTTGGTGTTATATCTAATTCATTGACATTTGCTGAAAATTTTGCATTCTGGGGGGTTCTGTGGGGCCCGGTGCATATTTTGCACCCACTTTGGCAGGGAAAAGGTGGATTTCTGAGGTTGCCCCGATCGGCCTCTACTTCAGGATATATGCATTATAAATGTCATACAACATATAACAACGCTGCTTTGTCGAAATTGGGGCTGGGGTACTGGGAATACCGGCAAGTGGAAGGCACTCACACAAGGGACACAGGGAAGAAGACAGAAAAATCTGTCGATCCTTACCTACTGCGAGTTTCAGCCTGGTTTTTGCTCTCAGCGTTGCTGCCAGTTTAAACGTGTCAAATTAAATTCAAGTGGGGCCAATTGATGGCCTGTGCAAAAAGCAGTGTGTTTTTTCCTGAGTGTCGCAGCACAATTTCTGTGTTGCACTCGCGACCACAGCTGCTCTTGTCCCCAAACTCACACCGAATATGCTGGGCAGTGTGCTTGATTTTTGGGGACGGACAGGTTGTGGATTGACACACGGGTTGTGAAACGGGAGTCGATCTTCCAGGTTTTTCCCCTTTGCACCTCTTCCCAACTTTAACACACATTTACTGAGAGAACAAAAAATCAGCTATCCAATACATGTCTCAGGTCACAGAATGGTGGAGTGGGTGCAGAGTTATGCTTGCGCAAAGTTAAGTGAAACTATTTGGCTGGCGGGGGGTGAGTTTTTCACGGGGGCGACCACCTTCAATAAAAGTTTAAACAGAGAAGTGCAAACAAAATATTTTATTGGTCAATATAAAGCAAGCTGCAAAGGATTACGTGTTTACCTTGTAGAGAGAGTTGGATGGAGCCATCGAACTGGAAGGTGACAGGTGGTCCTTCCCAATGCTGGACTTTATGGCACACTGCCATCGAGGACCAGCTTGATGGTCCTTGTGTGGTCGAATTATGCCTGGAAGTGGCTTGATGACGACTTCTCCCGACACTAGTGAAGCCACACGTGTCTGCATGTATCAGATTTACGGCTTTGTGGTTTCTGCACGTTTCTAATTGTATGTCATCCCTATAGATCAAGCCAGCTCTACTCGTAAGAGTTTCTTATGCCCTTTACCAACCACAGTTAGTCTCAGCTCTTACAATTGATGCTAGTTTCCTGCTATTGTGAAGCTTGTACCTTTTGTGCCTGTGCAGAACTTGTTCGTGACATGCATGGGAGGTCTTCTCATCATGTGATAGCTGCCTCCATATATGGAAAGCTTTAAGTGCTTGAATGCACCTCAAAACGGCAGCAGTCCTCCAAGAGTAACCTACCCTTTTCCTAGCAGTGATGAGTTCCAGCCTCTTCCGTGTCTCCTCCTCTTCGGCAGCTTTGCGGGCCTCAAAATCATCCTGAAGCCTCAGATATAGCGGTCGAGGGCTCTGGTTCTGTTGAGGCATGGACACAAACAGTCAGCACAAGACTTGTTGGGTTTGTCGCAAGGCAGCAAGCATCACCATATAGTGCACAGCTGCCTCATGAAAGACTCTGCCAATTGGTGCCTCAATAACAAGGTACCGTGCTTATTAAAAACAGTCCATTGCATCAATAGTGTGTTTATGTTGCCCACCCGATACCTGACCAACTCTTACCCGTTTCCCACGTAGTGGAGCAGGCGGCTGGTCCAAACCAGCCAGCTTAGTGGCCCGTTCCTCTGCCATAATTTTCTGAGTCAGCTTCTCGTTCTCAATACGGGCACGCACTGCTGCACGCCGTTCCTGCGTGGGGTTAGTGAAAACCTAGGTGTCAAGCAAATGAGCACAAGAGTTCACCAATTGGCTTTAAGAAATGGATTAGCAGAACAGAGGTTGCATGAACGAGCCGAATTAAGGGAGAGAAATCAACTATGTGTTTGCACGCTCTGTACGACAAACATTTGGGCATTTACGGAATTGCTTGCTAGATTGAGGGTAAATAATTAGACACATTGCTTTTGGTTCGGCTTCCTATCTCATTCTCTATGATAAAGGTTAGGGTTAAGATTAAATTACCTCCATCCGTTGAACGATTTCTTGCTGCACTTGAACTTGATCTTTCTGCAGCCTTTGCGCAACCTCAGCCTTTCGACGCTGTTGCACCTACATAGATGCGGGAAGTAGGTGTGGCGTTATAACAAATTTGTGAGTTGGACAATTACAGCAGTCCATGGTAGTCAACGTTGTCTATCACTTGCTATTTGTCTGAGATTGCCTCCAGCCAAAATGGGAAATGGCACGAACAATCGAATGAAATGTGTTGATACGAGAAAAGCACTAGGTTGCTACGTGTGCAAAGACACAAATGAAATATGATGGCTACCACGACCCACCTCTGCCCATCTTCTGCGCTGTGCACGCTCCTCCCGTGAAGGGCTGCTGACATTCACATGAGCACGGCTTGCACTTGATGGAGATGCCACCAGATCAGGCCGGGGTCTGTTCCTGCTGCGCATGCTTGCACTTGGCATTACCCCCTCCCCGTTTGCAAAAGCGCTGGTAGGAGGCAGCACGTGGGGTATGTGCGAGGGACTTACAGAGCGTGGCACAAGGTAGGAGGAGGAGGAGGAGGGCTTGACAGGAGCACGAGGTATGCTAGAGCTGCGTTTTTGGCTCCTGCATGTAGGAACATTAGAAATGTGTGTGGGGGGTGGGGGAGTTCTGGATTTTAACAAGCTGGAGCAGTGCAGAACAACAAAGCATCGCCCTCTGGTTGCTTGTTTGTTTAACCGAAAGCAGGAGGTTGTTTAAAATCTAGTCAAGGGATACCTTTAACCATGTCAGGTGCCTACCTGTCACGTTGCTCCCTGCTATTGGGAGATGTCATCGCAGCTTGCTGATTTGTGCCTGGGACTGCTGCTGCTGCTGACCTAGTGCTGGGTGGCACTGGTGAAACTGCAGCTGCTGGAGGTAGAGTTGATTCTTTGGCAGCAAGCCCTGCTGCTGGTCCTGTAGCCAATCCTGGTTTCGATGCTTCTGCTGTTGAGGGCACTGCTGCATCTGGCTCCGCCACCTCCACCTTTGCCCCAGGTGCATTGTCTGCTTCTGCTTCTAGCCCTTGATGCTGCATTTCTTTAGAATACTCTCTAGCACACTGCTCAATTCCTTCTTCTCCTCTTTCTTCTTCTTTTGTTTCTTCTTCTTGCTGTAATGCAGAAGGATCCTCCCGTTGCTCCAGGATGTTGTCCTGCATCTCTCCATTCTCTCCATTCAACTCCCCTCCTCCCTTCCTTTCCCCCCCTGTGTCCCCGTCTGATTCCCCTTCTTCCTCCATTTTTTCTACATGCAACTCCCTTTCTCCTTGCTCCCCTCCCTCTCTTGCATCCTCTTCAGCCTCCTCCTGCTCTCCTCCTCCCTTCTGAACCTCTGCACTACCACCCACACCAATTGTTTGCTCTCCCCCCCCTTGCCTGTAACCCAATCCCTCCTCCTCATCCTTTGCCAGTGCTGCGCTGTTGTCCTCATCTGCAGCTTGCCCTGGTTCTGATTTGCCCGGTCCTCTGGAGGAGGTGCCTGCTCCCTCAACAGCCACCTCCTCTACTCTACCCTGTACCCCATCCTCTTCTGCTTTCAGGCCAACTGGCTCATCAGCTGCTCCGATCTTCTCTTCTCCTCCTTCTCCCTCCTCCTTCCCTACGTATTCGGTGCCCAATTTCCCAAACATTTGCTCTGACGTGGATGCTTCGTCAAGACCTACTTCAGCAGCAGCAGCAGCAGCAGCATGAGTGTGTTTGTGTGTGTGTGTGTGTTTGTAAGAGAGTGAGTGAGTGCTTGTGTGTATACATGTATATGTGCACGTGTATGTGAGTTGCGAGTGTGCTTTTGAACGTGTCATGTGTGAGTGTGTGTGTATGTGTGTATGCACGTATGTGTGTGTGTGTGTGCGTGTGTGTGTGTGTGTGTGTGTGTGTGAGAGTGTGTGTGAGTGTGTGCGTGTGTGTGCGCGTGTGTGTACTTGTACTTGTATAGTGTACGTGTTATAAACGGGCCGGGGAATGCTGATCTGCCCCTACACACCTAAGAACACAAACGCGTTTTTGTAAACACTTGTGTGTCAGGAATAAACATGCTATAAGATGCAGAGACTTCAATTTCATAGGAGAGACTTAGACCCAACTTCGAACAACAAAATACGCACCCCTACTGGACACAAACAAACGCATGGAAATAAATGCTTACCTGCAACACCGTCCTCCCCCGGGGAACCCTGCATACCGTGGTTACACCGGCTAATTAGACGTACTATCGACGTCTTGAGTAGCCTACTTGCGGGTAGAAAGGTTGTTTATTTATTTATTTAATGTTATTTTCAACGTCAACTTCGTAAAAATTGGGTTTGTGTGGCAACGGTATGTAGGCTGGGGAATAGGGTGGATTGATATCTTCATGCGTCAAATCGTGGGCACTGGTGGCGCATCTCTTGTTGTCGACCAGTATCTTGAGAGGTTGAAATAATAACTATCTGCATGTGCGTGAACATACATATTGTAGACTAAAGGTGTGCAATGTTATAGGTGGTCTCTCACCTAAGAGCACACCGAGCGAGCGAGTTCGCTGGGGCAGGGAAACCAACAACACAGCTGGCAGTTCAGGGCCCCTCAGCCCCAGCCATTCGCGTGCTGATATTACAGATTACTCATTATAATATAATAAGCCTAGAACCCGGCAAATTTAGTGTTCATGAGGCAAGGACGAAAAACCATCAACTCAAATACTCTAACTGCAACCCATGCCAGACGTTGCAATAGGCAGGCAGGCAAGTGGTGAGTTCTGGAAAGATGCACTTGCATTTATGGGGAGGTGTGCAATTGCAAGCTTGCCTTCAGGTGCAGAGAGATGGATGCAGGTCTACCCTTACTTTAAGCGACTTCTGTGGCAGCTGTCATCTAAACAAGTTGCGACTATTGCATAGCCGGACACTAAGACCAGATCTTGCCAGAAGAGCCTCTGAGAGCGCGCTAAAACATTAACACACGAGAAACCCTATAAACCTGAAAAACAAAGCACGACCTGTCTTGCATAGCAATTCGAGGATCACCTGGAACACTTCCATCCCAAAACGAGAGAATTACCCATTATTTCCATGGCCAGACAGATGTCCAGACATTATGAGCTCCCCCTGCGGAAGTCTGTACAGGTAAAGGAGATTAATGTCCATGTCTGAGGTACAATCTACTTGGAACATTCGAAGAGTACCGGTATATGATTATATGCTACAATCTTTTACCTTCCATACATGCCCCTCTACTTATCTGTGGACAACTTGGCCTGCAGAGTCTTCTGTGCGACAGTCTGTCTGGCGTCCGAGTGGTCTTATTTATTTAGTATGGTTTTCTGCTTTTGGTTCTGGTCTTAAATGCCCAGAGTAGGACTCTGAACCTAGCAGGCAAGGATGCAAACCTGCTGGGAGTCTGGTCTGATCTAGTTTCCGGCAGCTCTGGGAATGAGTGTGCTGATGCCAAAGCAAATGCTCTGGACTGAAAGTGGTCAACTTACAGCAAAGCGAGATAGAGTACACTTCCGGATTAGGACAAGAACACTTGTATGGGTTGAGCCATACAGCATCCACTGTGTCAGACAAAGGAGAGAGAAAACTCAGAGAAAAGACTAAAACCAGTTGTCAGCAAAAAGGGTTTGAAAGACCGGTCATGACATTTACATCAACACTGATGCCCATTCTCATTTGTCCATCCACTGGCCAGAAAGGGTATAAAACCCCCTGCAACCCACCTATATTAGATAGATGCTCCTTATACCTGCCAATTATTACCTCTAGCAGAAAGGCTCTCCATTTTCTCAGATATCAATGCTGTAAAAGCAAGCATGCACGTTTAACAAATACTATGTTCTAAATTAAAACAGGTTTTAGACCATCAAATTGCAAAAGACCATGCAAAACACCAAACTGAATAAGGAGTTGTTGAGAAAAAAATATATTTTGTTCTTCTGCCCCACATGCCAATGCTGGATGGCACCTCATGATTTCAGGCTGCAGTTATACAACTCAAATGAGAATTTGAAGGAACAACGTTACAGGCCAGATAATTTTAAACGCAATCCAAAGGGAAAAGAACTTACCAAGCCAGTGCAATCATGGTAACTCCAACCCAGTAACCACACCTCAAAAGAAATCCAGCCAATACGTTCCAAACACTTGCCATAAATATGGTGGGGAAGACTCACGGCACTTCGGGCCAATGTGTCTCCTTTTCCTAAATTGATGCAGGGAGTGTTTTGCTGTTTGCGAAGTTAATTCTTTATTTTCTTTGCAAGGAGAGCTGCCTCTTCCCAATCAGATGAGCCTGCCAATCCGTAAACCCTGGCTATGCAACCAAAAGGCACCAACCAACAAACGCAGTACCTACGTGTTCACCTAATTGAAGTCAATTACATTACAGGCACTTCTTCCATCCGACAAGCAAAAAAGCCACGAGGATATTATAGGCTGCCTGCTGATGCCTCGCTTACTAGGGCACTACAAAATCCCTCCACATCATGCTGCTTGGAGCGACTGGCACCATTTACAGGAGCTATACAGCTAACCCATTGCACAGCCTTATATTGAAAGGTCTACATAACACAGCACTCGTGAAAAAACGTAGCTTACATGCCATCAGATTTCCAACAAAGTCATTTAAACTATACATGATGCTGATAGCAACCCTTCGAAATATCTGGACCGTTTCTGGTTGTGTGCAGGCCTCTGCCTCCCTACCACCTGATCCCCACTGAAAAACCTTCCTCTTTTTATTCTCCAGGTGGGATGTGTTGTGCGGCTTTGCATCCATTGAGTGGTGCAGGACACAAAACAGCATCCTCTCCTAATTTTTGTTGGTGGTGTTAACACTATCTGTTCTTTTCTGTTTCTTCTCTTTCTTTGGACCAGCAGCAGTAATTATTGTGCAGCACGAACGGTCCATGCACTGATAGAGCTGGATCAGATGAGGATGGGCTCTTGATGTATTGATAAAAGCTAGATCTGCCAAAACAAGGTCTGCCAATGCAAGAAGAGCTGCCCGTGATGACCTGCTACCGTGAGGTCGCAGATGGCCCTGCCAATCCATACCCCCTAGCTATGAAACCAAGAGTCATGCAACCAAACAAACGCCATATACATTTGATCAAAATAAAGTACTGTGTAGACACTTCCCCTACCCAACAAGCAGAAAAGTCACGAGAACAGCATAAGCTGCCTGCTAATGCTTTGCTTACTCAGACACTGCAAAACCCGCCACACCATCCTGCTAGGAGCAACAGGCACAATTTACAGCAGCCACACAAGGAACCCACTCCACAGTCTCGGAGTTACTGGTCTACATGCCACAGCACTCATGAAAAAATCAAGCCTGTATGCACTCAGATCCGCAACAAACACCAAACAGATGAGACGAGACGTTGAATACAACTCCCCAAAATATCTGATCAATGATCTGGCGGTGTGCAGGCTTCTTCCTCCCAACCACCTGATCTCCACTGAATAGCTTCTGTTTTATTTTCCAGGTGGGATGTTGCGTGTCTCTGCGTGCATGGGTGGTGCAAAACATTTTTTCCTTATCCATGCTGGTAGTGTTTACACTATCTGCGCTCTTTTTCTTTATCCCTTTCTTTTTCTTTTGAGGGTATTACATAGATCAAGGGGAGACTCCCTACTACGCTGAAAAATAAGGAAAATTGAAAGTAAAAACGGCAGCAAGAGGGGCTGGTTGGACGGAGAAAAAAGGAGGCATGGGGAGAAATTTTAGGGGAAAAAGGTTCAGGCGGAAAAAGTTGGATCCAAGGAACCCATAGGAAGCTGTGTGAGAATACTAGAGTGGCAGAACAAAACAGAGGGTTGCTTGACTGAAAAAAACTGAGGCCTGAATACCCACCCAGACACTAAGGCAAGAGAAGCGAGGAGCCAGCCAGGATAAGAGCAAACGAAGCCATAGCAATGACTGGTGCGCCTAAACAGGCTCCAACACAAATCCCCCTACAGTGTCGTAGCAAATCACCGTCACTGCAAAGTATAAGACTCAGCACAACAACCAATCCTATCTTCAATAAATGAAATAAAGCCAGGGTCGAGTCTCTCTCGAGCAAAGGCTGGGAACTGCTCTTCAGGCTGGCAATTCTCCTAATTCTCTCTCTCTCTCTCTTACTCTGCTGGTTCTCAAATCCAACTTGCTTAACACACTGACATATACTATACCACACACACTCTAGTCGGTTGCCGCGCCTCTCCTCCCCAGGGCTCCTCTTTTAAAAGCCGAGGACAGGCCAAAAACTACTAGACCTAGGTCAAGAAGGCAAACACGATAGGATGGAAGCTGCAATAAAACAGCCAAGGAGCCGTTTGGCCTAACAAGCACAAAGGGGTGCACCTGGCCTAGGTCTTGCTTTTCTTCTCTTGTAATAATAGTCCACATGGCATGTCTTTCAAGGATAAACAACCCAGGATTGGGCAATGCTTCTCTCTTTGTGGTGGTCATGATGTAAGGAGTGCTGCAGGTGTGGCCACAAAAGTACTTGCTTACGTTCATCAAAAGATGTCTTGCAAGAGACCTTGTGCGGTTGTCCGACAGCAGTGTGCGCAGTAGTGTGTAAACCGGTCTCTCAACGCTTTTTACTTTTTGCTTTTTGCTGACTTACGGCCTGGGAGTGTTTTTTTCTCCTTTGTACACGGTGGGATGCTGCTGCATAGCCCAACCCATAACAGTGTTGTTATTTGAATCAACTTATCTCCTACTAACCCTGTCGTGCAGTGAATCACTGTCACTGCAAAGTAATAGACTCAGCTCACCAACCAGTACCTCGCTGCCAAGCAACAATTCGGCGTGAAAACCTAAAACATTTTACTTTCCCACCTTTGCTTAATTGTTAACTGATTTTATTCAGTGCTGCAATGTCACAAACAACGTTGTGCCTTTTTTCCCTTTCCAGGGTATTTTTGTAGGTGCTACAAGTCTGGAGCTACAACAACAATCATCACAGCTTTTACACGTTTCATTTACGCATCCTAGCAGTCGCACGTTTTGACTGATAGCTTTATCTGTAAATCCTGTAAATCCTGTAAATCCTGTAAATCTGTAAATCCTTTTACCTGTGTGATACAGATGATATCCAAGGTGAGCAGCATAATCTCTTTCAATTGCGTCAATCCCCACGTAATTTCTCTCTGCAGAAATTATGCTTCTTTGTTTCCCCGAGTACGAGCTCATGATGTGTCAAATTTTAAGCCAGAACAGTTTATCTTTCTTTTTCCATGAACTAATTGCATGTTACCAGCAGGCTGGCTGGCAGTCGCACTTCTTGACTGAAGGCCTTTTCATAAACCTTTCCTATTTATCCTTGCCGAAAGAGGAGGCATTATTTCGCATTTACTTCTTTACTTCCTACTTGAGAGTCTATAATGTTACAGAAGTTACAGATAAAGCCATCGGTCAAAAAGTCTATTGCTAGCAGTCACACTTCTTGACTGAAGGCCATTTGTTAACCTTGTATATCAAAAAGTTTATTTTATACATTATTTGGTTTATCAGTACTGCTTTGTCACAAACAACGTTGTGCCTTTTTCCCTTTCTAAGTTTTTTTTTGCAGGTGCTACAAGTCTGTGGTGCTAAAACTACAGTCCTCTGCAGCCTGCTGCAGAAGTACTCACGTTCTTGGAGGCGAGTGCATCCGAATGTCAGTTGGCAACTCTTGCCACAGCTTGCGCTATAGGAACCATCCTTTCTACACCTGGTCTGTAGTCAGCGTTTAGGCTTAGTTCTCCCCTCTTCCGCTCGACTTTCGCTTCTTTCTGGCTTTGTTGGCAGGTATGGGTGTCAACGGCCCAGTCTGCTGAGTTTCTTGTTAGCCAGGTCAGTGTTTCAGTTTTTTAAGCAATTCCTCTGCTCAGATTTTTAAGCATTGTTATACTGCCTGGATGGTTGACCTTGTGTAAATTCCCTTCGTTCATCAGCTTAGTTGCAAATGTCTTCTGGCCTGTTGCAGAGGACGTTGCGCAGCACTGCAATTCCTCCTAGCTTTAGCTGTAATGCAGAGGCATGAGCTCTGCCTGCTGCAGGGTAATGTGCAGATGATGGAAGCGCTCCGTGCCTTGTGTGCCAGAGGCTGCCCAGATGCTCGAGAGTGTTCTCCCTATGCTTTAACCTTTGCCCCTGCTTATGCCTTCTTCCCAAGGTCCTGCAGCCGCAATTTTCACTCCTTTCCCTTCCTTGCCTCTTCATGCTGCTACAAATGATGCCATGGCTTTCGTTTTGCCCTCACGGCGCAGACCTCGGGCCGCGGCTGACCACTCTGCAACTGGTGGTTGTCCTGGATGGTTGGCCTTGTGTAGATTCCTTTCCTACATTTGGTGGAGCCGAGCCGGAATAGAACTAACTTGTCCACACCTCACAACTCAACAGTGATTACATAGCTACGCAGCCTATGCGGTTACACTTTTCGACTGACGGCTTAATCTATAACATGTAGCTGGCAGCTTCACCACAAAGGAATAGTTTTAACTATAAAAGCAAATGCATGAAAAATGGTGTGCCTTTTAAGCATATTAGCTGCATGCTATTAAATACAGATCTCCTGCACATATCTGTGTAGATCAAGCCATCCTGCTTTGGCCGAAAAAACTATCTAAAAGACCTTCAAATTCCTGCGACAGCGATTTCAAGTCGTGGTGTAGCTACAGCCGTCGCAACGGATCTAAGCACCTCTTATTTGTATTGGTCGTTGGTAACTGGGATATTGACTTTGGCGCTTGAAGGGCTTGTCATCACGATGCTGCGAAATGTAGGTGCAAGAAAATAGTTGAGATGGTGTTGGCAAGGTAGAGAGGACGACCTAGTGCAGCAGGAAGGATATAGCTGTGTAACCCTTACCTTACCCTAGTGCAGCAGGAAGAGGCAAAGTCGAATAACCTCAATAACTAGAACTGGGAAAGTTGGCTGGGAATAGAAGGATCAATTGAATAAAATGCTTTAAATCGATTCAGCTTAAAAACATATGGGAAGGCAAAGTTGCTGACAAGCATTAGCAAATCTCCACACCGCACACAGAAGATATGTTCTAACCATCCAGGTAACTTGGACCACCGGCAACTATTTGACAAAGAAGACAGTGAAGAAACCTTAGACAAGCTTTGCATTACACGATGACAGCAGCCAAGGGTGGGTTGCATGCTACATATGATCCTCTTGATCCTCATCAACTGGCCCCTGCTAAAAGTCTGGCAGCGGAGGCTTGTTGCCCTTTTTCTCCCACCTTTTCTGGTTATCACAACCAGCGTAGCCTTGCCTGTGCTATCCTGTGCGATGCATTCCCTTGCAGGAACAAAGGGAGAGTTGATCAAATTCCATTGCACATAATCAACCACTCACACCAGGAAGGATACCCTGACAGGATGCTTACCCTTTACCCCTCATTACCTGCAACTTCTACTTTGGTCTTTGCAGGCACCTTACCTCTAGTCCCAGAAAAGGTACACCCGTGAAGCTTGCTCCATCATCGATTGGTAATTTAGCCCCCAGGTCCACATCATCGTCAGCCAGGGGCTCGTAGTTGGTGCGTGGAGACCAGAACCAAAAACGCCACGACCCAAATTCTTCGTCATTTAAGTGTAGTTTGGCCTGCAGCAGGAGCATTGTACAGGTTGACAGGCAATCAGCAAAAGCTCATGGGAAAGCATCATAAGGGATTGAGCACAGGCAGTACAATTTCTAGTATAGGGCTGGGACGACTTTTGAGGAAAGCATGGGAAAAAACGGCGTGTTGCAACAGGAAGACGTGACCAATGGTTATGCTTGCTTACAACACAAATTTTTCTCACCTTCACACGTTGCTTCAAAGATCCGAGGGTCTCGCCCAGCCCAACTTTCAGGAGGAACGGGTCACCAAAAAAATTTACCACCTGCATGCACAAGCAGTACATTATGATTTGGTCTGACTGCACCTCTCAGCAAGATTAGAGCATGGCTTATCCTGGAATTCATCCATTTAACCCACCAAGTGGCCACCCTGCTCGCCCTCCTCCTGCTGTTGCTGGTCCACCTGGCCAGCAGGTTGCATGTGTGTAGCACCGTCTGCGCTTTTGCGCACAACCTTCTGCAGAACATTTGGACAAGGCATAAAAATAAAGTTTGCAGTCATCTGCAGTAAGATCACAGGTGTACTTTAAGCAACAGTACATACCATACAGGACGATAAACCACGGTGGTTTATCGTCTCTTGCCTTCTCGCATTGTGCGGTCCAGAACAATTGCAGTGCGCGGTGGATATAAGTGCAGTACGGTAAGCACACGCCTTTTTTTCCTTGACAGAGACTACATTTGCAGGCACAATTTCCCCCACAGATCATACAGCCGAACATATTTCCAAACACCAAGACCATCTCCTGCGCACCCTGCTGATGTGGTAGCAATGCAACAAGCGCTCCCCCTCTTGTAGCTGAAGCTCCTCCTCTGGCACAAACTCAGCTCGCAATCGCCAGTAGGCATCGTCCAGGTTTGCAATGGGCTCTGTGGGCTCCATGATCTGCAGCAAAACAGACATGTGTCTGCAGCTCAGAGGCAACTCTTGCCTGGCAAAGGAACACACTATCAGGTGTTCAACGATTCATAATCTGACAAAACTTACAAGGCAAAAAACATGTCGATCCGAGCGACCTTGAAGTTAATTGCTCACACACACGCGTAAACGCACACAATCACGTATTCACATACACATACTTACTTTGTACAATCTGCTGCTATGCACTTCCATCAAACGAAGAACACGCTGCTTGGCTGCAGGCCCCAGCTGCTGCGCGAGCTCTTGCAGCACGTCATCCACTTTGCCCTCACGTGGCACTCGTACGGTGTGCTCACTGCCCTGCTCGGTGCTCTCCTTGTGGAAAAAGACCTAAACACAAACATGCAGCGGATTCAATCAGCTGTGGTGTGGTGTTCGAACTTCTACCAAGCTGGACATGGCAAGAACACGTTGCCCTATGTTGTCAAGGATGCAAGTGAGCTGCCTTCTTACCTTCAGGGTTTTTAAGCGCTCAAGCTGCTCAAGGGGCATGTCCAGGACTTCGTAGTACAGGATGTCAGTAGCTGCAGCGCCCCCTTGGACGTACAAGAAGGTTGTGAGGAAAGAAAGGTCACCGTCATATTTCGTGGTATGCAGGTTTTATGTGTGGTTAAGCAGGCAGTGAGTGCATTGCAAGGTGTCGGAAGGGGAGAGGTGACGCAGAGTAGGAGCAGGCAGAGATGTTGTCGTGCTACAATAGCAACAGAAAACCCAGAAAGAGCCATTGCAGGGCCAAGCTGGCGACTTCTGTCTCCACTGACAACTGTCCTCCATCCCTGTTTACCCTGCAAACTCAACCTTTTGCAGCCTTGAGCACCGGTAATCTGCATGGCACTGTTCAATGCTCATGAGCTCTGCTGTACCTGGCAAGGGCTGTCTCTGCGACTGGAAGCTTGGCGGCATGAGCATCCCTTGGAGGCAGGATTTCTCCCTGAATTTCAGGGGTAGACGCTGCACACAGGAGAAGAAAACGCGTTACATTCGTGTCTGTTGTGAAGGGGTTGGAATATGGAACAGCAGGACAGCGCCTTTCTATTATTGTCGAATTGACACAAATATCTGTAAGAAAAAGACGGGCATTGCGTGGAGCAAGAGACTTTTATTCCACCCACCTGCGGGCCTTGCACGTTCATGTTGTAGACGGTGAAACAAAGCTTCGCTGCCTCATCTTCTGGAGGCTCTAAGCGAAGGTGCTGTGCAACTGCAACCGCAACCTGCATCAACCACAACAGATGCACCATATGTTTGTTATGGCAAGAAAACAGGCTTGACCCACCTTGTTGCTAGGGATTGTTTGCGATATTTGGCAGAGATTGCTGCACCGGCCAGTAACCAATATACATGCATGTATGAGCAGCACTTGAGTTTGCTTGCTTAACCGGCCAGCCAAAGCAAGCTCACACCAACCTCATCATAGGAGAGATTTTGCCAGAGCTCAAGTGTAAAGCCCTCCTCCTGAGGGTCTGACATTTGACGGAAGTTGACTAGGCGCCTGAGAGCAACAGATTTAAGGTTAGCCCAAGGAAAATCTCTGACAGAGAAGCAGGTGTGGGTCTTGCATGTGTATGAAAGTCATCTGACTTTGCCAGTGGTCGTTCGCTAAACTGTTGTGTGATAGAGTGCACGTGATGCATGTATGCTCGTTTGTGCTCAAGTGTCTGTGTGCAGGAGAAATCAGCGCCCCTTTCCCACCACTACACTTTCAACACACCTGTTTTTGATGTAGGCCAGAAACGACGCCACGTTTGGGTGCTGCAATTGAGAGGCTTCTTGCTCACTGACGACACGCTGCGCAATGAAGATGTCACCGTTCAGTGACACATCATTGCCCAGCTTGCCGATTAACTCCCTGCAACCACATGAGGAAGAAACCAGTACTTTGGACGGGAGGAATAGCAGCAGAGGGGCTGCGTGAGGCCCAGGATGGCGGTATGTATTGAAAGTCTTCCCAGAATAACAGGGCCCCCTGGTGCAGTTTTCAAATTCGGCAGTGCTGTGTAGCAGGTACTCAGGCAGTCGAGCTTAAAAGCAACTGGGTAAGAGCACAGGTCTGATGATGATGCACTGCAGTGCAAACCCCACTCCTTGCTGCCACAATGAATCTATCAGTTTACTTAGTGCACCATTGACTGAAGTTTGGAGTTTTGGAGTTTTTACAACAAAGGAAAGTATCATCGCAGAAGGAATGGAGTGAAAAGATCACATGGTAGGGAAATTGAGCGAATTCCATGCCGTTTACAACAGCAGGCAGATCCACTCACATAGGGTTGAGGAGGTCAGCTACCATCGTTGGCTCACGCTTGATCTCTTCCCACAACTGTAAGGGTCCCTTCGCTGGCAGCCCTGTGTCGCTCTCCCTGCTCTTTTTCCCAAGGAAATCCAGGATTGACTGCAAATTATGGCATGCTCACATCAGTAAGTTACTCAAATACTGTAAAGAAAAAGTGCTTGTGCAATTTGTGATAAAGCTGACTTGACTGAGCACGAAGATCAGAGCACCGCCACATCATGACAAGACACAAGTAGCAATCAGGTAGCATAAGGTACTGCAAAGAGGACGAGTGGTAACAAGCAGAATGAGGTGTGCTTTCAGTAGACTCTTGCGTTAGAGAGGGAGCAGGGTACTCCTCCTCAAACAAGGAGGCTCTGACCTACACACGCTTTAGCGTGCCCACCTGGATCGGCGTATCCGATGGGAAAAACATCCTGCCCAGGTACTTCAGCTTCTCAGTCTCTGGAATGTAGGACTTGATGAAGACCAGCACCTCCTTTCCTCGTCTCTGGAAGTTGAAGTAGCAGCAAGCAAGGTGTTGAGATTATCAAGCAAGAGAAAGGGAGCAGGTACAAAGGAAATACTGCTTAAAAACCCATCAGTAAGTGGTTGCCTGACATCTCTTTCTAGAGAGATTTCTTGGTATGGACTCTCTATTAACTTTGTCAACTGCAAATAAAGCTTTGCCACGCACGCACCTGGTACAGCGACTTAGCAGGGTCCAGCTTGCCAAAACCTCCGGGCATTTCCAGGTACAAGCGGATGTCCATCATTGCGTGCTTTGCACTGGAGGGGCCCTGCAGCCGAGCGCAAAAACCGTATCAAGGTGGCATAACGAGCAGGCCGGTGGCCTGGGCCTCAGTAGACTACACTGAGCCGATAAGAAGCGCATCGTATTTCTTTGCAATCAGCCAAATCACAGATGCCAATCAAATGAAGGTCTTGGCATCAGAGAGATGGGAGCCATGAAGTCAGGGAGAGACTCCACTCATCTTCTCACATCAAACTTGAGGTCTGCTACTTTTGCAATCTTACATGACTAGAATTGGCCAGAACCATGTAAGTAAATATACGCCGTATATGTACGTACCGTATATATACGGAAGTATACATAATTTTTCTCCGTATCCATATTTGTATGACCGTATGTGAATTTTAGCCGGCGTATATATACGCCGTATTATACATATACCGTAGGGACATGTACTCGTTCCGCACCCCTAAAAAAAAGAGTTATTTTTACCCTGTCCGCACCAATCCGCACCCCTCTCAATATATAATTTAGTGCTTGCCGCACCAATCCCAATCCGCAGGGGCAAAATGCCCTCAGAACCGCACCAAGGGGTGCTTTCCATAACACATGTTAATGTGAGTTTTTGTTAAAGTGCACTGAGAAATATCAAACTGAGTCTGGTTCTGCTGAACTGCTGAACTCTGTCATCCATTGTACATTGTTTTTCTCTCTTCTTTCTTGTCTTAACTCAAGTATCACCACCATCTGCTTCCCCATCCCTCTCCTCATAGCCCCCCTCCTCACTCCTCTCTGAGCAACACCTGTGCAGCCAGCCGGCACCAAGATGATGTGCACAAATGGGAACCGCTTCTTCAGCCAGTCTCGGAACTCAGCAGCGATGTGCACCTTGCAGGCCCACAGGGGCTCTCGGGGGCTCTTTCCCACTCATGACCCGTCAAAAACTCAAAAGTAATTATTTAAATTCAATCCGCAATAATCCGCACCCCCTCGACTATTTATATATTTCAGGGGGTATGAGCTCGCCGCACCCCCCAAAAACAATATTTTTGCGGCGTGATATATTGTTCGTACGGTATAAGGTTTTTTCATATAATTGCGTATATATACGATCTAGATGAGTGGTCAAAAGCGACCTTCCACTGGCCTTTGAGACCACAAAAATCTTTAGCCTCAGTATCAGGGCAATTTTAACAATCGTTTTTGCGCCATTTAGCAGCTTTGTCCCGCGTCGAAGGGAATCCCTCACATGGTTTAACAGCAGCCAGTGGTTCGACAGCAAGGGATTCACAAGCAGCAGCACCAGGAGCACCAGAATTTGAGTATGAGCAGGGCATGCAAGCCAACCCAACTGAAAGCTTCCAGGGCGGAGATGATGCAGGAACAGAGACGGTACACGCACTCTTCACTTACGCATATGTGCATGCACGCAAACCTGTGTGCACAGATGCACACGCAAACACACAAGTACGTGCGCAAAGGTACATGCACGCGCACACATTTACGCACATACGTGCATGCACACGCACACATACACGCATGCATGTATGAACCTCAGCACGCATGCAAATGCATACGCACATGCATGTACGAACCTCAGCACGCATGCATACAACCATAAGCAAGCCTGCGCACACGCATGTTTGCAAAGCATGCACACGCATATGTAATGTATGCGCATGCACACGTGTGCATGCATACGCGCAAATGCACACGCACATGCACGCACTACACACATGCATGCATAAAACACATAAGCATGCACACACACACCTGCATTCACACACACACGTACACGCGAGCATGCATAAATTCCAGCACGCGTGCAAATACACACGCACGCACTACATGCATGCATGTACCTTTTTTTGCGAGCACGCACGCACGCACACCCACACACCCACACCCACACCCACCCACACCTACACACACGTGCATACACAAACGGGGTAATTTGATGGGGTGAGGGAAGAAGAGGGTGACAGTGACTCGTGACAGTGATCGTGTGTGCCTGTGTGTATTGGCCTCTTTAGGCAAGCACAGCTCCCCAACCTTTTATTTTTAGTTGTATAAATGGGTGACACGATCAGAGCTCTCCAAGAGCTACACAAATGACCCTTCTAAAAATAATTTTGAAAAGGTCGCTTTTCCCCATATACGGTTTATACGGTTTATACGACGTATATATAATTATACAAAAATCCCATGAACGGTCCTGGCCAACCCTATACATGACGTCACTTGCGTGCCAGGCCCTTGCCCAAAGTAGCCACTATCTATTGCCAAAGGTGTACAGGACTGTCACACAGAGGGCGGCTGCAGTGAGAAAATCAGGAATGAAATTTCTTTGCCTGTGGCGCCTGCACCTGCTCTCGAAGGTCCCGCAAGTCCAAGAGCTGCGCCTGCTCTTCTTCCGGCTCCAGTGGACGGCAGGCGCGCATTGTGCTGTTGGGTCGTTGTGCCCAAGTCCAGTAGCGCTGCTGGTCAGGGTGGACACCAAACCGCTCTGCCATCTGCAGATTACCGACGGCACAAGATGATGAGGTGTCAGGCTGAAATATATGGCGTTTCTGAGTGAATGCAGCGCTTGAGTGTAAAGCGGCCACACAACGGAGCCCTGACGGACATACTTCAACTGGTTTAGACCCATTTCCCCAAAAACAAGTGAGGCATCATGTAAGAAAACATATTCATTCCCAATGAAAGAAGTGACTGAACACAAGGAAGGGCATCAACAGAGCTGATTTAATGGTTGCCGTTGCACTGTACAGACTGTGCATCTTCCAAATATCATGACACAACAGGAGCACGTGACGCTAACAAACCACAATATTACACGTCACCTTGAGTTTGACCTCTGTGAAACGCGTGTGCTTGCGCAGCCTGAAATGGCTAGCCTCGGGAAGGAGGTCATGGTCCACAAGATCAAAGGCCTTGATGCCTGAGTCCACCTGGTGCCGGATGTCCTCGTCGGTGGCCACCTGATGGGGTTCAGCACAAAATGTGTTCAGTATCAGGTGACACGCTTCCAGTGCTGACACGAGCAAATCCATCCACTTCTTTTATGTTGCGACCGTTTTGAGACAACTTGCAATACACCATCAAAAGGAGTGTGAATCATGAAAAGGGTGCCTTGGAACCGGCACTCTATCCCTTCTCTGGGGAAATGCAAGAGAGGAAGCTAGCAAAAAAAGAGCGGTTCAAGCCAACAGGCTCATTCTAAACTTGCTCCACCCATCAAGAAACAGAGCAAACTGACATGAGACGTCAGTAACTGCACTTGAGTAGCAACCTTTTAAGCTTGATGTGTGTTTAACACAAGAATAGATGGTAATTAAGCATGGGTAACGAGGGTGTATGATTTTGCCAGCGAGGCTCGACGAGCCTTGTCGAGGGCAATATAGACCCTAGTTGGTGCATTACGGTTAGAAATCCACTGTCTAAAACTTGAGCGGATAGAGCCTAAGTATTTTTGGAGTTCTTTAATATCGTAGGGCTACTAGAGTATTGCGACTCCTATTTATTGCGAGGTGCCCAAATAATTTGCATGATTAATTTCCGAATATTTGGGCATCGAGGCCAGCCAAATTAATTCACAATTGACGATTGTTTGCGGGCTTTTGAGTACGGGCTCTCTGTTGTAACCTTCATCTGTGGGGGGATTTGCAATTCCTTGGATCACCTCATTTGAGACGGCATGAAGCCTCAAGTAAAAAGCAAAAAGTGTTTTGGCAGGGATTCGAACCCAGGACCTGCAGGCTGCAGCCAGAAATCGGCAATCTAAAGTCAAAGTATTGCGAGTCCCAAATTTTTTACATTTTTTTGTATACTGAACATTGCGAGGTACCCAAATAATTACTATTTAATCGCTATACCACCAGTAGCCCTCCGGTTATTAATAAATAACTAGTTTTTGATGAGACCGGACTGAAAAGAAATGTAGGAAATGTTTGGAAAATGTCTCATGGTGCGTTGCCTGGAAGGCATGCGCACTGCAGACTGGCCGGAAATGACTCGATATATTATTCAGAACATAATATTGATAATAATATGAAAAAATGCCCTTTTTTGGGCATCGAGAAATGAAAGTTTGATGCTTCCATGAACAAGATTACGATGTTCCATTTTCCGCGTTTGCACAACACAGAAATATACAAAAAAATGCGGTCGATTTTTTCCGATTTTTAGGAGTTTTCATGGAATTTCCCCTAATTCCCCCCCCAAAAAGGACATCCTAGTTGTCATCTATCTAGGCTTTGACAGTAGTGACGTCGAGGCTCGACGAGGCTCGACTAGAGGCTGGCACACTTATAATGGTAATCAGGTCTGTGCAATGACACCGTCATCGTGATTTTGCACCGTAAATAAGGTACGGTTGACAGTCCGTACCGTCAGAATGTCAAAATGAAGGGGTCTCAGAAATGACGGTGTTGGCCGTCCAGACGGTCGAGAGAACGGTCGAGAGAACCGTTCACCGCAATTACTGTAAACCCACCATCAAGTGCTTTTTTGCTGTGAAAAGTTGAGATTAGGGTTCAAATCCTGGTCAGACAAACCCTTCTTGTTCCTTTCATTATTACACCAATCGTTTGTTTTTGTAAATAACACACATGCAACAATAAGAAGTGAGAAGAAATTAGCAGAAATTTCCATTTTGAGGTCAATTTTATGGCCTTTTTGCGATTTTCGGACCGTACCGTCAACCGTACCGTTATGCACCGTCGTGACGGTCCCCAAATTCCAAAATGACGGTCTGACACCGTCATTTACGGCGTCAACCGTCAAACTGTATTATGACGGACCGTACTGTCCACCGTCATTGCACGGCCCTGATGGTAATACTACGCAGAACTGGCATAGATGGTAATACTATGCAGAACTGGCAGGCAAACATTCCAAAGCATTCCCTCAGAGGGCTTGAGCAACGCGGGGACGGGCTACACCTTATTGGGCCAGATTGGAAAGAGGAACGCTGGCAGTCTGTTCTGACATAAGCAAGGGGACCTGCCTAAAACCTGTTTTGCTGCCCTCACCTTGATTGTGACGTACTGGTGAGCTTCCATCTTCTCCTTATGCTTCTTCTCCTTTTCTGCCAGCTCTTGCTGCAGAAGGCAAGTTGTACACAGGGACACATGTAGGTGCAGCAGCAGAGGGGCTGAGTAGCCGAGTCTCATTTTCAAGGTTGTAGAAATCCTTCAAAGCAGGTTTTAGCGGGCAGGCATATTTGAACTAGATTGTATGCATGCACACCTCCAAGCGTCGGAGCAGGTGTACATTTAGGTCCTCTTTGGTCACAGGGCAGAACACGTGGTCCCAATCACTGATGCGCACGTAGACAAGCATGTAGGCGTTGCTGGGAGCGGCACGTCGCATGTGCGGTTGCTGGTAGCCTGGGGTCGGTACATCATCCTCCCCTCCTGTAAAAAGGAGCGTGCAAGTTGTGCTGTGCTGTGCTTTGTGTGTACGTGGGTACGTGGGTGCGAGGAGAGGAGCAAGGCACTAGCACAAGCAGCCCTGATGACAGTTGCAACAGCAGGCGCTAGCAAACACCCACTCCTGCACTTGTTTCGACTTCATTTAGTCTGGCATACAAGTATCAGAGGAAAAAAGGAGCTAACAGGCTACCTGCAAGCTCCAGCAGCTTTCTCAGCCTACCATATTGCCCTTCCGTCGCTGCCTTGACATCCTCAACGGTCACACGCTCATCGTCAAACTTGCACCACGTTTTGCCATCAGGCCGCATGTATGCATAGTAATGCCCACCCCCAGAGTTGCCTTGATGCACCTGCATGTGCTCAAGTAAAACAATTGCTGTCAAACAATTGTCTGTTCAAGCTAAGACAAAGTGCACACGTATCAAATGCCTGAAGTGCTACAAGCGTGCAATGAAGATGGAAACCTTCTATTTTGCAATTCTCAAGTCCTTCATGTTTGCTGGCTGCAAGTATCCGGAGAAAATGTGTGCTCGAGCAATGCGTGCAGAGGACCGTGTGATCATTTGCTCTTTCCACATATCTATGTCTTGACAACCATTATACCGCAGTAAATCTGCACTTTTGAAAAACGCAACACTTCAGGAAGTCACGTACATATCCCAAAAAGGACACTTAGATTAAAACCTCATTTGACCTCCTCACAGAGGCAGTTTAACAAGGAGAGCAGTCTTGCGCGCTCCCTTAAATAAGGTATTGTACAAATCTACAAACTCCAAGGACCACAGCACACGCACCAGGACAGCAAACAGCTTGTACATGTTGCGCACAGAGCGGTCGGCCTTGGGGCTCAGCAAGCGGCCATCCTCGATGTCAAGGTCCAGCTCTTCGTAGAACTCGTAGCGGTCATTCACCTAAAAGCATTTTCGACAACGAAGCAGGCTGGAGTGAGTCTCTCGCAACATGTAAAGCCACATACAAAACAGTCTTGAATTTATGAAATGTAGCAGCTGGGAGCTTCCAGCCTTTGTGTGCATGCACTGTGGCATGGCTTTAACTGCCAGGATTTTAAAGTGCAGTGAAAGAGGGTATATGAGTGACCAAACCTAGAACCCTGACTTGGGAAAGCTTATAGAAAGCAAACAATCTCAGGGCAAGAAAGTGCCCATAATGTACGGTGTTCGTCAGGCATCATTGCAGCTGTTGAAAGCAAAGGGGAATGTTACCTTGGTGCTAACATCTCGCTGGAAGTCGTACTCAAAGCGCTTCAGGTGGAGCTGCAGCACAGGGGGGAAGCTGTCAAACAGGACTCCCTTCTTGGCATCCTACATTGGCGAGGAACACAGGTGGTGAGGAACACAGGAGGTGAGAAACACAGGTGGTGTGAGGAACACAGGTGGTGTGAGGAACACAGGTGGTGAGGAACACAGGTGGTGAGGCGTGCGTCAGTGAACAACCTGGGTTTATTGTTCTGGTTCAAGGACGCGGGCTCTTGCGTAGCATCCAACTTTTAAAAGCCGCACGCCTCTGTAGAAAACCAGCTTATCCCCTTGGATTTGCACAGACCCCTAAGTTCTGCCCACCCACCTGCAGACCATGGCCTTCTGCGTTGTATTGGTTGGCTCCATCCATCATCTCTTCCTCCGTGTACTTGATGAAGCTGTCATAAACATTGTTGCAGCCCCGCACATTGAGCTGCAAAACGAGGACAGTGGGAGCAGTACAGTGGAACATGCATGAACTTAATGAAATGCTAAGAGGAACACAGATGCAAAACAAGAACAATGTAGCCCAGAGGTTCGAACAGGGAAGGAAGAAGCTGCATTCTGCACAAATAAAAAGAGTCTGGTCACACCTGCAGGTCCATGAACGACTCCTTGCGCTCTGATGTGTAATCCACGTTTAGGCATTTGAGATAGTTCAATATCTGGCCCTCAAACAGCTCTTGGTTGGTGCGCTCCACCTTGGTACCCTGCACCAAAAACACAATGGAGTTGACGACACTGTCATGCAGCTCCAAGCATTCCTTGTATCATTACAGACTTCAGCACATAGCATGTCTGAGCTGAGGGCAAAACCGACCTTCATCTTGTCCTCCAGCTTTTCACACAGCACGCGATTTAGCTCGTGTGCATCATGCTGCATGAAGGCATCGTACGTGCCCCAGCCAAAAGATGATGTCAGGTCTTTGGTGGAAACGCTGATCTTGCTGAATTGGAGCTGCGGGGAGGGAAAGCATTGACAAGGCACATATTTTTAATGTGTGGCAACGAGCCAGAAAGAAAAAGAAACAGGTCTACATTGAAAGGACGCACCTTGAAAAACAAGCTCTGGAGAGCGAGGGGCATGTTCTTGCGAGGCTCATCAGAATCCACTGTGGGCATGTGAAACACAGCCTGCGTAGAGAAGAGTGAAATGCAAAGAAGAATAACTGTCATTCTGTTCTCACATGCAATTTAGAGCATTAGAGCATGCACGCACAGTTAATATGCTCGACACATGCACAAACACATACACGCGCGCGCACATACACTCACACACATGCGCACACACGCATGCAACGCACGCGCACTGAACGTACATGCACGCGCACACGTATGAAAGCACAAACATACGCACGCACGCGCACACACGCACGCTTACATGTGCACATATATACACACACACACACACACACACACGCACGCATGCACGCACGCACGCACACACACACACACACACATTCACACACACACACACACACACACACACACACACACACACACACCTTGCGAAAGTAGGGCAGCATGAACAGGTATTGCATCAGGGAGTTCATGTAGCAGGTAGCACCCTGGTTTTTGAGGCCCACGAAGCCCGTTTCCTTGCGTGCGTCGTACGAGACGCGCAAGTCCGGATGCACTTTGAGCTCGACGCGTAGCTCTATCGACCCGTCGGGGCCAATAAAGGGGCTGTTCATCAGCTCGGCAGAACTGATGAAGCTGTTGAAGCCCCAGTCGGTTTCTTTTGCCGTAAACTTGTGGGTGGTATCTGTATTGTGTTCACGCGTGCCAGGTGGTTGTGGTAAGTGGGCATTAAGCTGCATGAGACCAAGCCCTCCATACACACAAAGAGAGCAAACACACAGAGAGAGACCTACCTTTGGCAAAAGACTTGCTGGGATCCTCATGGTTCAAGAGGGTGAGCTTAAACTCAGCAGACGGGGTCATCCACTGAGGGGTGTATGGAGCCTCAGGGGAGTCCAGAAACACAGAGAAGAAGTTGTCCTTCCTGGGAAACACCAGCAGACGCCTGGGGGACAGAATCAAGCAGATAGAGAGAGCCAGTGATTGGTGGAAAGAGGGGAGGAGCGAGAGGCAGACATGAGAAAAAAACACGCGCACAAACACACGCGCGCTGGGTGTTCAAGCCACACACGCCCTGGCTTGAAACTCACCATATGTACGTCCCAATCTCGAACTTTTCAGAGTACAGCTTGTCCACAGAACAGTTCACAAAGTTTGGAATGCGCCACTGTGTGCACAAGGAAGGAGAGAGCAGAATGCAGTGCGTTTAGTGACATTCCTTACTCTTTGCCAACACAAGCACACATGTTGCCACACCCCTCCAAGGACACACAAACACACTCACACGCATGTGCACCACTCACTTTGTATTCCCCCTTGAGCTCATTGTCCTGCACGTTCATCAACCCCGTCTGTTCGTTACCGTTCAGCTCCTGGATTTGGATGTCAGCTGCAACAAAGAGAGGGCAAGCATTAGCGTTCTGTGTGCTTCCCTATCATGGAGAGGGGGCGAGTCCACTCACTATCCATGGGCTCAGGTTGCACGATCTCAATGTCAGGTTCCTCTTCCATCACTTTTATATTAAATGTTCGTTTGAGGCAAATTGCCCCTTTAGATCTGAAGTGCTGTTTTACGCGACACTGACCTGCACAAATTCAAATTCAACCGCATTTCGAGGGAGACTGCAGGCCGCAGCCGTCTTACTCTTAAGAAATTTCAAGTATTAACGATTCGTTAGCGCCTTACATTGATTGCTCAGTTGTTCATTCTGCTGTATGATCATAAGGCCTGCATCCCTGCGTGCTGGAAGCAAGCGAAGCTTAGCCCTCTGTATAAGAAAGGCCCCCTTCTGGACCCCAACAATTACTGCATGTTGGCTGTCAGTGGCACTATGTACCGTATGTATGCCAATGTTATTCGCTCGTTGCTTACTGAGTGGTGTGTGGCAACTGGTCAGATCCCGGACACCCAATATGGTTTTTACCCAGGTCGTAA
>Ga0307968_1000560_pt1 | contig 27056 bp, 30 predicted proteins | sample OrgLakmetagen650_FD_201834 | JGI IMG/M metagenome (GOLD analysis project Ga0307968, IMG submission 201834) | Saline water microbial communities from Organic Lake, Antarctica - #650 | ecosystem: Environmental > Aquatic > Non-marine Saline and Alkaline > Saline | place: Antarctica: Organic Lake...
AGCGGCATGGTTCGAGGGGTCGACATCTCACATACATACACACACACACACACACACACACACACACATGCATGCACACGCACGCACGCACGCACGCACGCACTCACTCACTCACTCACTCACTCACTCACTCACTCACTCACTCACTCACTCACTTACATACATACATACATACATACGCACAGGGCGACCTTGCGCACCAAGTAAATGAGCTTACTGCAGCATCGAGCAGCAGGAGGCCTTGTGATGCAGTAAGTTGCTTGATGTGTATGTAGATGTGCAGTAAGCTGTGCAGTAAGCAGAGATCCAGATCCAGATCGAGATCCAGAGATCCAGATCCAGATCGATCCTGATCCAGATCGAGATTCAGAGATCCAGATCCAAATCCTGCTGTGCAGTAAGCAGAGATCCAAAGTACAAAAGTGCCCGTCTAAGTGGGGTCGCTAGTCACTAGAACCCAACAGGAGGAAGAAGAGGCCCCTGGGTGTGACTAAAGTGACAGAGAGGGGTGTAATGAGAGGGTATTGGCATGACAGGTCTGAAGGTCTCTAGTGAGCAAGTAAGCTTCCATCTTATTAAGCACCCCCTTCAGATTGCGGCACACTTTGAGTAAATTCTCTTTTTATCGCTATCGATTGTGGCACACCTTAGTAGGTTTCATCTCATCATCATCTAGTCGCTCGCCCCACTCCTTCAGCGCCCCACTCCAGCGTTGACATTTTGTCGCTTGTGCCTGGATGATGCAAGCAATGCAAATAAAGTGCACCGCCTCACAGTATAGATAACGTCTCTTAGCTGCTTACCTTCCCCCAAAGGTCTCGGTGAATCGGTTGACATGGCTGCACCTGTCGCACAAGCAGGGATGAATCTTCAGCCAAGTTGTACCTATCAATTGCTGGCCTGCCACAAATTTACCCGCAAAATCAGATCAAAAAAACCTGCTCTTGCCTAAAGTGTATGCTTCTCTCTACCTTGCTTCCTCATTTGTTTGTGACCACATCCAGGAGGGTGTAGGAAGCATATGTTTTGGATGTCACGTGTCAAATCGATTAAAAATTATATATACGGAATTTTGGCGTCGAGAGCTATCGATTGGTATATATATGGGTCCAATTGGAGGGGGGGGGGTCTGGGGGGTTCCGAAGTTTTTGGGACCCCCCTTCCAATATTTTACTGGGCCACTCCTACGAAATTTTAAACATATCATCGCAATCCTCAGTTCAATCCCAGTCGATTGGCACCCCTTTTGAGCAAATTGGGTTAAAGGGGGGGGGGTCTGTGGACATGTCCAAAAGTCAGAGGCACACGCGCTCGGGTGCAGGCAGCGGGGTGAGTCACGCCAATGAAGCAGCAAATAACCCCAAATTTAAAGGATTGTGCCAGCATGAGATAGTGAGTGGAATTCTGAAGAAATAGAAGCAATGTGGGACTGTGCAAGCCAGTTATGGGTGCCTGGTATATCTATATAGGTCACGTGTGCGTGAGCGTCCGTATTTCAGTTTTTGCCCCATAACTCTGCAACACTTCAGTTTAAGGTCTTGATGAGTATGCAGATGGATGCCTGTTTGAAAAAGGAGCAGATTGGTACCCTTTTTGTCCGAGTGGGGGCACTGGAAGGGGGGGTTGGGGGGGGGGGAGGGGGGCCTCAGGGGTGTCCACCCCAAAAAGTATACGTGTCGTCCCAAAAAAAAACCTTCTGCCACATCTATCAAATCCTGCAGCCAAGCTTGGATGCCGGAGTTGACTCAGGAAACGGCAGGGTGACGTACTCCGGACCAAAAATACAGAGTGTGCAGGTGAGGGGGGATTTATTGACTCAAGAAATAGAAACAAAGACGCACCCAGGACGTAGGCACAGAGTATTCAGGTGAGGTGGAATTCGTTTATATTTAGAAATGGAAACAAAGACGCACCTAGGATGTAGGGACGGAGTATTAAGGTGAGGGGGGATTTACTGACCCAGAAACAGCAGGGTGACGCACCCAAGACGCAGATTCATGATGCTCAGAAGAAGGGAGGCGTCTTGGCTAGATGTGTCAAGCAAACCACGTGTTGTTGGCTTGATGTTAGTTTGGTGCACTGATGTGTCTGCCTTGTGGCATCAAGGTTATGTGTTTTGGGGAAGGGCGAGTTAAGTGGCTGCCTCAGCCTGTATTGACAAGGCTGCATTGAAGTGAGCGAGAGACAAAGTTGTGAGTGAGCAAGTAACTGTGAGGCTTTAAGACATGAGCAGCTTGAAATCATGCTTTGAATGCAAATGTAGCATAGCTCAAATTTGCCACCAGTGTTGGAGCCTACCTTGGCTCAAACTTACGTCCCTGCATCCTTTTGATTGATATGAATCCCAAAATGTTATGTTATCATCTGCAGATTATAATGGCACAAGCTTTGTAAGATATAGCAACCAGAGTTATGTCTTACCAGCCCAACCCTCACAACTGTTGCATCATATCATTAAACACAGGACCAGGGCCTCTTGTTTCCTCCCTCTGGTTTAGCCATTGCTGCAGCAGCTGCCATTGATAGCAGAGGCCTTGCGATGTGGGAATACAAGGGAGCCTGCCCAACCGATACGCCCCTACACCAGCAACATCAGCACAACCAAGGAGACGGCACGTGCGTGCGTAGCCAGCAGCAGCAGCAGCAGCAGCAGCAGCATCAGCCGCCACAGGGCAGCAATGGAGAGGTATTGCAGGGCAGGGGCGAGGAGGCTTGCTGTCTACAGGAGTCGAGGACGGTCTCTACACGCAGCAGTAGTAGGCTGCAGGCAGCCCAGAGAGAGCGGCACCAGGTATGGATTTCTGTGTGCGTGTGGGTATATTGTATTGATATTTTGGTGCCAGCATGTTACTGCCAGCTTAAAAGGGTCGGTACCAGGTGCAGCTTGCTGTGTGTTTTTACAATTTTAGCATTGTATGATATGGTGCCAGCCGGACGCAAGATAGAACGGATCAGCGGCTTGCTGTGTGTTTTTACGATTTTAAACTGGGTGTACGATTTGGTGCCAGCCGGACGCAAGATAGAATGGATCAGCACCAGGTACAGCTTGCTGTGTGTTATTACGTTTTTTAGTTTAGGTCGTCCCCATGGCTGGTATACCCAAACCGTGCCAATCAGCTACTATCCACCCAATTCAAAGCCCCCTGCACCTCATCTTAATGCAAGGTCCTTGATGTTATACCTAAACCATTGACATTTGCTGGAGATTTGGCGTTCTGGAGGGCTGTGTGGGGCCCGGTGCATAATTTGCACCCACTTTGGCAGGGAAAAGGTACATTTCCAAACTTGCCCCGATCGACCTTTGCTTCAGAATATAAGCGTGATAAATGTCATATAACAATGCTGCAATGTCGAATATAGGACAGGGGTACTGGGAATGCCGACAAGTGGGAGGCACTCACGCAAGGGACACTGGGGAAAAAGACAGAAAATCTGCCTGCTGCGCGTTTCAGCCCGGTTTTTGTTACCAGAGCTGCAGACCAAAACAAATAATATTATAGTCAGTGGCCTGGATGGGTTTTGATGCAATTGTGGCTGTAGCTTTTTCGCGATTGTGGCTGTAGCTTACAATTGAGTGACTGGCCGAGAGAAGTGGCCTGCGCGGGTAAAAACTGCTTCCTTGGTGTTAGTTACACTGTTTGTGAAATATCCGCGCTATCCTGATGCTGTATTTTACAGGTGCTTAAGATGCTGTAGCTTTGGTGTAGGGGTCGGTTGGTGGTGCTGTATGCTGAGATGCTTTCAAATGCTGTGCACACTCCGATGTAAGGAGCATGACAGTGCCACCATTTTGTCACCCAAAAGGCCATGCTGTGTGTTGCTCTATCGGCGTCGGCTTAGGTCTCAGCAGGTGCAAGCTTCTAGTAGCAATATGGTGTTTGTTTGTAGCGTGCACACAGGTACACAGTGTGTGGAAGGTGTGCAATCTAAAAGTTGTACGTGTGTACGAGCAGCCATTCAAGTTGTGCAGGAAGATGGTTGGCCTCAAAAAAGGTACACAGTGTGTGGAAGGTGTGCAATTTAAAAGTTGTACGAGTTGTACGAGCAGCCATTCAAACTATGCAGGAAGATGGTTGGCCTAAAAGAGTACGTGCTGCACATCAGGGGTTTCTGTGCTTGCCCCATAGCACTCCGCTGTACCCACTCATAACCCCCTCGACACCCAACCAGAAAATGTGAGGATTGTAGGCTTGTGTGGGTTGAAGATAGTGATGTGAACACATGTAGAGGTCAATCAGCGACACACGGTATACCTTGCCAAGGTGCATGTGTGGTGTTTAAACATGGAATATGCTTAGGGCTGGCCAGAACCATTAATATATGGGGTGTGTGCGTATACGGTATTGTTGGCAGGGATTGCATCAAATGTACGACGTATATACTGTTCTGGCCAGCCCTATACGTGCTGTATGGTCTACACTGCACATGCACGTCTGTAGTGCACACTGCACATGTGGTGCGTGTGTATGGTGTACACTGCACATGCGCGTTTGTAGTGCACACTGCACATGTCAAGTATTGAAGCGCACGTGCACATGTCAAGTATCTGTAGGTGTGGCCCAATCCATATCCATGCACTGTACGTGATGAACTGCACTGGCAGGGAGTTAAATTTTCTCACACAAGCTAAGCCAGGAGTGGATATAGGCCGGAGCATTCAGACACACAGCCTGCTTGCTACTCCTAGCTGGGAGGTTTTTGCTGTGTCTATTCTGAGAACGTGTGCTGGAAGTAAGGAGGAGTGTGTGTGTGTGCGTGTGTGTGTGTGCGTGTGCGTGAGCTGGCTTAGGCAGGTGCAAGTACATAAAGGGAGAACGAGTTGTTGGAAGTTGTTATAAGTGCCCGAGCTGTGGTTGCACGTGAGTACACGTAATTCTGGTGCGATTGATTGTAGATGTAATGTTTGGCGCTCATGTATGCAGCTCATCTATGGTAACGGTCAACCCTGCCAAGTGTTTGGCCCGCCTGCAGGTGTCTTGGCTGAGCTCTCTCGTACTGGTGGTGTTGCGCTTTTCTGCGAGGCTGCTGTTATACTTAAACAAGGTGCATTTGCTGTGATGCTGCATTTAGGATCGGTCCTAGCTACTTTGCGTGCTGGGTTGCTGCACCACGTGATGACGTGCTTGATATGTTGGGTGGTGCTGGGAGTTCCTTCTTGCGTAGTTTAGCGCAGGTACTTATGTGGTGTCATAAAAGGTTGGACCAATGTACCATCTTGCCGCTCTCACAGACGTCAAATGTACTGTTGCGGTGTTAAAAGCACTGTATTGTGCACTGGCACTGGCACTGGCACTGGCACTGGCACTAACACTGGCACTGTATTGTGCTTTAGGCACTTAATAGCACGCATAGATTCAGCTGCACATGACACGCATGCACACATCAGGTGATGTGATTTAGGTATGGTGCTGAATATAGACCTGAATGTAATGCCCCTCTGATCTTCTTATTTATGTGTGCATTCATCAGCAGCAGAGAGCTCCTGACTCTTGGTTTGCACGTATAAGTGTTTGCACGTATAAGTATGCACGCGTGCAAACGTATGAACAAGGCCGCTTGCAGCAGCAGCGATTGTAGAGCAGCTGCATCTTGTGTGAGTGCATGCACACAGATACACAAAACGTCCTCACAAATGCACGCGTGTGTCATTCCTCACAAATGCACACATGTGTTTCATTGTACTAGGGCTCGTGCAGCGGCAGTGCCGGAGCGCAGTAAACTTGTATGTGCGACTTTCATAATGCACTTACGCAAACGCTCGCACACACATACACACATGCATGCACATACACATGGCTGTAGAGCTCGTGCAGTGGCGGCGTTGGAGAGCAGCTGAGTCTAGGGCGCAGCGGAGAGCATCGTGACCAAAAAGATGTTATTGGACCGTCCACCTCTTTAGGGAAGCGATTCAAGGGGCCTCAAGAGGATGAAGAAAGTAAGTGCTAGGTATTCTATAGCACGATGCACATGGCTAAAGTCAGTGTGACGTGTCAACTGAGATCTGTTAGGGGCTCAAGGAACTGTTGTAATTGATACAAGTTGCGTGAGGAATACTGTGTTGATGGGTATGAGCCAGTAAGTGGGGTGTCAGTAGAGGGCTGCAGATGGAGACACAAGGAAGTGTCGTAGCTGTTTTGAGCTTCGTGTCGACATGCTGCATGTGGCTGCATGTGAGTGAGAGCCATACCTTTTCCAGATTAGCAGGTACGTGCAGCAGCAGAATCAAGCAGACCTCGAGCACCTTGCACACAACACTCTTGTGTGATGTGTGTCTTCAGCTATCCGTGTTTTGTGTAGTTTTAAGGATGTGCGAGACAGTGGAATTGGCAAGGGCAGAGAGCAGCCATATGAGAAAGCACGCAAAATACAGGGTGGTTGCATACACAGGGTGGTTGCGTACACAGGGTGGTTGCATGCACGCAAAATAAAGGGTGGTTACATACACAGAACGGGCCTGGTGAGGACAGCATGGTCAGGACAGGGGGCCGCATGCACATAACGGGTTGCCAAAGACAGGTTCGGATTTGTTCTATTACGTTTGCATCGTGAGAAGGCGGTGGATTATTTACAAGGAAATAAAAATGGGACTTGAGAGGAACAGATAGAAAGCAAGAGTGATATTGCTGTGCTTCACTCCAAGAGCTGGAGTTCAAGAGCTGCACACTGAACTCAGCAGTGTGCATGCTAAGATGGGGTGCAGTTCTCACGAGGACATTGGTGCAGTACTCACGAGGATGCAGTACTCACAAGGGCATGGGTGCAGTACTCACAAGGATTGGTTGCAGGACTCACGAGGATTGGGTGCAGGACTCACAAGGTGTTGTTGTGTGTGGGGGACATGGGTGCAGGACTCACAAGGTGTTGTTGTGTGTGGGGGACATGGGTGCAGGACTCACAAGGTGTTGTTGTGTGTGGGGGACATGGGTGCAGTACTCACAAGGACCTGGGTGCAGTACTCACAAGGACCTGGGTGCAGTACTCACAAGGACCTGGATGCAGTATTCACAAGGACTGGGTGCAGTACTCACAAGGACCTGGATGCAGGACTCCCGAGGGTGCAGGACTCACGAGGTGTTGTTGTGTGTGGGGGACATAAGTGCAGGACTCACGAGGGTGCAGAACTCACAAGGAAGTCATGATGTTGATGACAGAAGTCCTTTCCAAAGGCAGCAGTCTACAGCCTAGAGCGTGCTCAAACACTCTACTCAATCTCCCCCTGTCCTTATCACGTGACCCATTTTGAGTTTGTACTGCCCCAACGTCTGATTTTGCCCTGTCCCCATCGCACACACGGATTTCCCATCCTACTTTTGCGTGCTTCTGATGAACTCACAGGTCCAGCCCCCCCACAACACTCTCTACTGCTTCCCCTTGACGCCAGTGGCTGGGTCATGCCCAACACAGCACGCATGCTGAGCAAGCGCGAGTGCGGGCTAGGGGGCACTCCAGGCTTTAGCAAGTGCGTTGGCTTTTGTTCATGGCTTCTGGGTTCACAGAGGTGCATATTGTGATGAGGATTCACACAAGGGAGTGCTTAACAAGCACAATTGTGGCTTGAGCCTTAGGTTTCATCGAGTGCAACAGGGTTGTTTATACAGTTGATGGTTGAATACACAGAAGGGGATGCTGGGCAGCGCAAGTGTAGGTCAGGGGGCAATTTTGGCTTTTAGCATGATGTGCGCAGGGGACCTTGCAGTGCATTGTGTGAAAATTAAGCTTCCAAGTGCAGTTTAAAAAAGAGAAAGCATTTAAGTGCTTGCAAAGTATGTGCAGAGGGTTCCGTTTTTCTTGTTTCCTGGCCCATTCGACTTTTGAACCTGAATGTTTGGAATTAAAAAAGGCACAAGTGCATGCATGGGAGAGTTGTTGGTGAGAATTAAAAGGGAATTGAGGGTCAGAACAGAGGTCAAAACTTGACGGCTTTGGCTATTGATCGATGAAATACGCAGAAGTACACACACATACACATATTCACAGGTTTCCCAAAGTCCGTACAATAATACGTGCATGTATGCGCTGCGCAACCATCTGTCCCCACTCTCCCTTCACCCCCAAACACACACAGGTACATACGCACACAAACACACACACACAATACACACACGCACACACAAACACAGGTCCTCCCAGTGCCACCTGCAGTGCAGGCCAGGGTGCTTGCCAACACAACCAACACGGCAGGTATGCAGCGCACACCTACAACTCCTATAACTAATATAAATTTGTCATACACCTATGTCTTGATGCCTACATCCATGCTCAGTACTCCTTTTTGGTGGTTTGGTTCTATGTCGCGATGCCTACATCCATGCTCAGTACTCCTTTTTGGTGGTTTGGTTCTATGTCGCGATGCCTACATCCATACTCCTTTTTGGTGGTTTAATTCTATGTCGCGATGCCTACATCCATGCTCAGTACTCCTTTTTGGTGGTTTGGTTCTATGTCGCGATGCCTACATCCATACTCCTTTTTGGTGGTTTGGTTCTATGTCTCGATGCCTACATCCATGCTCAGTACTCCTTTTTGGTGGTTTAATTTTATGTCGCGACCTCTGTTCTTCTCTTAGTGTGGCAAAGCTTGCACTCAATTGCATCCTGAAGAAGGCATCTCAGGGTCTGTTAAATGCTCCGGGTCTGTCAAATGCTCAGGTCTGTTAAAGGCTCAGGGTCTGTTGAATGCTCAGGTCCTGTTCTGTGCCCAGGGTCTGTTTAATGCCCAGGGTCCATTAACTGCTCAGGTTCTGTTAACTGCTTAGGATCTGTTGAATGCCCAGGGTCAGCAAATTGCCCAGGGTCTGCAAATTGCTCAGGATCTGTTGAATGTTCAAGTTCTGTTACATACTCAAGATCTGTTGAGTGCCCAGGGTCTGTTGAATGCCCAGGGTCTGTTAACTGCTCAAGGTCTGTTAACTTCTCGGGCCTGCAAATTGCTCAGGGTCTGTTGAATTTTCTTGTTCTGTTAACTGCTCAGGGTCTGTTGAATGCCCAGGGTCTGTTGAATGCTCAGGGTCTGTTGAATGCCCAGGGTCTGTCAACTTCTCGGGCCTGCAATTTGCTCAGGGTCTGTTGAATTATCTTGTTCTGTTAACTGCTCAGGGTCTGTTGAATTTTCCGGTTCTGTTGAATGCCCAGGGTCTGTTAACTGCTCAGGGTCTGTTGAATTTTCCGGTTCTGTTATGTGCTCAGGGTCTGTTAAATTGCTCAGGGCCTGTTAAATTGCTCAGGGTCTGCAAATGCCCAGGGTCAATTAAACCTCTGTGTCTGATTGTGATTGAGGACTCTATCCATTTGGGCAGTTGTGGTCAGGTGGCTTGTGAGTGATGCACCGCCGCCTCACGATGCTAACAAATAGAGCGGCAGCAGTGATAGGGCCAAGTGAGCATTAAAGGTGCTTTGTGCTCGTGTAGCCAAATTTCAAATTTCCAACATCACGCGCTCTGCTTCATCAGACCTGCCCAAATTTCCAACATCACTCGCTCTGCTTCATCAGACCTGCCCAAATTTCCAACATCACGCGCTCTGCTTCATCAGACCTACCCAAATTTCCAACATCACGCGCTCTGCTTCATCAGACCTACCCAAATTTCCAACATCACGCGCTCTGCTTCACCAGACCTGCCCAAATTTCCAACATCACTCGCTCTGCTTCATCAGATCTACCCAAATTTCCAACATCACGCGCTCTGCTTCACCAGACCTGCCCAAATTTCCAACATCACGCGCTCTGCTTCATCAGACCTACCCAAATTTCCAACATCACACGCTCTGCTTCACCAGACCTGCCCAAATTTCCAACATCACGCGCTCTGCTTCATCAGACCTACCCAAATTTCCAACTACACGCGCTCTGCTTCACCAGTCCTGCCTTACCAGCTCAACAAGGCTGCCATCATACAAATCCATGCATTAGTCAATAGGTAAAATTTGGCTATTTCCATACACACACACACACACACACACACACACACACACACATGCACACACACGCGTTCATACACTAACACTAACACACACAGGTGGACAGCATGGACAGCCGGGCCTACATTGGGCAATTCTCTGGAATGGACGGGCGTTTTTTCATAGCAGCCTACCAAGTGAGTGCCACCGCCTCTGTTTCAATCGTAGCCTAGCAGTTGTGAGTGCCATTGCTTCTGTTGGAATTTCAGCCTAACAAGTGTGAGTGCCATCGCCTCTGTTGAAATTTCAGCCTGCCAAGTGTTAGTGCCGTCGCCTTTATTTAAAATACAGCCCAGCAAATGCTTGTGTCTTTGCCTCTGTATCAATCGTAGCCTGCCAAGTGTGAGTGCCATCGCCTTAATTTAAACGTTGCTCACAAATGAGAGCCATTTGTTGCCAGTGACCCTACATCTTTGTTTCAGCAAGCATGCTATTCCCACACACACACACAAACACACACACACACACACACACACACACACACACACACACACACACACACACACACACACACACACACACACACACACACACTCACTCACACTCACACACTCACACACTCACACACTCACACACTCACACACTCACACACTCACACACTCACACACTCACACACTCACACACTCACACGCTCACACGCTCGCACGCTCGCACGCTCGCACGCTCGCACGCACGCACGCACGCACGCACGCACGCACGCACGCACATGTTAAACAATGTACATGTCTACAAATACACATTTCCACATACATGCACACTGTCATGAAAGCTTACTTGTAGGGATGGCCAGAAATGTGTATGTAAGTCTTACATGACCGTGCATTTGGTGATTTCCCTGCAAAACATCCCGTATAGGTATACACCGTTGCTCTGGATCACCCTACATACTTGTATACAAAACAAACAGGATCAAAGGGTGCGGCTGTACGACGTGGAGAGAGACTGGGAACTACGCAAGGATGTCCGTGCACGTGGCATAAGGTGTGTGCCGTACTTGGAAGTGTGGATAGGCTTTGCCTGCTTTTTTATTACGTGGAAGGAAAAAGACTGCGCTAAGTGTTTAATGCATGCGTTGAAGGACTCAAAAGCTTTGTCTGTTTTGTCTGAACAAGGTTAATATCTATTTGATTGATGTTGGGTTTGCGCTAGCTTTTTGATGCATGCAGTTGAAGGACTACAAGAACATGTCTATTTTGTTTGAACGTGGTTTGCATCTGTTTGATTGACGTTGGGTAATGACCTTTGTGTTTCAAGGATGTTTAAGCATATCTGTTTGATTGTCGTTGGGTAGTGACCTTTGTGTTTCAAGGATGTCCAAGCATGAAACATGATGCATTGCCTAATGTAGACAAGGTAGTGTGTCTATTTGGCCCTTTGGTGTTGTGATGTTGTATGAGGCATTGCCTAATATAGACTAGGTAGTGTGTCTAGTTGGCCCTTTGGTGTTGTGCTGTTGTAATTGTCTAATGCTGTGAGCGATTGAACAGATATCTTGCGTACTCCAATTGCCATTGCCTCTCCCACATGCTTATACCTGGATTCCGCTGACAATTGGCCTCTCAAGCGAATATTTATTATGGCTCCAACTATAAGCAGGCAATTGCACATATGAGCAAACATACACATCTGTCTTCGCCTTTGTCCTCCCTCTGTGTCTTGTAGGTCCCACCCTACATGGCGTTGCAAATGAACCTTTTTCAACACACACACACACACACACACACACAAACACACACATGCATACACCTTCCTCTGCATCTTTGATCGTGGGGTGCAGGTGGACCATCACTGACACAACACACACACACGCACACACACACACACATGCATACACTTTGCTCTGCCTGTTTGATCCGTGGGTTTGCAGGTGGACCATCACTGACACACACGCACACACACACACGCACACACACACACACACATGCATACACTTTGCTCTGCCTGTTTGATCCGTTGGTCTGCAGGTGGACCATCACTGACACACACGCGCACACACACACGCACACATATGCATACACTTTGCTCTGCCCGTTTGATCCGTTGGTCTGCAGGTGGACCATCACCGACACCACCCTGAGCCCAGACCAGCGCTTCTTACTGTATGCCTCTATCTCTCCCACTGTCCACCTGCTCGCCTTAGGAGGCAGCTGGGACGTGGTGGAATCGCTGGCCAATGTCACTGAGGTAAAGAGCATGTGTGTGTGTGTGTATGTGAGGGGGGGTGTGGGGGTTGAGGGTGTGGGTGTGGGTGTGGGTGCAAGTCTGTGTGTAAGTATAGGCAACTAAGAAAGAGATCATGCAAGCAGCCTCTGTTCAAATGCGCGACTGTCACCTGATTTGAGAACACGTGCGCTGTTGTCCAGTAAATCAAGCTTGCAGTAACCGTGTCTTTTTATGAGGTGAAAATTCCTGAATTGTTTCTCTTTGCTTGTCCCGAGTTTAAATTTAAAGTGAGTCCGCAATAACATTTGAACACGGGCTTATGTTTGACGGGGACTGATGGAGGAGCAAGGGTAACAGTCGGTGGGAAATGCACTCTGTAATCCATCAGCATTGTTTGCTTGCCTAGGTTTGCTAGTAATTATAATGGCATTTACCAATTCCCAGTGGAGCGCTTGCCTCTAGTAAATGCAATTGATGGTACCGTACTGTTTCAATTTGCTTGCCAACTTTTGAGCAATGGACGGGCAAGTGTGAATTCTGGGTAGATCTGTCATTTTAACGTTCAGGTTCAGCGATTGTGAGCTGATGGCATGGTACTGTGTCTCTGTGGTTGAGACCAGACCCTTTTGTAACATCTCTGCTGTAAACTCTTGTTTGTTTGTTTGTCAAAATTTTAATGCGTTTGTGTGTCAAAATTCTAATGCGTTTGTTTGCCAAAGTGTTAATGCGTTTGTGTGCGGCATCTGCTGCACTCACCTGAATCACAAGTGCTCGTTCCTGTCTCTTGCTATTCTGGACCACTTTAGATCAAACCCTGTGGTGACAGATTACGCCCATTTTGTATGCCCTCTCTCTTGTGTGTAGGTCCATGAGACTCTTGACTTTGCTCCAGACGGCGAAGAGCGCTTCGGAATCTGGTGGGTCCAAAATTTTATGCTAGGCAGGGACAAAAAGTTGTTCTGATTTGTTTGCATCGTGAAATGGCGGTGGATTACTTACAAGGTTTAGTCACAACTACTAATAAATTCAAGTCCTCACAAGTGCTGAGACTAATAAAGCAGGAACAGGCAGAAAGTTAAGCTCAAACTAGGAATGGAGAGCTGTAGTGAGGATAAGGAAATTTAAAGGTGGAGAAACTCAAGAGAACTACAGAGAAAAAGCAGGAGTGATATGAAAGACTCTGCTTCAATCCGAGACCTGGAGCTCAAGTGTTACACACTGAATTCATAAGTTTGTTGTTTATTACTTCTTAACCTTTTACGCTGATCACTGAAGAAATCTATATGACACCTGTGCTATGTCGAATGGGGGGCAGGGGCGTGGCATGTGTGTGCTTCGTGCATGTGTGTAATTTGTGCATGTGTGTGCTTTGTGCATGCCCCTCTGCAGTACCAGCAATGCGTACATTGTTGGCACACATCCACACAGAAGTGGGCTGATTGTGCTTTGAAGTGGAATGTGACGGCTGTTTGTGCTTTGAAGTGGAATGTGACACGGTCCACTTCTGTTTTTCTGTTGCTTGCAACCACGCTTGCAAGGCTGCTGAAGTGAAGACACAATAACTGCCTTTGCAATAATTGCCTTTGCAGCTCTTTGATTTGGTTGAATGTGAACGCCTTCTTGTCTGTTCAATCTGATTAGATGATGTAAACGCATAGGGCCATGGTCTGGTCAACTGTGAATGCTTTTGTCTGTTCAATCTGATCAGTTGATGCGAACGCAGAGAGCTTTCGGGGGTGAATACTTTCCCTTCAGAACAATCATTGCCTTGAAGCTGCGGCAGGATCTACACCACTAGCCACGACTTGCAGTGGCATACTTGATCAAAGCCTGAGGTGCTCACTTGAATCACTTCACTGGCTATACATTTGAATTGCAGTGAATACTCAGTCAAAGTGTAACGCTCTCTTGCAGGCGTTGATGGTACATGCTTAAACTGTGACAACCATGGGTCCTCAGTCACACTCTCAATTGAATCAGGTCACTGGCACAGAGCGTTGATGAGCGGGAGATTATCGCAGGCGCTGACAAAAAGAGCATGTACATTAACAACAACTTGTGATCAGGCACACTCACACTTAATGACCTGGCTCACAGGTCGCTGGCATGGAGCGGTGATGGGCGGGAGATCATCGCAGGCACGAACAACGAGAGCGTGTATATTTATGACGTTGCAACATCGACGGTGACAGCAAAAGTGACGGGGCACAGAGACGACGTGAATGCGGTAAAAGATGGAGAAGCGTGCATGCGTGCCTTTCGAGCTTGTGTGAGTGCCCTGCTACTGTGTGCTTGAGATGCTCCCTGTACGCTATTTCAGGTTACGTATGTGTTTGCAAATCACTTCCAGTGTGTGTGTTTGTGTATAATTGTGGGCACAAAAAAGTAACACAATTACATACACGCACAAGGCATGCACACAAGCACACTCTCTCTCTCTCTCTCACACACACACACACACACACGCACACACACACACAAACACACACACATACACACACACAAACACACACATACACACATATCCGTGCATGTTTTTAACTGCAGGTCACATACCTTGACAATTCCCCTAACCTAATCGTGTCAGGAAGCGACGACTCGTTGCTCAAGGTAGGAGTTCCAGGGGGCGGCAATCTAAACCCAGCTTGTAGTGAAACAAGGCAGGGGCGGATTCATTGTACAGCACCCTTCTAAAGCACCCTGACATTGATCTCTGGTCAAAGAGGTGGTGCAGTTGTGCGGCAGGATACAAACCTCCCCTGCGCAGTCGTGTGTAGGTAGGCTAAAACCATATATGTCAGAGTATATGCTGTATTTTTTTGCAGGAAGTAAATGAAATATACGGTGTATGTATACGATTGCGTGTACGGCATTTATATATGTATATATATATTATGGCCAACCCTAGTCATTTTATACTGCAGTCTCTAATATACAAACTTGAAAGGATTACAGCAAGCCGACCCCTCGCTCATAAGGATTTTTTCCCCCTCACCTTTTGCTCTCATCTTTTTGGGGACCACGCAAATCACGGCCTCACATACACACATATACTTACATGTCAGCTGCACACTGACGTTCCTGGTTTCTGTTGGTGCGATGTCTGTTGCACAGCTGTGGGACCGAAGAGTTGTCAGTTTAGACAGAAGGAATTCGCCTGTGGGGACCATGATAGGCCATACAGAGGGCATCACCCACGTGGATTCGAGAGGGGACGGAAGGTGAGCAGGTCAATTAAAGGAAATCAAGCCACGTGGTTGTGGGTGTGCTGATAGCTCACAGATTATGCATAACCCTTGGGATTCGAGAGGGGACGGAAGGTGAGCAGGTCGATTAAAGGAAATAAGGCCACATGGTTGTGGGTGTGCTGATAGCTCACAGATTATGCATCACCCACGTGGATTCGAGAGGGGATGGAAGGTGAGCAGATTGATTAAAGGACATAAGGCCACGTGATCGTGGGTGTGCTGATAGCTCACAGATTATGCATCACCCACGTGGATTCGAGAGGGGATGGAAGGTGAACAGATTGATTAAAGGACATATAGCCATGTGGTTGTGGGTGTGTTAATAGCTCGCAGATTTTCGGCCGCGTGCCATTGCAGTCTTTACCTGTTGGACTTTATTGCTGTCTTTACCTGTTGGACTCAAAAAATGCTTCAGTATGTGTCACGTGGGTGTAAATGAGGGGACTCAGTGAGTGTTTCAATATCTATCACGTGGGTGTAAATGCGGAGACTTAGTGAATGTTTCAGTATCTATCACATGGGTGTAAATGAGGGGACTCAGTGAATGTTTCAGTATCTATCACATGGGTGTAAATGAGGGGACTCAGTGAATGTTTCAGTATCTATCACGTGGGTGTAAATGAGGGGACTCAGTGAGTGTTTCAATATCTATCACGTGGGTGTAAATGCGGAGACTTAGTGAATGTTTCAGTATCTATCACATGGGTGTAAATGAGGGGACTCAGTGAATGTTTCAGTATCTATCACGTGGGTGTAAATTAGGGGACTCAGTGAATGTTTCAGTATCTATCACGTGGGTGTAAATGAGGGGACTCAGTGAGCGTTTCAGTATGTATCACGTGGTGTGAATGAGGGGGCAGAGGGTGAGCAGGAGAGGAACGGCCTCCTTTTTCACTCTGAAACCACGTGTTTGATATGCAATGTGTGAACAAAGGTTTGGATGCGTATCAAGATTGACTAGTGAGCTGTAGGCCGACATATATACAGGGCAAGAAAGGAACGTACGCTTGCTCCTGGAGTGAGTGGGTTGAGCAGCAGCAAAAGTGCCGTGTAGTTAGTGTTGCCCAGAGCTAAAAAAAGGGGGAAGCAGCTAAATTCGGTTGTGAGAATTGCTCCCCACATTCGATAACCAAGTTAGTAGGGAAAGGCCAGAACGTTTATAAGCGTACATTAATCATTTACGACTACTTTCATAATTTTCCACGGTTCTGGACAGACCCCGGCTGATTCAAGCTTTGGGGCCATTTCTGTTTGCCTGCCACCTTCCTGCGGGCATGGAATTTAATGGCAAGTAAACTTAGTTTAAAACAACGGGCGTGGAATGATTTGCCATGGCCACAGAGGTAGCAGTCCTGCAGAACGGCGCGTGTTGCACAGAAAGAGACGTGAGCACGCTTTTTTCTTAGTGCTATTAGCGTTAGCAGTCCTGCAGAATGGCACGTGTTACAAAGAAAGATCGGAAAGAGCTTTTTTCTTAGTGCCACTGGCATCAGCAGCCCTGTTGAACGGCACTTGTTACTCAGGTGTAAGAGCCTTTTTTCGAGTGGCATAAGCGGGTGCAAGGGACACACAAAGCAGTCAAGTCAAACTTGATGCTCTTGCCTTGCAAATTGCATAAGAAATAACACAACGCGCATATAAACACACACACACACACAAACAACCTTTCTGTTCCAGGCACCTTATCTCAAACAGTAAAGACCAGACCATCAAACTGTGGGACACCCGCATGTGCTTGCGCTCAGACTCAGAGGCAGCTGCCCTATCCAAGGGCGGCCTACCCTCCTTTGAATGGGACTACAGGTGTGTGTATGCGTGTGTGTGTGTGTGTGTGTGTGTGTGTGTGTGTGTGTGTGTGCATGCAACTCAAATATGGTGGCACAACCCGAGGAAGCAACCTTTGCCTGCCTATGCGTAGAAGGTCAGTTGGTGCTTTAAATGTTTAACTCCTCAGCATGAGGCCTCAGCGTTTGCCTGCTTGACTCCTTTTTGCGGGACTGTAGATGCATGCGTCTTCATGCTCCCCTCAAGCTGCCTTGTGTGGGTCCTGCTGCCTCGATAGTAGGGCTGGCCAGAGCCACAAATAAGTATATACGATACTTTTAGCCCGGGTTTCTTGAAAATTATGGTCATGTATTTTGTATGTATCTGGGTTGGCTAACCCTACTTAATATAGCTACCACTCTTTGAGGGTTCTGCGTTTGTGAGGTAGAAAGACTCTTTTACCCTCATGCACACTCATCACGCTGCCACCGATGCACGTTCACACACTTGCACATACACACATACACACAAACACACAAACACATTCATCACGCTGTCACCGATGCACGTTCACACACTTGCACATACACACAAACACACACTCACACTCACACACTCACACGCATACACGCATGCAGATGGATGGAGTACCCAGGGCGCGGGTATGACGTTCGACACCCGCACGACGCAAGCATCATGACGTACAGGGGCCACAGGGTGGGCTTGTTACATGTAATGGCACATATCACCAAGCACACGCACGCACACACACACTCATTTGCGCATGCACACACATGTACAAACATACACACACACACAATCATGAACACACACAGGTCAACCAGACCCTTATTCGTGCCTACTTCTCCCCTGCCTTCACCACCGGTCAGCGATTCATTTACGCCGGCTCTGCCGACAAGTGCATCTACATGTGGGATGTGGTGACAGGCGCGTCAGCGTATGTATGCCTATGTTTGCTGACGCCTGTAGGCTTTGTCTCGTCATGACTGTGTATGGGTGGGTTGGCAAATGTCTGTCTTATTTTCCCTTTTGGCTTCGTCTCGTCATGACTGTGTATGCATACATGCAACACACTCGAGTGCGACCTCTGCCACACCAGCCAAACCAGGCTTTTCGCTTGAAACAAATCCCTCCTTGTCTCCTGTCAGTTTGACTATGCTATTTCAACTTCGTACTGGACCTGCCTTACGTATGTGTGGTTGTACGAGTAAGTTAGTTGTGCAATCAACCTTTTTTTAGGTATGACAGAAAAGAGCCTTTAAAATCAAGCATGCAGTAACCATATAGTTCTCAGAAAAGCAGCTGGGAAGCCAGGTAAAATTCTCATCAGTCTATGCAACAATTGGTTTCACTGCTTACTTCTTCTGCTTTCACACCTTTGCTCCTCCCATCCACCTCACATGCCTTCAATCCACGCGTCCCGCGCACACCTCCACTTGTCCACACACCGCTCACGATTCTTTAGTAGGGCTGGCCTGAACCATATACATACGGTATACGGTATATATACGGTATTTTTGGCAGAGAAATCACCAAAAGTACGGTCATATACACGGTTTTTATACACAATTCTGGCAAACCCTACTCTTTAGAGTTCACGTGGCTCTTCCATTCTCCGCGTCCTCTTCATCTATACCACCTGAACCTTTCCACCCACCTCTTCTTCACCTATTCTTACGACTCTTTAGGCTTCTTGTGCTCATGTGGCTCTCTAATTCTTCCTCCACCTCTGACATGTGTTTCCATTTTTGCACCCCTCTCCTTACGTTTTTCCCCCCTGTCCCCACACGCCTCAGCTTACACTTCACTGACTCTTTTATTATGCTGCTCGCTGTTTCCTTGCAGGAAAGCTTGAGCAACGCCTGAGGCACCACACAAACCTCGTACGAGATGTGGGATGGTAAGTAAAAAAAAAGGGAAGTGTTGGAGAAGCCGTGGGTGCTACGTGCTTGTTGAAAAGCTTGGGTGTAGGCTTCTTGATTGGACCAGCTAAGGGGCTTACATAATGGAACATACTCATGCAAGCACTGCTTCATTCTCTTAGGGGGCGGTTACACGTAATAATTTTCCTTTTTTTCCCCTACTGTTTTTCTTGGGGGGAAATATTCTCACAAATTTTGCGGTCACACGTAAATCCCAAAATATTTTTCCCATCAGGAAAATATTTTCGCCACATGCCAGAAACAGGTTGGGACCGGCTTTCAGTAATTTCTCTCGTTTGGGACCTTTCCCCAAAAAGTTTGAAACTGGTCCCACGTGTTCCCAATAGTCCTAAATCATACAAGTCTTAATTTTGTGTTGTAGTAGTCAGGGTGGTGCGTGATAATTTCCAAGGGCTCTAAGGGGGGCCCTCCCAATGGCTCCTGCCAAGCCAAAACGCATGCAGAGAGGAGACAAGCAGGAGCAGGCAGGTGGTGCCCAATGCATAGAGGCACCTGTGTCCTGTAGAGGGCTGGGGCTCTCGCGCACCAACACATACAAATAGTATGACAGCCATGTGCTTCTTGCAACAAAATTAAGCGTCACCCCATTTGCATGGCTTCTCAATTTTCCATCAATTTTCATGAAAGTCCCATTCATCGCACCAGCACAGCATGGCAAGGAGCACAAGCTTGAGAACTCATGAATCACACGCGAGAGGTCATCTCCCTCTGGGAACGCAATCATACTCAGCACAAACTCTTTGCACAAAATGAAAACGGCATCATGAATAATGATGCTAACTGCTGCTTTGCTAACGTCATATGTGCGGGCAAGGTGTTGGTGAGGGGACCAGAACCAGCCCAGTCCAAAAAGATAGCCAATCTCTTTGCAGCAGGAATGGCATTGCGCATGAGCGTGTTTTGCTTGGCCATTGAGGCACAGTACCTTTCCAGCAAGATGTTGCTCATGCGGAAGGCCTGTCTGAATTGGCAGCCTCCTAAAGCTGTGTTCGCCCAATGCATGCCCAGTCACCCAACACTTGCTTTTCCCATTATCCATAGGACGAGCTCCCCTTTTGAGGTGGGGGAAAGAGGAGAAATGCAATGACATGTAACTGTGATGTTGCGCTTCATCATGCTGCTGACAGAAAGCGTGCCTCTCACCTTACGAACACTCCAGATTTCTACCTAGGCTTCTACCCCTAGGCTTTTACCCCTAGGCTTCCTGCCATTCCCCTCATGCCCTTGGGCATGCACCAGGGTAAGGCAAGCCCTGAGTTGGGCAAGGGTTGCCCCCCTCCATATGCCTAATCAGAAGATCAAGGTGACGGCTGGCAGAAGTGTCAACATGGCCCAGTCAAAGAAGTCTGTCCTCTGTTTAGGCATTAGCTGTGGCATCATGGCCAGCCAAGCAACAAGAATCACGGCATACGACATTTGGGGAGCTAAAGCGAAACCCTGGTTTGGGGGGGGGGGGAATGTGAAGAATATTTTGTTCAATTTTGCGTGTGACCGCTGGGAAATATTTTTGGTCCTTGAGCGAAAACATTTTCGTCATCCAAAAATATTTTACGTGTGACCGCGGCCTTAAAGGCAAACACAATCACCTGAAACACTTGCACAGATGCAACTCAACTCAATTGTACACCTCGACAAAAAAAAAGAGCAAGCAAGAGAGCGTCAGTATGCCAGCAAATACACAAAGGACGATGCATGAATTATACAAACAAGACAGCCTCACGCTTTTGCCGATAGAGCAGCGGACGAAATAAAGAACCGCTTTTCACAGTGTTGTGCATTGCACCCAATATATTGTCCAACACGTGCGCATGCACATCCCTGTGCGCCCAAGTGCGCATGCTCATGTGTGCACCATCGTTTCTCCCACTTGTCCGTACGGCATGTGCTTACACATGTGTGTACCATCCCCTTATACACCTGCCTGTGCAACATGCGCATGCTCAGACCTGTACAAATCCTTACTCATTTTTCTATACCTGCCTGTGCAACATGCGCATGCTCAGATCTGTACGACTCCTTACTTATTTGTCTGTACCGTCGCTTCACCCACCCACCTGCCTGTGCAACATGTGCATGCTCAGATCTGTACGACTCCTTACTCACTTGTCTGTACCGTCACTTCACCCACCTGCCTGTGCAACATGCGCATGCTCAGATCTGTACGACTCCTTACTCATTTGTCTGTACCGTCGCTTCACCCACCTGCCTGTGCAACATGCGCATGCTCAGATCTGTACGACTCCTTACTGGTCTGTTCCGTCGCTTCACCCACACCTGTCTGTGCAACATGCGCATGCTCATACCTGCGTGCCCAACTGCACATACCTACACACCCCAGACTGCCCCATTACCCACCCTACCTTGCGTCTCTTAGGCACGCATATAAGCCTATTCTGGGGAGTGCCTAACTGTGCTTACCTACACACCCCACACTGCCGCTGTAACCACTTTACCTTGCTTCTCTCAGGCACCCGTATAAGCCTATTCTGGGGAGTGTCAGTTGGGATGGAACGGCCACTGTGTGGCATGCACCGCACACAGCTCGAGGTGGAGGTGCTGCAAGCGTCATCAGGGATTTGTAAACGAAGGCAGAGGGCTACGCGGAACAGATCTGAGCCTTAATATGTTGATCTGTACGATGTCAAAATTGTAGGTTGGACCTTTATGTTTCCTTCTGGTGAAGTGTGGTGTGAGCAAGGCTTGCTTGAAAATTGGCAGTGTGAGCTGGCAGTGGAGTGAGTGGTAGGTTTTGCTGGTGCTTGCTCTGCCCTGTGTTTGCAAGGCTTATCGCTGATGTTAAGTTTGTGTACGAAGAGAGTTGTGTATGTAGCAGTTGAGTGAGGGATAGGTTATGCTGGTGCATGCCCTGCCCTGCCCTGCCGCACATGTCATCGTGGTGTGTGCGTGTTGCTGCTGTAAAATTAGTGTGCCCAATAGGTTTTCGTGTTGTAAGTTCGTGTGCCAAATGCGTTTTTTGTGTAGCGATGAAGTGAATGGTACGTTGTGCTAATGCGTGCCTCGCCTTGCATTTGCGTGGCTTGTAATTGATGTAAAACTAGTGTGCCAAATGAGGCTGTGTGTAATTGATGGGGTGGAGCCCATTGTTGTACTGGCTGGGAACGGAGACACATGGCTACAACAACTAAAGCGAATTCTGCGATTGCTAAAGACAATTGGTAGACACTTAATGTATTGCTTTCTATGTATTGTATTCTAACTGAGAGTAGCTGCTTTGAAAGGGTCGCAGTTTTGGTCAGACTCTTTAGGTCTGTTTCCTTGATTGAGCACTTGCATATGACTTCTCATCTAGCCAGATCCATCATTTTCATTTTGCTCCTGACCCTGTTTTGTTGATGAACCACGTCCCGTTTAGAGATGCAGTTGCGTGCCTACAACAGTTTCGATTTTGAAAGTACTTGTAGTTTGATGTAGAAGTTCCAGCAAGGATTAATTGTAAGCATTATAGCCATTGCAAGAACCCAGCCAGGGGAAGGGTCAGACGAACACGTAATTTGGCTTACATGGAAGAGGGTGTATGCTGTGATCTCATATTCATGTCTTTTATTACTGCAATGTCAGCAGTGTCTGATCAAATCACCGTCGCTGCATAGTATAAGACTCGGGATAACAACTAATCATTTTTGCTTTTTGGGGTTGCCTATTAACCAGGGAAGGCCTTCAAGGCAACCCCAAAAAAGACACTCGAGGAGTAAGTATCCACGTCTGTGTGCTCTCTGATCATACTCGTGTGCGTGTGTCTGACTCTGCTCAAAGCTGCCACACCTGCGTTCCTTTCCGCAGCTGGACCGACCACTCAGACATTTTCGGTCTCACTGTGTTACACGTTAATATGACTAGGCGAAAATATAGCTAGAATCAGAGACCTTACACGGTACAGGGGCTCTTGAGGATCCCCTCTAATAGTACCTCTTAGATTGCTCACATGCTATCAATTGATTGCCAGAACTACCAAATCCAGAAGATCGAGTTATCGATAAAACCGGAAACCGGCAAATCCAGCTTATTCCGAACAAGACACTACAGAAATTCTCAACTGTCAACCAACTAACTGCTCTGTCACACGATTCGTCGCTGCCACTGATTGGGCGTGATAGCAGCAAGCAACACACATTGCTGCCACGGGATGAAGATTAACAAAAGGAACCAGAGGAGGGAGTTGCTGCAATGAATACTCTCAGCTACACACACACACTCATTTATACCTCAAGTCCTCCAAGCCAAGCACAAACACACACTCAGAAACCTTGGCTCAGCCGCCTTCAATTTACATTAAGTGGGAAAACCCTGCCCCCCAAAAATTTACTTAAGCCTCCCCATATCCACTCGCGCACACAGAGGAGCGCACAATTCAGGCACAGAACAACGCACGTTCATAGTAAAGCACTGCACTCGTTACAAATGTCGAGCATCATGCATAGTCACGCACAGCACACAATCGATAGCTAAGCACAGCCTTCATCACAAAGCTACTCAAGCTCTCCTTCGTCTGAACAAATGGACCCAACCCTTCGACCTCATTGACGCTGCAGCAAGAATGCAGGATGTGCGTTGAGTTCAAAGTCCTTGTGCACTTTTGTGTGCGCACCTTAACGCAAAAGATAATGTTGCAAAAAAGCAGCAACATGAATTAAACCATTCAGCTATCGCAAAAAAGTGGAGTCTCCCAAAAAAGTGGGAGTCTCCTGAAACTCCATAGTGCTATAACTAGAAGCATGGCGTATGACTCAACGTGAGTTTCTTGCCCAAAAAAGAAGGCACTGCTAAAACACCCAGCACAGCTTAAAAGGTGGTAGTGCAAGAGCCCTCAACCGCCAAGGGAAGGAAAAGCCACCTTGCATCCAACTAATGACAAGGTATGCCGACACTTATGTTTATGGGGCCAGTCGGGCGTGGCATCTGTTTACACCTACACCTCCAGCATCACGTCCTGGTACGCAACGAGGAATTCGCCGATCATGCCGCGGTCTGGAACTACGTTGGCCATGCCGTACCTGCGCACGCAAAAAGGGAGAAAAGACATTTGCTTGCAGGTTTGTAACTTTCACTCTGGACATACCATGTTGGCCATGCCGTACCTGCGCACGCAAAAAGGGAAGGACATCTCACACACGCTGTATCGCTGTGCACCCTTCACACTCTGTGTGTACCTTTCACACTCTGTGTGTACCCTTCACACTCTGTGTGTACCTTTCACACTCTGTGCACCCTTCACTCTCTGTGTACCCTTCACACTCTGTGTGTACCTTTCACACTCTGTGTGTACCCTTCACACTCTGTGTGTACCTTTCACACTCTGTGCACCCTTCACTCTTTGTGTACCCTTCACACTCTGTGCACCCTTCACACTCTGTGTACCCTTCACAATCTGTGCACCCTTCACACTCTGTGTACCCTTCACAATCTGTGCACCCTTCACTCTCTGTGTGTACCTTTCACACTCTGTGTACCCTTCACACTCTGTGTACCCTTCACACACTGTGTACCCTTCACACACTGTGTACCCTTCACACTCTGTGCACCCTTCACACACTGTGTACCCTTCACACTCTGTGTACCCTTCACACTCTGTGCACCCTTCACACTCTGTGCACCCTTCACACTCTGTGCACCCTTCACACACTGTGCACCCTTCACACTCTGTGTACCCTTCACTCTCTGTGTGTACCTTTCACACTCTGCTTGCAGATTCGAGGGCAGCAACTCTCAAGGAGCTGCGCTGGTGCGCTTTATATCGACATAGAGGAAGAGATGAGAGAACAACTCACATATCGTTTACCTCACACCCTGCTTGCATAATCCACTGACTACATCATGGCTATGCTGCATGCCAGCTTGCACACAGGAACTTGCTTAGTGGAACAACGAGCCCACTCTGTTAGACAAAGGTCAGCAAATCCGCAGACGGCACTATCTCGTTGATCATCCAAACTCAGATGTTGTGCACAAAACGCTCAAGTGTGCAACATTTTGTGCAGAGATTTATTCAAAACAAAGAATGGGCATCGATGCCTAAGCGCAGCAAAAGCACATGGCTGTGCAGACACCCCTCTCATAACGTAGACCCACATACTGACACCTATGGGGGGCTAAGGTGCGCTGCCTCTCTGCTCCCCGCACAGCGTCAGGGTTGACCACCAAGATATCCACCGTGCTATGCATACTGTATAGCCAAGGCATTGGAACTACAAAACAAAGCACACGCTCTTTTGCACTCACACACACACACGCGTAAACAGGCATTCACATGGGTGCGCCGTGCCATGCATACCATGTAGCTAAGGCATTGGAACTACAAAACAAAGCACACACTCTTTTGCACACAAACACACGTACACAGGCACTCACATGGGTGCGCTGCCTCCCTGCACAGCGTCAGGGTTGGCCTTCAGGGTGGCCACCGCGCTGCGCATACCGTCCAGAAGCTGCGTGACAACATCGACATCTCCTTTGCCGCCGTTGCTCACGTGGTTGGGGGTGAAGCAAAAATGCAGAGCAGGGGGTGACTGCAGGGCGTTCCAGTGCCAGCCCTCCTGCGTGTGTGTGTGTGTGTGTGCGTGTATGTGTGTGTGTGTGTGCGTGTGTGTGTGTGCGTGTGCGTGCGTGCGTGTGTGTGTGTGCGTGTGTGCGTGTGTGTGTGTGCTTGTGTGTGCAAAAGCGCTCCCACCTTCTCCATCAGGTCGTTCAGCTTGTACACATTGAGCGTAAAGGATTTGCGCAACATACATAACATATCTAATACACACACTCCCACCTTCTCCATCAGGTCGTTCAGCTTGTACACATTGAGCTTAAAGGATTTGCGCAACATACATAAAATATCTAATACACACACTCCCACCTTCTCCATCAGGTCGTTCAGCTTGTACACATTGAGCTTTAAGGATTTGCGCAACATACAAAACATATCTAATACACACACTCCCACTTTCTCCATCAGGTCGTTCAGCTTGTACACATTGAGTTTAAAGGATTTGCGCAACATACATATCTAATACACACACTCCCACCTTCTCCATCAGGTCGTTCAGCTTGTACACATTGAGCTTAAAGGATTTGCGCAACATACATAACATATATAAAACACACACTCCCACCTTCTCCATTAGGTCGTTCAGCTTGTACACATTGAGCTTAAAGGATTTGCGCAACATACATAACATATCTAATACACACACTCCCACCTTCTCCATCAGGTCGTTCAGCTTGTACACGTTGAGCTTGCTGGGGTCACGAGCCTGTACGGCAACCACGCTCATCTCAGGACTGCCCATAACTTCAAGCTCAGGGATAGACAGCACGCCCTCTTGAAACCTGCAGTGGAAAAGGGTTTGCGCATGCATGTGCACACGTGGGCATGTAACTGTGTGTGTGCACACGTGGGCATGTGGTTACACATTTGTGTGTATGTGCGTGTGCACACGTGGGCATGTGGTTACACATTTGTGTGTATGTGCATGTGCACACGTGGGCATGTGGTTACATCACGTTTGTGTGTAAGTGCGTGTGCGGATAGACTGCATACTCTCCTCTACCCTGAGGTACAAAAGAAAGAAGGAAGAGTATGCGTGTAGCTTTAGGAAGGGGTTGTCCATAGCTTTGCGCCCAGGACAAAGTGCAAGCCCTTTGTGAACCTGTAGCCTTACGACGAGGTGTGTGTCATTTGTCTGTGTGTGTGTGTGTGTGTGTGTGTGTGTGTGTGTGTATGAGCAAGTACATTAACGTGTGTGTGTGCCTTCATTTGTGGAAGCATGTGTGCGCTTGCGTTCATGCATGCGTGTTCTTGCATAGGGGTGGCAAACAGGTAGGGTTGGCCAGAGCCGTTTATATATATATATATATGTATGTACACCGTATGTGACCGTTTATTTGGGGATTTCCCTGCCCAAAATACCGTATATATTATATACGTGGTTCTGGCCAACCCTACACATTTTGCACGC
>Ga0307968_1000561_pt1 | contig 27041 bp, 22 predicted proteins | sample OrgLakmetagen650_FD_201834 | JGI IMG/M metagenome (GOLD analysis project Ga0307968, IMG submission 201834) | Saline water microbial communities from Organic Lake, Antarctica - #650 | ecosystem: Environmental > Aquatic > Non-marine Saline and Alkaline > Saline | place: Antarctica: Organic Lake...
GCTGAGGATGTTTGTTCACTGGTAACAAGACTGAAAATGAGATGTTATTTCCCAGATTGTAATTGGCAATGTGAACCTTGGGTTGCAAATAGAAATTGACTCCTGAGTCGAATTAATGAGTAATGAGTAGGGTTGGCCAGAACCGTATATATACACCGTATAAGACCGTATATTTGGTGATTTCCCTGCCAAAAATACCGTATATACACCGTATATACATGGTTCTGGCCAACCCTAGTAATGAGCCTTGTACAGTATGTGTTTCTGGTCATGTTGTGTATGTACCTGGACGTACACTTCGCAGCATGGCAGTGTTTTGTCATGCATGTTGTTTGTTCGTAGGCGGCTGCGGCGCAGAAGCAAACGCATGTTGTTCTTTTGTACGCGGCTGCGGCGCAGAAGCAAATGCATGTTGTTCTTTCGTACGCGGCTGCGGCGCAGAAGCAAATGCACGTTGTTCTTTCGTACGCGGCTGCGGCGCAGAAGCAAATGCATGTAGTTCTTTCGTAGGCGGCTGCAGTGCAGGAGCAAGATGAAGAGGAGAAAGCCCAGGGCATGGCACGGGAGGCAACTGGTACTGTGCAGGTACGGATGCTCTTTTTTGGATCGCACACGCAAGCATTTCAGCATGTTCCCTTCACGATTTGGTCGTGCTGTACACAACATACACGGTCGTTTGAGTCACACCATGAGGTTGGTGAAATGTGGGTGCGTGTGCGTGTTTGTAACCCCGTGTGCCAATGTAGGTGCGTATTTGTAACCCCGTGTGCCAATGTGGGTGCGTGTTTGTAATTCAGCACTAACATGTGAGCAACACGTGTGTTGTTTGCAGGCACTGTAAACCTTCTCACAGCACGTTTTGTTCAAGGTTCTGGGCAAGCAGGAGGAAGCGACGAACGAAAGTGTGCGCCAGTTCCTGGAACTTGTAAAGGGTTCTGTGAAGATGGGTCATATAGACCAGGGAACTGGGTTCCCCGCCTCCCTGTCTGTACCGGTTGCGTACACCAGTGTGTGTGTGTGTGTTGTGTGACAGAGAGTGTGTGCGTGTGTGATACGAATCCTTGGGTGTGTTCATTTACAAACAACTTGATGTTCGTCATTACGCAACATGCTGGAACACCAAGTTGATTGGCAATGGAAACACACACACACACACACACACCCTTATACACAAGGAAGGGTGTTTTCACTCATTCACACAGTGTATATGGGCGTGTTACCGGTTGACAGGGTCAGATACCTGTCCTTGTTTGTGTGTACAGTAAGGCACATCATCTGCAAACCTTAACAACCCACACTGCTCCATCCGCAAACATAAACCAACCTACAATGTCTTCTTCCTCCTAGAAACAACACATCCTTCACCAGGAAATTACATTTTAAGTACTTAGGGTTTAAATACTTACGTAGGGTTATACCAGTTATATCCCAAACCCTAACCCTACCCCTATTTCTGGCACCAACACCATATCCATCCCACCTGCAACCGTGGGTTTAGCTCCAGGAAGTTGTACGTCTTTTCCTGCACGCAGTACAAGTACTCCACTGTGGCTGCACCCACATAGCGCACGCTCTTGGCCAGCGCACGGGCCCTCTGCTCCATGGCCAACAGCACCTCCTGCACACAATGTAACACGCAATCATAGGATTATTTAATGAGTAGGAGCGCTATAGGTTGCGCTTTGAGATGAGGATTGATGTGTGTGTCCTCTGCTCCATGGCCAACAGCACCTCCTGCACACCATGTAACAAGCAATCATAGGGTTATTTAATAAGTAGGAGCGCTAACGGTTTCGCTTTGAGATGAGGATTGATGTGTGCGTCCTCTGCTCCATGGCCACAGACGACCAGTGTACGTGTGGTTGTAAGGTCAATTGGGCTTCATGCGGGTAAATTAAAAACGCACACTGGCGAAGAATATAGTTCGAGGTGAGCAAAGAGGGGTCAAAATTGATATGCTACTGTAACACTCTTGCTTTGTATCTGTATTCCACTGTTGTTTGTCCACCTTTTTTATTTCCATGGTAATAAATCTGTACCTCACAATCCAAACAAGAAAGAACTCTGCACATTTGGATTCGATTCTTGGCAAGAGAAGGACAGGCAGGAGGCCCCGGTGGACAATGCCTTGCTCTGCTCAATTTTGCCTGCTGGTCACACACTACAGGCTAGAGCTGTGAGCAGGAATTTACAAGGACTGTCCATCTTCGTAAATATACAGTGTACATACACACACATTATGTGTGTGCAATGTATGTAACTATCTAGGTGTTATATTAACCTCCCTCACATAGCTTCAATTTTTACACCTTGCCGTACAATTTATTTGGCTGTGGGCTGTGGTGTACCCTCAGTAGCGCACAATCACAACAAAGAGGTTTAGCATAAAAGAGGTTTAGCATAAAGCAAGTGCAGCAGCAGCAACCTTTCCAGCTTCATTTCGGTAAAATAGCTCTGCAAAATTTTCCATGGGTGTCTGAGTCTTAGACCGTTGTTTTGCTGACCAAACGCACATACAAAGCACAGACACGCACGCACGCAAACACGCACGCAAACACGCATACACACACACACACACGCACACACACACTCACACACACACACACACACACACACACACACACACACACACGCACGCGCACACACACACACACACGCACACACACACACACGCACACGCACACACGCGCACGCACACACGTGCACACGCATACACATACTCACACACACATACACACACACACCCCCCCCTCTAATACACACGTGCACACACCTTTGGGGCAGCAGTGACGGGACCTTCCTCCATGATTTTCTGATGCCTACGTTGCACTGAGCAGTCTCGGCTCATGAGGCTGGCTACATTGCCGTGCATGTCACACAGTAGCTGGACCTGTGTGCGAAGTGTGGGTCAGTGCGAACAGGTTCACGTCAGCGTGCATGTCACACAGCAGCTGGACCTGTGTGTGAAGTGTGGGTCAGTGCGAACACGTTCACATCAGCGTGCATGTCACACAGCAGCTGGATCTGTGTGTGAAGTGTGGTCAGTGCGAACACTTTTAAATCAGCGTGCATGCCACACAGCAGCTGGACCTGTGTGTGAAATGTGGGTCAGTGCAAACACGTGCATGTCACACAGCAGCTGGACCTGTGTGTGTAGTGTGGGTCAGTGCGAACACTTTCACATCAGCGTGCATGTCACACAGCAGCTGGACCTGTGTGTGAAGTGTGGGTCAGTGCGAACACTTTTAAATCAGCGTGCATGCCACACAGCAGCTGGACCTGTGTGTGAAATGTGGGTCAGTGCAAACACGTGCATGTCACACAGCAGCTGGACCTGTGTGTGTGTAGTGTGGGTCAGTGTGAACACTTTCACATCAGCGTGCATGTCACACAGTAGCTGGACCTGTCTGTGAAGTGTGGGTCAGTGCGAACACTTCTACATCAGCGTGCATGTCACACAGTAGCTGGACCTGTGTGTGAAGTGTGGGTCAGCGCGAACACGTTCACATCAGCGTGCATGTCACACAGCAGCTGGACCTGTGTGTGAAATGTGGGCCAGTGCGAACACTTTTACATCAGCGTGCATGTCACACAGAAGCTGGACCTGTGTGTGAAGTGAGGGTCAGAGTGAACACTTTTACATCAGCGTGCATGTCACACAGAAGCTGGACCTGTGTGTGAAGCGTGCATCAGTGCAAGCACGTTCACATCAGTTTGTACTAGCTGTTTCAAGTCTCAGCTCATGCAACCGGACTTGTAAAGAAGAAAATAAACACGTCCACATTTAGGCAACCTGCTCAAGTCTCAACTCGCAAAGCTGGCCAACTTGTCTTGAAAGCACAAAGCAGTTGGACCTGCTGAACAGGAAGATTATAATATTGTATGACGCGTACAATAAAAAAAGGTCTACAATTGTTTGGGAGGAGGAGAAGGAGGACGAGGAGGAGAAGGCAATGACAAGGAGCAGTTGAAAAGCATTACGTCAAACCTTTCAGACATGATAAGTACGTCATTTTAATGCGGTGCTCCGTCAAATGCAAGAAAGATAAAGGATTTTGTGTCATTAAGTTGAAAGGGAGCCTGCAAAGCAGCGGATTCCCCACATCATAGATAGGGAAGTCACTTAGGACATTCTCACGGCAGATAAGAAAGGAAGGAGAGCTACAAATAAGCTGCACCTTCCGCATCCTTGCCTTCTGCCCTCTCATCCCTGCAGCATTTTCCTGCAAAGGTTGCTTCGTAGCCTTAACAATAACGCTGTTGTTTTTTGGTGGCCTGCTCACCAAAAAAGGTAGCACCCACACAATGAGCGGGTCGTTTTGTCGAGCCTCGCTGATGAGTTTAGGCAGTTGAGTTTAGGCAGATGAGTTTAGGTAGATGAGTTTAGGCCTGGTTGTGTATAATGCCTGTTGGCGGGTCCGGCATCATGGACAGCACGGAAACCCTGCTGAAGGACACAAACACGTGTACACAAAGGACACAGCCGCCAGAGAGCTCACACACAGCAGCAATGCCGCACCTCCAAGTGCCTACTGGTAGGGGCTAGCTTCATGGCAAAAATGGGTGACCCCGGCACTTCGCCCGCCACGGCACGGAAGAGCACTCGCACCTCCTCGTCGCTGTGCACCTGTGCATGGGAATGCACACATGTGATGCAGTTACGCACTCTGCTTCTGTTCAAACTGCGAAGCAGCCACGGCACGGAATAACACATGAACCTCCTCGTCACTGTGCACCTGTGCATGGGATTGCACACACGTGATGCAGTTACACACTCTGCTTCTGTTCAAACTGCAAAGGAGCAAATTTTCCCTCTTTATCTGTGTGTGTGTGTGTGCGTGTGTGCTTGTGTGAATACGTGTGTGCGTGTGTGCATGCGCGTGCGCGCGTGCGTGTCTGTGTGTATATGTGTGTGTGAAAGTGCCTGCACCCTTTTCAAATTCAAGTCACCTGTCACCTAAGCCACCTGCCTCCATGTATAACAAATCTTTGAAAGGGATTTGCATGAACTTCTATGTCAATAAAGAACACGCTTGGAGGGCATAGATGTGTATGAGGATCTTCTCGGAAATGTGTTTGCTGTTGAATCCCTTTACACGCAAGGAGAGTCAGCAAAAGTGCCGCCGCATTAAATAATGTAAGCAAAGTGCCGCCACACTAAATAAAGTCAGCAAAAGTGCCGCCGCACTAAATAAAGTCAGTAAAAATGCTGCCGCACTAAAAAAGAGCCGCCGCATTAAAAAAAGTCAGCAAAAGTGCCGCCGTAATACACAAGCAGGGTCGCAAAGGGTCGCCTCAACATGTAACCAAAACCAGCGTACGGGACGCCTCCATACTAAAAAAAGTCAACAGATACATCACTTCAAACACAAGCAGGGTTCACAAAGCGTCGTCGCCTTAACACACAACCGAGGTAAGAAAAAGGGCAGCTTAACACACAAGCAGGGTCAGCAAATGTGCTGACTCACTACACAAGCAGGGCCAGCAAAAGGGTCGCCTCAATACTTAACAAAGTCAGTTTAACATCGTCTCATAACACAAGCAGGGTTCACAAAGCTTCGCCTCAACTCGAAACCAAGGAAGAAAAGGGTCGTAAAGGGTCGGCTAAAAACAAAAGCAGGGTCAGCAAAAGCGTCGCTTTAGCATCCAAGCAGCAGCAGCAGCAGCAGCTGACACTCGACAAAACTGACCTTGCGGATGCCCTTGCCCCCTCCTCCGGCTGACGCTTTGAGCATGCATGGGTAGCCAATGCTGCGGCATTTCACAATTGCATCATCCACGTCCTCAATGCATGCCTGTGTGGGAGGACGTGTGTGTGGTTGTGTGGTTATAGTTGTGTGGGCGTGTGGGCGTGTGGCTGCGTGGGTGCGTGGGTGCGTGGGTGTGTGGGTGTGCGCATGCATCAGCTTAATCCTACATATCTCACTGATGGATGACGATCAATAGTGTGCGTAATTGCTGCATGATGATCAATAGTGTGTGTGATTGATGCATGATGATCAATAGTGTGCGTGATGCATGCATGCATGCTTGTGGCAGGTTGTCGGGTATTGTGTGTGTATGTCATTACCAGGAGCTTCAGCAGAGCTTGGACAAGAGGCACAAAGAGCTGCTCTGCTACTGTAGTCACAATAAACTGTGCCTATTGTAGTCACAATAAACTGTGCCTTATTGTAGTCACAATAAACTGTGCCTATTGTTGTCACAATAAACTGTGCCTTATTGTAGTCACAATAAACTGTGCCTTATTGTAGTCACAATAAACTGTGCCTATTGTAGTCACAATAAACTGTGCCTTATTGTAGTCACAATAAACTGTGCCTAATACAGTAATAACTGCTTGCACTCAACCTAGATGTGTTAACTTTGTGCAGCCTTATAGCACTGGAGTGGTAGAATGCTGCTCCGCTCGTCACTAACACAGTCAAAGCTGAGAGGATGTGGACAAAGTGATAGTTGGAGCGGCTGTTTGACACACGCAAAACAGCTGCTGCTACACTTGGAAATCTGGCATGCATGTGCATCTGACCCAGGCTGGTGAATAGAGCCCTCTTTTGTGCTTGATCATGACTCTTGACCATTAATAAGTTATATATTGTTCCTTTCCATCCTCAACCCGGTACCCAAATTTCAGAAATATGAAAGGTAACCCCGGGAACCCTGGACCCTGGTAATAAATATTTTAGCCTTTCCTGCACCAACCCCGTGGGCATTTAACCCAGCCAGTGCCTGTACAAGTGTGTGTGTATGCGTGCACATGCGCGTTTGTGCGTGTGCATGTGTGTTGGTGCGCTTGTGCCTGCACATGTATGTGTGCGTCAGTTGTGTGCGTCACTGTTGTGTGCGCCACCATGCCTGCACATGTATGTGTGCGCCACCCACCAAACTTCATTTTCGCCAAACCCCAGCAACCCCGGAGCCTCTGAATAAATATATATTTTACGATACCGATATCACGCTGGAGGGCAAAAAACGTTATTTACCCGGGGTGAGTACGGTAAGGTACAGTAAATGATTTTATCAAATAGAAGGAGTTCCCTCACGGTCAAACCCAAGAAAAAGTTGCTCCACAGTCACACAAAACGCAAAACACATCCCCGATCTTTTAATTGCATGCAACCTGCATCTTACCGGTAAAGTTTGTTTTGCAATCGAAAACTGTGAATGCAAATGATGAAAGGCACTACTTACGTAGACGTATTAAGACGCTTACCAACCCAGGCTCGCACCTTGGCGTACAGCTCGGGGGGAATGTCTCCATTACACTCCGCAAAGGAGATGGCAACCCCGCTGCCGCTCCAAGGAAGGGTGGGCACTCCTGCTGCTTGCGCCAAAATCGTAGACCCCACCTTCAAGAGTGCAGTTGTGTGTCGCGGTGTGGTTATGTTTGTGTCCCTAGGAACAGCACACCACCTGTGAGCATGTGATGCTAGGAGTGAGATTGTGATGCTGGAACGGTTTGTGTCCCTAGGAACAGCACACCACCTGTGAGCGTGAGATGCTGGGAGTGAGATTGTGATGCTGGAATGGTTTGTGTCCCTAGAAACAGCACACCACCTGTGAGCATGTGATGCTGGGAGTGAGATTGTGATGCTGGAATGGTTTGTGTCCCTAGGAACAGCACACCGCCATGTGGGCATGTGATGCTGGGAGTGAGATTGTGATGCTGGAATGGTTTGTGTTCCTAGGAACAGCACACCACCATGTGAGCATGTGATGCTGGGAGTGAGATTGTGATGCTGGAATGGTTTGTGTCCCTAGGAACAGCACACCACCATGTGAGCATGTGATGCTGGGAGTGAGATTGTGATGCTGGAATGGTTTGTGTCCCTAGGAACAGCACACCGCCATGTGAGCATGTGATGCTGGGAGTGAGGTTGTGATGCTGGAATGGTCTGTGTCCCTAGGAACAGCACACCACCATGTGAGCATGTGATGCTGGGAGTGAGGTTGTGATGCTGGAATGGTTTGTGTCCCTAGGAACAGCACACCGCCATGTGAGCATGTGATGCCGGGAGTGAGATTGTGATGCTGGAATGGTTTGTGTCCCTAGGAACAGCACACCACCATGTGAGCATGTGACGCCGGAATGCTGAATGCTGGGTGTGCCAATGAGCATCGGAGCATGCAAACACACAATGTCCAAAACACGCAGCAGTGTGACAGAAGAGCAGATGCAAGCAAATGCAAGCCAATTCATAGCATGCATACTCAAATTGCGTGCCCAGCACCGCATCCCAGCCCTACATAATTGCAGTAACTTGACAGATAATGCAGCAAACCGAGAGCAACGCAAACACAGCTTGCATGCTTACACAGCGACCAGCACCGCACCCCAGCCATACACAATTGCAGTAACGTGACAGGAACTGCAGCAAAACGAGAGCAACGCAAACACAGCTTGCATGCCCACACAGCGTCCAGCCCTACACAATTGCAGTAACGTGACAGGAACTGCAGCAATACGAGAGCAACGCAAATGCATCTTGCATGCAGCAGTCTCACCTTGTCGCCCAGGGCCGCCATAGCAGCAGCATTGGGGCCCAGGAAACGGATGCCCTTCTGAGACAGGGCAGCAGGCAGCTCAGGGTTCTCGCTAGCGTGGCCCCTGCAAAACATTTACAGAATCATTACGCATTTCAGGTGATGCATGTCAAGTAGGACGGATGCCCCTCTGAGACAGCGCAGCAGGCAGCTCAGGGTTCTCGTTAGCGTGGCCCCTGCAAAACATTTACAGAATCATTACGAATTTCAGGTGATGCATGTCAAGTAGGACGGATGCCCCTCCAAGACAGCGCAGCAGACAGCTTGAGATTCTCCCTGGCATGGCCCCTGCAAAACATTTACAGAATCATCACGCATTTCAGGTGATGCATGTCAAGTAGGACGGATGCCCCTCTAAGACAGCGCAGCAGGCAGCTCGAAATTTTCCCTGGCATGGCCCCTGCAAAACATTCACAGAATCATCACGAATTTCAGGTGATGCATGTCAAGTAGGACGGATGCCCCTCTAAGACAGCGCAGCAGGCAGCTCGAAATTTTCCCTGGCATGGCCCCTGCAAAACATTTACAGAATCATTACGCATTTCAGGTGATGCATGTTGAGTAGGACGGATGCCCCTCTAAGACAGCGCAGCAGGCAGCTCGAAATTTTCCCTGGCATGGCCCCTGCAAAACATTTACAGAATCATTACGCATTTCAGGTGATGCATGTTGAGTAGGACGGATGCCCCTCTGAGACAGCGCAGCAGACAGCTTGAGATTCTCCCTGGCATGGTCCCTGCCAAAACATGAGCGAAATCATCATACAGGTGCTGTATGTCCGGCGAGATTCTTTACAGAACACACAATGCAACAAACATACCCAGCATAAGTACTCTGACATCCTGTAAACATTTACGAAAAGAGCAAACCAAGAAGATGTCATGTGTGTATGCATTTGCGTATTTTTTAAGGGCATGTCCACCCCCTGCACTCTAACGTTTCGATCAGCTTAAATAAATGACCTGGCATGAAACAGAGCATGGCTTTTCAAGAATGGTTTGAGGTGCTTGGGGGAAAGGGTTTTGAGGCGGTATGCCAAACTTGGACCAACTTCATTTAAAAGAAACAGGGCAGGGGCGAGTCTGGAAGAAGGAGGGAGAATGGTGTCTCTGTGAGAGAATATATACTGTGAGAGAAATGTATACGCATGTATACGCGTATGTTCTGTCTCTGTTGAGCCACATTTGGGCGGCCAACTGGCTCGTAAGCATGTTCTATGCAAGACCCTGCTGTAGCTCTAGCACTGAGCACCTATTCTCCAACATGAACAAAAGCTCACAAAATCCCCACCAGTTCCTCTAATGCTTTTATCGGTAATGCATGGCCATTGGCTTCTTGCCTATGCCCCTCCCACTAGTTCCTGATACATGATTTGCTCTCATAATTCACTTTCATCCTAGCCAAAATTCGTGATGATGTGGCTTGACGGAGCGTTTTTTCACGAGCACTTGCTTGCAGCTTTTTGACAGCTCTTGCATCGACCCACCATCCAGGCCACACAGCGTCGACGCCCGCCCTCTCTGCAAGCTGCACGATAAGGCTGACCTGAGAGCAGCAGATGCAGAACCAGCAGCATTGACAGACAGATTGATTGTTTCTGTAAGCTGCACAATGAGGCTGACCTGAGAGCAGCAGAGGCAGAACCGGCAGCACTGACAGACAGATTAATCGTTTCTGTAAGCTGCACAATGAGGCTGACCTGAGAACAGCAGAGGCAAAACCGGCAGCATTGACAGATTGATCGTTTCAGTAGAGTAAGACTGCAGTAGAGGAGGAGGCTGACTGTGTGTGTGTTTGTGTGTGTGATATCTGGGATTGCTTTCTGGAGCTCAGACTCAGGTAAGCTGAAGAAGAGTTTTTTCCCCTTTATGCATTGTATTGTTATCACCGTGACTTTGACTTATAACATTTCCTTTGAATGCATGCAGGTGTGAGCAAATTAGCAAAAACAGCAAAGAAGGTATGAAGATATGAAGGTATGAAGGTATGAAGGTATGAAAACATACACGCGTTAGTTATACAAGGACAACAAGGAGGGTGAAGCACATAAAAGATTACGATTGACAAGGTGACAAGAACACAGTACACATTCACAGAACACACAAAAGACTACGATTGACAAGGTGACAAGAACACAGTTACAAGCGTAGCGAACATTTTTGTGGTTCCTCATATTTTGTACCGTGATGAAGTAGGCACGTACAAACAAAGCTTGCAAAGCAACGCTCAGTAACACAGTGCTGCAGACGTAACACAGTGCTGCAGACGTAACACAGTGCGGCAGACGTAACACAGTGCTGCAGACGTAACACAGTGCTGCAGACGTAACACAGTGCTGCAGATGTAACACAGTGCTGCAGACGTCCTCGTGGTTCCTCATATTCTGGAGTAAGCCTGTACAAACAAAGCTCAGTTACACAGTGCGGCAGACGTTCTTGTGGTTCCTCGTTTTCTTTACATTGATGAAGTAAGCGCGTACAAAACTGTCAATGCGATGCTTAACGCGGCATCACCACGCACCCAACCTCGACACAATACAAAAAACACACTTACTGTTGTTACACAAGAAGACACGATCCACAAACAAAAAACACACCCTACTTTTGTCACACAAGAACTGCTGTCACACAAGAACACACGACCCACAAACAAAAAACACACTTACTTTTGTCACACAAGAACTGCTGTCACACAAGCACACACGACCCACAAACAAAACACTTACTGTTGTCACACAAGAACTGCTGTAACACAAGCACACACAACCCACGTTCGCATAGTTGTTGTTGTTGGAGCCACCAGGCACCTCCACAAATTGGTCGGCCAGGGCAATGTGCTCCGCACTGATACGCATGTCGTTGGGAGTGGCCATGGCCAGCAGGGACACAGCTCGCGCGTTGCCCAAGGCCTGTGTGTGTTTGTGTTTGTGTGTGTGTTTGTGTGTGTGTATGTGTGTGTGCGTGTGTGTGTGTGAGTGTGTGTGATTGTGTGTGTGCGTGTGTGTGTGTGTGTGTGTGTGTGTGTGTGTGTGTGAGAGAGAGTGTGTGTGTGTGTTGCTTCGCACAGTGAGCGACCAGCAGGGACACTGAAATACCCAGTTCTGTATGTTCATCGTGCATGCGTGCGAGAAAGTGGGGTGAGTTGCATCTGTTTAAACACACGTACATTTGATGCATGCGGTTTGTATGGCTAAGAGCAAGCCATCAACTGCTCACACCTATGAGGAGTGCAAATGACCTTTGTTGCATCGGTGATCAGTGTGCACTTGTGTGTACACTTGTGTGAGTATGCATGAGCGTATGAGCACGCACGCAGCCAAAAAGGCAGGGGTGTGTGTACAATTGTGTGAGTATGCATGAGCGTATGAGCACGCACGCAGCCAAGAAGGCAGGGGTGTGTGTACACTTGTGTGAGTATGCATGAGCGTATGAGCACGCACGCAGCCAAGAAGGCAGGGGTGTGTGTACACTTGTGTGAGTATGCATGAGCGTATGAGCACGCACGCAGCCAAAAAGGCAGGGGTGCACGTTGTTTACCAGGGGCTCCATCTTCTATCTCCCTAGTTGGCGCAAAACGCAATACAGTGCAGCCAAACAAATGATTGCATCACACACCACCGGAGGCAGTGATGTGATCCTACCTGGCTGGCCCATGAGCGAACACTCCGCATGAATTTGACTGCAGCCAAGCCGTTGTTGGCGATAAGCACACTGTGCGGGTGTACGTGCATGTGTGCAGACGTGTTCATGAGTTTAGAGGATTTGGGTGTTAACGCGTGGTAATGACACAGGCATCATTACACGTTACACCACAAGCCAGCAAGCAAACATGGCTGTGCTTGTGATGAATGCAGCCCTCTGTTCAGAAGGTGCTCTCTCGACGCTCGAGCAACAAACAACGTAACGAGCATGAATCTGTTGTTTTCTCACCCCAATGTGATGAGTGCACGAGCGCATGCTAAAAGCTCTTGGTTGTGAAGCAGGTAAAGAAAGGCACTTGACTACATGCCTGACATGAGCATCGTAGATGCTCCTAAATAGAACGCTGTACTAAGTAGTACGAATGTATTGTTGCCCCCAGTAGACGCTAGTAACACACATGCATTGCTGCTATCTAGTAGCACACATGTGTAACGCACCTGTAGATAGGCACGTCTCCTCCTTGCTCTGCCACGTACTGCTCCAGCATTTTTTTCTCGCTGGGGCTGCGGCGAGGAAGACCGGCCCTCTGTCCACTGTAGAGGATGGTTGTGCAACAGTAAGTTTGAACTGCTTTATTAAAATGGTAAGCCGTAACTGTTTTGCTATGCTGCAATAGTTGCAGTACAAAGGCAAATTAGCCTTTGATAGCATTTTCTCTTCTCGGCACTTTTACTTAATGGTTGATCTATGATGTGTGGTGTGCGGAGCAATTTTTGGCTGCAATACAGCCTTATGTAGATCAATTGATAATAAGCCAGTGAAAACGCTAGTGCAGCAATGGACAAGTGAAGAGTGAATGAGTCAAATGGTAGGTTTTAGCAAAGTTGTTTAGAAAATGCTGTTTGTGCCATCTGTTTCCTTACTTCTTGCAGGGGAGGAAACACTGGGTTTGCGTATACAAATTCACAAGGATTATACAACCACTCACATCTGCCAATACTGCTGAATGAAGTCGGAGTTGCAACTCGCCGTGTGCAGTCAAATTAGTCTGAAGCAGCACACAGCCTCACCCTGGTGTCTGCACAGGAGCCTCGCCCATGGAGCCAGCCCTGGAGTGGTGGGGCTTCTTTACTGCTGCTCCACTCGCTTGCACGGAGGAGGGCTGTGTCCCAGGGCGAGCAGGAGCTTGCATCACGGCCCCAGGCCCTGCCTCTTGCACTGTGGCAGTCTGTATATCTGCAGGCTGATTACTGCTGAGTTGCCTATGTGTGTCTTCAGAGGTGTTGGTCATGACCAGAAGTCCAAGTTTGCGTTTTGTCTGCTCTGCTCAATGAAAAATCTATACTATATCCGGAAACCATTATTAATAAGACAAATCATACAATGCCTTGGATGGGTAAGAAGGGTTTTTGATGACGGTAGGAGGAAGCAGTAGGAGGATCTCCCTCTATCTCCCTCTCAAAATATATAGATAAATTTTGTATGATGCTTTAACTGAGAACGGGCGTGGTGCGGTGTCTTGACTGAAAATCTACGTGCGGGCTTGCGCTCCGGTAAGACATAAATTAAGTAGACATAAATTATTGTTTAGTGTCATGCGGCGACTGTGGTACTTTCGATCGTTTCTGTTTTAAATGGGGCACTATTCTCGGTCTAGAGAGACTCAGCAATATAGGTTTTAATATTGTCAATTAAAATGCAGGTTGCTGCGAACGGAGATGGCATTCAAAAGCTCCTGGTAGGAGTGCGTGCTTCTGCCTGTAGTTAAGTCTCTGTCTAGAGCATCAGCAGACATGCTTGCACATCCTTGAACAAACCCTGCAGGCAGCAGAGCAAGACGCACAGCGAATAATAACTGAGGCAAGAAAAGGTGCGTGTGGAAATGAGTACCCTCTCCTACGTTTCCATTCTCCTCTGGGAGCAAAACCAAGTGACCTTGTCCTCTGTCTTTTGCTCTGAACAGCCAAGCAGGATCGCTTGAGGGAGGCAAAGGCTGAGGCAGAGAGAGAAATAGCATTGTACAGGGCAGAGCGTGAGGGGCTGTTTCAAAAGAAAGTATCAGAAGTAAGTGAAAGGAGCAAGCGCACACGCACAGCACACACACACACACACTCACACACACACACACACATGCACACACGCATACAATTAAGCACACACGCACAGACAAACACACACAAACACACACATGCACACAACACACACACAAACACACACACACGCACACAACACACGCACACACACACACACATACGCACACGCACGCATACACACACACAAACACACACACACATGCACGCACGCACTCACACGCAAACAATCATGCACACACACATGCACGCACGCACTCACACGCAAACAATCATGCACACACGCACAGACAAACACATGCACACACACGCATACAGCACACACACACATACACACACGCTTATGCACGCACAAACTCACACTCACACACACAAGCATACGCACACACGCTCACACACACGCACATGCACACACGCAAACGCGCGCACACACACACACACACACATCCCACACTCACTCAGACTATTTCACTCTCTCACACACGTCCTCACACAAACACACAAACACATACACACATGCATGCAGGCACGGGCACACAAAAACACACACACACACACAAACACACGCACACACACACACACATACACACACACGCGCACACACACACACATACACACACACGCGCACACACACACATACACACACACACACGAGCATGCACACACGCACACGCACACAAGTACACAAATGTATGCACATACCTTGCTGTTGCTTGTTACGCATGTCCATGTGTGTCTGAGCTTATATATGCACAATGCATATATTGACTATGTGTGGACTGTGTGCGATCTTTTTTGGACAAAGTAATAAATGGATAGGGATGACCACACGGTGTGTGAACAGACTTAAAAATGTACAGTCATAAACGGTGGTGTGAATACAGAGTTAAATCTGACTAACTCTGCCTTTACATTCAGAAATCACTCCCTACATTGACTAAATAATTACTTGTGAAGCCTCTTCGCAACCCAACTGAAATCCGCCCTTCTCCCCTCGTCCTTTTGTCACAGAGCTCTAATGAAGCATCCCCTCCACCCCACTAATATCCTCTCCTCTCCCTTGCTGTAACGACAGGGCTCTAGCGGATCGCAGGCCACGCTACAGCGATTAACTGATGAGACGGGAGTTGAGGTCGCTAAGGCCCAAGCGGATGTCAAAGCCAAGAAGCAACAGGTACATGCGAATGCTGTGATATTGCTTTTGAGGGTAATCTGACAGGTGTCGTGTAACATGTTTCTTGTTATTCAAGTTTGCCAATCAACATGCCTGCAAGTTGTGCAAAAGTATGAGTAGGTTTGGCCAGAACCGCTTACATACACCGTATATGACTGTATGTTTATTTGGTGATTTCCCTGCCAGAAATACCGTATATACACCGTATATATGTATGGTTCTGGCCAACCCTAGTACGAGCAGCGTGCCCTGTGTAATCCCAAACCCATATATGCAGATGCAGGTCTCATCGTCTGTTCTGCCTCTACTTGTTTCTAGAATGAAATTTGCATCTAACGAGGGTGATGTGATGATCATTTGCACAGCCACCATAGTTTAAGGAAATGGCCACATTAACGTTCGCACCAGGCAGTCCTCACCGCTGAAAACATGCTGATTATCTAGGGTTGGCCAAAATCGTATATATGCACCGTATCTGACCGCATATTTGGTGATTCTACTGCCCCAAAAATGCCGTATATACCGTACGTACATGTATTCACCAACCCCCCTGGAAAAGTTTTGTGTGCGTGCGCGCGTGTGTGTGCCTGTGCATGTGTGTCTGTACGTGTGTGTGCCTGTATGTTTGCGCCTGTGCATGTGTGTGTGTGCGCGCGCGAGTGTGTGCACGTTGTGCGCCTGTGCATTAATGCTGCTGCACGCTTACATTCCTGTCTCAACTTTACCTGTTGCACAGAATGCAGTGCCAATGCAATACCAACTTTACAATCCTGGGGGCAAGGTTTGCTCGCCTGCATGGCTGCCTCTTGTTCTTGCGCTCCTTTGCCTCTCGCTCAGCCCGGTCTGCTCTTGCCTGCTGCAGGCGGGCAGGGTCTGGGGGGGAAGGCGGAGCAGGGGGGGGCATCCTCTCCATCACTCCTCACTTTGAACAATGAATATCTTAAAACACCGCCCCCTGAAAACCTGAACCGCTCCCCTGAGAAATAAATGTATATTTTACCACCGTTTCACGAGTAATCTATCACCGCCCCCTCCAAAAAACAATAATTAGGGGCGGTAATATACTTCATGTACGGTACACCGTATATGTTTAGTTTTGAGTAGTCTGTCACCGGCCCCTCCAATTAACAATAATTAGAGGCGGTGATATACTTCATGTACGGTGCACCGTATATGTTTAGTTTCGAGTAATCTGTCAACGGCCCCTCCAAAACACATTAATTAGGGGCGGTGATATACTTCATGTACGGTACACCGTATATGTTTAGTTTCGAGCAATCTATCACCGCCCCCACCAAAAAACAATAATTAGGGGTGGTGATATACTTCATGTACGGTACACCGTATATATGTATAGTTCTGGCCAACCCTATGTATATGCGCACTGCCTTTGCCTTCCAATACCTAACCATTTAAGCAAGATGCGCTTGAAAAGTGTGACTTTATAGTTTCTAAGGGATACAATTTCTTATACTTACATCTCTTAAATGCATTTTACTTGCACTGCTACAAATAATATACTTGGTACGGGTGCTAGGTGTCACGGCACACATGACGCTTTAATAAAGAGCTGAGAAGCAAGGGGCATTCATTAATTTTCCACTTGGGCACCTAGGAGCTTCTTTCCTTGAACAAATTCATTTTTGTTCACCATTTTACGATCGAGTATTCCCCCTTCCTTGCTCATCCAGGTGGTCGCCATGTTGTACGATTACGTTGTAAATGTCCAATTTACTTGACGACCGGATCTGCGCAAGGGATGCGCCACTAGTTGTTTTGGATACATCCTTCTTTTGTAACCCTTGTACTCTATCTTATGGATTTTAATTGTTATGTGCTTATGTTTGGGTAAATTTGGCGACAGAATCAGGCTGACCACGTCTGTCCATTTTCAGAGTGCGCAATGTTTGCAAACGCACAGAGCTTTTATTTCTTCTGTGATTCAATCTGAGCAACCCTGCTTTTACCCTCCATTTTGGAGATATTAATGCCACCTACCATGCAAAGGTGGGAATGTGAACAAGTGGGAATGTGAACAAGTGGGAATGTGAACAAGGCAGATTAAATGTACAGGTCATTTTGAGATTTGCCCCTTGCATTTTCAAGAGGAATATAGCGTGGTTCAGGACGTGAGGCTAAGGATTCAAATGTGTGTGCAGCCCACACTTGCAATCCATGCTCAAGCTGGTACCATGATACGCCGTGACATGTGAGCCTTACTTGTGTTGCGCCCCTCAGCAGTCAGATTCAATCTGGATTGAACCCTTGCTTCCAAGGCCTAAGGTATACTGGTTACAGGATTCACAGATAAAGCCATCAGTCAAAACGTGTGACTGCTAGGCTGCATCGTTCCAACTTAAACATATGTCCCGAAGGACAGGTCCTGAAGAAATGCTAGGCTGTATACTGGTTACAATGAGGGGTGACCTTAGAAGCCAGGGTGTTTGGCTGCTGACTGGCTGGCTGCTCTCGACCACCCACAAATAAATCCATGAGCTCAGAAGCTCAAGGCTTCGGATACACGCAAGAAGAATGTGCATTTCATTCAGCAATACTGGGCACAATACTTCACAAGTAGTTGAAATGACAAGCTAGGCCTTTTCCCCCCAACGAAAGAACCAACTCATAGCCAACCCAACAAATCCATGGCACGCTCGCAAACTGCTTGCCACAATCACCCCGCATCACAGACGCTTCTCACAAACAACTACTTCCTCCATCCAGCAAGTCAACAATACAGCCCCGACAATAATAGATGAAGAAACATAAACTCAACCCTCCACATCCACAATAACCCAACCTTTGAGAAGACAGACCACACAGCAAACACTCAAAAGCAAACAAACATGCGAGCTCCTTGGTATAAACCAATGTCTACCAAGCCAAAGTCTAACCCCCTTGCGCACCACCCATACTATCGAGCACGGACTTTGGACTTCAATTGGCCTTTCCTATGACACCCACTGAGAACATTAATTGCTTTATCATAGTTAGATTAGACTTCATGGGGGGACCTTCAGCTTTATCATGATGATATGGAATCCCATTATATAGATATTGGAGATTTTAGACCTGCAGTGCAAGAAAAGAAGTAATAAAGGTGCTGGCCTCCCAGAAGGGCAGAAGCAATATCACACACAATACGATCCTATGATTCTAACAAGATGGCCCTATCCCTCTCCAAATCAGTAAGATTAGTGCCCAAAACCACACAAGTTGCTGCTCACACTGAATTGAATGCGCAGCCTGTGATATATGCTTCTATCAAGATTTAAGGTTTACAAGGTTTACAAGAAAAAGGCCTTTAGTCAATACGCTCGACTGCTATGTCATGCTAAATCAATGGCATGGACGAATCGTGTGTTTTCCCCTGGATTTATAATGTGAGCAACGGTTTTATGGGTATTTGGTTGTTTGGCCAGTTTAGATGGTCCTCTTGTAACAAACTCGCTCTTTTCTCAGACTTGTCTGAGCCATCTCCTCTTGGGCGTTGCTTGAGCCGACGCTTCCTTCTCGCGTGGAGAGGGAGGAGACGTTAAACACACCTTTATGGCTCATACTTGCAATCCATGCTTAAGCTGGTACCATGATTCGTCGTGACAGCTAGCCTGTCAGTAAAAGCAATTAGTTCATGTAAGAATCAAGATTTAAACTTGAATAACCAGAACTTCTCCTTCCTTTTACTAAAGACAAAAGACATGTACATCTGCAATGTCCGCAATTGTGCCTACCACTGGCAGTGCCTACTACTAAGAGCTAGTTGCTGCATTGCCAATGAGCCCAGCCTATGCTTACAGAATTTACAAAGTAAGCCATCAGTCAAAGCGTGTGACTGTAACCTATATGAAAACAAAAAGAAGGAACGGACCTTTAGACCTCTACAAAATATTAAGAACTTTTAGGCACCCTCCAAATGTACAAAGGTCATATCACGGCGCCAATTCTATCTCAACCTGCAACGGACGCACACACACCTTACAGATTTATAAACAAGGGTTATCTGTCAACCAAGAAAGCAACTCCTACCGGCCCTATGACATTGAACTTCAAAACAATTTTATTTTGACACTTAGCCCACAAATATTTAAGCAGATATTGTAGCCGCTGGACGCTGTGAGTACTCAATCACTGACATTGATCTCAGGAAACAATACCTCATCCTTCTCAGGCGACCCCATATTCCCAGCAGTGTACACCGCCACAGTTGCTTGCGAATGAAAATTGAAAATGCAAAGGCATGCTCACCCCTTAGCGTCTCGATATTCTACAAAAGGCCTTTGATAAGGCAAAATGCAGCGGCTTACATGACAACATTCACCCGCCCTTAATGAATCTTGCATCGGAGCTCGTGGGCCTCATCAACTCATCACACGCATAGATATTGCTACCTCCAGACATTCAAGCCAAAAGAATAGAAACTCATTTTCATGGATGCTTCCCCCCCGCATTATCACCACCCTACATAAATGGGCCCTAGTGCTTATAGTAAAAATGGCATCCCCCCTTGATCATGACCCCACACTCCCTCAATACTGGAGTGAACACCCAAGAGATAAGGCCTTCGGGCAAACAGCAATGCCTTCTCCTCCAATTTTACTGGTTTATGTATCTGCCATCCCATTTACCATTAAAACACCATGTATCTAGCAGCAAGGCGTGCAATATACTCTGCTGCTCTTAGCATAGAGGCAGCAGCTACCTTAAGGAAGCTTCATGTTTCTTTCCTCCTGGAATGAAAAGGATGACCACATGACCACCAATCCCTGCACATCGATCTACCGCAGATTCCCGCACATATGGAAATTATTGGGCTTCACACCATCAGACCAACTCCAATGTGCAGAACTGCCCTTCTGGAACAATGTACAGACGCCCCTTCCCAAACACACTTGGGATATGCGGATCATAGCCATATGGGATGCTCAAGGCAAAAACCACCTCAATGCTTGCAACAAGAACTGGCTAAAAGAGCTTGCCAAAGAAATTCCTGGGCAAAGTGGGAAATTAATAGCAGTCAAAACGACCCCTATCCCCTGCCCTTAGCACTGAAAAGACTCCAGGCCAGGCAATAAAGGAAGAAAACTACCCAGCGACCATAAGGCCCCCAAGATAATACAAGTACCCTGGATCGACCCCAGTGCTCTGACAAAGCGACCCAACGCAGCTCCAGCCCAAACCTGACCCGTAAAGTACAAAATTGGCGGGAATGGAGATGGCAGTCTTTAAAACATGAAGTAGGGCAAGACAGCGGATCAGGTGTATTCCACCCTCGCCTAAACAATACCATTATGTGAACCCGAGAGGCGTAGGTATAACCAATATCATGTCACGTGCAGAGCTAGCATCTATAGCAGCCGCATTCATTCACGGCTACTCCCATATAGCAGCCACAGATAGCCTAACCTCAATGCACCAGTTTAAAAAGCAGCTCTCACACCCAAACCTCCACCGCCACCACATCCAGGGAGATGTCCTCCAATCCATTGCCAAAGAAATTTACCAGTCACCATCATCCATTCATTTTTATAAAGTCAAATCCCAGGTATTGTAGGCAATGAATATGCTGACGCTCTTTCTAAAACGCTAATCGCAACCTTCTCTGACGTTGCAGATACCTCCATCAAAACAGCTGGCCCTGAGGGAAAACTTCCTTCTACAACATCTACTGGCTTGCAGGAGGATATGAAATAAATCGAATTTCACAAAATTACACAAACACAGCCCAGTCACCTACCTCAAGGCTTTGATACCTATCCAATTACCATGACGCCTTGCAAGCACACATGCACCCCCTCCACAAACTAGGAACTGCCAAAACCGTAGCAAACTACCATGAACACTATCCAAAACTTTTAAAAATTGTGCTGCCAATGGAGCCGCTAGCAGCACTTACCTTACAGCATCCTATGTCCCTGTTAAAACCAAGTGCATCATTTGAAGTACGGAACAGGGACCCTGTACAACCAAAAGCATGCGGTATGGTTAAAGCACTTAATAAATCTAACTTGCCCCCTCTGCCCTCAACTAGACAGTGCCCTGCATATCCTTTCTGGATGCCAACACGAACAATTAAGAAAAATAATAACTGAGAGACACAACTTAGCATGCAGTATGATCATGACAGCCACCAGCAAAACAGGCTCCCTAGGATCACGCGTTATCTCCATGGATATAAGCAGCAACGAACGGATGACCATGCAAAATCTCCAGATTTCTGAAACAGCTGAAACTAGGATAATATCAATGTGGCTCTTTCTATCCACTTCTCAGACAACATTAGATTTACCTTCAGCCGTCCGGATGCTGTATTGGTTACTCCCATCTCCACGAAAACAACGTGACATTTACCTCAGCAAGTACTGTAAGGACACTAGATTGCAGAACCAGCTGAGCGCCGTGCAAGAACAACACAAAGGACTCTGCTCCATCCTCCAAGGAGCCTCTGTTACCCTCCACACCATCCTTTTGGGAGTGGGTGGCACCATCTACAACGATCGCACGCTGGAGCCTAAATGGAGCTGGGTCTTGATTCTCGAAGAGTTAGGAAACCTGCTTCCAAGCATCATGTTCATTCTGTCAATTATGCTGCCAAACTTGTTCATAACAGACGTGCCTTTTCCAGCACGAGGAGAGTTGATAAATCATCTCTCATCAGGAGACAATTTCAGGTCAAGCCTGCAACCCTCCAGATCCCCATTGATCTTATCCTTGTTCTTTGGTGCAGGAGTATTACGGTACCCTGTACCAAAGTGGCTGCTTTTCCTTATTCAATGTGGGGAGTGATTGTCACTGCCTGCGCAGTGTTTTCCTCTTTCTTGTTTTTTGGCGTGTTACATAGGTCAAGGGGAGGTAGCAAACTCCCAACTACGAGGCTGGAAACATGCCAAAACAGGTGAAATATAAAAAAGGGAAAGAAAGTGGACATTTATTATATAAGTGATGATGACATCCTCTGACCCACAGATGTAGACAGAAACTGCGTATCCTAGTCATCTCGGACAAAGCTGCCAGGGAGCATATCAAGACTGCCTGGCTGACTTATGCAGGCTCCCCAAAACTCTTGGACAACTGCCAAGGCCAATGTAAACATCAACCCTCCCAGACAGCTCCTTATCAAAAGTCTCGGCAACAAACAGCGTGAGCATTAGGTATTATGAAGACCTGTACAGAAGTACTCTTCTTCCCTATGTCACGCCCAATCGTTGGCAGCGACAAATCGTGTGCCAGAGCAGTTATTTGGTTGGCAGTTGATAGTTCCTGTATGCCTTGTTCAATAAGCTGGATGTGCCAGTCTTATTGAAATTTTGGGGCGCCTTCAGACCAAGAAAGGCCTCCAAGGTGGAAAAATCATCCAGCAGAGGAGTGAGTTATTTGCATTGCTGTGGTCCCTAATGCTTCTACTGTACACCCACGCCTGTGCGCTCTCTGCTCGTACTTGTGCTCGTGTGCCTATCTCTGCTAGTGCTACTACCAAAATCGATTGTTGTGCTGAGTCTTATACTTTGCAGTGACAGTGATTTGATCTGACACCTCTCAGAAGAGCACGCAGAATATATCTCGATCAAAAAGGGAGCCATACAAAAAGCCACCCCTTCCCTATTCCTTTCTGAATATTGCCATGCCCAATCAGTGGTAGCAACAAATCGTGTGACAAGCAGACAGTTAATTCACAGATGCTTGAGAATTACTTCTGTCTTATTCAACGAGCTGGATATGCCAGTCTCGGCTCAACCTATATCTTCTAAATTTGAGAGTTTTTGGAAATCAATCAACAGGTATGAACATTTTAAGAGTTCCATTAAAGAAAACCTCAAGAGACCGTGCCGTGAAAATGTTCAAGTTATTCTTCTTATTTGACTGCTAGTCATATTAACGTGTACACGTAATGAGACCGAGGATGTCTGAGTAAACGGTGCCAGCTCTGAGATGAAGTAGCAGCAGTGTGGCAGCTAAATAAAGAGAAAGAAATGACTCTGCTGTAGGAGCGACACAGCCAGCATGATAAAGATAGGGGGCTACATAGGTGCCCGCACCAGACAACCGCAAGCAATAAAACAAGAAATTGACATGGCTGGGTCAGGGGTTCCTGTGTGCTGTGGCACGCAAACCCAAACCATGAATGTTGTTGCTTGTGTTGCAGTGCATACCTTGTTTTGATGAGTGTAGAGAAAATCTAATGGAGTGCTGATTCAGTTTGCATGTCAGATTTATATTGTTATGGTCCAGATCTGATTCAGAACTGTGGTCCGCATTGGCGGGTTTGTCTGTATAATCTGTAAGGAAACAGGTGTTTGAACTGATTTCGGTTCAGTTGTTTGCCATTTAACAAGCTGCTCAAAAACAGAGTTGTGGGTGATTAGCCTTGACGGAAGAGCACACAGTATTAGGTAGAAATAAGATAGCACCAGGCAGGGCGGGAAGAGGCTTTCGTGCTGGTGTTTGGTAGCAACCGCCGTCTAAAGACAAGATGGAAGAGATAGAAACACACACGTAAGGGCTGAGAATGTGCAGGCATACTTGGAGAGCTGGTAAATAAATAAAAGCATTATTAAATTCTTCAAATCATTATAGGGTCACGATGCAAATACTGGTAACTCACTCTGGATATTGTGCCGATCCTTGCAACTAAGATGATTTGATCTGACATCTTCAAGTCGGCGCCTCTCCTACGCTAGCTTAATGTTCGATTAGAGGGTATACGAACACGTAAACTAGCTTGGTTTGAATTAATTTGGAAACGGATTGACGTCCATGTCATCAGAAATCAATGATATTAAACCAGATAAAAGGTGTCTTAAATCAGATGCTTTCAAATTTTTAAGGCATTTTAAAAAGTCGATCTGCTTGACAGACCCGAGCTAGGACCTTTTCTTACCAGACCCCACAGGAGGCTTATATGTTTTTGGAAGGCACGTGGGTGGCCCCCCCTGCCCCCCTTCCGGTGCCCCCACCAGGACAAAAAGGGTACCAATCTACTGCTCCTTTTTCAAATTGGCATCCATCTGCATACTCGTCAAGACCTGAGGTGTTGCAGAGTTATGAGGCAAAAATTAAGATTCGGACGCCCATGCACACGTGACCTACCAGGCACCCATAACTGGCTTGCACAGTCCCACATTGCTTCCATTTCCTTCAGAACTCCACAAACTATCTCATGCTGGCACAATCCTGTAAGTTTGGGGTTAATTTCTGTTTCATTGGCTTGACTCACCCCGCGGCCTGCACCCGAGCGCTTGTGCCTCTGACTTCTGGACCTGTCCCCCCCTTAACCCAATTTGATCGAAAAGGGTGCCAATCGACTGGGCTTGAGCTGAGGATTCCGATGCTATATTTTTTATTTCGTAGGAGTGGCCAGTAAAGTTTTGGAGGGGGGGTCCGAAAAAGTCTGACACCCCCCTCCCCCCCTCCTCCGATTCGACTCATGTACATACCAATCGATAGCTATCGACGCCAGGATTCCGAGTACATAAATTTTAGTCGATTTGACACGTGCCGTCCAAAAGTTTTGCTTTCTGCAGCCTTATGGACCCCACGTTAATTATAATTATTTAATTAATTAGTTACTCTCAATTTGCAGCAGCTTTTAAAAATTACACAAGTTTTGCTGAGGGAATGGCATTAACTAGCCTCCTAGCTTAGCTTAGACAGCTTAGCACCGTGGCTGATACGTCTAGTGTTGCTTGGCAAGAAAGCTTGCTAGAAACGTAACTGAATTCAACCGTTGAACAACATGCGTGCGCACGCATTTACTCGTGTCACCCTGCTGCTTTCCTTCCTTTCTCCTTTTCTGGTCAGAGCGGAGCGAGATCAATGTACTTTTGGCAGCCTTGTACAGCTAGAATTCCCAACCAGCCTTCAAAGTTATTTTGGCACGTCGAGCATGGGACCCTTGCCCAAACAAACAGATGCTTTAATTTCAGCAGCTGAGCCGGTGGATGCGTGCGGACCTCTACTCTCTCCGAAATATGAAGGTAAAATTACTTAGCTACGTCAAGTAGGTAAGCCTGTAGGCTTTAGGGTTATGCATGCAATGTGCGCGAGAGCGTATATTTATTTGCTAGCCAGTAGAATGCTTATGCTTTGAGGAATTTGCATCTTAAATGAGCCATTCGAACGTGGCGTGCAGGTGCAATTGTGCTGGTGCTCCGAGGGACTTGCACCTTCAAGCAAAAGGCACTCGCTGTGCAGGCGCGTGTTTGCAGAGAGATTTCTTTTCCTGCCAGACTCTCCCAAATTATAGTCTGACGTCTGCACATGTCTTAACTTTTCCTCTTTTCCCACACAGGAGGCTGGTGGAGTGGCGATGGTGCTGTACGACAATCAGCCAGGTAGGCCTCTTATGCACACAATGAGGGGTTCAGTTTAGCGACGTTGACTAACAGAACGAGCATGTGGTATGCTCCCCTCAAATCCCTATGCTATGCTGTCAGATTACTGCATACCTTACTATGCAGGTAATGCATATTTATATACTTCCAACATAGATGAGGAGACAATGCTTGTTTTCTGTTATTGGATTGTTGTTTCATAACTCTAGTGCTCTTCCTAGGAGCTTAACAAATAGGGGAACCCCGGCCTTGCTGATTTGAGTTTAGTTCAGCTTGCTTGTGTAAACGCACTGACAGGCACAGCACGTATGCCTCCTAATTATGTACAAATTTGAACAATGCGCTCAGGGTGCATCAGTATGGGCGCTGACTTAAATGCTACCGGCGGCCAAAATGTGTCTATTCCCTGCATCAGGTAAGAATGGTCTTTTCCTTTTTGCAGGAAGTAGGCTATCATTCTCTCGCTCTCTCTGTCTTTCTTGCCTTATGTAGGCATCTAATCCTTCACACCATATAGGCGTCATATGCAACAGTTTAATGATTTTTTGGTGCTTTGTGTGTGTCTTCAAGCTAGCTGTTTTCATGCATCTGGGGAAGCACCTACGGGATGCCGCATTCTGTTGAGTACATGCACCCTTGAGTCGCATTCTGTTGAGTGCATGCACCCTTGAGTCGCATTCTGTTGAGTACATGCACCCTTGACTCGCATTCTGTTGAGTGCATGCACCCTTGAGTCGCATTCTGTTGAGTGCATGCACCCTTGACTCGCATTCTGTTGAGTGCATGCACCCTTGACTCGCATTCTGTTGAGTGCATGCACCCTTGAGTCGCAATCTGTTGAGTGCATGCACCCTTGAGTCGCATTCTGTTGAGTGCATGCACCCTTGACTCGCATTCTGTTGAGTGCACGAGCCCTTGCGACCCTACCAGATATCAGATGCCAGATTCTATTGAGTGTGTAAGCCCTTCTGTTGAGTGCAAAAGTCCTTGTGGACTCTTGTTCAATCGTCCTCTTGATTAATATGTGTGTGTGTATTTGGAATTAAGAATGCTGTAATTATCCTTTCACGTTTTAAATTAAAGCCCCATTTGATGCAGTGATCGGGCAAAGCAATCAAGTTGTAGCTTTCCTTTGTTTATTAAGCACATCCACCGCCTCAAGCCTTTTGGTGCACCGAGGCGCTTGCACCAAGAGCGCAGGCCAAAGGCTGCATACAGCATACAAAACAACTAGGGTTGGCCAGAACCGTATATATACACCGTA
>Ga0307968_1000564_pt1 | contig 27003 bp, 35 predicted proteins | sample OrgLakmetagen650_FD_201834 | JGI IMG/M metagenome (GOLD analysis project Ga0307968, IMG submission 201834) | Saline water microbial communities from Organic Lake, Antarctica - #650 | ecosystem: Environmental > Aquatic > Non-marine Saline and Alkaline > Saline | place: Antarctica: Organic Lake...
CTCCTCAAGTTTGTGTCAGATTTAGTTTCAATTTTCGACACTGGTTGATTTTGTTTCACCAGCCAATTGCCATCAGCCAGAGACTCGGGCTGTAGGCCATCCTTGTAACCCCTTGTAACCCCTTGACCAGCACGTCTCACTTCCACCTCAAGCAACTTGCTTGAAGACTAAAGCAGCTGAGCAAAACAGTAACTTCCTGCTCTTGCTATGCTTGACGGTACACAGTGGACGGAGTAAACAGACGGTTGAGCCTGCTTGCTTGCATTTCGGCGGTACGACAGAGCCAGGCCCCAACCCCCCCCTTCAGTAATGAAGGAACGTCCCTTTTCTAAGAGATAGCCTGGGCTGGCTGTGTGTCGTGGTGCCTTTGCTTGCTGTGAGTTGCACCTCTAGGGTGGAAAAACGCTGTGGTGCTTGTTGGCTAACTTGCTGTGGCTTGAACATCTCGGGAGCTCCGGGAGTGTGGACTGAGATGGTTGAGTTTCTATGTATGTGCAGCAACCAGCTAGGCCAGGATGGGGCTCAAACAACCTAACAATTTGAGGCGAAGGTTTTTTCCTTCCAACACTTTTCTTGTGCTTTTTTTAGAACGTACATGCTGGTGCACTGTTGTAAGTCAAATGTTATATTTGAACTCAGCTTCCAATTTGTTTGCATGAACAGTCATGGGTCTCTAATGTGGCGCTCCCTTCCTCCCCTTGGGTTACACATTCTGGTGTTCAGTTAACACGCCTGAACTGCTTGTTGTGGCTTTCCATCAGGCTCTTTTTATTGCCTCAGGTTTTGCCTTTCATCATTCATTCATCACTTATAACTTCCTTAGAGAACATTGGCACTGGCCAGACCAGTTCTTTTTTACAACCTTAGTTTACTTTACGCTGGCTGATCTAGCAATGCCTATCAGCCCAACGTATGTGGCTGCCGGTTACCCCCCTATGTAAACCCTTTGTAAACCCTTTGTATCTTCCTGAAATGTAATCCTGCTACAAGCTAGATGGTTCCTACAATTTATAATTTAATGTACATGCTATTCTAGAAGTACACCCAATTTATCCCAACTTGGTCCACTTATCCCAGCTTGGTCCGCTTTGATTGTGCTGGCAGCTGAGACTTCAGGCCTGCATACTCGTAGTCAATCCCTGCCTCTTTGATGCGAGCTTGTCTCTTGTTGTCTTTCTTGATGCGGCGGGCCACTCGGCGTGCATGATCTGTGTGTGGGCATGTGAGTGGTGTGTTGTGTTGTGATGATGCTGTGCTTGTGTGTTGTGAATGTAAGGTGCGTGTAAGTATATGTGTGAATGTACAGCACATCCATAGTACGAATAGGGCAGGGCATGCTATATATGATTTGGCCAACAAGGCTGACACTTCTGTGATGGGGAGCACAGGGGAGGAACGCAGGAGCATCAATCATCATTACCTTATACCACAAGTCCCTTCCTTGCGTGAAGTAATGTTGTACCTCATGCAAAGGTGCAATGACCAAATTTTGGGCAGGATGTTGTGCTCTAAGATGTTCAGTATGCAAGAGCGAAAATTAGTTTTTCCTCAATTTGTTTAAAAGACTCAACGATCGAGTCTCATCCAATAGGACTTATGTGGAAAAGGAGCAAAGTTTATACATTTATAATGGGGGGGGTCAGAGGGGATCGACTCACAGACAAAAAAAATTGCTGACACGTGTCAGGTTGTTTGGCAGCCTCCCAACAACAATAGATAAGGACGTCTCAGTGCACAGACAGCGCAGTCTTGAACACCATAGAAGGGGGGTTAGCTGTAATCAATACTCAGGCAAATATTAGATGGCAATGCCATCATGGCATCAGCAAATTCCAGTGTTTGGAGCACTCTCCCATTCCTCAAGTTGCCAAAAGCACTCAGGGTAATTAAAGTCAGCATGTTCAAACATACATACATGATCCCACCTGTAAATGCAATACTAAGGCAAAAATGGTTCTGGCTAATTTGTGTCAAAGCTGCGTCTGTACCTGCTGGTGTCAGCTCTTTGTCGTGGCGTTGCCTCTCCAGCTTCCTCCATGGCACGTTTCTAAACTTATGGTTGGCACCCTTGAAGAGCAGTGGGTGTATCTGCGTGCAGTTGGAGGGTAGGTGGCACCAAGTGAGGAGCTATTCGTAGAGCAAATTGACAGAAAGCTACCTCCGTGACCTAAATTTTAGGCTGGTGTACGTGACACACTTGTGGCATTACGCATACACTTGAGAGCTTTTCTCTGGAGCGAAACTTGTTACGTGCTTTAGCACCTTGGTGGAGCAGACATACTACAAGTGTGCGCAGCGCGCAGTGCAAAAGCTATGGACATGTAAATGCTGCAGGCTCACAGGCTCCACATTAAAATCCAGGCATCCTTGCGCGTGCAGACCCTTACCTGCTCTGGCTGCATGAGCCGGCAGGTCAGCTTCTGGGTGAACATGAAGTAGCCATCCATGGCGTCCGTCACGATGCGGGCCACGTCAGGATGCTGGAACTCTAAGAAGGCGTAGTGTTTGGCCTTGCCGGTCTTCTTGTTGCGGGACAGCCGAACACGTGTGAGCTTGCCGAACTGAGAGAAGTAGCCTGCAGCACGTTGGTAGTTAGGAGTTGACTTTCCAAGCCATTGCAGCAGTTACTGAGCAATGCTGTTTGTTAAAGTGCACATGTGTATGCATCCGCAGTATGTACATGCACACAAAAGGTGACAAACTCACCCAGCAGCTCTTTTTCGTAGAAGCCATGGGGCAAGTTGCTGCGCACGCACACGGAAGAAGAAGATGTGAGTTGACAGATATTGAAGGTGAGCAGGTATTGTAGGAGAGCAGCAGGGCAAAACTCTCACCCTATGTACGCCACTCTGCTGCCAGAGGGAGAGAAAGAGGTGGAAGGGGCGGCGCTTTGCCGTTGCTGGGCCTTGTTGGCGTGAGCAGCAGCGAGTGCAGGAACGGGGGGAGCAGCGGGAGACTCGTTCGCTTGCTGGACGAGGGGCAAAAAACCCTCAGACAAGGCTTGACTCGCAGGGGCAGGGGTTTTGCTTTTCTTCACCATAGTTAATTTTTATTTAAATCCTTGAACCTTGCAGGTGAACACTGTGTAGACATTGCATACACACACACATACACACACACACACAAACACACATATACACACACACACACACACACACACACACACACACGCAAGCACACACTCACACGCTAGCACATACCCACGCAAACACACATACACACACACACACACACGCACACACACACACACACACACACACACACACACACATATACACACACACACACACGCACACACACATATACACACACACGCGCGCACACACACACACACACACTCACACAAAGTTGTATATACAAACTGTGTATGTATACATGTAGGTATGTCGCATACACACACATACGTACATGCACTCATACACACACACATACACACGGAGACACACACACACAGACACGGAGACACACTCACAGACAGGCACACGCACGCACGCACACATACCCATATACATATGCAAGCTACCAACTCACACACACACACACATACACATAAATACGCACAGCACACAAAGTGGAATAGCCATGCAGATCTCTGGGGGCTTGTCCAATAGAGCTTTCAGGCAAACACACAAAGCTAGTGCCGTGCACGCCACCAGGCCGCGCCTACTGTTGCCCCCAGCCGCCTCCTCTGCAGCATCCAACATCAACACGGATGCTCAGACTGTCGTGCAAATCCCAGAGAGCAAAGAAGCAGCTGTAAGTGTAGTTTTTGCGTATCTTGTGCGTATATGAGGGCATGTATGTGCCTGAGTGTGTATAGTATTGCGCCTAGTGCTTGCGTGAACATGAAGGTGTGTGTGTTTGCTGTTCTTCTCATGACGTCTCTTATGATTTAATTTGGCATGCTGATGACAACAGTAGCGTGCAGTACTCTCTGCTGCAGATCAAGTAACCAAATGTAGTATTCTTGACAAAATCTGCGCCCCATCTCACCCAACTCTCTGAAAGCTCTGCTGTTTTCTGTTTAATTCCATGATCTCAGATAGCAGATGCTGTGGGCTGCATCTTGACCCAAATACGTCCCTTGGTTCAGACCAAATCCCCTGCCAAAGGATTTTCTAAATGTGCTGAGAGGCAAGGTTGTGTTTGCATTGATCTGCCGATCGCAAGCGAGTCGCCCAAAGACGTAGCAGATCTGGGAGGGCGAATTGCGTCCAGCATCGCAGCACAGCTCAGCACCTCCTGTGAGTGCTGGGCAATACAAGCTTTTATGTGACGTTGATGCGAATGCTTGCATAAAAGCCCTTGTACCGTTTACATTACTAGAACATAAATATAATTAGGACGTGTATAGTGCAACAAATGCCTGCAAATTACCTGCATCACTCTGTGCAGATCCAAACGCTTGCCTCCCAACGCTTTATGCACATTCGTGCACACACACACACATAAACACACACACTCACACACACACGCACAAACACACACAGGCACGCTAGTGTTTGCAGAGGAGCAGGCCGCAGCGGCATGCCAGGTGGCCAAGAATAAGAACCTGGTGACCATGGACCTACGGCAGGCATGCCGGAAATCTCAGCTTAGTGGCGGCGTGCTCGTGATTGTGGCGCCTAAAATAGCAGACGTGGCTCTGTGTGACCAGCTAGTCCAGGTGGGTAGCAGACATGAGTCTGCTGGAATAGAGCAGCTGTACAATAGCAGGAATTGGTAAGTGGGAAAGACATGCAGAAGTAGTTCGCAAGAGCAGTACTTTGAAGATACCCCCAACAATAAGAACTATTTGTGTTTGTGTGGCAGCCATAGAGATTGCCTGTGATTGCGCCATAGTTGCCCATGATCACGATCTGTCACGACCTTTTTGCATTTCTACCACAAGTTCACTCTCATTCTTACCAAGCATTCCCCTTCACTCTCTTTGGTCTCTTTACAACGCAGGATGTGTGGGCTGGTTCAGCCGCTGTCCTTGTGAACAGTGAATTCGTGGTTTCACCACTGGCCAACCCTGCTTCTGAGTTAATTCCCTTTTTGCAATCCCTCTCGACGGCCTATTCTTTTCAACCGGTGGCAGTTAAAGGGCTTTTAGGCGACCAGCAGGTAACGCTACTGCATGGAGTAAATGTATTCCATAGTAATAGCACCCCCCCTTCAGCAGCCTTCCGTTGCAGCATGACCTGTGACAGGTTGTGTTGTATGTACCCGTCTTCTGGGTGCAAGCATCATGATGATCCTGCTGCTGTTGTCGACTTCTCATGATTCTTACAGGGCGCTGTATTGAAACGAGTTGAAAAGGGAGACCCAACTGATGCACCGTATAAAATGCTCAAGCAAGAAGGGGCATCTTTTGTGCAGATCGGTGAGCAGCTGCCCTCCTGTTGACCCTGCTCTTGGCTTCGTTTTGTTCTAAAAATCCCCTTCCTGGGGTCAGGCTTAAAGCAGATACTCTTCGACTTCTGGTATTTGCTGAAAACAACAGAGCTGCCAAGTACACAGATGTTGTAAAATTCAGCAGGTGTCTTCCTGCGTGTCTTCCGGTGTGTCTTGCTCTCTTTGCAAGTTTGTGCTATTCTGTTGCTGCTATTGCTTTGGATCATACAAGAGCCCGCTTCCCCTTGATTTGGGAAATTCGATTGACAGAACCTTGAACTTTGAGCCCATAGGGACTGTTGTGTCTGTTACAATTGACCGTCTACTTGCTGCAAAATTGCAGGCCGTTCGACAAAAAGGCCTGATTCAGATGACCTACAAGTCACTTTCATAAATGCATCTGCTGCAAAATCGCCTCTGTAAGTATAGCTACCTACTTGTCTTCGCAATATTAGTTAGCACGTATCATTCGATTGAAGTTAGCAGCTCTTTGTATTGATCGGCTGTCAAAATACTCACCACAAATTACACAATGTGTTATATGCAGGGCTAGAGCAGCAAAGGCAATGAGAGGAGTTTTCTCCAAGAACGATAGAAACGGGTAACAATGTTCATTATGCTACTTACATAATGTGGGGAATGTCACGTCCAATGGTGCAGCGACAAATTATGTGACAAGCAGTTAGTTGGTTCATAGTTGAGAGTTCCATCTGCCTTGTTCAATGAGCTGGATGTGCCCGCCTTATTGATATTCGGTAGCGCCTTTGGACCAATCAGTTGATGTGCTGAGTTTTATACTTTGCTGTGACATTGATCTGACAGGAATGATTCTCATTTCTCTGTCGCAGCAAATCACTGTCTGGCTTCCCCAGCTTGCAAATGTAATGAACGAGACTAGGAAAACCAACTAACCAAATCACACGAATTGTCACTGCCATCAATTGGGTGTGACATCTCGCGTAGCATTTTTTCTATAAGCTACCGTGCTTAAAAGAATAGAAAATGATGGGCTTCCAGTTTTGATTTTTAATTTATATGTCACTCACTTCCTATAACAAGGTGCAAAAAGTTTAATCACTATCGACCACAGATGTGTATACCACTCTGAGTTATTCCTGCGATTGGGTGTCTGCAGTATGAACGGCATGAACATAAGAATACAGCTACCTTATTTTGTGGAAATGCAAGCCAACAGGGAAGCTAGCCAAGGATCGCTTATTCACGTTTTTCGTACAAGCACTTGAGTGGATAACAGTTTCAAAGACTTAGCTAAGTTCCCTTCATATTCATGCTGGCTGGGCGCCAGTGCCGAATTGCAGCTTAAAATAAATATTGCGTCATATATAATGCGTTGACTGACTGTGCACTGTCACAGTGCCTACTCATCGCAAGGCTACTTTGAACGCACTGCTAGTAGCAACTCAAAATGCAAATCTCTCTGTGATCCGTGAATTCACCACTGCGGACATGTATGTCGGGCATGTATTAAAAAAAACTACGCAGGCAGTGAAAAACACTCTCCACATAAGGTAAGGTTAGGTAAAGTAAGGTTACATCACACACTATATATGCCTCAAAGGGCATCTCAGCGGAAGTTTGGAAGGGTCAAAATCCTGAAATACACATGGCTTAACAAAAGAAACAGAAGCTAGAGGAAACATGAAACAGAAATATGTAGAAGAGAAAAGTGTATAGAGAAAGATAACGTTTGTTTTGAAGAAGGGTGAAAAAGAGAAGGCATCAAGATTGCGAGACCCCACATAAATTAAGGAAAAGGAGTGTCCTCCACCAAAGAATAAGAAAAAGATCAATGAGGATCAGGAGGATTGCATGCTTGACCTGAAACCGTCTCCTGATGAGAGTTGATGATATTACTCCTAGAAAGGGCACGTCTGGTATGGACAAATTTGGCAGCGTAATTGACAGAATGAGCATGGAGCTTGGAAGCAAGCTTCTTAACTCTTTGAGGATCAAGACCCAGCATCTTAAAGACTTCAGAGTGTGAGTGTTGTAGATGGTGCCGCCCACACCCAATAGCTATTAATAGGGATGGTGAGGAGAGTGACGGAGGCTCCTTGAAGGGTGGAGCAGAAGCCTTTGTGCTGTTCCTGCGCGGTGCTTAGCTGGTTCTGCGGTCTAATGTCCTCACAGTACTCGACCTTGATGAAGTGAATTTCACGTTGAAAAATGCTAAGATCTTTGGGTCGGTGCTGTCTGGGGAAGGTGGATCTGCGGTGCTGCTGAGGTGCTCCTGGTCTCCCTCAGTTGCCCCCTGCCACTCCTAAGAACCCACCCCCCTTCATTGCTACGAGCAAGACCAGTAGTCTGTTGTTTTTTTGTTTTCGCAAAGATGGGAGCAACCAGTACAGCATCAGGACGGCTGGAGGTAAACCCTTTTTTTGTCTGGGAAGCGGGGTGGAAAGAGCCACTTATGTATAATCCTAGTTTCAGCTGTATCAGGAATCTGAAGATTTTGCATAGCCAGCCGGTTGCTGCTATATCCTATATCCTATATCAAAACTGGAAATCAATCACATACACTGATGGTAGTGCCATGCAAGATGAGATCAGCAAACAGCAGATTATAGGCGCTGGAATTTTCACCCCCACTACAGAGCGACGCTGGCTATAGTGATACCGTCACTATCAATCCTGGAGGCAGCGGCCCCACACTCACCATCAATAGAGCTGAACTTGCAGCTGTGCTAGTAGCGGTACAAAAAGGCCACACTGAAATTGCTACAGACAGTGCCTCATCCCTCTTTCAGATTAGAAAACAGCTATTGAGCCCAATGGCTGTACTCCACCACTTGCACAGGGAACTACTTAAGGACATAGGAAATTTAATCTAATCCTCACCTTCTACTGTCACTTTCTACAAAGTGAAATCTCACTCTGGTATTATTGGCAATGAGAGATCAGACCACCTAGCACACAAAGCAGCAGTCAATCAAATTTCTGACGTGTCCCTCCCGCCAGCTACTGACCCCTTCTACGACCTGTTCTGGCTAAGCGTTCCAAACAAAGTTGGCTCCCATGCAGAAGAGCTACGAGTTTTGATTAACCTGCAAAACAAACTAAAACATCACATGCACGCCCACCATTACCTTGGTGAAGCTAACACAGATACACTGGTTTACAAGCTCTGGCAAAAATTGCATGATACGCCTCAGCGTGCAGCACAGCCCGACTCTCACACACGGCAAGCTACTGCAAAGCCCCTTGCTCATGCTTAACTCAGTAACACATTCTGGTCCATGCCAAAAGTGACTTTTAAGGAGCAGGAACAAGTCCTGAAGTACAGGACGGACACGATACACACAGACAAACACACCAAAAGGTTTAGTCATACGACAGGCAGATCCTGCCACCTGACCTCTGTGCGGAGGATCAGACAGTGCTCCACACATACTTCTTAGGTGCAACAACCATACTCTGAAGAGAATGCACATAAGCCGACACCACCAGCCTGTAAGCAAAGGCAAGCTGGGCTCGCAATTGTTACAATGGATGCTTGTAACAGTGAAAAGTTATCTGACCTTAACATTGAACCCCCTGATGACATTAAAAGAAACATTCCTGACTGGGTTTCCCAACACAACAAAACCTTCCAACTAGACATCAAAGCCGTCCAGATAGCGTGTTAGTTATGCCCATTGAGGGAAGAGGCAGGCATTTGGATCCCAAACAAATCCCAAAGGACAACGACATACATCTTGTAGAATTCAAATTCTGCTCAGACGTAATCCCGCAACAGACATTAGAAAAAGCGCACAACAGCATTAACCCCTTATCCAGCGTCTACGAACAAGGAGCCTCCGAGACATTTCTCGAAGCAACCAAGCCACACTTCAAGTTATACTTCTTGGAGTTGGGGGCACAACCTACAATCAGTAGCTACCCCATAACTCTTCTACTAAACTTAGGCGTCCCCACGCACAAAGTGCACCTACTAGCTACTAAACTGCACTGCCATGCAATAAAAAGCTTGAACAAGATTACAAAAACAAGACACAAAATACACCTTAAAAACAACAGTAATAATGGGGGATTTGATGGGGAGGTTCTGGTAGAGCGGCTGGCTTCAGGAGGGCTAGACGCAGGCCGGATCGCATGGCTGACAACTCGCCGGATCCTCATTAGTCTCTGCAGTTTCTCTTTTTTCTCGTTTTTGGTGGGGCTCTGGCTAGTGGTGAGCACTAGTTGAGAGCCTTTGAGTTTCGCATTCACATACTTTTACCGGTGCAATTATAATTGGATATGGTGGCCGCCACGCGGCGTTCATGTCACCAACAATAAGGGGATTGCAGTCACAATGTGTAGTAATAGTTGATGTGATTTGGGCTTGCATCTTAGAGCGGGACGTAAGCAACTCCGGTGTACCGGCCAGCAAGTGCCAATAATAAGGAATTTGATGTTGACGCCGTCAAGAATGATAGAGGTGTGTTTAATCCCAGGGTCTGAGTGTGCATGTAAACAGTTGCTGCCAGAGCAATGCTTTTGCGCACACAGATAATGGTGCCGCTGGATTTGTTGGTGGCAGTCCCTTGATGAGAGAAGATGCAACCAGGGTCGAGGTTTGTTTGGTATTTGCCAGGCTGGAGGCCTTTGTAATCCAAACTAAACTAAACTAAACTAAACTAAACTAAACCAAACTAAACTTTGGTATTTGTAAGCACTATCATATGATAATGTCAGGGGTGTGACGACTATCATGTGTGTGAGATCGTGGTGGCTAGTGAAAACGCCTCTGACATGCCTCTGACTCGGCATGCCCATTACAAGGTTTACAAAATGCCTTTTAGAATACATGTAGTCTGTGTCATTGGTACTCCTTCGAGATCCTTTTGTATTAACAGCAACTCATTGTACACAACCACAAACCATATCCTACTTTGCTATAGTGCTGCTGCAAAAGTGCTTCAGCGTTTCATCCAGTTTCCCTGCATCGAATTCTCCAGTGACCACACAGCTGCCGAGGGGACCCTTCAAGAGGATCAGCCTCAGCTTGCCAGCTGAAACCTGTTAAGGCACAAGGTAGAAAGAGGCACGGGTCCCTCAATTGTCATTAACGGCATCAAAAGTTGAGATTAGTTGAGGGCCTCCACCGCCATTTAACAACAATTACAAACATTCCTCATTCCTTCCTCCTCAGACTTTCCACCCCCCCAGCAGTCACAGGCATAATATTATAATATTACTGCTGTTCCCACCCAATTCTGTAAACAGTGGACAGGAAATAGGCAGGAGGGCTTTACGGTCCCACACACGCAATATCCCCAACCCCCACCCACCTTCTTGTCCACTGCCATGAGAGATTTAAACAAGTCCACATTCATCTCAGGGGGCACCGTCACAGGCAAGCGTGCACGTTGCAACAGAGTCCGCGTACGATCCAAAATGCTTTGGTCTATCCAGCCCTGCAAATGCAAAGAGAAGAGTTTTTTATGAAGCTATTCCTATTTTCAGCCTTGACATGCTTGCTGCCTGGTCGGTCCGGACCTTAATTCGTGCATGTACCAGCACCGTGCTGAAGATAATATTATGCACACATAGACAATGCGGGTGGAAGGGATTGGGAGTGTTTGGAGTGCCATACAAGCACAGATGGACCAACACTGGCATGGTGTGCAAAAGACTATATGCAGCTCCATGACGGTTTGACTGGTCACTGAGGCAGGGCTGTCGCATGCACAACAGGTTGATCTGTAGCAGTGCACACCACTAACAAAGAGAAAAGACACACATCCAGGATTTTTTACATGCACACGGGCAAGCACACGTACAACATGCAAGCGCACACACATTCATTTACATACAAACGTCGTATGTCACGTGCATCCCGACTTGCATTTCCATGTTTGAGCCAGCTGTTTGAGCCCAAAAAAATCAGCCACCCAACGTACCAGCCTGAAAGACATATCCGCCGCCATGACCATGCCTATGGAAACAGCCTCCCCATGCAGGAAAGTGCCGTAGCCGGTGCCCGTCTCAATGGCATGGCCAAAAGTGTGGCCTAGGTTCAGGGTGGCTCGCAGGTCGTTAGTCTCCCTTTCGTCAGCAGCCACTACCTGTGAAGAGTCAGACGGGGGGTGAGCAGCACAAATGCGATGGAGCAAGCCAGAAAACGTAAGTGAATTTACGGTGCGCGTGCGGGGCAGGGAGCACAGGATAGAGAGGCAGGGGGGTACTTTGCAGTTGCAGCAGCAGATATTGGTGCATCATGATATCATGATGCATCGTGCGTGTGATGGGAGACCTTTTTTGTAGGGTTAGTCAGAATATTTCGAGATGTTTGCATGAGAAAACTATTTTAAAACTAGTTTTCGCCCGGGAGCTGGGATGACAGCTGGGCACAAAGCAGAACGGTGCAGAAAGGCAGCTCTGCTAAATTGCTGTCTTGCATTTAGTAAACGCCCCATGCTTAAGCACTTCCACAACCACGTGCCGAGCGTTCTGCCGCTCCACAACAATCATGCATAAAGTCTGACCCTCATGCATGTTTGTGCCTGTCTTTTGCCAAAGTGTTCGTCAGCTTGACCACAAAAAATAGGTGACACACAGGTGCTTGTATGGACACACACACACACATGCACAAACATACAAGATCGAACAAGAGTGTGTGTGTGTGTGCGCGCGTGCGTGTGTGTGTATGTGTGTGTGTGTGCAGATGTACCAGCGTTTTAGGTTTTAGGGCGTCGTACATGATACACAAGATAGACGAGGAAGGCCCACACACCTCAGCCTTGTTAATACATGAGCGCTCAATGGCGTATGCGGTAGCCACTGTGTCGCGTGCCATCAGCTTGTCCATGTTCTCTTCTAACCAGGCAAACAGGGGAGCATCTCGAATGAGGCCATACCTGCGCAAAAAGGAATGAAGTGCTCATTTGTGTTGATTATACTGCGCAAATGTGGTTGGATTGCTCATTTGTGTTGATTATGCTGCGCAAATGTGATTGGACTGCTCAATTGTGTTGATTACTGGTAGACGTAAAAAGTGGCCCGAATCAGGACACAATTGTACTATACATATGTTTATGCATATTGATCTAGAGAACTGACAAGGCTTGCAAGATTACGACTCTTGTAAAAAAAAGGAGGGCTGCACTTTTTCTTCCTGTGCTTGAAAGTAACAAACAACAGAAGCCTGCTGGTAAGGTAACTGACACACCTGCCAAATGAATACACTCAAACAAACTCCTGAAAAGCAATGGTTCCCTCAAACATCCCCCCTAAAAGAACTCACTTGACAATCTCACTAATGCCTGATGCCAGCTCCCGGTCAGGCAGCGTGGTCAGCGTGTCGGTATCACACAGCACACAGCGTGGCTGGTAGAAGGCCCCAATCATGTTCTTGCCCAAGGGGTGGTTAACGCCTGTTTTGCCCCCCACGCTGCTATCCACTTGAGCCATGACAGTCGTGGGCACCTGTGTACGTGTACATGTGTGCTTGAGTGTTTGTGTGTGTGTGTGTGTGTGTTTGTCAGAGTATGTATGTGTGTGTAAGTTTGTATCTGTTTTTGTGTTTGTGTGTGTGTGTGTTTATGTGTGTACGAGGGTGTGTGTTTGTGAGTGTGTGCATCTGTACATGTGTTTGTGTGTGTTTGTGTGTGCGCGTGTGCGTGCGTGACTTTGTGTGTATGTGCGCCAGTAAAGCGCAATCTTTCTTGCAAACATTTCCGCTATTGCAGGCATCCCACACTGAAAGTATCAATACAAAGCTACCTTCCCACCTATCCAACACAACCTTCGAGGCCAAGGGACGGTGCAGGTAACCAATACACAGAGCCTCTCGGAACTCTGAGTAGGAAAGGGCTGCTTCAGCACATGCATTCAGCACAACTGTCTCCTGCTCTGACCTGGGAAAGTGAGCCCTTCTGATATTACAATGATGTCAAAACAGGACAATGGCCTTCCTCGTCTCTTATGCCGATTTTCCTACAGCTATGCAATACAAACAAGTACCCTTTTGAAAGAGCATAAATTAAGACGTTGTGCACAAAAAACAGGATCTCCGCATCTTGTTCTCCTGCCGCACCTGGATGAAGTGCACACCCCTCTGGTAGCAGGCCGCAGCAAAGCCCGTCATGTCGCCCACCACACCTCCTCCTAAGGCCAAGAAGGTGGTGCCTCGGTCCATGCGGGATTGGAGGGCCTGCAAGCACACACAAGGAGTGTGAACATAAAATTCCGTTTGCCTGTAATTCCTTGGACACGTCGTCGAGAATCTGGTGCCACACTCCGTGATCTTTTCTATCATGTATGCTGCTGTCACGACATGCCACAGAACCCATCACCGAAAAGCCCAGACGCCCAGACGCCCTGACTCTGTGACGTGCCCCACCTTGTCCCAAACACGGGCCACGTCATCCAGTGTCTTGAAGTCTTCTCCGTCAGGCAAGATCACTGACTCCACCGACAACTGAGAGTCACCACCTGTTAGGGCCTGCACTGTCCTGTGTGTGTCGTGTTGTATGTATGAGTGTGTGTATATGTGTATATATTACGTGCCTGTAACACATCACAAATCCCAACAGGAGGCTACCAACTACTGAAGGAATGGACGCAGGTGTGACTTCACCACAAGAAGCTGTGTACGTAAGCTTGCCTCCTCCTTAAGGCTATATTCATCAAGGCTTTATTCATTGTTGCGCTGTGTTTAGATCCAGTCCACAAGCCTACTTAACCAGCCAATCTTTTCTTTCAGTCCAGCGCGTCATACTTGATCATAAACAAAACCCCACTCTTTCAAGGCCATTGGACTGGCTGGCCATCAACACCAGCACCAAAGATGTAAAACCCCGCAGCTACCCCCAGTCAAAACTAACTGAATAGACCAGGCACCCCTCGGGCAACAGCACGCAAGTCACCCCACAGCCCTAGGATCACCGCCCCAACACCCACTCGTCAAGGTACAGCTTGGCGATGTTTTCGTTGGTCACCACCAGCACTTTGTTGCCAGGCACGTGCTTACGAAACAGCTCAGGCCTGTGTGCTAGGAGGCCGTTACCAATGTAAATGGGGTAGGACCTGTTGCCCAGCTTCACATCAACGGTCGTCATGACGAGGTCCTCCTGTTTGTGCGAGCGAATGCAGGACATTGAATTGCAAGTATAGCACAGAAATATTTTGCTCACTAAGTGCTAACAAACACACAAGCGCACGCACACTCACACACACGCATCCACATCCACATCCACACACACACACATACACACACACGATCACACGCACACACACGCACGCGCACACACACACACACATACACACACACACGCACACGCACACGCACACGCACACGCGCGCACACACACACACACACACACACACACACACACACACACACACACACACACACACACACACACACACACACACACACATAAATTCCTGCTGTGCACGTGCTGAGACTTGCAGTCACCCGCCTTTGCAACTGGTGCAGCCTCTGCCGCTGCTGCAGCTAATGCTGTGTTTCCTCTTTTTGCGGGAGGAAGGAGAGGGGATGGGTGGTGACTGGACTGGAGGAGAGGGGATGGCTGGCTGCCCCTTTGCATACAGGCAGCTTCCCCATGTTTGCTCCTGTTGGCAGGCAGGCGGTGCAGAGTCCCTCCACGCCCGCTCGTGGAAGCTGCTGGTGCTGGAAAAAACCCTCTTCCATCAGCTTGCAATGCCTTTCCAACCGAGTTGCCTTGCAAAAATGCCATTTCAAATTTTTATTTGGGGAAATACATGTTCAACATATCTGCAATTGTGTTTGAGTTCGGTTGCAAGCAGTGTATTGCTGCATCCAGTCAGTAGGCATGTTCTCACCCTTGAAGCAGCTGGGAATCAACAGCAGGAGCAGGTGCAGCATTGGCAGAGGAATATGCACGGCTACCGCTGCTCCGGCCAGGCTCACTGTCACCAACAAGGAAAACGGCAGCAGCAGAGTTGCTGGCCCCCCACCTAGCTATGGATCTTTTGGTGTGTCATGCAGTTTCCCACGCACGTCTGCGTCCTTCCATCCCCCTGGATACTAGCCACAAATTTTTGTGCACACACCTTTTAACGGCCCTGAAGTCATTCCTCATCCTTCACACAGGAAATTTAGGGCTACGTTCTTTAGCGAATCAGAGAGGTGTGCTGGCCATGGCTTCCTCTCCCGCATCCGTGCAAGGTGGGTCAGAAGGCCGTTGGCTCATCGTCACATAGATTTTGTCAGCACACAAACAGGCACACACACACACGCACGCACACACACGCACACGCACACGCACACGCATGCTTGCACGCAAATGCACAAGCTCAACATGCACACACAGATACTTTTGGCCTTGCAGTCGACAATGCTTGATATTGATATGTATGTCACTGCACTTGAGTACTTGTACCCTATTGGCACGCACTGCAGATTCCAAGCCTGCATCATCCATCGGCGCAAGGAATCCTCCGAAACTGGTGGGTGCTTTTTTGCCAACCCTCTTGTTGTGCTCTCACCTGCTGCTGGCACGGTATGCGTTTCGTATTTTTGCATACAACGTACTAAGCATATTGCAAACCCTAGGTTGGCATTGCAAGTTCTGCTTGCCCTGTCAAGCTTCCTTTCCTTCCTTTAGTCCAGGGCCGGACGTTTAAAATAACTCCTTCCCAATATCCCTGCACACAGAGCGGAGCTGAGATCCGTAAGCAATTCCCATCCTTTTACTACTAATGTATTTAAGCACATCCCTATATCCTAACACACAGAGTGGAGCTGAGATTCGTGAGCGATTCCTATCCTTCTTCGAGTCCAAGGGCCACACACGCCTGCCCAGCTCATCTCTGGTGCGTTCGCAATGCTGTTGACTTTCACAGAACATGCTGTTGACTTTCACAGAAACATGCTGGATTGTTCCCTGCTTGCAATTTTAACGATGCGAATAGCCAAGATACGGCAGGGAAGGCTTTGGCCCACACTCAACTAGGGACGTTTGTATTGCCTTAACATTCACTGCTAGGGTTTTTGTTTGAGACTGAAGGCCTTTTCATATCCAAAGGCTGCAGCACAACAGGCATTCCTAGTAAGAGACGTCCCTAGCTGAGACACAACCACCACCAGCTTGCTCCAAATTTGTTGCACCTCCTCTCAGTCCTCAGCGCACCCGTAAAGCTGCCTGCACAAACACATCCTCTTTTCCTTCGGCTCTGGCTAGTTCGAGCGTTGGCTTTAAAGCCTTGCTTTTTATAGTTGTGTGTCCTTGTACTTTCCTTTGCAGAAAGCTTTTACTTTCCAATTCCATTTTTCTTTCACGCCTTCAGCTCCCATTTTTTGTTACTTTTACCTTTTGATTGCACTGATTCTACACAGGTGCCTGAGGAACCCAAGGTGCTGCTCACCATTGCTGCCACGCCTCAAGCTCTTTGTTACTTTTGAATGCACCGATTCTACACAGGTGCCTGAGGACCCCACAGTGCTGCTCACCATTGCTGGTATGCTGCAGTTCAAGCCTGTGTTCATGGGAGAGGTGCGTTTGCATGCCTCTTCTGCTGAAGGGTGGCGTCAGGCTGTTGGTGACAGTGTCACACCTGCCTGCGTTAAAAAAACTTACCTCCACTCTTCTCTGTCCTTCAGCTCATCTTCTCTCTCTCCTACCGTGTGGTCATGAGGCCTATTGAAGAAGGTTCAGAATCCCTCCCAATTCCTTCCCGGTTTCATCTTCTCTGTTGAACCAGTTGTTTTAAACTCTTCTCTTCTCCTGTGTCTTAGTCATAAACTTCAACTGTTGTTTGGCTCCACTATTTGTTTCTAACGCCCCCTTATAAATCCATCCAGTGCTCAACGACAAGCAAGTGCCTTCTCCTCAACCTTTTTGTTCTAACTTACAACACAGCAAGTACGGTGATGAGCACCATATGCCTAACTTCAACCGCCAGAGTTAAGAGAGTGCATGCACATCAAGTGCAAGCAAAACAGGCCTGACTTTATTAGCATACAACCCTTTGCACATCAAATGTGCCTTCAGGCTGTTTTCCGTCAGATGTGGCTTGCACAATTGCACAGACAGCATTCAAAGACGAAACTGATCACACTGCCCTGTAAACACACTGGGAGACCCACCAATTGGAATGTGTCGCGCGCAATCCATCTCTAAGCAAAAGATCGTTAAACAATGAGAATGAGAACAGCCTGCCCTCTGTGCACACTGCAGGTGCCTCCTAAGATACCTTCCGCCACAACGACACAAAAGTGTGTGCGTACGAACGACATTGAGAACGTGGGTGTGACAGCACGCCATCACACTTTTTTTGAGATGCTGGGAAACTTTTCGTTTGGGGACTACTTTAAGAAAGAGGTGAGCCGCCGCTGCGATGTGTGTGAGAGCCGGTTTTTCTCAGATTGTGATTCAGGTTAGAGACAGGTCTGAGGTTGATGGGGAGAGTGAGACTGAAGTCCAAACCCGAGGATGTACGGGTATGACGAAAAGAAGCAATGACAGCTTGTAGTGTCGTGCGTAAAGTTGGCCAGGACCGTATATATACACCGTACATGACCGTATATTTGGTGATCTCACTGCCAAAAATACCGAATATATGCCATATGCCGTATGCCGTATGCCATGTATATAGTTCTGGCCAACTCTAGTCAATGCGTCGTGTGTAACACCCTACCTGTAAATTGCTACTTCTGCACAAATGTGTCAACCAACGCAACGCAACGACAGCTACACAACCACGAGGATCCTGCTCAATCGATGGACTACATTATGTGCGCAATTTCGTGCATAAACCCTGAGCTCATACTTTTCATTTAATAAAGCCCGTTATGCATGGCGGCTGTCCGCTGCAGTATTCCAAAGCTTGAAGGAGTCCGGGGCCAATGTTTGCACCTTACTCACACACACACATACACGCACACACACAACACACACACATACGACCACACACAAGCACAGGCCATCCAGTACGCGTGGCACACACACATATGCACGCATACGACCACACACAAGCACAGGCCATCCAGTACGCATGGCAAACACACATATACACACATACAACCACTCGCCAGCACAGGCCATCCAGTATGCATGGCAGCTGTCCACTGAAGTGTTCCAGCTTCCTGAGGAACGCATCTGGGTGTCTGTCTTTGAGGATGATGACGAGGCGTACCAGCTGTGGCTGAATGGCGTGGGTGTGCCAGCAGAGCGTATTAAGCGTATGGATGGCTCGTCCAACTTTTGGGCATCAGGCGCCACAGGTGTGTGTATGTGTGTGTGGTTGTGCTTTTGCGTGTTTGTCTATGTGTATGTGTGCTTGTGTGTGTGCTTGTGTGTGTGTGTGAGAGAGAGAGTGTGTGTGTATGAGAGAGAGTGTGTGTGTGTGCCATTGAATGCATAGTAGCTCTCCAGAGCACTGCTTCGTACACACCCACACAATTGTGATGGGAACCCTCAATAACCACGGAATTGTTTTCCCTGGGTGGTACAATGTCATGGTAGGTTTGTGAACTTACGTCACACACCATACACACACATTTTATTTCAACACCACATGTACATACACCTCTGAGCAAGGCATGTGTTTAAGGCTCGTTTGCTTTGGAGCACACATGCATTCGTTTTTGAACGTGCATGCATCATGACAGGCCCCTGCGGCCCCTGCTCAGAGCTGTACTACGATTTTGCGCCGGAGAGAGGAGTGGGCCCTGAAGTAGACCTTGAAGACGACTCGCGCTTTATAGAGTTTTATAATTTGGTACGTGTGTGTATGCGGTTGTATGTGCATGTGTGTGTGCGCGCGTTTCGGCATCTCGCAACAAAGGAACTGATCAAGACGACGGATTGAAAAAGCGCTCGTTTCCAGATACCATTGTGAGCTGCATAATAGAAGTATACTCGTTTAACAAGTAAGTTGCCTTGTAGGTGTCTTCCTTCATTAATAGCTCATGGGGCTGCAGCAAGCAGTGGCTGACCAGGGAAGGAAGGCAGTGACGAATCTTCACTCGAAACCTGCTTCTCAAATATGCTTGGTCGTTTGTTGAGCTTTGCGAGGAGGTGCCTGACCCATAGAGAATATATGTGATCAGTTGCGCTGGATTATGTGCATGGGCTTTGCTCATCAAGCTCAGCAAGAGGGTGGTGGACTCTACAGAAACACCGGAGCAGCTGCTTGAAACACTTGTGTCGTGCTCATGGAGCTGCAACGCTCCTCAGACGGCAAGAGGGTGGTGGACTCTACAGAAACACCTGATCAGCTGCTTCAAACACTTGTGTCGTGCTCATGGAGCTGCAACGCTCCTCAGACGGCAAGAAGGTGGTGGACTCTACAGAAACACCTGAGCAGCTGCTTCAAACACTGTGTCTTTCCCAGGTGTTCATGGAGCTGCAACGCTCCTCAGACGGCAAGCTGCAACCTTTAGAGAAGAAGAACATCGACACCGGGCTGGGGCTAGAACGGATGGCTCAAATCTTGCAGGTATGAACGGGGAAAACCTAAGGAGGAAATTGTGGGGAGGCAGTGTGCTAAGCCACCACTCCTTGCTTGAACAACAAGGGACAACCGCAGGTTGTGCAATAGAGTGGCCATTTCTTACTTGACAGCAAGGGATACAACCGTGCCGACTATGCAATGGAGCGGTCAATCCTCACTGAAGATGTCTTCTTAGGGAGAGAGGCCGCGTTGGTTTGCCCTGTGCTGCAACAGACCTCGACTACAGGGTTTTAAACGTGTTGAGTTAATGGTGCAGGCAAAGTAAGCGTTGCGTGCTGCTATCAAATAGCTTTTGCAAGCTAGCAGGGAACCGGGCTGTTGCTGGTGTGATGTCTAAGTTCCTTCACAACAGCGCTCACTTTTGGTGTTTTTGTCAGTTTTTTTAGTTCCAAACGAAGGGCACGTTGCTGGGGTGGCAGCAGGTCTGAATTTTTGTGTGGCCGGAAGAAGCATGGAGGCTCTGTAAGTACACTGAGCGTGCAGAGCTAAGAGGTATGGGAGCAGTGCCATACAACTTGTGGCTGAATAGAACGCAACGTTAATATTTAAAAGTTAAATAGAAAGTATTTACAAAGATGTCTAAACAACCTTCAAAAGTGTTGAAGTAATTTGAAACAATTATTCTCTATAACGCCGGCTCTTGCCTTTATATAAAATGGCAATCGACTTGGCATGGCCAACTACCTGGCCTCGCTCCTTTGATGCCTACGTGCAGAGCCTCGCCTGACGTAGTGAAGCACTATCCATGAACATGCTTTCATTTCTCACGTGCTTTGTCCAAGCGCACCTTGCTCTTCATTCTTCACCTTTCTGTGCCCGATAACGAGGGACCCAGATTTCTCATGCACGAGGCTGTTTCCTTTTGCTGCACGCGCAATTAATTATTACCTGGGACTCTTCTCAACAAATGGCAGATCATTATGTTGCTGGCTGTGTGCTTTTCACGATTCAGCATGCACAGTTACTCAGGACGTACCTTCGCAATTGCATAACGCAACACCACGGGCTCTTTCAGGAGTAGATTTGTGTGCCGTTTAGTGAAAATTGTGATTCCCTATCACGCTTTTTATGAAACGGCATGTATGCCTACTCAGGAAGTGCCCTTGCAACAGCAAAGCCTACTTAGGGGGTGCCCTTGCAACAGCAAAGCCTACTCAGGGGGTGCCCTTGCAACAGCAAAGCCTACTCAGGGGGTGCCCTTGCAACAGCAAAGCCTACTCAGGGGGTGCCCTTGCAACAGCAAAGCCTACTTAGGGGGTGCCTTTGCAACAGTAAAGTTTACTCAGGACGTGCCCTTGCAACAGCAAATTGCGACATCACAAGCTGATTAGGCACTTATCACTTCCCCCATTGCATTTGCCTCAGGTGTGCTGTGATACACGCACACACATTGCACACAAACGCACACACATACACACACACACACAGAATGCGTGTTAAAATGCGGCCGTTAGAGCGCTGCTGAGATGCGTAATGATGCAAACAGGATGAGGCATTTAGAAAGGACTATAATATAAGCGTGCATTACCAATATGTTTCCTGTATTTGCAGGGTGTGCCCAACAACTACGAGACTGACCTCATCCTTCACATTGTAGAAAAGGCTGCTTCCCTTGCCGGAGTGTGCTATGCCTCTGCGGACGCTGCCACAAAGACCTCGCTCAAGGTAATTGTATTGCGCACACAAGTACGTGAACACACACATGCACACGTACACTCACGGCAAAATTATTGACGGTAGTGTACGCACAGACGCAACGGTGTAGCACTCAAAACACACAAACACACGCACACATCCTAGAAACAGCTGGCATGCATCGAGCACTGAGAGTCAGGAATGTCGCAGGAGGTAGGCAATGCGAGCCTTTGTCGCCTTCTTCCGATAAAAGTGAAGTCTCTGGCTGTTTGTGGCGCACATAACACGCAGGTCATTAGTGACCACACACGTGCCATGAAGTAAAGCTGTGGCGCACATACACGCGCAGGTCATTGGTGACCACACACGTACCATGAAGTAAAGCTGTGGTGCACATATACACGCGCAGGTCATTGGTGACCACACACGTGCCATGAAGTAAAGCTGTGGCGCACATATACACGCGCAGGTCATTAGTGACCACACACGTACCATGAAGTAAAGCTGTGGCGCACATATACACGTGCAGGTCATCAATGACCACACACATGCCATGAAGTAAAGCTGTGGTGCACATATACACGCGCAAGTCATTGGTGACCACACACGTGCCATGAAGTAAAGCTGTGGCGCACATATACACACGCAGGTCATTGGTGACCACACACGTGCTGTGACCTACCTCATCAGCGATGGAGTGACGCCCTCAAATATTGGGAGGGGCTACGTGGTGCGAAGGCTGCTGCGGCGTGTCATCATGAAGGTGGGGGTGCACGTGTGTGTATGTGATACCTTGAAGGCAGGTTCCTGTGTTTGTGTGTGCCTTGTGATATGGCGGGTGATCGTGCAGGTGGAGTTGTGTGTGTGTTATTGGTGTGTCCTCAACTTACAAGATGGATGTATATCCTTGTGTGTGACTTTGCTTGGCATTTCCTGGCTTATGCACGTTGCTGCTGCATGCACAACTGACGTGCTCTGTGCCATACGCTCAATAATATCAAAAATATGGCGTGTGACAGCAAAAGGGTGTGCTGGCGCTGTGCTCATTCACAGTGCTCTGGTGTTGCTCTATATATGTGGGCCTGTCCATAACCGAAAACTGCATTATGACATGCAGCACAGATCATAAGCAAAAGGAATCGCCTTCCTTCCCTTCAAGCATTGTCTCTCTCTCTCTCTCTCTCTCTCTCTCTCTCTCTCTCTCTCTCTCTCTCTCTCTCTCACACACACACACACACACAAACACATTCACACACACACACGCACGCATACATACACACACGCACATACACACACACTTGTACACGAGCGCAGGGCCGCCTCCTCGGTATCTCTGGCATTTTCACGCCCACCGTGGCAGAGGTGGTGGTGTCCCTCTCTGGACCCTGTGATGCCAACGTTGCTGCCAATGCTCCCCGAATCTATGACGTACTCAAAGCAGAGGAAGCTACATTTAGGTGAGCTTACAAGTTTTTTACCCTGCATGCCTTTCGGACACACACAGCCACACGCACACGCACACACACAAGCACGCATGCACACACACACACACTCACACACACACATGCATGCTGCAACACACAGTGCCACTCTGGAGCGCGGCCAGAAACAGTTGACGGACATGCTGGCCAAATTGGGCGGCAGTAATGGCACAGTGCTGGCTGGCCCTGATGCTTTTTTGTTGTACGATAGCTTTGGCTTCCCTTTGGAGCTCACACAGGAGATGGCAGAGCAGCAGGGCATCCAGGTGACCTTTCCAGCTTGCTCATGAGAAAAAAGGTGTCACTGAATGGGTTATGAGTAGGGTTGGCCAGAACCATACATTTATAGGTATGTACGATGTACATACGGTATTTTTAGCAGGGAAGTCACCAAACATACGGTCATATATGGTGCAGATATACGATTCTGGCCAACCCTAATTATGAGCCTTAAGAGCTCACACACATGATGGCGGAGCAGCAGGGCATCAACGTGACCTTTCCAGCTTGCTCATAAAAAGATTCCGCATAAACACCGTATAAATCAAGGGCTGGTCAGAACCGTATATATGCACTGCATATGAACGTATATTTGGTGATTTCCCTGCCAAAAATACCGTATATGCGCCGTATATATATTTCGTTTTGGCCAACCCCATATATTGTCTGTATATATGTATGGTTTTGGCCAACTCTACTGCTAGGTAGAAGGGGTCATTGATTGAGTTATGGACTCTTACTCTCAGCAGATTATTAGCACTTAATATTCAGAATCCAGGATGTTTTGGTGAGGACGTGTTGACGTTTCCACATATGGTGTACTGAAATGGTACCCAGCGTGCCAAAGGCTTTTCAAGGATTCTAAGCTCGCAAGAGCCACCAATCCTGCAAATGCCATCACGTGCTTGGGTGCTGCACTGATAGTGCTGATGATCCCATCAATCCTCTGAGCACACTGGCGTGCAAGCATCGATATGAAAAAACAAACCATTAATTCCTATCCCTGCCTGTTTTGCCTCTCATCCAGCTTCAGCCTTTTCCAGGGTCGGCCATAACCGTATGTGTGGGAAATCCCATGCAAACAATACCATATACATACACCCTATGTACATATAATTCTAGATGTTAGTATATGTTTTTATGTTTGGTCCTGGCCAACCCTTAATTCTGTCCTTTCCTACCTCCTCATGTCGGCACACGTTCTCAGCCCTCCGATCTTCCCTTTGCCCTTCATTGAATCCAATTTTCGGTACTGCCTTCTCTTCTCCTCCCTTCGCTCTTTATTCAAAGGAACCTTCATTCCCAATTTTCGATACTGCCTTCCCTTTTCCCTCCCTTTGCCCTTCATTCAAAGGAACCTTCATTCCCCATTTTCGATACTGCCTTCCCTCTTCAGGAGGACGTCCCTGCCCTTCATTCAATTCCGAAAACTCGATACTGCCTTCCCTTTTCAGGTGGACGTCCCTGGCTTTGAGGCAGAGATGGCAGCCCAGAGAGCGCGATCTAAAGACTCGCGTGAGGAAATCGACCTCACGTCCCGTGGTCTGCTGAGTGCCTTGGCCACCAGTTTAGGGTATGTGGCATACAGGAGTTTTCTTCAATATTTTAGTGGTTAGCTATTCTACATGTGCCTGCGCAATGCACAACAATGCCCTCTTAGTCCCATCTAGTAAGCTTTGTGCCATCTAGCAAACTCTGTTGCCATGCTAACGTTGCTGAGTCTGAGCCATTGGCGATAATGCAGTTTCACGCCTGCTTTCAATGAAAACACTTGTTAGATTACGCCACTGCTGCACACCATAAATCGTGTAAGCCTGTTGCGTATGCGTCAGTACCCTTCTAAGTTTACGGCTCCTTTGTGCAATATCAATGGCACCCACAGTTTGTGCCAATAAGGTAGGCTATAGGCTAGAATGTTTGTGCTGGAGGCCTGTGTATAGCACACACATGCACTCACACACTTACACACTCATGCACCATGCACTCATGCAATCACACACACTGATTACCCCTGCGTCCCACACACTCATGCACTCGTGCACTTATGCAATCACACACACACACACACTGATTACCTCTGCATCCCACACAGTCATGCACTCGTGCACTCATGCACTTATGCATTTATGCACTCACACACTCTGATTACCCCTGCGTCCCACACAATCATGCACTTATGCACTCATGCATTTATGCACTCACACATACTGATTACTCCTGCGTCCCATACACGCATTTGCTCGTGCACTCATGCACTTATGCACTCACACACACTGATTACCCCTGCGTCCCACACACTCGTACACTCATGCACTCATGCACTCACGCACTCATGCACTTATGCACTCACACACACTGATTACCCCTGCGTCCCCCCCTCACGTAGTCCCTACGCTCCTACAAGCACTCTGCCAACGCTGCGTGTGTGCACTGCAAACAACCGCTCAGGCGCACACAATTCGTGGGCTATGACTCGTTGCGCGGACCAGGGGAGGTAAAGGCGCTGTTAGTGGAGGGGCAGCAAGTGCAGGAAGTCGGGCCGGGTGAGTGGTGTGCAAGAAGCTTGCCGCAGGGTGTGTGTAAGTGAATACGGTTGGGGGCTTGAGGCTTGGGGCCTGAGCATGTGTCTGTGTGAGTTTGTTTTTTGTAGATTACTGCGATTGAAGGGGCTGTAGTTTGAACGTAACAGGCTAGGTGGATGCTTGCTGCGTGGATGTGCTTGTGGCTTGAACGTCTGCGACAACATCTTTTTGTCGTGGTAGTTGTTCTGCAAGTGTTGTGCACTAACCAATTGCTGCACAAGAACAGTGCATGAAAATCGCACAAGAAAGGCCTTCTCGCAAAATTCCACCTCCGCACGAGAGCCGTACTTCAGATGGGTCCTTTGCAAGGTCCTTCAAGATGTTTGTACGTTTGTAATGTGTATAATGTGTATTAAGGCACAAGTGGAGTGTGTAACAAGTAGGGATCTGCGTATAGCGCTATACGATCCATTTCTATAGCGCTATATAGCGATATATAGCGATATAGCGCTATAATCTGCTATATTTCAGCTGCTATATCTGCCAGAACTCCAACTTGCAATTCAAATTTCGGCATCAGATTTGGAAGGGAGGTTTAGCACCCTGTGAAATGCCCCCTTGCAAAAAATGAAGATAACAAATTGATTGTGTTGGGGCTTGGGGCCCATAGCATACAGATATAGCGCTATATCTGAATATCTGGCACTCAAGCACTTAAGTAAAGTTTTTACTTTTGCGCACGTGCCTTAATTCCCCTGGGCCCCCCTTTCCTCAATTCCCCCTTACACCTTGGGACATCTCTGGTCCCATAAAATGTCTGCATCAAAAAACTAATACCGTCTGCCGGTTACATCGTGATCTGAAAAACACGTTGGCGCTATCTAGTGCAAGGCGTTCCCGATCTGTCCACTCTAATACGCTGATTGCTGCCCTGGAGACCTCTGCTGTTTGCTCTCCAATGCTGCGAACTATGTGTACCATTGCTTGGGCATGTTGGCCTTCACATACACCATTTTCTCAGCTGTCTCAATGCAAAGGCGGTTGCGCAAGCTGTCGTATGTGCGCCCCCGTGCTGACCAATTGCGCTCGGCAGCGGCTGTTGTTGCATGCGCTGAGAGCAGCTTGTTGGCAACTACAGCCAGCAGAGGGAACTGCTTCTCTGCCTTGGACAACCAGAAGTTGCGAACGTAGTCTGGCTTGGTGGGGTAGATGATCTGCAGCGAACTGGGATCTGCTTTGTAGTCCCGCTTCTTGAGAAAGGCTGCTGCATCCGCCATCATGGGATTCCAGTCCCCCAGGTCCAGCTCGTTCAGCTCCCTGCTCACTGCCTCTGACATGCTGAAGTTGCCCTTGCCTCCGTTTAAGCGCACCACTGTCTGGAGCACACCCTGCCTCTGCTCAGCTGTGAGGCGGTTGATAGGTATACGGACGGCTGAGCCTGTATAAAGGAGGGGGTCATACAAATGCTTACACACATAACACATGATGCAAAAGGAATGTTTGTGGCAATCACAGCATTGCACACTTGGCTGCACCTG
>Ga0307968_1000567_pt1 | contig 26956 bp, 30 predicted proteins | sample OrgLakmetagen650_FD_201834 | JGI IMG/M metagenome (GOLD analysis project Ga0307968, IMG submission 201834) | Saline water microbial communities from Organic Lake, Antarctica - #650 | ecosystem: Environmental > Aquatic > Non-marine Saline and Alkaline > Saline | place: Antarctica: Organic Lake...
CACACACACACACACACACACACACACACAAACACACATGTGTGTGCCTACTGCAGGACCCTGGGCAGATGATGCTCTTTCTTTGGACTTTCCGGGCACACACACACACACACACACACACACACACATACACACACACGCACACACACACACACATATGTGTGTGCCTACTGCAGGATCCTGGTCAGATGATGCTCTCTCTGGGCACTTCCGGAACGCTGTTTGCCGTGACGGAGGTACCCCTCATTGACCCCTCCGGTGCGGTGAGTCATCAGAAAAACTCACGCAGGCAGTAAAATCACTCCATAAAGGGAAAAGAACAAGAAACAAGTACGCGGGCAGTGAAGACCACTCCCCAAATAAAAGAGAACAAGAAAAACCACGCAGGCAGTTAAAACCAATCCCCAAAGGAAAAAGAAAAGAAAAAGCTGCGGGCAGTGTAAACCATTCTCCACGTTAATAATAAGGAAATGGAGCCATTTTGGTACGGAATACCGTAATACTCCTCCACCAAAGGAAACAGAAGATCAACTTCTCCACTAGAGTGAACGCAAATTACCCCTTTAGTTTGTCCAGAGCCTAGGCCATGTTTGGCTGCTTGTTGCATTTGTCGTTACCTGGACATGCATCATGCATGGCTGCAAATCGTTGCATTTCTTGTCACTAGGATGCACGCATGGCTGCATATTACGTTTCTCTCCACCAGGACATGCATGGCTGCTTGCTACCTTTGCCGTAACCAGGACATGCATGGCTGCTTGTTACACCCAAAGGAACCCCTGCACACAACCCCCCTGATCTCCACAAAGTGCCCTGTGACTTGATTTTGGCAAGTAAGAGCCGTTTGGATGGTGCCAGCACCGCAGTGCTCTCCTTCCCTTCCGTCACGCTGGGTACGCTTACCGTGTTAACACTACCAGCCTTCTTCCTTTCTTTATAAACCGAATTCCCCCAGAATTAGGCACACACAAATCGCAGCAGCCCTTCCTCCCAGGCTTTGCTGCTATGCTGTAACTCCTTCCTTCCCTTATTACTGTTACTTATTACTGTTACTTATTACTGTTACTGTTACTTATTTACTTGTTACTTATTACTGTTATCCTTCCTTCCCTTATTACTGTTATTACTTCCCTTTATCAACCTACCGTATCTCAGGTCATCTCAGTACCGTTATTGTTATCTGTCAGGCTATCTGTCAGGTTATCTGTCAGGTTACCAACCGTTATCTCAGGTCATCTGTCAGGTTATCTGTCAAATTACCAACCAACTGTTATCTCAGGCTATCTGTCAGGCTATCTTTCAGGCTATCTGTCAGGCTATCTGTCAGGTTATCTGTCAAATTATCAACCAACCGTTATCTCAGGCTATCTGTCAGGTTATCTGTCAGGTTATCTGTCAGGTTATCTGTCAGGTTACCAACCAACTGTTATTTCAGGCTATCTGTCAGGCTATCTGTCAGGTTATCTGTCAGGTTACCAACCAACCGTTATCTCAGGCTATCTGTCAGGCTATCTGTCAGGCTATCTGTCAGGTTATCTGTCAGGCTATCTGTCAGGTTACCAACCAACCGTTATCTCAGCTTATCTCAGTACCGTCATCCCAGGTTATCAACCTACCGTTTCTCAGGTCATCTTTCTTGCTCCTGTTTTCCTAAAATAAAGTGTCTCTCTGTCTGCCTGTGTTTGACACACAGATGTGCCTCACCCATTGCTTTTGTCTCTCTGTCTTCCTGTGTTCGACACACAGATGTGCCTTACCCATAGTCCACGTGTCTCTCTGTCTTACTGTGTTCGACACACTTATGTGCCTCACCCATTGCTTTTGTGTCTCTCTGTCTTACTGTGTTTGACACACAGATGTGCCTTACCCATAGTTCATGTGTCTCTCTGTCTTCCTGTGTTCGACACACAGATGTGCCTTACCCATAGTTCATGTGTCTCTTTGTCATCCTGTGTTCGATACTCAGCTGTGCCTTTGTTTGATGCTCAGGTATGCCCTTTTGCAGACGCCACTGGCAAAGGCCTACCCCTGATGTGCACTCTGAACTGCACCATGCCCCCCCAAGAGGTAGGCAGCCCTCATTGATGCAAAATGTGGCAATATTTTACTCGTTCATTTTTAATAATACAGGTTTTCACCTTATGCACATTTCTTGACGCCAGTGTACGCAATAGACTGCATCATAAGCGAATGCCCTCCCTGTTCGTATTAAGTGGGCCGCTTTTTCACATGTCTTGACGGTAGTGTACGCGATCAACAGCATCATAAGCAAATGTCCTCCTGCTCATATTGAATGGGTCGCTTTTTCACATTTCCTGCAACCAGTGTATGCAAAAGATAGCATCATAAGCAAATGCCTCCTGTCCGTATCAAGGGGTTCACTTCTTCACCTTTTTTTCTACTCATCTACTGTGTACGCAATAGACAGCTTCTCATGTTCACATTAATCCGCTTTCTATATGGCACGCTGGAATGCACCATGTCTAGGGTTGGCCAGGACCATATATATACAGTGTATATACGGTATCTTCGACAGGGAAACCACCAAATATACCACAAATATACGGTCATACACGGCATATATATATATATATATAGTTCTGGCAAAACTATCATCATGTCCTATTTAAATTTGCAACGTGCGCGTGACATGGACAGGTAAGTAGGTTCGGTGCATAATGCTTAATGCATAATACATGTGTGATACATGTGTGATACGTGTGTGATACGTGTGTGATACATGTGCGATACATGTGTTATACATGTGTGATACATGTGTGATACATGTGTGATACATGTGTGATCGGTGCTTAATGCATGATACTTGTGTGATGAGTGTCAGGCAGCCTACCTCATACCGTCACCTTTGATCAGCCACACAGCTACGTGCAAGAAAAAGGTTACTGAAGCCTAGAGATAACCCTGAAACCTTTAGCGAATGCCGAGAGCAAAAGCACAGAAAACATTCTTGCTCGACGTGTGAGAATGTACAAATTGTAGTCTCGTTTGGAATGACGCACGCTGTTCCGTATCAACCTGATCCTTATCGCTACAACGTTTACTTTTCACATTAATTATATACTGAGTGCACCCTTGTTAGGAATAACGCACGTTGGTCCTTATTGCTAAAAATATATTTTATAAACTACTTTTGTTTAACAGATAGCATCCTCGTTTGGGATGACGCATGCCCAGCTAACAGAGCTTGCCTTGCAGCCTGAAAATGAGCAGCCTGGCTGTAGCGGAGTAAACTTTTTGCCTTACCTAGTAGGAGAACGGACTCCTAATTGGCCACAGGCCACCGGAGCTCTACTCGGACTTACTCCTGGTGTGTATGTTTGTGTGTATGTGTGTGTGTGCGTGAGTTTGTGTGTGTGTATGTGTGATTGTCTTTGTGTGTGAGTTTGTGAAGAAGGCGCTGCTTATAGAAACTGCCACATCAGCCCTTGTGTGTCCGAGGGGACGTGGCCACACCATTGATAGTTTTGGAAGGAACATCTCGAACTTACTCCTGGTGTGTGTTTTTGTTTGTGTGTGTGTGTGTGTCTGTGTGTGTATGTGTGTGCGTGAACTTGTGAAGATGGCGCTGTTTATCGAAACTGCCACGTCAGCCCTTGTGTGTTGGGGGGGACGTGGCCACCCCATTGCTAGTTTTGGAACGAGCATTTTGTTTGTGCGCAATGGGCAATGTGTGTATATGCGGACCTGGGTAGCCTAGGCAAGAGTTAGGGATGCAACTTTTCTTACGCTTTGACATTGGCAGACCAGCCAGAATATACATGAAAAAAACGGAAAAATAAAAATCACACAGGCAGCAGGCAGTGACAAACCAATCCCCACATGAATTGAAGGGAGGGGAGCCAGGATACATGGTGATGTGCACTAGATAAACACATGGAGATGTGCACTAGATAAACACATGGTGATGTGGACTAGATAAACACATGGTGATGTGCCCTAGATAAACACATGTAGATGTGCACTAGATAAACAGAGGCAACAAGTGTAATAGGCTTCCCTACCCAAAACAATCCAAGCTTGCTTTTCTTCTGTGATTGCTGTCACGTGCTGACTCCTAAGTGCAGCTATAATTGCTGGGTGTGCTTTCTCCTGTGATTGCTGTCATGTGCTGAGTGCAGCTGTAAATATTGGGTGTGCTTGGCTTTGTCTCCTTGCGCTCTATGGCTGCCGTCTTGTTCTGACACTGCACCGTTCCTGTTCTTATCGAGTGTAATTACTTGTTCTTGTCAATTGTAATTACTAATTACCCTTTTCTCCTTGCGTTCTGTTGCTGCTTTCTTGTTCTGACACTGCATCTTCTTCCTCGTTTGACGATGTACAACACTTTCCTTACTACCCAAGGCAGGTATCCTCGTGTTTAGGCATTGCAGCTTCTTTCTCATCAAACATGTACAACACTTATTACCCAAGGCAGGTATCCTCGTGTTTAGGCATTGCAGCTTCTTTCTCATCAAACATGTACAACACTTTCCTTATTACCCAAGGCAGGTATCCTCGTGTTTAGGCATTGCAGCTTCTTCCTCGTTTGACAATGTACAGCACCCTTACTACCCAAGGCAGATATCCTCGTATCTAGGCATTTCAGCTTCAAAGAATTCTTGTTCGCTGCGCGCAAGCAATTTTTCTCCTGTGTTTCATGGCAGGTGTTCTCTCTCGCCCGGGCCTGCTCTACCGCGCTGCCTTAGAAGGCGCTACCTTTTCCCTGCTAGCAGGGTTGAATAAGATGCTTCAGCTGGGAAGGGGTAAGGGGTTCTTGGAAGATGCCACAGCTGGGAAGGGGTAAGATGCTACAGCTGGGAAGGGGTATGTAAGGGGTGCTTGGAAGATGCTACAGCTGGGAAGGGTAAGGGGTTCAAGGAAGATGCTACAGCTGGGAAAGTATAAGGGGTGCTTGGAACTGGCTGCTTGATATGGTTGCGCTTGGGAAAAAAGATTTCTGTGACTCCGCTTAAGCTGACTGCTTATGGAAACAGAACAAAATAAATGTTGGGAAGTCTCTGCTTACCTGCAGCCAGAGTGCTGCAAATGTACAAAAGTATACTGACTTGTTTTAAATGAGCTCTTACAATTACTGAATCTCTGCTTACCTGCAGCCTGAGTGCTGCATATGCACAAAAGTAAACTGACTCGTTTTAAATGAGCTCTTACAATTACTGATGAGTGGATACTTTTCAGCCAGAGTGCTGCAAATGTACAAAAGTAAACTGGCTCGTTTTAAATGAGCTCTTACAATCACTGATGAGTGGATACTTTCAGCAACCTGGCACAGCATAAATCTATGTACATGGTTGTAACAAAAGGAAACGGGAAGGATGTGGCGTCATCGATTGTGCTGCAGACTGAAGTTCAACGTATGTATTTACAAGCTGACTCATTTGCAAAAACGAATGACAAAATGTGTGTGTGTATGTGTGTGTGTGTGTGTGTGTGTGTGTGTGTGTGTGCACGTGTGTCCTTGCAGAGCATGGTACCCCAGACCACGCGCTCCTGTCTCCGACCGAATTGCGGCTTGTGGGAGGAGGTGCTCGGAACCTGCTCTGGCAGCGCGTAATTGCGGACGCGTTTCAGCTGCCCATCAGGTAATGACAATAAAACGCTCAGGATCAAATCTATGGGCTGTGACCAATAAGTGCACGTTTCAGCTGCCCATCAGGTGGTGACGATAAAACGCTCAGGATCAATCCACAGGCTGTGACCAATAAGTGCACGTTTCAGCTGCCCATCAGGTGGTGACAATAAAACGCTCAGGATCAAATCTATGGGCTGTGACCAATAAGTGCACGTTTCAGCTGCCCATCAGGTAGTGACAATAAAAGCACGCTCGGGATCAAATACACAGGCTGTGACCAATAAGTGCATGTCCAGGTAGAAAGACGGCACGGATCACCGAACCGCTTGATGAAAGGCGTGATTGTGTGTATGTGTGTGTGTGTGTGTGTGCGCGCGTGTGCGTGTGTGTGTGTGTGTGCGTGTGCGTGTGTGTGCGTGTGTATATGTGTGTGCGTGTGTGTGTGTGTGTGTGTGTGAGGCGTGATTGATGAAGGTTCTTTTTGTACACCAAAGGCATGGCCATTTCAAAGAAGGGCAGAGTACCCCCTACAGCCAAAGGTCAGGGTCGGGCCGCGGAATGTGCCGGCCTGTGCCAACAGGAGACTGCTGTGGCAAGTCCATGACGACAGCTGTGCTCATGCTCATACACAACCACGTGCACACGTACTGACGCAAATTGCACACGTACCGGCGCAAATTGCACACGTACTGACGCAAATTTGACACACCCAAGCAAAACACGCGCGCTGCAGACTCCCAGTTGAACTGGAGACGGCGGCATTGGGGGGTGCACTGCAAGCAGCCGCCGTGCATCAGGGGGTCGATGTGGCGCAGTACATTCGGCAAAATCCTGCCAAGCTGAGTGACAAGGTGTGCAAAGGTTGAAAGTAGGGCAGTGTTACTTTCCGATGGCGTTACTTTCCGATGGCGTGTCAAGGAAATTTTGTTGTAATTCGTATAGTCACGGGTGATGGTGAACTATGGTGAAATGCAAGGCAAAAAGCCAGACACTCTACCCTGAGACACATCTGCACGATGAAGGAAGAAAGGAAACTGCGCAGGCAGTGAGAGGCACTTTTTCTTCTTATAAAAGATAAGGAGCAAAGTATGATATAGCATACTTTTTACCAATTTTGAAATATGTCCCGAAGGCACTCCTTTTTATACAGGAAAAGGAGCAAAATATGGTAAAAACATTTGCATGTGACGTGCGTTCCCTTGTGCTTGCCTTGCAGTTGGCATACCCAATATGCCAACACCTCTGTAATATTGTGCCGATGTGCTTTTGCTGCTGTGTCAAATTTGCCTTGCAGGTCATTTATCCTGACCCGACAGTTTTTGACCTGTACGATGCCGCCTTCCAGCGGCACGTGGCGCTAGGCAACACGTTATTTGCAGCTGCGCGCACTTAAGCTAGTGTCTTCTCAGATGAGCCACAAAAGGCAGCTGCGCGCACTTAGCTAGTGTCCTCTCAGATGAACCACAAGAAAAGGCTCTCAGCAGTAGTATGCCGGAAAACTGCCAGTGGGTCCTTGCTTGTAGGTTAAGTGGCACGTGCGCCACATTTTCACCTTGCACTGACTGTAGGCCAACAGATTGACCCCAAGCGGTATTGATTGGAGCAGTGGACCCCATCTACAAAGAGCACAACGATGAACCTCTCTCAGATCTGGGACTGGATTTTTACATGGCTAAACACAAAGAGCAGGCTTATTGAGCATTCTAACGAGCCTCTTTAGTGTTTTATATAAAAAAAACACTGCTCAATTGCTGAGTGCTCTTTAAGGACTGCGTGGGTTTGCGTCGTATGTACGAGCTGCTTAAATTGGGCGTGCTATTTCCATGCAAGAGTTTGCTGCGGATTTTAAGCATAAGATGAGAGGTCCAAATTTGGAGGGACGCTGAGTTGGTGGACCCCAACACGCACAACAACAAATTGGCCACTCATCATTCTTGGTTTGCTACCCCTTTTTCTAGAAATGAGTGTATGCCCACTATTGTACCACGGTATCTCCATCTAGATCTGTCCAAACATGTTATGCGCAATGTAAGTAGACTCCGCTTGCAGGCACATTCTTTGAAAGTTGAGGCAGCAGCGTGGCTTGAAGATGGTTCTCGCGTATGTGACCAATGTCCTGGTAAAGATGAACATGTTCAGTACGCGTCTACTTTGGTGAACCAACGTCCACACTTTGATGTGTTTTTTTCCTACTTCTTCGTGTTTTTAAGCTTAGCATTTTCCAGTTGCGTCACAGTCCTTTTTTTACTTGGTTTGTTTTGAGGTTTACTTCGTTCTCATAGGTTGAGCAGCCGTTCCAGGTTGAATGCCTTTGTAATCCAAGCTAAACAAAACTATACTAAACTGAGCTTATGGATTTATTTGTGGCCGAGACCAGTCAGCAACCGATGACCTGGCTGAAGGTCCCCCCCCACTGTAACCGTTATAAAAGACTAACCGTTATAAAAGACTTTAGCTACATAATATGTGTGTCGTGGTGCCTTTGCTTGCTGTGAGTTGCACCTCTAGGGTGGAAAAACGCTGTGGTATTTGTTGGCTAGCTTGCTGTGGCTTGAACATCACGGGAGTGTGGACTGAGATGGTTAAATTTATATGTAGCAATATGGCACTGGCTGAGACCAGTTTCTTTTATACAAACTTACGTTTACTTTACGCTGGCTGATCCAGCAATGCCTATCAGCCCAACGTATATGGCTGCCGGTTACCCCCTTTGTAAACCCTTTGAAAACCCTTCAGCTACATAACAAAAAGGATCACAACCGTGTTCACGTGTGGGAATGGATGCTTTTGCACCCCCCCCCAAATCTTAATAAATAATCTCTGCCTCAAATTGGGGGGTGAGGGTTCCTTAAGTGCCAGCTTCTTTTGCTCATTCCCCTTCATAGCAGTCGCACTTTTTGACTGAAGGCCTTTTTCTGTAAACCTTGTCAACCTTAGGTGCAGGCACCTCTTTGCTCCTTCCCCTTCGTAGCCACACTAAAAGCGCAATCTTTCCTTTATAATCCTTTTAGGCAGGAAAATGACCCCACTATTGGGCGCAAGGGCTGAGCTTTGTTTGGGATTTATCTGAGGAGGTACTTTTGACACAAATGAATATAAAGTAAATGTAATCTTGTAACCCTCATCACCACCTGCCTACCATCTCCCAATCTGAAGCGTCATCTGAACACCCCTTCACTTCTCCATATAATCCCTTGTCGAAATTCCTAAAGGCTCTACACCACTCCCGCGGTAATATGCCCTCCTCAAACTTCTGCAGGAGCGCCGTGACGTGCGCACTGCTTGACACGTGCCTTGGAGCCCAGCCCTTTGCGTTCTTGACCTCAAGATCTATGCCTGGGATGCGCTGCAACATGACCTCAAGGGCATCGGCGTTGCCTGCACAGGCGCAACAGCGTGTATGTGCAGTGACATGTTAAAAACATTTTGCAGCCTAGTTTTTTCCTTATGCAGCATTGCTCAGCTGCAACGTGACCTCAAGGGCATCAGCTTTGCCTGCACAGGCGCAACAGTGTTTTTGTGCAGTGACATGCAATAAGACTGTTTGCAGCGTAGTTTTTCCTTGTGCAGCACTGCTCAGCTGCGACATGACCTCAAGGGCATCGGCATTACCTGCACAGGCGCAACAGTGTGTTTGTGCAGTGACATGTAAAATACATTTTGCAGCCTAGTCTTTCCTAATGCTGCATTGCTCAGCTGCAACATGACCTGTAAAGTACCTTATTTTGCCTGCACAGGCGCAACAGCGTGTATGTGCAGTGACATGTAAAAGACATTTTGCAGCCTAGTTTTTTCCTTAGGCAGCACTGCTCAGCTGCGACATGACCTCAAGGGCATCGGCGTTACCTGCACAGGCGCAACAGTGTGTTTGTGCAGTGACGTGTAAAATACATTTTGCAGCCTAGTCTTTCTTAATGCTGCATTGCTCAGCTGCAACGTGACCTGTGTAAAGTACCTTATTTTGCCTGCACAGGCGGAACAGCGTGTATGTGCAGTGACATGTTAAAAGACATTTTGCAGCGTGGTTTTTCCTAATGCTGCATTGCTCAGCTGCAACGTGACCTCTGTAAAGTGCCTAAAATTTGGCCTGCACAGGCGCAACAGTGTTCTTGTGCAGCGATATGCAATAAAACTGTTTGCAGCATTGCTCAGCCGCAACGTGACCTCAAGGGCATCGGCATTGCCTGCAAAGGAGCAATAGCATTGTTTTGTGCAGTGAAACTCAATTGCTTGCCGCGTTGCCCAAGCGCAACGTGACCTAACGGGCACAAATTATACAAGTAAGGCTCAGCGCAGCTTTTTTACAGTGAAATTCAGCAGCCTAAAAGAAGAAACAAAAGAGGCCACACAGCATTGAAACCACTCAATCTCCACATGGTGTAATGAAAGGAGCCGCTTTGGTGCCATGTACCGTGCAACTCTTCACTGCAGAACAAGAGTGAAATAACACTTTCACTGCAGAATAAAAGTGAAATAAATGGTAATCAGGAGGCTGAGCTAAGAGGTCTGGCCCTAACCAAATCCTTAGTGTCTGCGTAAAGCGTGCGTACGTCTCGACGACCGGCAGCAGTCTTAAGGGTCGGCCTGGAGATGCTTCCTTTTTGCAGAAACGACACAGTTGCGTTAGATTGCTCTAGCTTCTGTTTCTTTTGTTTAGCCAGGTGTAGTTTCAGGCTTTTTCCAAACTTCCGCTGAGATGCCCTTTGAGGCATATATAGCCATGTGACCTTACCTTCCCTTACCTTAAAAAACGCTCTAGCTCGCGACATTGCTGCCTTTCAAAAATGGGCTACCCACTGTTTATTAGGTGCACCACGTACGTTTATTAGGTGCACCACGTACGTTTATTAGGTGCACCACGTATGTTTATTAGCAGCACCACGTATGACTGTGTACATGGACAAATTATTGCCCTGCCAAAAATACCATATATACACCGAATATACATATTTGTAGGGTTGGCCAGAACCGTATATATCCACTGTCTATGACCGTATATTTGGTGATTTTCCTTAAAGATATACTGCATATACACCGTATATATAGGGTTCTGGCCAGCCCTACAGTAACGATTTGAATTGCTCATTTTTGAGAGCAAAACCATGTTCAAACTTGCAAAAGGCACTAAAGATTTCCAAACCTGCAAGAGGCACTAAATATTTTCAAACCTTGCTCGTGCCTCGAGAGCAAATATTTGAATTGCTCATCCTTGAGAGCGAAATCATTTTCAAACCTGCAAGAGGCACTATGGTGAGAGAGCTCGAACCAGACTGGGTGGGTGTGAGGAGCGTGCTTTTATTGCTGCCTGCTTAGTCATTTCTTTTTGTTTTAACAAGACTGGGCAGGCTGCTAGGTAAAAGCTCGTAAGCCACGCACAGGCTTGATTGCTTTATTCCCTTCTTTTTGTTTTAACAAGAATGGGCAGGCTGCTGGGTAAAAGCTCGTAAGCCACGCATGGGCTTGATTGCTTTAGGTCCAGGCATGTGATACAATGTGTCGTACACACACACACACACAATGTGATACGTCGCCAGAAAAGAAAAAAGAATAGACATGCAGTGATAAGCACACCCCAAGCAAACTGAGGAAAACAAAGCCGCTTTCGTATGGGCATTGTAATACTCCTTCACCCTGGCAGCCAGAAAAGGCCCAAGCAAATAATTTCAGGGTTTACAAATTACTAGGCAAAACACACATTAGTGCAGCAGCGCCAATCTAAGCAGCTCGACTTTCCCAACCCATCATCACGAAAGTTACGTTTTAGGCACATGCACACAAATATAGGCACATGCACAAAAATCTAGGCACGTGCACACAAATAGAATTTAGGGTTGACCATTTGTGTCCGGTTGTTTTGCTAAAGACGATAGAGAAAGGGCCTGGACAGAATGCGCACATGCACACATACACATACTCACACACACCCACACACCCACACACACACACACACTCACACACACAAACCGACACATACACACAAACCAGCACAAACACAAACACACACGTACACACACGCGTGCAGCGCACATCAACAGCACACGCAGATGCACACAACATACCTGCCAGACAACACACGTGCAGCACTGTGTCCCCATCACCATCTTCTTCATCCCGACAGCAGCACTGCAGATCTTCCTCCGTTGCGTGTAAGGTGTTTTCCAAGGCATTCAACAGGTACACCAGCGTCCGGGCACTTTTTCTCTGGGACACTTTGCTGCTGCCCCCTTGGCATGCATGGAACCACACATGCATCACAGAGTCCCAGGCTAGATCACAGTAAGGCATCCCAGTCGACTCACACGGCTCCGGCGATTCCTTGACTTTCATAGCTGTGAGTGTGCCTGGAGCCAGCAGGGATACCATGTGTGCATCCTTGGCCAAACTCAGTGGAAGCTTGTGGAGGTTGTTCGGGGTGGAGACGAGCCAGCAAGAGTGCTCCACCTGTGTGTGTGTATGTGTGTGTGTGTGTGCACGTCTGTGTTGTGTTATGGTGCATGTGCATGTTTTTGTGGTAGTGCAATGCTGTGTGTATTGTATATCGTGTTGATGAGCAGATCAATCTGTTGATGTTGTTGTTGTTGTTGTTGTTGGTGGTGGTGGTGGTGCGCGCGCACAGGTGCGGTAAATGGTTGCTGCTCCATCAGTACTTGCGCTTAAGCATGAGCGTGAATTGTGCACACACAGACACATCTGCAGCGCTTGCTGCAGTGAGCTGATTGTGCATTAATGGATTGGGTACTTCAATACTCCAATAAAGGGGGACAGACACAGGGTTGATAAATTATGCTTTGAGTAGGAGGTGCCCTAGGAATTCAAACCATCGTATGCAAGGTTGGCCAAAACCAAACATTCATACGTGTATACAAATTATACACTGTAAATTTTTAGCAGAGTGACCACACATACGATCATATACGGTATACGGTGCATATATATATATACGGCTCTGGCCAACCCTAGTCGTATGCGCATTGATCTAGGGTCAATTTCATTCAGCCACATTACCAGCACTTTTTTGCCCAAGTTTACTTCTGCATTGTGATGAATAACGACTGCATGTTGACGTCATTGTGATGATTGTTGACGTCATTGTGATGATTGGTGACTTCAATTCTTACACTGCTGAAGCTGCAGCTTGGCTTCAAGCCGAGGCTGTCGACGCTCATAACATTTTTGTGTGCTTGAAACACTATATCCACACAAAAGCAGCGTTTTTCCTCCCTGAGTGCTCATGTGCCCCTCAGTGACGATAAAAAATGTAAAGGTTTGGACAACACATCAGACACATTCACGATTGATTGTGTGTGTGTGACTGTGTGTGTGTGTAAGTGTGTGTGTGCGCATGTGTGTGTATGTGTGTACGACACATCAGACACATTCACGTTTGATTGTGTGTGCGTATGTGCGCATGTGTGTGTGTGTTTGTGTGTGTGTATGTGTATGTGTGTGTTTGTGTGTGTGTGTGTGTGTGTGTGTGTGTGTGTGTGTGTGGTACGACACATCAGACACATTCACCTTGTGTTCGATACGTATCTGGAATAATATAACTAAGAAAGATAATCACAGATCAGACAGGTTGGTTAAAAAATGTCCCCAAAACGCACCAGTAAGGTTGCCAGACTGAGGTTCCCAAACTTGACTGCCTGCAGTTTCAATGTGGGGTGCCAAGCACTCATGAGCAGGTTGTGTGGGTCTACACTAAATCACTTGAGTGAATCCACGTGTGATATCTGTGAGTGGGTCCACATGTGATATCTGTGAGTGGGTCCACGTGTGATATCTGTGAGTGGATGCACGTGTGATAACTGTGAGTGGATCCACGTGTGATAACTGTGAGTGGATCCACGTGTGATAACTGTGAGTGGATCCACGTGTGATATCTGTGAGTGGATCCACGTGTGATAATTGTGAGTGGATCCACGTGTGATAACAGTGAGTGGATCCACGTGTGATAACTGTGAGTGGATTCACGTGTGATATCTGTGAGTGGATCCACGTGTGATAACTGTGAGTGGATCCACGTGTGATAACTGTGAGTGGATCCACGTGTGATATCTGTGAGTGGGTCCACGTGTGACATCTGTACGCATGTAACCATGTTGTTTTTTCTTTGTGCTGCATGCATATAGTGTGATCTCGCACAATCTAACCGTAAGCATACAGTATAACTAAGCACAAGGCGATTGTGCGCACAGAGTGTGCTCAAGCGCAACCCAACCGTACCAGTACCTATAGTCGCAGAATTAAATAACAGACGTGTAACTGTAAGGACGGAACATAGCTATAGAGTAGGAGCAGAGGTTTTGCCCTGCTAGCTGTTCAGTACACGGGCTTCCAAAGCTGCGCACAACCATCCCCAGACAGAGCGCACAACCATCACCAGACAGAGCGCACAGCCAGAGCGCACAACCATCACCAGACAGAGCGCACAACCAGAGCAGCACAACCATCACCAGACAGAGCGCACAACTAGAGCGCACAACCAGAGCAGCACAACCAGAGCGCACAACCAGAGCAGTACAACCAGAGCGCACAACCAGAGCGCACAACCAGAGCGCACAACCAGAGCAGCACAACCAGAGCAGCACAACCAGAGCGCACAACCAGAGCGCACAACCATCACCAGACATCACCACAGAGCGCACAACCATCCCCAGACAGAGCGCACAACCATCACCAAACAGAGCGCACAACCAGAGCGCACAACCAGAGCAGTACAAACAGAGCGCACAACCAGAGCGCACAACCAGAGCAGTACAAACAGAGCGCACAACCAGAGCGCACAACCAGAGCGCACAACCAGAGCAGCACAACCAGAGCAGCACAACCAGAGCGCACAACCAGAGCGCACAACCATCACCAGACATCACCACAGAGCGCACAACCATCCCCAGACAGAGCGCACAACCATCCCCAGCCAGAGTGCCAAGTATGCTCACTGCCGCAAAATGCACGTGTACAGTGTGCTTTACATGTGCCTCACAAGGAGTGGAGTATTTATGTATTTATGTATTTATGTGTTGCGTATATATTACATGTGCCTCACAAGGAGTGGTGTATTTATGTATTTATGTACTTATGTGTTGCGTATATATTACATGTGCCTCACAAGGAGTAGTGTATTTATGTATTTATGTATTTATGTGTTGCGTATATATTACATGTGCCTCACAAGGAGTGGTGTATTTATGTATTTATGTGTTGCGTATATATTACATGTGCCTCACAAGGAGTAGTGTATTTATGTATTTATGTATTTATGTGTTGCGTATATATTACATGTGCCTCACAAGGAATAGTGTATTTATGTATTTATGTATTTATGTGTTGCGTATATATTACATGTGCCTCACAAGGAGTGGTGTATTTATGTATTTATGTGTTGCGTATATATTACATGTGCCTCACAAGGAATAATGTATTTATATATTGTGTAGCTAGCCACCCAGTCAATGCTGCCGTTTCATACATGTGCACCAACCAACCCATCATGCAAACATTCATCACGACTCGGGTCGGCCAGAACCGTTCATATTCGCCGTATATGGCCGTAAATTTGATGACTTCCCTGCAAGAGATACCATATAGATATACGCAATGTATACATATATATGTATATACGTTTCTGGCCAACCCACTCTACTTGTTTGTGCACCCCTACTTGTTTGTGCGCTATGACTATGATGACGATTTCACCACCATAAGGATATTGTCTGCACCACGTAACTCTACCCTGATGACGATTTCACCACCATAAGGATATTGTCTGCACCACGTAAGTAACTCTACCCTGATGACGATTTTTCACCACCATAAGGATATTGTCTGCACCACGTAACTCTACCCTGATGACGATTTCACCACCATAAAGATATTGTCTGCACCACGTAAGTAACTCTACCCTGCTAAATACCCTGTTTTTACATCGCTTTCAAGCCAAACTTGTAGGGTTGGCAAGGACCATATATATACAGTGTTTTTACGGTATTTTTGGCAGGGAAATCACCAAATATACGGTCATATACGGTGTATAAATACGGTTCTGGCCAACCCTACAAACTTGCGTTAAGCATGTCACATACGCAACTAGTTATCAAGTCCAGAGTTACTCAAGCAAACCCTGCAGCACCCGGCACTCCGTCCACCCAAAACAGTAGCCGTCACGTATGTATTACTGTGCATATAGTGGCTCCTTTTCCTTAATTTATGTGGGGAGTGGTTTTCCACTGCCTGCTTTGACTATTCTTTTTCTTTCTCTTTGCGTACAATATGGGCTGCCCTCAGATCCCTACCCCACTTGTTCAAGTGCACACTGTTATGCAAGTGCTTTTGCAAACCCCATCCCCTCCGTCAGTTGATCACGCCTCGAAGCCCGGACTGAGCAAGCGCGGACTGAGCAAGCGCGGACTGCGCAAGCGCGGACTGAGCAAGCGCGGACTGAGCAAGCGCAGACTGAGCAAAAGCCACACACCCAACGTACCTCGTGGAGCACAGTGTTGCCCTCCTCTTTTGTTTTGACGTACTTGCCACTCCCAGCTTTCTGATCGTTTGAGCTTTGGAGCACCCAATGCGCCCCCACTTTCCTCCACCGGCTCAGGTGCAGCAGATACCTCACAAGCTGCAAGGGAACCAAGGGATGCAATGCAGGCAGTAGATTTAACATTGCCAACACTAACGAAGGAAGAGGACATGTGGACTGCATCAGATGCCTCACGAGCTGCAAGGGAATCAAGGGATGCAATGCAGGCAGTAGATTTAACATTGCCAACACTAACAAAGGAAGAGGACACGTGAAGAGGACATGTGGACTGCATCAGGTGCCTCACGAGCTGCAAGGGAACCAAGGGAACCAAGGGATGCAATGCAGGCAGTGGATCCAACATTGCCAACACTAACCAAGGAAGAGGACACGTGAAGAGGACGTGTGGACTGTATCAGATGCCTCACGAGCTGCAAGGGAATTAAGGGGTGCAATGCAGGCAGTGGATTCATTGCCAACACTAACAAAGGAAGAGGACACGTGAAGAGGACGTGTGGACTGTATCAGATGCCTCACGAGCTGCAAGGGAACCAAGGGAACCAAGGGATGCAATGCAGGCAGTGGATCCTACATTGCCAACACTAACCAAGGAAGAGGACACCAAGACTGCAACAGATGCCTCACGAGCTTAGGAGCTACAACAGAAGCAGGGAATGCAATACAGGTAACGGATCCAGTGCCCACGACAATAAACAGAAAGCAGCAGGTGCCTCACAAAGTGCAAGGCACCAAAATGAGGTACCAGCACTTCAAGGGTAAAGTCAAGGGTAAAGGAGCGCAACCAAGTGCTTTGCGTTCTGCAAGGTTTGTGCATACAATGGATTAAGTCAAGCTGCAAGGCATGAAACGGCAAAACTACTGCTCTGCAACGTGCTTTAGAAACTATGGCCATTTGCTGGACAGGTCAAGCTGCAAGGCATGAAACGGCGAAACTACTGCTCTGCAACGTGCTTTAAAAACTATGGCCATTTGCTGGACTGGTCAAGCTGCAAGGCATGAAACGGCGAAACTACTGCTCTGCAACGTGCTTTAAAAACTATGGCCATTTGATGGACAGGTCAAGCTGCAAGGCATGAAACGGCGAAACTACTGCTCTGCAACGTGCTTTAAAAACTATGGCCATTTGATGGACAGGTCAAGCTGCAAGGCATGAAACGGCAAAACCACTGCTCTGCAACATGCTTTTAGGCTATGGCCATTTGCTGGACAGGCCAATTTGTAGGGCATGAGCAACCCTTCACAGCTCTAGCTATCAGGCTTCAAAAAGCCCGACCAGCTGCTGTGCTGGCTGCATAAAAATTCAACAAAACAAAGTCAAGCTGCAAAAGTCATGAGCAATGATGGGCACGTCAAGAGCCAAAGTGATAGTCAACGTGAACGCCACAAGTCAAAAGTCAAAAGGCCGTCGCATCACGCTGCTTTGTTGATGGCATGGTGCGCGGGGTAAAGTGCGTCACAGCTCAAGGAAAAGGAAAAATTGCGCTGGCAGAGGGAAAGCATTCCCTTAATTAGTTAAGGGCAGGGATGTTTCGTTCGGTCATTTGGGACGTTCAACGCATTAAATACGCGTTAAATACGCAATACGCATACAATACGATCGTTATTTTAAGCAATTTTGGGAGTGCTGATTTTCGACGTAGAATGGACTTGGTTCGCCCTAAAATCACCCAATACGTTTCCAAATCAATTCTATAATTCATATGTTATAATATAATATGTACTGGCATTGTAAGCTCGCTATGAGGTCATTTCTGGGCGGAAATTGCCTGTAAAGATTAAAAATCGCCCAAAATGGTAGAAAACGCAATTAATTTGATATGTTCAATACGGTTAAATACGCGTTAGTACAATCCGGCGTATTTTATACAAATACGCCGTATGAAACATCCCTGGTCAAGGGGCATAAAGCCACTTTGCCAAGCACTCCCCACCATTGAAAGAAAAAACAAAGCAATGGGGATCAGGAGGGTTGCAGGCTTGGCCTGAAACCGGCTCCTGGACGAGGGTGGATACTTGTAATAGAAAAGTGGCGTCTGGTATGGACAAGTTCAGCAGCATAGTTAGGGTTCGGCCAGAACCATATATATACGGTGTACATGCGGCAAGTCTGGCTTAAAAATCACCAAATATACGGTGTAAATGTATGCATATATACGGTTCTGGCCTACCCAAAGCATAGTCGACATAATTTACCTCAATCAGGGGTACAAGAAAAGGGGATAAACATTTGCAAACAGAGGAAATCACTCCCCACTTTTATTTAGGGGGTGAGTCTAAGCGATTGCCGCAGTTAAAGCATTCAGCTTGCTGTCTGCTCACTACATCACAACACGGCACGCAAAGCGGATACATAGGGTTGGCCAGAGCCATACATATACGGTGTACGTACGGTATTTTTGGCAAGGAAGTTGCCCGATATACGGTAATATACGGTGTATATATATACGGGTTTGGCCAGAGCCATATAGATACGGTCATATATATGGGTTGGCCAGAGCCATATATATACGGGTTTGGCCAACTCTACGTGTACACAAAACAGGACCACCTACACCGCTTACACCTTTTCTTGCATCTTCCTAGATCTAAGTGCTGTGGCTCAAGACCCTGCTTAGCAATTTGTGCAGGGAAAAGTATGTAAGCTTGATAGCAGCACTTCCTTAACCGCAAACCTCACTTCTTTTGCAGGATCACAAACCTTAGTTAAGTTGGAGGAACTGAAGACGTGGCGTGCAAACCAGTGCAGAGTTGTCCTTCCACTAGAGTCCACTGTGTGTGTGTGTGTGTGTGTGTGTGTGTGTGTGTGTGTGTGTGTGTGAGAGTGTGTGTGCGCGTGTGTGTGTGTACGTGCTTGTGTATGTGTGTGTGCGCATGTATATATAAATGTGCGCGAAAGTGTGTTTAGGTATTTACCTTTACATTCCTGCCTGTCTGTTTCATCCCTGAATACTTCTGTCACAATAAGTCTGATATCCCCAGTCTCGCAATAAAGTACAGCCAAAAACGGGATTGGCACCACCAAAGATGGGATTGACACCACTCAGGGAGCCGGCGCAATTCACAGAAAGCATGCATATTTGTAAAGACATACACACACTTTTATGGTATGATACCGTATGAGCTTTGAGCGCCTATCTGTACATTGACTGAACTCTCTAGCTTGCAATCACCTGATGCGTCATGCAAGCCCAGATCTCAAAAGAACATACGCACATTAATAGTAGTGCCTTGAGCGCCCGGCTGTGCACTGTGCACTTGATCCCCTCTAGCTTGCAATCACCTGATGCGTCATGCAAGCCCAGATCTCAAAAGAACATACGCACATTAATAGTAGTGCCTTGAGCGCCCGGCTGTGCACTGTGCACCTGATCCCCTCTAGCTTGCAATTACCTGGTGCGTCATGCAAGCCCAGATCTTGAAAGAACATGCACACCTTTATGGTATGAGCCTTTAATGCCCGGCTGTATATTCGACCCCTCTCACCTGCGTCATGCATACCCAGGTCAAGTAGTCGGAGGCAGAGCTCAGGCTCGTGGGCCTTAGCTGCCAAGAGAACTGCCTCCCTGGGGCAGTGCCGCACCAGCCATGCTACCTGCGTGTATAAACATGTGTGTGTGTGTGTGTGTGTGTGTGTGTGTGTGTGTGTTTGCGTAGATACGTGGATATGGTTATCGTTAAAACACTGCCTCCCTGGGGCAGTGCTGCACCAGCCATGCTACCTGCGCGTATAAACATGTGTGTGTGTTTACGCGTGTATGTGTGTGTGTTTGTGTAGGTATGTAGGTATGTCCAAAGCAAAGAGCACTGCCTCCCTGGGGCAGTGCCGCACCAGCTATGTTGCCTGCACGTGTGCGTTAGTCAGGGTATGTGTGTGCGTGGGTATGTGTGTCTGTGTGTGCGTGTGCGTGTGTGTGTGCATGTGTGCGTACGAACAGGCATCCGGATGTGTGTATGTGTGTACGTAAGCATGCACAAATTTAGTAGTTTGGAGATTTGCTCTCCGGTCCGTCTCCATATACTCTGTGCACGCATACGTGTGTGTGTGTGTGTGTGTGTGTGTGTGTGCGTGTGGTGCCACTTTGCAAGCAAAAGTGGTGCAATTCTGGCGGTCCATGCACACTGCCCCAACCCATCATCTCTTGCCCAGGGCCTCCAGTACATTCCCCAAATGATCAGGGAGCATCCCAAGACAGGCCCTTCCCAGAAGGGGTCGTTGGCTACCTCTGCCTCTGAACTATTAGAAAAATTTTGAACTGCTGTGGTGCATAAAAGCTGATTCCAGTTCCCCCCACTCTTTTTTCAAATCAACTCTCTCTTCTCCCCCTCAACCCCTCCAAACCTCCAGCCTCCCTCTGCCCACCCACGACCCTCTTCAGGTGTGAGCTTGCTGTGCTTCTGCTCGCACTTCTCTGCTGCAGTCGACACACACATTGCTGTGCCACAAAATCAAACAGGCCGATTTCAAATCGGCCGCCACCTCAACCCCGCTGCCCTTTGTGTTTCCTCGTCCACACAGGATGGTCACCACCCCGCTCTTCGTCCAAAGCCTCGGTGGCACCGCGGAATTTCACAAGTAACTGGCCAGCAATATATGTCGCGAATTTCACAAGTAGCTGGCCAGCGATATATGTCGCGAATTTCACAAGTAGCTGGCCAGTGATATATGTCGCGAATTTCACAAGTAGCTGGCCAGCGATATATGTCGCGATTTCACAAATAGCTGGCCAGCAATATATGTCGCGATTTCACAAATAGCTGGCCAGCGATATATGTCGCGAATTTCACAAGTAGCTGGCCAGCGATATATGTTGCGAATTTTGCAAGTAGCTGGCCAGCGATATGTCGCGAATTTCACAAGTAGCTGGCCAGCGACATGTCGTGCGAATTTCACAAGTAGCTGGCGCGACATATCGCTGTGCATCAACGCTCGAGGAAACATCTTCGTGTGCATTATGCAGAACAGCCGCAAGATGCTTGTGGACATCAAAGAAGCCCTGGGCATCCCCGCCTCCATCCGCTGGGACTCTTCGTGCAATTGCTAGCCGAGGTTGATGGTGTTGCACCACCACGAGGGCCCCAGCACCCTGCTCATCCGCAACGCAAACGTAAACGCCCTCCTCGTCCTGGACATACTCATCACCCACAGCCCCGTGTTTGAAGTCCAGGTGGGTGGGAGGGGGCAGAGGTCGAGCAGGAAGGAAATTTCATCGATGGGCTTGCAGGGACAGATGCATATGCAACGGGCATATAGGCTTTTAAGAGGGGGAGGAGCAGCACCAGCAGCAGCAGTAGTATCAAAAATAAAGGAGAGATGAGTCATGCAGGAATGTAACTTGCAGAGTGTGGGAAGTGTGAAAGCTGATGAGATGTTCTGACGATGCAATGGATCCCCCCAATTATGGTCTTTAATACTGGAAATTGTCCAACTGAATAAATGTCGTTGAGTTCTCAGGAGCCATGATGGCAAGCCTGATGCAGCGCCCCATTTTTGGATTTTGCTTGTCTGAGATCAAGAATGATGCTTCTCAATCACTTATTTTATGATGCTCTTGTAATGCACTATAAGACTATAAGTAAATGTGTAATTGCAGCGGCGGTCGGTCTCCATGTACTCTGAAAAGGAGGGGTGCCAAGTGCATGTGTGTGTGTGTGCGCGCATAAGGCTATCCATAAACCCCTGCATCAAGCCAGCCAAGCTGAACCACAAAGAAAGTAGTTCATGCCCCAGAGCATTGAGAAATGAATGAGCATTTCTGGGGACAGTGCTGGAACGCTTCTTCACTAAAAAATGGTTGGAAACAGTCAGAGGCGGTCAAATTAGGCCCCCAATGGGGGTACTTTTAACATGTGAATAGTGTATGGGTATCATAGCTGGCTGCAGTCAAGCACAGTACTCACATGTAGCTCTTGCGTTGCCCTACTGATAGCACCTGAGCTTGACTGCAGCCGGCTATGGCGCACATGTGACCCCCCAATCTATTTTATGATGACCTTGTAATGCACTAGAAGTAAATGCGTAATTTGCTCTCCGGTCCGTATCCATGTACTCTGTGTGTGTGCGAGTGTGTGTGTGTGTGTGTACACATGTGGTGCGGCAGTCACACCTCCTGTCCGTCTCCCTACCCTCTGAAAAGGGGGGGTGCCATGTGCAAGTGTGTGTGTGCGTTGTAATTGTAGTTGTAGCGACGGTCCTGCTCAAGGTACACTGCAATGTGTGTGTGTGCTTGTATGCATGTGTATGCATGCATCTGCGTGTGTCTGTGTGTTTGTGTGCATGTATATGTATGCATTTGCACGTGTGTGTGTGTGTGTGTGTGTGTGTTTGTTGCACTTTATCATAAAACCAGAATCTTTGACTAGGGCAAAGGAGCAAGGCAACACCACATTTGCACAACCAATCAAGAGACTTCCTTACATCAGGGGGCAAGCAAACCCAACCTCACAAACAGAAACTAGCCCTCACTCACTCTTGGACACTGTGTTGACCAGGGCAAAGGAGTAAGGCAACACCACTCTTGCACAACCAATTAAGAGACTTCCTTACATCAGAGAGCAAGCAAACCCAACCTCACAAACAAAAACTAGCTGCCGGAAACTAGCTGCCGGTTACACCACCCTCTTGTGTCAAGACGAAATGCCCAGTGTCGATATAGCCTCGCAAGGGCTCCTTGGATAATGTGGGCAGTGGGCAGTGGGCAGTGTTTTCTTTGACAGCGAAGTAATCTTGTTCTTGCCTTGTAAGGAGGAGCAAGCAAGCCTAGAGTGAAATGGCGTAACAATGTGCAACGCACACATAAACACACACACACACACACACACACGCACGTAAACATATACACGTAAAACAAAATTTAACACACGTCGTGACATGCAGACATCATTACAAAGCAACAGACTCCTGTCAGGGAAAACCTCATCGGCAATAAAGCCTGCGGACCTGAGCGTCCTGATCGTCAAAATACTCCATCGTGTGGTTGCAGCAGCTCAGCAGAGAGCGGACGTCCGCGGCAACTGGCAGCCGTGCAATGATGAGCTTGAACACATCAGGTGGCAGATCCAGCAACTTGGTTTCTCTGTGTGCGTTGTCACAGCCGGAACACAGTTGCAAGTTGTTTTGTGTGTCGTCACAACCGGATCACAGTTGCGAGTTGTTTTGTGTGTCGTCACAGCCGGAACACAGTTGCAAGTTGTTTTGTGTGTCGTCACAGCCGGATCACAATTGCAAGTTGTTTTGTGTGTCGTCACAGCCGGAGCACAGTTGCAAGTTGTTTTGTGCATCGTCACAGCCGGAACACAGTTGCAAGTTGTTTTGTGTGTCGGCACAGCCGGAACACAGTTGCAAGTTGTTTTGTGTGTCGGCACAGCCGGAACACAGTTGCAAGTTGTTTTGTGTGTCGTCAGAGCCAGAAATAGAAAAGAGAAGGAAATCACGCAGGCTGTCAAAACTACTCCCCGCATTTTTTAAGGAAAAGGAGTCACTTTAATGCCAAGAAATACAGGTGCAAGTTGTTGTGAGTTACCCTGGGTTTGGGCACTTGGCACGGGAGATAGGGATAAGGCATGCTCAAATGAGCATGGACACTTCAAGTGGTAAAACCAGCAATGAGGAGCTTGAGTTCCCCTTTGGGAGATGCAATAGTATACTTGTCAGAAGAAACAGCGAGCTTGTCATATTTAAGGTTGGCCAGGACCATATATGCACACCGTATATGACCGTATGTATGGTAGACTCCCTGCCAAAAGTAACGTATATACGCCGTATATACGTATGTATGTATGGTTTTGGCCAACCCTTGTCATATCACATACTGCTGCTCCAAGCTGGTGAATGAGAGCACTTTTTTTATTGTGTGTATGTGTTTGTATGTGTGTGTGTGTGTTGTGTGTGTGTGTGTGCACGTGTGTACATGTGCATTTGTGTGTGGGAAACGGCTTAAGTGGTAATCACTACATTCTCCAGAGTGACATAAGCAATTGCCCTGCTGCTGAACGATAGAAAAATATGGAAAAGGCGTCGTGCATACCTGGCAGAGGAGTGTGTGCTGCCTCCACCGTTTTGCCCCACAGCCAAGTCACCATTGCTAGCAAGCCTCGTTTCCTCTCGTCCTCCACCTAGCTTGTGCTGCAATGAGGACCACAAAGCGAAGGCACATAGTTTGAATTTCAGTCCACTACTGACCTACGGACCTATACCCCACAAAAAAGGAAGGAGCGCAGTTTGCATCTCAACCCAGTGACCTGCACCAAACAAAAAAGGAAGGAGCGCAGTTTGCATCGCAACACAGTGCAGACCTGCACCATACAATGAAGGAAGGGGCGCAGTTTGCATCTCAACACAGTGTGGACCTGCTCCAGCTAATTGTACCATTTTGTCAAAAGCAACCGGACATTTTGAAGTCTGAGCTGCATGAGACACTGGTAATTATGGACACTGGTTGCTGATTGTGATCATTATAGACATATTAAAGATATAATATGATATTATGATATTATATAAACATCATAAATAATATAGTATGATATTGTTTAAACACCACATCCCTATGGCACTCTCCCACTCTGTACGTTTAAGTTGGCCAAACTGTAAAGAGCTCCGTACGTATGCTGCATAATATGGGTGGGCCAAATCCCTATGGCACTCTCCTACACTGTACGTTAAAGTTAGCCAAACTGTAAAGAGCTCCGTACGTATGCTGCATAATACGGGTGGGGTGGGCCAAATCCCTATGGCACTCTCCCACACTTGACTCCCACATGCACTGTACGTTCAAGCTAACCTCAAGCGTGATCAGTTCCGTGCGTATGCTGTACAATTTCACTTGCATCGTGAGAAGCACTAGGCGGGGAATCACTGCCAAGAAGATAATAACAGAGGTTTTCTCAGCCTACAGCGTTCTACTTGCTGACCACAGGAGGCGGGTGTGGAGCAGGTGGCAAAGGCAGTTAGTTGACGTGTTTAGTCCTACTGTACTCAGCAGCAACTGTGAATTGATGTGACACGTCTGCTCCCAGTTTGACATCTGGTTTGTGTGCTTGTAGAACAATTACGTCACTGACTGCGCAACTCTTATTCGTTTTTTGCTGGAATGGATTAATAACATCAAGACCCTGATGCATGGGTGTGTGTGTGTGTGTTGTATGGAATGGATTGATTACATCTGGACCCTGATGCATGGGTGCGTGCGTGTGTTGTATGGAATGGATTGATTACATCGGGACCCTGATGCATGTGTGTGTATGTGTGTGTGTGTGTGAGTGTTGTGTGGAATGGATTGATTACATCGGGACCCTGATGCACGCTGTAAGTCGGCAAGGAGCAAGCGCCTAGTTTCTGTGCATGCAAGGTGCTCATACCAATTGATTTGTCTGATGTGGCGCTTATTCGCACGCAATTTCCTACGGTACCACAAAAGGTGACGCAGAGAGCCCTTCAAGGTTGAAGCAAGCACCTACAGCTTTTCATATTGTGAAAGGCAGCATGGACAAGCCCTTAATGGAACGGAAACTAGCATGTCAACACTGATTATAAAGCAGTACGTTTGGCAGTACTTTTGGCATTCAACCAATTGCACGTAGGGTTGGCCATAGCCAAATATACAAATATACACGGCGTACATGTATACACTTGTTAGCAGGGATATTACCAAATGTACGGACGTGTATGGTGTATACATACATTTCGGGATAACCTGAATGATACGGCATGCTCCAACCATAAGCACATACAGCCCTGCACAAGAAGCCTACTCACCTTGTGGAGGTTGGTGTGAGATTCAGGAGAGTTGATCACGCATTGCATGATCCTTGCAGCTCTCAGCTCTGTGCGTGCGTGCGTGCCTGTGTGCCTGTGCGTCTGCGCGTGCATGCGTGCGTGCATGCGAGTGTGTTCGTGTGTGTGTGTGTGTGTGTATGTGTGTGTGTGTGTGTATGTGGGAGTGTGGGTGTGCGTGAGAGTGGGTGTGTGTGTGCGTGCGCGTGTGTGTGTGTGTGTGTGTGTGTGTGTGTGTGTGTGTGTGTGTGTGTGTGTGTGTGTGTGTGTGTGTGTGTGTGTGTATGTGTGTGTGTATGTGATAGAGTGTGTGTGCGCGTGTGTATGTATGCATGTGTGTGTATGTGTGTGCGTATGTGATAGAGTATGTGCGTGCGTGCGTGTGTATGTATGTGTGTGTGTTAGTATGTGTGTATGTGTGTATGTGAGTGTGTTTGTGTTTGTGTGTGTGTGTGTTGTGTACTCACAACTTCCTAGGGAGACAAAATGACCTTCAATTTGAACGGCCACACGGAGGTCAGACGTTGAAGACCGATCAACAGGTGACACTACCGATTAACCGATGAACCGAAGGAATGGATTTAATTTTTGTTTATCGATCGGGTGGAAGTGGGAATTGGAAAATTTGGAGATCGATTTTATGGCGAGTTGCAATTTCATGTCGCGACCCCCAAAACCGGAACATTTTTCTTCAAAAACCGGAAAAACCTATCATTTAGTCAAATAAGTCAAACAAAGAGTGGGGGAGGAGAAGGAGCATGGATGACCTCCTGGTGCCTGTGCACCGTCCCTACTTACAATGAAGTGCGCTGCCAGCCCAGCGACACCCTTCCCGCAGCCATTTCATCGGCGCTGTATCAGGCAGAGGAGAATTTAGGATTCCAAGCTGGCACCTTGGAGGTCAGCTCTGTCAGCAGCAGCAGCAGGAGTAGCAGTGGAAGTGCAAACGCTCCCTCCGCAGCAGTGGGCGCCGGGTGCTGGCCGCCTGGTGGGCACCCAGCCGTACGAGGTGTTGGCCAGAGAGAAAGAAGAAGAAGGGGGTGAATTGAAAGGCTTG
>Ga0307968_1000568_pt1 | contig 26939 bp, 27 predicted proteins | sample OrgLakmetagen650_FD_201834 | JGI IMG/M metagenome (GOLD analysis project Ga0307968, IMG submission 201834) | Saline water microbial communities from Organic Lake, Antarctica - #650 | ecosystem: Environmental > Aquatic > Non-marine Saline and Alkaline > Saline | place: Antarctica: Organic Lake...
GATAGACAGAGACAGAGGGAGACAGACAGACAGACAGACAGACAGACAGACAGACAGACAGACAGACAGACAGACAGACAGACAGACAGACAGACAGACAGACAGACAAAGACAGACAGACAGACAGACAGACAGACAAAGACAGACAGACAGACAGACAGACAGACAGACAGACAGACAGACAGACAGACAGACAGAGAGAGAGAGAGAGAGAGAGAGAGAGAAAGGGAGAGAGAGAGAGAGAGGAAGGGGCATGCAGGTGGCCATGTAATATTATGCAATACCATGATGCTGCAAATTTTCTTGGCGGACAAGTTCGAGGCGTTCCTTAATGAAGCTTTTAATTTGTTACATTAGTGTGTTGAAAGAGGTTTATATTTGGGTGCTTGTAAGCAGTTTAACGTTTTATCTCCCCTTCTCAAGCCGTAGAAAAATCCCAGGGTTTTGGGTAGTAGGTATGGATTAGGTGTCAAAGCGGCTCCTCGCTCCGCTACAATAGTTCAAGGTGCAAGGTTTGCTAAGGTAAGGAAAGGTAAGGTTACATCACTATATGAGGCAAGTGCTAAGGTTTTGGCCTCTACGCAGCAATTTCACAGCTTAGGTGATACAAATATTCAAATTTGATTACCTGGCGCCTAATTCAACTGCTGTTATCGCAGGCAAAAGAGAAAAATTGCTGTTGATAATACCTTCGGTTTCTAGGCGTTTTATAATGTTAGAATAGCACATAGGCGCCTGTTCTTGAAGGAGCCTACTACCCTTCACACCATCCTAGTGGGAGTGGCTGAGTGGCACCATCTACAGCACTGACAATAAAACCTCTCAAGGACTTGGGTCTAGACCCTCGAAGATGTAAAAAGCTTGCTTCCAAGCTTCATATGCAATCTTTTGAACTTATGCTGCTTTCCGGTACCAAAGTGGGGAGTGGTTTCTAATGTGGCCACTGCCTGCTCAGTGTCTTCTTTTTCTTATTTCCATAGATGTTCATGGCTGTCGAGTGACAAGCAGAAACTAAGAATCTTAATATATTCCAAAAGGTACGCTACAATAAAACATCCTGAATTATAGAAAGCACACCCAAAATTAACGGAAATAGCAAGGTTAGATCGCTCCAACAGCCTCTCCTTGCTGCCAGTGCTAATGTTTAGGTCTCTAGAGATACAATACACAAAAGATGGCTTGAACAAAACCATGACAAATTAGAACATAGCACATTCTTCCGTCTACAGCAGTTTTTGGTACACAAACCTGATCAAGGGAAATCCCCAGCCACAACAATATCAAGATCACGGCTGCCCTTGTTCAGGGCAGATACAAGATTTGAATAAGGACCACGTCTTCACAGTCGTAGCCCTGCCGGTAAAAGTCATAGATATACAAACGTGCAATCTATCATCGCCGTTTTGCCTGCCACGCCTCCTTTTCAAATTCATTACCGCACATTAACATGCAATCCTCAAAAGTACAAAGGTGCAGGGTTAACCAGGACTGCTCATATCTGACGCATTACATGCCAGATATTAAGCAAAGCATCACCAATCGTAGAGCCATATGTGGTGTGCTCAAAGGATGTTGGCATCCCAAGTACACGGCAGTGCACAGCGAGTTACTGTACTCAAAAGGGAAAAGGACAGGGAACCGCCTTGCATACATTTATCCGTGCCCACACGACCGACTGCAAGAGCAAATACATTGCCACACTGCCTCGTCCCCATCAACATTCAACCTATTGTGTACAAGCATATGTAATCTTCATCTCTTGTTGGGCTCCAGCAAGACACGTATACACAGGTTCACACATATGCACTCTTTCTCACACGCACACACACACACATGCACACACACATACACACATGCACACACACACGTTATTACACATAGGTATTGTCATCTTGCAACAAAATGACAATTTTATTGGAAATTCAAGGACTCATCTCAGAGCTACCATGAATTGGGGTCGGCATCGCCATAACCCCGGCTTTCCCTAGCCCCGCTCCCACCCCCACCATCTCCCCTGACGCGGTCCATCAAAGACTCCCACCCTGTGTGTATGTGCGCGTGAATGCTTGTGTGTCTTGCAATGTCACACAGAAATGGGAATTCGTGCAAGACCCATGAACAAAGCACGAGCTACACGGGCAAACCACCATGGGAGGTTTGAAATTGACACAATCACAACAAAAGGATCAGACTTCAATGCTACCTTCCACTGCATGCAAGTTTTTGCACGTTGCCTGCGTATTGCTCTCACTACATGCGGAGTGATCTCACTGCCTGCAGAATGATCTAGCTTTTGCGCGTTGCCTGCGCATTGCATTGCTCTCACTACATGCAGAGTGATCTAACTGCCTGCAGAATGATCTCACTGCCTGTGTATTGAAATCACCGTGTAGTGACCTCTATCCTGTATTCCTTTGCTTTGAACTGCATGGCCACTCACCATATGTATATGGTGTAGACTTATCTTCCTACTACTTTATAACATTGAGCCGCATGCCCACCAGCCCCGTGCGAACATGACGTAGATTTTTTTTCTACTCCTACTTTGTAGCATTGAGCCACATGGTCACCCACCCGTGCAAACATGACGCATATCTAGGGTGGACCAGAACTGTATATATGCATGGTGTATATTACAGTATTTTTGGCAGGAAATCACCAAATATACAGTCATACACAGTGTATATATGCAGTTCTGGCCAACTCTACGTAGATCTCTTCTTCCTATTACTTTTTTATGTTGAGCTGCATGCTCACCCACTTGTGTGAACATGACCGAAGCTTCTCTTTTCTGCAGTAATCCTGTACGTAAAACCACGCTGTCACTTACCCGTGCGGACGTGCCCCAGCAAGCTCTCACCCAAACCAGCTTCACTTTCGCCACCGTGGCTGATCTGACGCGCTACATGCCTGAGGGGGCAGTGTGGGTGGCGGAGTCAATACCTCTGAATACCATGTGTCTGTTTACTTTGGCTGATCTACGTGCTACATGCCTGAGGGGGCAGTGTGGGTGGCGGAGTCAATACCTCTGATTACCACGTGTCTATTTACTTTGGCTGTTCTGACGCGCTACATGCCTGAGGGGGCAGTGTGGGTGGCGGAGGCAATACCTTTGAATACCACGTGTCTGTTTACTTTGGCTGATCTGCGTGCTACATGCTTAAGGGGGCTATTTTCAGTTGAAAAAACAACTACAGGATATGCATAGTATACACACGCACGCCCATACAACCGCAAGCACACTTGTTAATTTTCATTGTGGCGTCAGCAAAGGATTGAAGCAGGTTGCATTGCCACACATTATAAACATTTGGTACAGCAACAGTCAACTGCTGACAAGCCAAACTGTGGCAGCACTCTGAGCAAGGGAACAGGCACTGCAAACAGAAGCTGATGCAACAGCAATGGCAACAATGATAGATCAAGGCACAGTTAAGGAGTATAGTATGCATTTCAGCAGCATAGCCCTATGCAACCACAAACACATTTGTATGTGCAACACAAAACAAAGCCTTACACGTACACACACAAACACACAAACATGCACACGCACCAGACGTAGACGCGTCGTACAAGTACCACCAGAGCTGGACCCAGAGCCACCGAAAAAAGGCACCACAGGAAAACAAGAGGAGTGCTTATACCCCTGTGTGTGCATATATATGAGTATGAGTGTGTGCCCGTAAGTGCATGTGTGTGCGCATGAGCATGAGTGTGTGAGCATATGAAAAATAAGAGTGTGTGAGAGTGCATGCATGTGAGTGATAGAGAGTGTGTGTGACGGCCACGCATCTTCCCTCCCATTTTGCTATTGCCGCAGATGTAACAGCCTATGGTATTCAAGCTTGATGCCAGCAAGCAATTCAAACTTTGCGTTACACCACTCACTTGTGCACGTGCGCGATGGCCACGCATTTCCCCCCTCCCTGCAGCTGTCGCCCATCCGACAGCTTGATGCCTCCAGGTTTTGCCCCTAGCAGCTCATGGCCAGGGTCACACACCACCACACCGCCCTGAGTACACACAGCAACACAGTGAAAAGTGAGAGCTTGGTGCAAGCACGCCACCCTGGGTACAAAGAGTGGTGAGAACAGTGAAAGCAAACACAGCAGTGCCCCTACGAGCCTTCCAAACTGAGCCCCCAATGGCCTGTGACCAGGGTTGCACACACCGCCACACCACCCTGGGTACAAAGAGTGGCGAGGAAACTGAGAGCAAACAACACAGCAGTGCCTCCAAGAGCATTCCAAACTGAGCCCCTAATAGCCTGTGACCAGGGTTGCACACACCGCCACGCCACCCTAAGTACAAAGAGTGGCGAGGAAACTGATAGCAAACAACACAGCAGTGCCTCCAAGAGCATTCCAAACTGAGCCCCCAATAGCCTGTGATCAGGGTTGCACACACCGTCACACCGCCCTGAGCGCATTAATAGCAACACAATGGAAATGGAAATGAGTGGGAAAAAGTGAGGCGGTGTGCCGAGAAGTTCGGGGTGTTGGTCAGGTCACACCGCTCAGTGCCCTGGGGAGCAAAACAAATGGACCACAGCATCAAGGACAAGAGCAACAGCACGCTTAATGATCCTGCAAACAGGATCTAGCATGCACAGCCGTGTCTTTCAATAGCATGTTTCATGTGCAACGACGTAATGCGAACCACAACGCATGTTAAAGTAGTACAAAAGGGACGTCCCCTTTGCTTTTCACAAACCTTCCTAAATCCTCTACACCCAGCAGTCGGGCAGTTTGAAATCAGCAGGAGTGCAGGACTTATTTAAGCTCCCCCCACACATAAGGACAAAGCACGCGAGCACATGAACACAAACACCGGCACCTTTATATCTGGTGGAGGGGCGAAGACTTCTAAACTCAAAACCGCTTACACATTTTGTATTTCCTTGTGAAAAATACATCGCCACCTCACGATGCAGAAGAAATCAAGCACAAGAGATCCAGCGTTTGCGGTGCTGCAAAAGTCACATGCCTCATTTTATCGTACTTTTGTCCTTCATCTATGCCTCTCACCTGCCTTGTCAACGTTTTGGTAAATAGCTTCCAGCCTTGAGCATCTCACGTTGCAAACAGTGTAGAAACTGTTGAGACCATGCACATTTCCTTTTCGACCATTCCATCACCGTCTGGTGACACAAACAACATAGAGCTTGTATTTCCAGCTAGACTACATTAAAGGGGAGGCACCCAAAGCCGCAAGGCTTACACAACGCATTTTACGCAAGCACACGTGTACATTTCATGCAAAGACACATGAACTAGCTTGCCAAGGTCAGATGCTATAAATATGCACAATCAAAAACTTGAACACATGAACACACACACACGCGCACACACTCATTAACACACAACTGCGCAATCACGCACACAACCCACGCACAAACACTCACGTCTGGCTTCACAGCGTCTTTGGGGCTGGCAGGGGGAAGGGGGGATGTAAAGGTGCAGTTGGGGCCAGTAAAGGGCGGGGACTTCAAACCTTGTAGCCTCCGTCCAGCACCCCTGTTTGCCCCATCCTTAGTCCCGCACACGCACACGCCATACACCTGGCCACCTGTGTGTGAGAAGCCACAGGATAAAGTATTAGGAAGACTCAGAAGTGAGTGACATGAGGTGATGAACAGATGCAAGTCAAGTTAGTGAGGTGGTGTGGCATGTTTAGGTGAGGGCAGGGCTAACAGTGCTGCAGTGGAATAGTCGCAATTGGAACACGCGCTGTAGAGCAGCCTCTGTCCATGTGCAAATATGATGAAATAGTTAGATTTGCCTCTGGCTTTGGCTACACTTGCGCCAAAGAGCATCCTCTGTCCATGATACGAATACTGCAAGGAGTAAACCTGTCTAACAAAGTACACACTGTTGTGATTATCCATCGAAGGAAGTGTCCAGAAACACCCGCCCCTTTTCTCCTTGGTCAGTGCCTGTAGATGTTTCAAATCAGGGTTTGTAACTTATGCGCTGACCCTGACTTGCTGGGAGCGTGGAATAGAGGACAAGCCTGTGTTTTCGAGATTTGAATGGGAATGAACCAAGTCTGTGAATTAACTAGGATTGGACAAAGCTGTCTAAATAATTTAGCCATCACCGTACGTTTAGAGCTTACCATACCGCATCCATACATATTTATGCTACACATACAGGGCTGGCCAGAGCCGTCTATTTGCTCTGTACACAATCGTACTTTTGGAGCGTTCCATGCCAATTCTTAGGTACGTACACCTTTTGAACTCACACACTCACACACACACTCTCCTGACCGTCCTGCTTTAATGGGTGCAGCAACCCTTAGCAGGTCGTGGAAGCAACTGGAAAGCAAACATGTGAGGCTGTACAAACAGGCACATGCGGACGGAGTGGCTGACATGTGAGGCTGTGCAAGCAGGCAAGTGAGGCTGGGGTGGCAGACATGGCCAGGATCAAATGCAGGTACAGCGCAGACATCACATTCCTCCTCCGAGGAAGACAAGAGGCCTATACTGGCCACAACAATTTTTGTACATCGTCCGTCCGTATAATACGTAACACGTAATATGCAATAAGTGATACAAAGGAACCTGCTATTAGACAAGATTTTGGCCAATGACGTGAATTTGCTGAAGCGAGAATGGATGGTCACCACAAGAATCTTGACCAATGAGGTGAATTTGCTGAAGCGAGAATGGATGGTCACCACAAGAATCTTGACCAATGAGGTGAAATTTGGCCAATGAGGTGCATTTGCTGAAGCACATGGATGGTCACCACAAGAAGCAGACGGACAGCACCACAACTATACAGACGGACCAGCAAACACACAGACGGACCAGCACACACCACCGCAACTATACAGACGGACAGCACCACAACTATACACACAGAACGGAAATTCTGCAAACCCTCCTGATCCCCATTCATTTCCCCCCTATTTCATTTGATCTGGTGAAGAGGTTCTACAGCACCCTTCACTTTAGCAGCTCCGTTCCGTCAATTAATGTGGGAAGCGGTTCCGGCACCAGCGCATTTCTTCCCCTTTCCTTTTTCCCTTCTCTTCCCCAACACGCCTTTCCCCAACATGCCTCAAATAAATTTCCCTGTACCTGGAAACGTGAAGTCCTGCCTCAAGGTGCCCTCCTCACAAGAGAGCTCGGTACTAGGGCCACACCTGTGCGTGTGCAAAGGTGGTGTGCGAGTGTGCAGGTGTATGTGCTGAGTGTGTATGCTTGTGTATTTGTGCATGCACATTTGTATGTGTGAGGAGTTGAGGGTTGTACGCGCACACTTATCACAATTATGGAGTGTGACAAGAACCAATCCAGGCAGGGGTGGATTACAGGGCCAACAGAGAGTGCGTGCACCCACACCCGCAACATACACGCACACACCCACCCACATCCACACCCACACACCCATACACACCCACACCCACACCCACACCCACACCCACACCCACACCCACACCCACACCCACACCCACACCCACACCCACACCCACGCACACACCCACGCACACGCATGCGCACACACCCACACACACCCTCTCAAACACATGCACACACACATGCACACGCACACACCCACACAATCACGCAAACACACGCACACGCACACGCACTCACACACGCACACGCACACGCACACGCACATACATACACACACGCACACACACATACACGCAGTTACACACATAAAGTATAAACACACTCACTCAACGCGGCCGTCCTGATGTGTGATGAGCACCAAGCCATTCAGGCAGTGAATGGTGTCAGGGAGGCACACAGGGTCGATCTCGCAGCTGCTGCCGTCTGGAGGGCAGTCACATTTCTTCTCACACACAAAGTTACCTGTGGGAGCAGCGCATGTGATACAAGCTTGTGTGGACAGAGCGTGCGCACATTACAGCAAAAAGAGAAGTGTCCCACGTGCGTGCTGTTGTCGAGGGCTAGGGTTAACGCTGGCCCTTATTCTCAATCACGCTCCCCATTAGTGCCACACAGCACTCTCTATCAGTGCCGCGCAACACTCCCTATCAGTGCCACACAACACACTTTCTACCAGTGCCACACAACACTCTCTATCAGTGCCACACAACACTCTCTATCAGTGCCACACAACACTCTCTGTCAGTTCCACGCAACGCTCTCTATCAGTGCCACGCAACGCTTTCTATCAATGCCACGCAACACTATCAGTGCCACACAGCACTCTATCAGTGCCACACAGCACTTCCTATCAGTGCCACACAGCACTTCCTATCAGTGCCACGCAACACTCTATCAATGCCACGCAACACTCTATCAGTGCCACACAACACTCTATCAGTGCCACACAACACTCTATCAGTGCCACACAACACTCTCTATCAGTGCCACGCAACACTCTCAATCAGTGCCATGCCCATGAATTCTATCTCGTCTATATTTGTGTTCCTACATTTTGCAACAGATTAAATGCTTCTGAATCTCTGCCGTACATTTCCTGTCAAGCAAGGTCGTTACTTCGGCATACTTTTTGATCACAGTGATGATAATGCCAAGGCGTTTTGTGTTCCGTGTGTGTGTGTGTGTGTGTGTGTGTGTGTGTGTGTGTGTGTGTGAATATGTACATGCGCGTGCATGCACATGATCACACACACGGACAAACACACATACACACACGTTTGGGGCAGAACTAACACCCACCAGAGATGTCAGGGTATACGTGCTGCGACCCTGGAAGGCACTGATCTGTCACACACACGTTCTCCGAGCTGCTCTTCCGTCTTTGTGGCCTGCCTTGGGTATCCTGTGTGTGCGAGTGTGTGCGGGTGTGTGCATGTACATGTGTGTTAGTGTGTGAGTGCGTGTGTGTGTTAGTGTGTGTGCGTGCGTGTGTCAGTGTGTATGCGTGTGCGTGTGTGTGTTTGTTAGTGTGTGCGTGCTTGCTAGTATGTAAAATCGAAGGAATATGCAAGACATGAAGACCAAAGGAGAAGGTGCTCACATGTTTTAAGCCTATCAAACCTGCTCAATTACAAACAGAAAGACATACGCACATATTAACATACACACATCATACACACGCACACACACTCACGCACGCACCTCTGGGTCACATGTGAAGTCAGCACACACATGTGGGTCATAATTGCCGGTGGCATTGTTGCAGGCACTCCAGCAGGTGCCTGCATTTCTCAAGTGTACGTGTGTGCGTGTGTGAATGAGCAAATATGTGAGGGTGTTCGTGTGTGCGTGCGCGTGTGTGCATGTGTCTGTGCATCAGGACATGGCAGTACGTGTAGGGTTGCAAGAAAAAAGAGAGGAGATTATTCAAGCTAATGGACATGCCCTTGGCGCTTTCTGTGCCCACACAAACACACACAGATATATGTACAAAACTTTTAAGTTCCAAATCAAAACTTGAAGCAACCTCCTTACTAACATATGCCTTGGGCCATTACTGCCATATAACACTCCCAGTTTAAGCACAGGCGCAAACACACACACACAAACACACACACCTGGTGCGGTGGAGCCCTCTGTGTGCCGAGGCAGGGTGGAGCCAGGCACGCACTTGGAGGATGTAGAGTTGCTGGGAGCTGCCACGTCACATGTGGCCCCCAGCCAGTGAGGCTGGAAGTACACGTGAAGAGTGTATATTGACAATTGATATGATGATAAAAAGGCCTCAAAACAGTCATTTACCACCATCCTCGCCCCGGCAAAGAGCATAGCACACACTCGCACTCCTGCCTTCTGCCCCACAGCTGCCATCAGCTGCTCAACATATCCACACCTACATACACACTCACACTCACACTCGCGCATAAACGCTACAAACGCCGTCCATCTGCCCCACAGCTACTGCCGTCATTCACCACAGCTGGAACACTCACACATTTACTCACACTGGCATTGACACAAAAGACACGCGCATACTGATTCGCCGCAGCCTTTTCCCATTCATATCAGTACAGCCAAACACATCATATCAGTACAGCAAAACATCACACACACGCGCACACATGAGCGCACATTCCCGAGCACACACACACACAGCACACGCAGCACGCACACACACACACACACAAACACACAACAAACCTGACTCACCTCACACACACAGCGCCCATCTGCTCCGCAGCTGCCCCTGTTTGCTGCCCCACCACTCCGCCAATTGTTGCAGTCGTCCAAGCAGCTGTGCCCACTGGCTTGGAGGGTGAGGAGAGTGGGGGTGGAGGCGTCCTTGGCGGGGGTGGCACACAGAAACAGACCTATGTTACACACAGTGTTTCTTTCCTCAGTGGCTTATTCACACGTACAGCCGCATTGAAACTATTGAGTGGCAACAAATGAGTGCACAAGAGGCAGGGTGTCAGAGGGGAGGCTTTGGAGGAGAGAGGGTGTGTGTGCGTGTGCGTGTGCTTAAATTACGTGTGTATGTCTAAGTGTGTATGTCTATCCCTAACCCTAAGTGGTCGCACAGCTCTAACCGGTGCAGCACACAGGAAAAGGCACGAGATAGAGGGAGGACTGTGAGCGTTTGTGTGCACGTGTCATGTGTGCATGTGTGCATGTGCTTGAATTCATGTGTGTATGTGTTTTGTGTGTATGTGCGTGTGCATGAATTTAAGGAAATGTGTGTGTGTGTGTGTGTGTGTTTGTGTGTGTGTGTGTGTGTGCACGCACCAAACATCTGTGCACGCTGGGCGGACTGCCCTAGGAGCTGGAGCCTTGACAGGGGCCCTGGTGGCACAGCATTAGAGTAGTCCCATGGGACAGAGCTGTTGGGGTAGTGCACCGATGCATTGGCGTGCCAAGAAGTGGGCACGGCCACCTGCACGTAACCAGCGAACACCATCTGCTGCTGCTCTGTATGCACACCTGAACTTTGGGGCAGTGCGCTGTGTGGGTAGTGCACAGATGCAGAGACGCATGGGAATGCCAGGGAAATCAAACAAGAATGATCAGGGCAGTCAGGCAGCGTTGGTAATGGACATCATTTGTCGAAAATGTCAGAAAAGGAGCCACACAGGAACGGATTGCATAACTGATTAGCACGCCACACACCAGTCTGAATTGTTTGACTGTGACGGTGCTGCTGCCTTAGACCAGAAACAGTAAATGGAGGGAGGGGGTGTACTTACCAGTGTAAGGCACACACGCCCATGCATACATACATACCTACACGCAACACAATAACACACATACACACATACACAAGTGCAAATGAGCATCCCACGTCCCACTCACCAATCCGTGCAATTCCACTGCGCTGCTGCTGTCCTGTGACAACGAGGCTAGGATGGAGTAGTAGATGGCCAGCGCGTCATGGTGGAAGCTGCATAAGGGGAAACAGGTGTGGAGGAAAACTATTAGACATTGCGCAGCTACCAGGCATTACAGACACAGCTATATGGCATTGCACAACATTGTGACATATAACGCAGCAACAGGTACGTAGTGGCAAAACAAGACCACAGCTCGACGGGTGTGCAGTGGCAGGGGTGACTGACAAGGGCAAGCTGAGCGAAGTAGTGTTGGCCAGAATTTGGCGAAGCGAGATAGTAGTCATACATGGTGGTTTTGCACGAGGCTGCCTCTAAAAAGTCTTCAGTCAACCGCAACCAAAACTCCACAAGTTGAATCGTCAGCGTAGCGGTCACGTGAAGGTCAACAATATACGCATACACATATTACGCTCGACATCATGCCCCTAAAACGCACAAATGCACACATGTACACACAGACGCATACATATGTACACACAGACACACGTGCACACACATACATGCACACCTGGAGTTTGTTGCCCAGCACACTGTCTCATGGGGCTCCAGATGTGCTGAAACAAGTCCGTTTGCTGGGAAGAGCTGCACTGGCTGATCACACTGGTCGCCAATGTATCCAACAGTTCCATTAGAGGGTAAAGAATCATTACACAGGCACCTGCCTTCCCCTAAGCTGCTGCCATGGCCAGAGCAATCTGTGTACGTGGGAAGTGCGAAGTGCGTGTGTGTATGTGTTGTGTGCGTGTGCATGCGTGTGTGTGTGTGTGTGCATGTGTGTGTGTGTGTGTGTGTGTGTGTGTGTGTGCGCGCGTGCGCGTGCGCGTGTGCGTGTGCGTGTGCGTGTGCGTGTGCGCGCGCGCGTGCGTGCGTGCGTGCGTGTGTGCGTGCGTGTGTGTGTGTGTGTGTGTGTGTGTGTGTGTGTGTGTGTGCGTGCGTGTGTGTTGTGAGTATACCTGCTTCCTTTCCCTGAATCAGTGCTGCAGAATTCACGAGAACAATGATCAAACACAGAAGCATGTTAAACAGCACAGGGAATTAAATTATTTTCCCAAAATCAGTGCTGCTGAATTCACAAAAACAATGATCAAACACATGCAGAAGTTGTTTTTAAGGCGAAAATTCAGGTTGCTGTGCCCACAAAATTATATAAGTAGTTATTTGCAGTCGGTCTCGTGGCAGTCGGATGGCACCTTTTCCCCCCGTCTTTTTCCCCGTGTCCCCATGTCGCCTACCCCCGCGTCAATAAATTTAGTTCAAATTCTCCTCGCTGGCTGAAGGTCACCCCTATTGTGACCATTTTAAGTGCGGCTTGCTGCGCATGTTAGATGAAATCATCGACCAAACTCAAGAGTTTTATCGTATCAGCTGCCGCTCGTGTTATGACACGCTTTAATTATCAAGCATGCTAACCAATCTTGCGGCAAAAGGAGGAGTGTTTTCCCGATCTGCGTAGTAGTTATCTTTGGCTGCTCATACATTTTAGCTGTAATGTCGTATGTACAAGCTTGCAGACGGTCCTGTTATGGACAACCTTCAAACCAGATTGTAAGACAAGAGAGAGAGAGAGAGAGAGTGCTGCTAAATTAAAAAACCAATACCGCTGCTCTCGGAAAGGTGACCCAGTGCAGTCTACCTTGGTGGATGCAGCTGCTCTCACCTACTAAATTCTTCAATGTCGCGCAAATTAGTAGCACCCATGATCGCTGTACTCTCCTCAACTCTTGTTCTACTCTCTAGCCCCTCTGTGCTGCTATGCTGGCAATCAGCCTCAGAACTCAGACTCCCACACCCTTCACCCCCACCACCAGCCCCCTTTCGCTCTGCTTTTTTCTCACCACACCCACTACTGCTGTCACATCCCGCACCACCACAGCTCGCATCTCCACCCTGCGGCAGCCCACTGCCAGACCCACCACCGTTTCCAGCACCCTCCACACAGCTCACATTGTTTGCCTCCTCATGACTCGCCACACCCACACCTTCACTGACTTCTTTGGCACGGCTGCTCACAAGTCCCCCAAGCATGTTCACCACGCCCCCCAGCAGCCCTCCCATTCCACCAAACACACCACCCCTTGTGGGCACTCCCTCTGCACTCCCCCCCTGCTGCACTGGCAATAACACCCCCCCACCTTGCCCCCCTTCTTCCTGCAATGCCGCCCCTGCCTTTGACCTGCTTTCTAGGTCTTGCCTGCTCCCCTCACACTGCTGTGTTTCTGCTTCTACTGCTGCTGCTTTGCCCCCAGCCCTCACTGCTACTTCCTTGCTTCTGTGCGGCTGCGTGAGCAATTTTCCGTTCTGCCCTCGTTCTTGTGCTTTTTCTAACGCGAGCTGTCCACAAGCGCCAGAGATGTCCTGCCCCTTTTCTTGTCTCACGGTTGTAGGCAGCTTGTAGTGCGTGCGCACGATGTCCTGTGCAACAATTCAGAGTAATGACACACAGGGAACAGTGAAGTATACACACAGGGAATACACACAGGGAATAGGTGTTTTTTTTTACAAACAGGGCTGAAATACATATACTGTAAACGCTTATTTTAAGTTGAGCTCTTCCAAACACACACAATGATGTACATGCTTGCATATATTTTATACCAACTCTTTGTTAGTTACAAGCCTTATTGCTGTACACATTAAAGCACAAACATGCCAGAAATTTTGAATTGAAAATCTTACTGGTCCTCATATTGTCTGGTGCCCATAGAGCTTTCACATCCTTATCGTTCACTCCTGTGCTCTCTTATAAACAAAGAGTGCCTGATCCACGCTCTTGGCACCAAACAACTACCTGAAAACATGCGATCGCTTCCTGAGTGGGGGCGCTGTAGTTGTGTGCCTCTTTAGCTGCCAGAACCGGGTTCCAGGGAATCTGTGCGCGTGCATGCGAGATTGAGGAGCAGAAATAATATGATCATGCAGTAATCAATTAAGGTGGTTACAACAGATTATCATGTTTGCATTGCCTCTTAGGTTGCAGAATCATTTGGCAACCAAAGAACATGTTCCATTTGAGCACATATCACATATCACATATCACATGTGCAAGGCCTGTTAATCGCTGTGATGACACAACAATTGGCTCACACGCAGCAATGCAGCGATGCAAAGAGCAGCCATATGTGACGTGACTGCGACTGGGTGCGCACATCATGCATGGGCAGCCACATGGTGCACAGAGCAGCCATGTGACTGCAACTGGGTGCGCACATAATGCACGGGCAGCCATATGGAGCAAAGAGCAACCACGAGGTGCGAAGGGCAGCAACCTTTAGAAGAGCAGTAGCACATACACACCAGATTCAGTAGCACCTTGAGTCCAGAGAGCAACTTGCCCAGCTGATGGGCGTGCTCTGTGCCTGTATGTGGTTATGTGTGATGTGCACAAGTGTGCTTAGGAAGGCAAGCAGACCTGGATTGGCGTAATACTGTGCTTTTTCCAACAAGAAGCTCCAGTCTCCAAGTCTTGAGAACACACCAACGCAACACTCAGGGTTGACACAAACAAGCACATGAACACACGTGCAAGCGCAAATGCACGAATACACAAGCACAAATACGAACATGCACACACACGCACACACGTCCACAACATACAAACATGCACGACACACAAACACAGAAACATGGACACACACCTGCAAAGCAGCACGCGTGAGTTGGAAACGCTACGAGGAATCAAAAGAATTTGCACAATGACACTGTCACTCTTTTCTAACATAATGATTCATATATGCCATGAATAACATCACATCTTAAACTAATTGTCACTAACGTTATATACTACTAACGTTACACAGATTATGAACACAGGGCTTAGAAATCCAGCACACAACGCCAGGTGCTGTGCATTTGTAGAGAATCATGTAAAGATTTCACAAAACGTGAGCTGATGAAGCTTACCAGCTATTAAAGTGGTGTTCGCTCCTATGCAAAATGCACACAGTTTACAAGAGAAAAGCTTTCAGTCAAGCAACGACAAAGATGATGGCAAAGACCTCAACCGAAATAGATCTGCAAAGCAATGACAGTCTAGGCCTGTATTACAAAGTATTAGTCAGTAGGCACCCACCATCGTTTACTCCTGCTAGCAACACGTACTCCACAAAGATGTGCTGCTTGCTCAGGTGCTGGTAAGCAGCTACAGACTGTGTGTAGGGGCACACAATGAAAGGCACGCACAGTTTTGTACGAACGAACATACACAAAACATGTACGCATGTTCACAAGCACACAGATGTCTTTGTATAGGCAGCGCCACTGTTATGGGTAAAGCATAAATGTTATTTTTTTGCATATACTCACACCAAATACCACTCCCCCAAATGCTCTTAACACAGTGCTAATGCCTTGATTTCCTTAAACTTGATCTGAGAGAGTGTATGTGTGTGGTATGTCCTCTACCTCACAGACGGTATGTGTGTGTATGATTCTGATGAACAGAAATACGGCACACCCCTTACGGAACACTCTTAAAATGGTGCTAATGCCCAATTTACCAAAATGTTTTATAAGCACACAGGCACGCACGGCACATTCCTTACCAAACGCCCATCTCACCACTCTATAAATCCTTAACAAATCCAAGTTAATCAATCCAGCAAGAATGTCAGAATTTAGCATGAGCAGCCTGAAAAAATTTGTTCTTCCAGTCACAGACCTTTAATAGCTCACAGCTCCCAATTGTTTCACATACCACCATTGACCGTTAAACAAGGTGGTGAGTAGTTACACCCAGACTGGGTGTCCTCAAAACAAGCTCCAAACCACTGAGCCACGTGGTAAGTAGGTTCAGCACTAAGCTTTCATAACATTTTCCAAACCGACTCCTAAAGGAGGCACCCCTTATTAATAATTAAGCACGATCAGACTTGGATCCCCCAACACCACCAGTTGCACACAAATCAAATGTACGATGTTGCTTGTTTTCTCCTTCATTGCGCATAACTGACTGTTTTTCATTTTGAGGTTAAGGAAATCTGCGGTACTTGACACTTAAGTGGCTCGATTTTTTGTCTACATCTAAGTGTCACATCTAGAGTGTTCCATTTAAGTGTTAAGTGTTAGTGGTAGTTGGCACCTAAGTGGCTTGATCCTTTATTTACATGGTCTCTTCTATGTGTGACCGTCACCTTGGAAAACACGCGCATGCAGTACAGCTCACACAAGTGACGTTCAAACAGTTGTCAGTACTCACACCAATCTGCTTGAAAATATGGAAGGCCGTAGCATTTTGGCGCACACGCGCACATTCAAGCAACACAGCAACACACAAAACTAGGTAAACGCTTTCTGCAAACAGTCACCTCGATCAGCTTGTCGATATGGTAGGCCTTGGCACTGGGCACGATCTGTGTACGCAGCTCTTGGTTGGGAGCATGTAAAGACAGAGCCAGACCGATACCCTGGAAGATGTCAGCAGCAAATCAAACGGCGGGCTTTCGGACGCAGGGCTTGTTGTGTCAATCAATGCATGGACAGGCACACACAATATTGTGCACACACATGCATGCACACACCCACACCCGCACGTACGCGTACACCTACACGCACACCCACACCTACACACGCACACAAGAACGTACATACACACGAACATATGCATACACACATACACACACACAAGCACACACACACACACACACACACGCACACACAAACACTCACAGGTAGGTCCAGGCCAAGCTGCTTGACTTGGTTGACCACGCCCACGGTCGACACAGTCACACGGGAGCGTGCCAAGCCCCACAGACGAGGGTCGACTATCGACGTGATGGCTGCACGCACAGCTTTGTAGTTGTTTAATGGCTCTCCCATGCCCTGCACGTCCAGAAGGGTATGACACATTTCAGCAGGACAAACCATGGATTTGCCTGTTCCTGGTTGGCAAATGTTATACTGTATGTGGTGTATAAGTATGAAAGCTCTTACACTGGTAATAGGTCTGTACGGTATATTGTTTGCACAAATTTTGTGCGGACCTGGTTATCCCTGAATACATAACATTGTGGGTATGAAGATGATGATTGCAAAACAGATGCCTTCATCCAGCACCCCGGCAGCCCGTTGTCGTTTGTACAAAGATAACTTTTGTTCACTTCTGAGCCATACAGAGATGTGCTTTTTCTGGTGCTTCAAACCCTGAACAGAGCACAAGACATGACACATAAAGATATGTGCTATTTCTGGTGATTCAAACCCTGAACAGAGCACAAGACGTGACAAGCTCCACAGTCCCAGCACAATCACTCACAGGTTTCACAATTCAAAAACGCAAGGCAGGCGCCTATGCAGTGGCTCGACATCTCAGCAGGGAACAGACACTGCACTTGCTTGTCACAAAAACAAACTCACGGCTTTCAAGCCTCTAGTCCTTTATAGCCTCAAAGTGTCACAGCTCTACTCACAGCCCCAAGAGCTTTGTAGCCTCAAAAGCTTTGCAGCGATTAAGAGCTTTGTAGCCTCAAGGGCTTTGCAGCATTTAAGACTTTTGTAGCTGTCATTGCAGCCTCGAAGCTTTGTTGAAACGTTGCTAGAAACGGTAATCCGACAGATGCCATTTCTGTGCTTCGTGTGATACATATATCCACGTAACATTTGTAGCCTACAGAGTATTATAGCCTAAAGAGCTTGAAGCCTCAAGAGCTCTGTAGCCTCGACCTACTCACCATGAAAACAATGTTGCGGATTTTGGAGATGGCGTTTGCATGGACCAGCTGCTCAACGATTTCACCAGCGGTCAGGTTGCCTTTAAGCCCCATTGTTCCTGTGCAGTTGAGACAGACAACACATCGTGTTTTGGTGAAGATCCGTTGGAAACTTGTGCAGTACCAAAGGAGCAGTGCAAGTAACACCTATGGCAAAGAATTCAACAAGGCAATCAAGATCATCGAGCTGCTAAGACAAGAGCTACAAAATGGCAATTTGATGAAATTTGCGTTGCGTGTGCCGACACCCACAGAGGAACATGAGCAAGGACCCAATCCGCATTGCATGCGAACTGTGCAAGCAGACTGCTTACCATGCCTGCCACAAGCAAGTATCCATTGCCAGAAAGGAATGGCATTCATGAGCAGCTCCATGTGCCTTACCTCAATCGTCAAAACCTCCCAACCCCAAAAATACTTCAGAGCCACTTTCTTAATTACATTCTGCCATCCATCCCTACCAGCAGATTTGGCCAAGACTGATGACCTCTAATGCTGCAGCATTTCCACCGCCTCTTTTCCTCTCTCCTGCCCTAACGACTCAAAGGCACTGCAATGTCACACAACTTTATGCCACCACCTATCTTGCTATGTTTTGGGTCCGACCTATAAAAGCAACCAGTCCTCTGAAGTAATTTTCCATTTGATTGCTTCCTTGTGTTTGTTAGACATCCTAATTTGTGATGAGCCCTCTTTTAACAAGCGTCAAAAGTCACGTCAGTACATGAGTGCTTAAGGTCCCTGCAAGTTCTGAAGCAATTTTCGTACCTGTGGCACAAAATGTGCACCCCATTTGGCAGCCAACCTGACTCGACACGCACAGAGTGGCCCTACGGTGCCCACGGCCACTCACAGTGCAACTGTATGTGTGTGTGTGTGGGTGATGCATTGTGTTTTGTAAAACGCATGAGCATGTAGCAAAGGTGAGAGGGGATAGCAAAGCGGCCACTCACAGTGCACCTGTGTGTGTTGTGTTTGTGTGTGTGTACATGGGTGACACATTGTGTTACGTAGAAAGCACGAGCGTGTAGCAAAGGTGAGAGTATACAGCAAAGCAGCCCCTCGCAGTGCACCTGTGTGTGTACATTTGTGTACGTGTGTGTTTGTATGTGACGTATTGTGTGCTTGCAAGATGCATGAGTGTATGAGCGTGTTGTCAATACAGGGTGGGGAAACGTATGGGCAAGCAATACAATGTATGAGCTGCATTAGGTGCATTAGTTGCAAGGTACAAATTAGATTATGGGGTAAGGCAGATCACACCCTGAGAAATGGGCTCAGTGGTCTGACACGATACGGAAAGAATGGTGGAGTAAGTAAAGGCTTAAACTTTATGGCCAAGAAGCATCCAATTTGGGTTTTGGAAGATAAAAGCCTCTCACCCAAACGGGGTCAAATAATGAAATAATGTAACAGCCTCTCACCCTCAAGGTGATTATTGTTTGTGTTTGAGCGTGTAGTCTGAGGTATGAACGCATCTACTGATTAAAGCCCTCACGTGCACCCTCTCCTTTATACAAATGCCAGCTCACAACAGCAGCAGCAGCAGGAGCTGCAGCAGCTCGCACAAGGCGTATGTGTAGAATTGGCCAGAACAGTAGACACACATACACTGTATTATAACCCTACATAAAAAAATTCCCCTGCTAAAAATACACTGTAATCACACCGTACATATGTACATGCATATGGTTCTGGCCAACCCTATATAAGAGAGCAGCAACGCAAGGTGTGAATATAACTCGTTTGATTAAGATACAAGCAGACGAATGCGTCAGGATATGGAATAACTCTAGACACAAATGTAAAGACAATTCAGAGGCAAGCCAGCAACGTGAGGGCAGGCAGATGCAAACACATCTAGGTTTGGCCAAATCGTACGTAATCACTGATTGCTACTGTATTTTTGTAAAACTCCCTGCTGCAAATTGCATCAAAATTAAACAGTGCGCTATATTATGTATTAAACAGTGCGCTGTATAAATTGGGACCCTGGCCGATCCATGCACACTACAGACATAGCCAGGTAGGCTACAAAAGCGTAAGGGACAGCGATGAGGCCTACCCAGTAGCAGTGCTGTCTGCACAGCTTGCAGCGCTGCTTCCAGCTGGCTCCTCCTCAGGTCCCCCATCTTCGCACGTAAATCGCCCTGTTTGCACAGCAGCGAGATGGCAGGTGTCAAATGATGACTAAGATCCACCACCTTTTCCCTTCCCGCAAACGACTAGAGGACTAGCATGAGTGGGCAAGATCAGAACACAGCAAATTGTGCCGTGTCGGTGGGATGTGATTTTCAAGGTATTACTTGGACCTGACCGTGAAGGCAAACCTTGAATGAGTGTCCAGCAGCAAGTCAGATAACAGGAGCTACCCTGCCCGAAGAAGGTCCCAATCAGCAGACTATGTATGTCTCGCAGCTGAGCAAATTAAGCCGGTCTCAAACTTCAAAACGGGTTGAAAATTCAAACATGACAAGGGCATGAATGGTCTACGCACTTACGCGCACATTCTCAAGCAGGTTTGCGCATGATGCTGCGCATGCACTCGCAGGCACGTACCTGTTGTGTCATAATGCATTATGACGGCTTCCATCTGCATTCCATCCTGCAGCTCCAGCAGCAGCTTCGTGGTCTCTCCGTCAGCTGTGTCGTGTGTGTGTGTGTGTGTGTGTGTTTGTGTGTGTGTAACGTGTAAACCGTTCATGTGTGAAAGTATGTGTGTACGTGTGTGGTTGTGTGTATGTAGTATATGTGTGTGTATCAAGTGTGAAGGTGCATGTATGTATGCCTGAATGTGTGTATTTTTGTGCGTCAGTGTGTGTATGTTAAAGAGTTTGTTTTTATGTGCGTGTGTGTAGGTGCGTGCGTAAATGTGCAAGGGAATGTACCCTTGTAAGGACCTGGCGCCCGCTGCACACATATTTATTGCTAACACGTGGGGTTCGTCAAGACACACAAAATACCTGAGGTCTGGCACGCGACCACTTTAGTGGTGAACTTGCTGAACTGCTCATTCAAGAGAAGTTGGGCCGCTTTTGGTAAATCTGGAACATCATTCCAGTGCGCAGAGGGGTGTCTGATGAGGTAGCTGCATAAGAGAGAGGAAGGCATTGGTTTTGCAAGGGTGTATGCAAAGTGTTGTGTGCGCGCGCATGTGCGCGTGTGTGTGCACATGTACGTGCACGTGCGTGTATGTGTGTATTTGTGTGTGTGTGTGCGTGTGTACGTGCGTTTGTGCATGCGTGTGTGGTGCATGTGGGTGTGCGTGTGCGTGTGTGCGTGTGCGTGTGTGTGTGTGTGTGTGTGTGCATGTGTGTGTGTGTGCGTGTGTGTGTGCATGTGTGTGTGCGTGTACGTGTGTGTGTGCGCGCGCGTGTGTGTGTGTGTGCGCTTGTGTGTGTGTATGTGCGTGTGCGTGTGTGTGCGTGTGTGTGTGCATGTGTGTGTGTGTGTGTGTGTGTGTGTGTGTGTGTGTGTGTGTGTGCGCGCGTGTGTGTGTTGTGTATGTGCGCATGTGTGTTTGTGTGTGTGTGTGTTTGTGGGCGCGCACAAGCACAGCGTTTATACGCGTGTGCATGTGCCAGGGCGTGAGTGTTGAATGAATGGCAAGGTCCTGCAGCATATCCACACCTCCATATTTTTTGGGCATGCAGGGGCCTGATTCCATTCTCTGAGAATGCCTGCAGTAACTGGAGAGGGTCCCAGATTGATTTCCTTTGCAGACTCCTTCGGCCCATTGTGATCAATACTAATTAAAATTTTATTACATTGTCAACTACATCATATTTTTCCCCTGGAGGAAGTGTGTGGCTAGATGTAGTGGCTGAATGAACCGCCCTGGTGCAGGAGATGAAGATTCAAGAGAAGCTGGAAATTGGAGGTACCTGTAACGCACATGCACACGCACCAGCACGCACAAATGAAAACACATAGGCACTGGTACCCACACATACAAGCTTCACGCACGGCACGCACACTCATCCTCGCACACTTGCTTGAACGTGCATGCTTGCGCACACTCATCGTTCAACACAATCTCGCAATACTGGGTTGCGCCTATTTGGTTCATCCCTATACCTGTATTACCTGTTATTCAGCTTTCTGGACCCTGGAAGGAGACACAGCAGTAAACGCAAACGCACCTGTTTTTTTGATGCAGATTTGCATATTTAGGGGCGGCGATTGCTGCAGCATTCGGACTCGTTTCCCTTTTGACATGCGGATGCTTTTTTAGCAGGTGACACAAGACACAAGTGATGTTTCCTCACTGCTTACCGCCAATGCTGGTCTTAGCAACGATTATAGGCCAGAAGATTAATGATTACTTTGGCACAAAGGTCGGCTGTACAGCTAGCAAGGCTCGAAACAGGCAATGTAAATGTAGGATTGGCCAGGACCGCATATAGGATTTTCTGTATACGTATGTTACTGCGTATAAACCGTATGCATACATGATTAAGGCCACACCTATCTGAATAAATGTCACATTGAGTGTCTGTGCCTGAATTTGAGGCATGCCAAGCCAAAAGCAAGCTGCTTAGCTTTCTTACACCGGCAGTTAAAACTGGCTGCAAACGTTTCCTCCTCACTCCTAGGGCTATCGCTCGTCGGAACCGCGCTCAGGTGTCTGCACGTCAGGTGAGATCACAAACTAGCCGAACCCCTCCTTGCGCCAATTGAATAACGTTTCATCAGGAATGATATGACACGAACTTAGGTACCTGCTTTTTCCTGTGCTTTGGGTAAGAAGGAAGCTTGACCAGGCCCATCGCTGCATTCATATAAAGGACTCTTTCCTTGGATTACTTGTTGCGCACTCGCACGTACGCACACAAACTCACACACACACAGACAAGCACACACACACATGCACGCACGCGCACAAACTCATACACACAGACCCACGCGCACACACAGACACACACACACATTGACACGTACACACACCAAACAGATACACATGTCCTTACCCCCCCTCCTCATACACACACACACCAAGCAGAAATATATATCTAAAGATACACACGCATGTCACAGCTGCAAACTCAGCCGCCTCTACAAACCTTCAATGGATCCGTTGGCTTTGGGAACATCCACTTAACGTCTTATGGGCCAGCGTCGCCCTCAATTGGTCAACCCTCTCGCTTAATCTTACCCAGAAGAGAGGATGTGAAGGTATGCTGCGATTAGGTGCTGACTTGTTAGTTCTTTCAACTTGTTTGCCCTGCTCCCTGCTGCTCTGCGTTGTGTTTTGGCTGCAACCAAAAAAATGTGAGAACGCCCACACAAATGCTGCGTGCGTGAAATAAGAAGACCTCACCCTTCTTTTAAATGCAAAAACAATCACCCTTCAAATCCAGCGCAATAATTTAAGAGCTAGAAAAATCTTAACATTTGTGCAAATAACTGCGTATTGATTGGCCCTCCCAATCTGTGCCAGCATGAAAGCAACGCAGCAACCTTTGAATTTGCGATTTTTAACGACACCAAGTTAGATTTACATAATTACATGGCAAACTCTTGAATTCTAGCCACGCCTCTGCCTTGCAGCTGGTGACATACGAAGCTGTTTACGTGACCCAGCCTGGGGATGAAGATGAGATTGGTAGCAGGTACGACAAAGCCCTCAAAGCTCTGGTTGATAGGTACCTTGTGTGTGTCACTAGGTGCAATGATACAGGTATACCACCTCAAATTTGTGAACGTAGGACAGAAGCACTGTGGTGAATTGTAGGGATGCGTGTTGTCACACCTATGTGATTTTCGTGTTTCGCTGTTGTGACTACATCAATCCACACAGACCGATCGGCAAAGACAAAGAATAATTTCCACTCATGATGATCAGCAAGGCTTATGCGTGCCACTGTAACAAGCAAACAATATCACCTGCAAGACAGCAAGACAGAGGAACTATTTTTGTATGTACGATGCAGGGGAAGGGACCTGGAGGGTGGGCAGTTAGACAATTGTCTCATAGGGTTGCAGGTTTGGCCCCCCACGTTCAGCACAATTCATACCCTGCAGTCACCCGCAGCAACAGGAACGGGAGGCCTCAGCACAACTCTCCCGCCCTTGACAGATTCACGCACGTGATCATAAGTTCAGTTTTAGCTTGTTGACTACCTCATGTGATCCAATATGCGCAGTTTTTTTTCCTAGTGTTTCTTTGGCGGTCACAGACAGGGTGAGTGAGATCCCTGAACTGCTATACTGAAGTTGACAAGGTGCTCATATCTTGATTAATTTGCTCAAATACAGCAAGCCGTGAGGTAGTAGGATGAAGCAATGATGATGGGCTACAAAAGGAAGCAATGTGATTCGGGCACTTTGTTTGTAAAACTGTATTTCATTTTTTGGGATTAGGGGATTGTTTTGGGAGTGCACACCTGCAAGTACTCAACAAATCGACTGATGTTGTTTTCGTAAGTACTATGACCCAGCAGCAAGCACCCTGCACCTGTGCATTTCTCCAGAGAAGGTTGAGGGAATTTGCTTGGATTGGAATTCGCACCTATGTGTTTATTTGTGCGTCCTTTCCTGTCGAGCGATGAGTGAGCTAGCGATGAGTTAGCGTGTTTTCTAGTATAGCTTTTGTACAAAATGTGCTCTGGCGGACTGTATGCATCGGATGAATGATAAGTTTGTTTGCTGATGATGATGATAAGTTTGTTTGCCTGTTGATTTGGCTTAACGCTAAAAGCGGTGACAGAAGAGCTGGCTGGCTGGCTGGTCACTTGTTTGTATTGATTCCTAGCCAACCCAATTTTCAAGACATGTACTTTGGTTTTGCCCTGAATGATAATAATTTTTTGGCACGTATACGCGCGCTTTGATTGCAGAGAGGAAGCGTTGACCAGCACAGTCAAATTTGCCCCCAACAGTACAAGCAGTAAAATTTCTAAATGGTAGAATCAGCGGAGGCAGGAAATGTTCAGAACGGAAAACAGAGGAAAGTGAAGAATCGACCGGGGATTGAGCCAAATGTCGATGAGCAGGGCGGATCCGATGCGTCTCAGAGCCCCTTCATCCGGGCGTTGGGCAGCACGGATTACATTACAAGAAGGAAGGGGATCACTGCCTTGAGCCGCTTCTTGCAGCTCCGTGCCGAAAGCCTGAACGAGAGCGACTTGCTGAAAATTTGGAAGGGCCTCTACGTGTGCTTCTGGCACAGTGACAAAACACCGGTGCAGGTAATATTGTCGGTCAAATTGTCTGAGTCTGTGCAGCCGTCAGTCAGCAGCAACATGAGAGGCGGCACTCTTTCAGTCTGCAGGCACTTGACAGACTTGCACTTGCCCAACTGAGGCTGCCCACCTCTCCCCTGCAGGCAGACCTGGCAGACCAGCTCGTGGGCATCTTTCCTTCGCTCAGCGTGCAGGTAAGTCAACTGAGCATGTTCTTGGCACAAGTACCCTGCACCTCCTCATGCCTTGCGATGCGCATGGGTGTCTGTGTTCGTGCATGTGCGGTTGCGCTTGCATTGCACGCTTGTGTGTGTGTGTGTGTGTGTGTGTGTGTGTGTGTGTGTGTGTGTGTTCGTGTGTGTGTGTGTGTGTGTGTGTGTGTGCGTGTGCGCATGCGTGTGTGTATATTTGTGTATGTGCACGCATACGTTTATGTGTATGTGCATGTGCGTATGTGTATGTGTGTGTGTGCACGTATGTATGCTGTGTGTGGGCATGTGCGCTTTGCTTGTGATGTTTCTGGGCGTCCTTGCAGGCGTGGGTGCGGGTGCGGATACAATTGGTCATGGGGGGTTTGCATGTGAGGGTCTGACGTGCACAACATGCATGTGCGCGTCCGTGTGAGCGTAATTGTTTGTGTGTTATATGAATATATGTATCGTTTGTTAATGACTGCCTTCCATCGTGATTGTTGTGTGCAAATTTCAGTGTTGGTATTGACATCCGTCTCCACAATTTTTGCACCTCAACACAGCCTGTACTGCTTTTCACATGCAACCAACTAGCCACACTCCTTCTTCTCGCTCCAGATGGCACACCTGTACTTCACCGTGTTCATGCACACCATGCGGCGAGAGTGGTTCAGCATTGACCGCTTGAGGCTTGATAAGTTCCTCATGCTGGTCCGCAAGTTCATGGGCCAGCTCTTTACCTACTTGCGCAGTCATGACTGGTAGGGTGTGTGTGTGTCAGTGCCTGTTTGTTTGTGAGTGTGTGTGTGTGTGCGTGTGTGTGTGTGCGTGTGTCTGTGTGTGCGTGTGTGTGTGTGAGCTCATCTCAGCTTCTATAATGCCAAGTATGTTACACGCCCTCCCGTACTGTAGCTTGCACGATTACCATTGCCGCACTTGTTTTTCAAACCTACCAGACACGTAGGGCACACACAAACAAGAATGCTGCGGGCAGCGCATGCGTTCTGCAGTTTGCAACATGTCACACTCAAGCAGGGTGCTTTCTCAATTTTAAGCTCACTTCTTGTGTGCCCACATGCTCCTTTCCTTCATCGCTCCCTCCGGATCTTTAGATTAGCCGTTCTTAGCTGCTGGCTTGGTCTTGCGGTATGCAAACTTCTCGTATGCCTCGCATAATCCCGTTTACAATGCTTACCTCTTCCCGTTCTATTCACTTCCACTCAGGGACGCTGGCTTGGTCTCGCAGTACGCAGACTTCTTGCGCACCCACATCCTCATGCCTGACAGCACCATACACGCTGTGGGCCTGGCCTACCACATTTGTGACGTGTTTGTGCCTGAGCTGCGCAAGGCCCTGGCGCAGCAGCCGTCCTCTCAGCAGCAACAGAAGCAGCAGGAGCAGCTGCAGCAAAAGACTGGCAGCAAGCGGGGGCGGCAACAGCAGCAGCAGCAGACAGCAACGCAGGAGAGGCTGCCAGCAGCTGTGCTGGAAATTTTGCTGGAGCCGTTTTCGTCGACGCTGGTGCAGGCATCGGAGCAGGCGATGCTGACGCGTGTGAGGTGCGTGTGTGTGAGTGTGTGTGTGTGTGGCGGGGGGGGGG